>OFFY01002650.1_pt1 | contig 12212 bp, 14 predicted proteins | sample 1521481 | NCBI WGS metagenome assembly OFFY01 (sample SAMEA3504117, study PRJEB24116) | mouse gut metagenome | biome: mouse gut; feature: mouse-associated habitat; material: faeces | place: Denmark | collected 2011
GGGAGCCTCCAGGCGGTGGCGGACGGTGCCCGGCGGGTGCAGATGGCGCCGGGGGTTACCGCCGCCATTGGACGTTCCCCCCTGGAGCCGGAGTTTGTCACCTTTGGGGAAAACGAGTTCTTCGAAATCCTGACGGCGAAAATCAAACAGAGAGGTTGACACCGCCATGAAAAGCCAGCGGCAGGAAAAGATTCTCAGCATCATCCAAAACCACACCGTCACCACCCAGGAGGAGCTGCAAAGCTATCTTTCCCAGGCGGGGTTTGACGCCACCCAGGCCACCATTTCCAGGGATATTAAGGAGCTGCGGCTCATTAAAACCCTCTCCTCCACCGGGAGCTATTACTACACCACCTCGGTACAGAAGGAGCCGGAGGCCGCCGCCCTGAACATCGACTTTGTCTTTTTGGAATCCATCCGCTCGGTGGATTTTGCGGGGAACTTTGTTGTGGTAAAGTGCTACTCCGGCATGGCCAACGCCGTCTGCGTGGCGGTGGATACCGGCCAGTGGGACGGGCTGGTGGGGACCATCGCCGGGGACGACACCATCTTCCTCCTGCTGCGCACCCAGCGCCAGGCGGAGGAATTCGCCGATTTCCTGCGCAAAACCGTGGAAAAGGCTAAGGCCGCCCGCAGGCAATAGGACAGAAAGGGAGGGGAACAACCATGCTTTCCCAGCTTTATATTGAGAATATCGCGGTGATTCAGAAGGCCACCATCCAGCTGGACCACGGCTTCAATGTATTCACCGGGGAAACCGGCGCCGGTAAGACCATCCTCATCAGCGCCATCAACGCGGTGCTGGGGGCCCGCACCTCCCGGAGCATCATCCGCAGCGGGGAAAGCCGGGCGGTGGTCTCCGCCCTCTTTACCGAGCTTTCCCCGGAGGTGGCCCAGCAGGTGGAGGAGATGGGCTACACCGCCGAGGACGGCCAGCTGATGATTCACCGGGAGATGGACGCAGGGGGGAGCGGCAGGCGGACCGGGTGATCCAGGTGAAGAACGGCACGGTGCTGTCGGCGCGCATCAACGGCCGCCCCGCCACCACCGCCCTTTTGCGGCAGATTGCTTCCCTCCTGATTGATATCCACGGCCAGCGGGACAGCCAGGAGCTTTTATCCACCGAAAAGCACATGGCCTTTGTGGACGGCTTCGGGGAGCTGGGGAAGGAGCTGGCCGCCTACCGGGAGGTGTACAAAAAGCTCCAGGAGGCCAGGGAGAAGCTGGAAAGCCTCCAGATGGACGAAAGCTATAAGCTCCAGCGTCAGGATATCCTCCAGTACCAGATTGGGGAAATTGAAGGGGCGAAGCTCACCCCTGGGGAGGAGGAGGAGCTGCTGGCCCAGCGGGAGATCATCCGCAACGCGGAGAAAATCACCAGCGCCCTGGGCACAAGCTACCAGCTCCTCACCGGCGGGGAGGAGGGCCTTGGCCTTGTCTCCGGCCTGGAAGGCCTGGGGGAGGAGCTGGAAACCGCCTCCCGGTTCATCGAGGAGCTGGGGGATTACCGGGAGAAGACGGAGGATTTGCGGTACGAGCTGGAGGAGCTTTCCTCCACCCTGCGGGGCTACCTGGACGACTACAACTTTGACCCCCGCCAGCTGGACGAGGTGGAAAGCCGCCTGGACCTCATCCACCGGCTGAAGAAGAAATACGGCGCCACCATCCAGGAGATTCTGGACTACTGGGAGCGCAGCGCCCAGGAGCTGGACGAGCTGACCTTTGCCGACGAGCGGGCGGAGAAGCTCCGGGGGGAGGTGGCGGACCTCACCGGAAAGGCGAAGGAGCTGGCCGCCGTCCTCAGCAAAAAGCGGGGAGCGGTTCATCCAAAGCGTCCAGCAGGAGCTGGCCTACCTGGATATGCCGGGGGTGCGCCTCACCCTGCGGCTGACGGCGCGGGAGCTGGGCCCCAGCGGCCAGGACGGGGTGGAGTTTTTCATCTCCGCCAACCCCGGCGAGGAGCCGAAGCCCCTTTCCAAAACCGCCAGCGGCGGCGAGCTGAGCCGGGTAATGCTTTCCATTAAAAATGTGCTGGCAGGCCGGGGCGGCGTGGGGACGGTGATTTTCGACGAGGTGGACACCGGCGTCAGCGGCCGGGCCGCCCAGAAAATCGGCCTCAAGCTGGCCCAGGTGGCGGTGGGCCGCCAGGTAATTTGTGTCACCCATCTGGCCCAGGTGGCGGCCTACGCTGGCCATCACAGCCGCATCTACAAGCAGGTGGAGGCGGAGCGCACCTATACCCATGTGGAGGTGCTGGACCGGGAGGAGCGGGTCCGGGAGCTGGCCCGCATCAATGTGGGGGAAAACATCACCAGCACCGCCCTGGACAGCGCCAGAGAGATGCTCACCCTGGCGGGGAACTGACGGTGCCGTGGCCCTATGCCGATGTGACCCGGCGGCAGCTGGAGGAGAGGAAGGACCTGGTGGAACGGCTGCTGCAAAAGCTGGGGGCTGTTCCCACCGGCCTGGGGCTGCCCCATCCCGTCTCCTCCTGTGGGACGGGGGTGGCGGAGACCGTCCTCTCCCGCCGCGCCGTTTACCGGTATCAGGACGGCTTCTACCGGGTGGATGAGGTGCTTTTTCCCCAAAAGCCCTTCCTGGTTATGGAGTGGGCCGGCCGGGAAGAGGATGTCCGGAATAATGGGATGGAGGACACCGACCCTTTCCCCTGGGACTTGGGGGAGGAGGAGATTTTGGCCGAGCTGCAAAAGCTGCTTGAAAACGGGGAAAAATGACAGCGGGAAGAGAGGTGGCTGCCCTTGCCCTGGGAGCTTTCGTTTTTAGATTTTATCCAGGAAAACCTGCGGTGCGGCTTTTTGGATGTGTTCATGCCGGCTCTTACCAGGCTGGGGGACGGGGGCGTCTTCTGGATTGTGTTGAGCTTGGCCCTGCTGCTCTTCCCCAAAACCCGGCGAACAGGAGCCATCGTCACTATGGCGCTTTTGCTGGAATTCCTGTGCTGCAATCTGCTTTTAAAGCCCCTTGTGGCCCGGATCCGTCCTTATGATGTCAACCCTTCGGTTGTGCTTCTGGTCCAGCGCCTGGCGGATTTTTCCTTTCCGTCGGGGCACACCGGGGTGGCCTTTGCGGTGACGTCTGGGTTGTATTACAGTAAAAGCCCCCTGTGGCCCCCGGCGGCGGTTCTATCTATAGTGATGGCCTTTTCCAGGCTGTATCTGTATGTCCATTACCCCACCGACGTCTTGGCGGGGATCCTTCTGGGCATCATGGCCGGATGGGCCGGCAGCCGGGCGGTCCGATTTCTAGAGACCAGGAGAGAGCCCTAAATACCAAAGAAGGAGGCTTATTGAATGAGGGTGTTCCAAATGGACCACGGCTGGTATTTCAGTGTTCCCGACAACTGGACGGCGGAGCGGGACAGCCAGGACGGGCACTATCTCTTTTACCCTTCTGACAGCGATTTAACGCTGCACTTCACCCCCTGGAGGGTGGAAAAGGAGGGGCAGCCCGCCCCGGCGGAATGGATGCTGGGGGCTTTCCTCCGGGGGATGCCGGAGGACGCTGCAAACATAGATAAACTGGCTTGCCAACTGGATAAATTTGATGTAAAGGGATTCGCCTTTTCACGAAAGGAAAGGGGTCAAAAGGTGTTCCGGCGGCTCATCGGCTACTATGGGCCGGGGGAGCTCCTGTCAGTGGGCATCTTCGGGACCTCCGAGGAGGAGTGTGACCGGGCGGTGGGGATGCTGGACCAACTGCAAAGGGCTTGAGGGGGAAAATAAGATGTATGAGGTCATACCCTATGTCGGGATAGGAGAGATCCGTTTCGGCATGGGGTCCAATGAAGTATCCGGCCTGTTAGGCAAGGACTACAGGCGCATTGACAACAGGTACACAGCTGGATATATGCTATGCACCGGCAGCTTGAACCTGCATTTTGACGGAAATAATATCCTTGTTGCCATCGAAGGGAGTATCAACGCAGGCCTTTGCTATCAGGGATTTGCGCTTGCGGGGCGGCCGTTCAACGAGGTTTTAACATATCTCAAGGGCTTTGACCCGAAGATTAAAGCCCACCGCGACGGGGCCACCTCCCATCAATTAGGGATCGGCTTGTATGTCCCTACCATCAAAAAGTCCAGAAAGGAACCGGTACAGGGAGTGATCGTGTTTCGGAAGGGGTATTATGGAGACAGCGAGGCGGACACCTGATCCAGAAAAATGAAACTTGACATCGCAGACCCTTTCGTTTATAATGCAGTAGAAAATGGCAGAGAAGGGACCCCAGTACCAGACAGGACCGGACTTCCAGAGAGCTTTTGGCCGGTGCAAAAAAGCAGTCCGCTGTGTGGGAATTACCTCCCGGAGCCGCCGCCTGAACCGACAGTAGGGCTGGCCGGGCGCGACCGTTACATCGCAGGGGTTTTGCAAAAACCCGGTAAGGGCGTCCCGGTGACGGGGGGCCGAAGATGAGGTGGTACCACGGGTAAACCCGTCCTCTGTGCCTTTGGGCGCGGGGGGCGTTTTCTTTTTGCCCGCGCAAAACCGAAGGAGGGAGAAGGGGGATGCCAGGAAAGAAAGCGTATCGTATCGTCAAAGGTGCCTTTGTCTACCTGTACCTTGATCTGGCCTTTTTCACGCTGTCTGTGGTGTTGGTGGTCCGTTTTTGGGAGCAATCCTTAGCTTGGTTCTTCCTGGCCTTTTGGGCGGCCAATTTCGCTGCGGCCCTTTGGGCAAAGCGGAAGCTGATCCTGGACCTGCTGGAGGGACGGACCGAGACCTTCCAGGGGCAGATCGACCACCGGGAAAATGCGGGTTCCCTGCGGTGCGTCCGGGTGGAGTACCTTGTGGAGCAGGGGGAACGCCCCAGACGGTTCATCCTTTTCCCGGACGCCCTGCCCCTTTCCCTCGACGCCGCCCTGGGGCTGCTGTCCGGCAGGACAACACTGCGGTATCTTCCCCGAAGCCTTACAGTTGTGGAAGTCATCGGGGAGGCCGGGGAAGGACCCTCCGCCGGAAGGCGGACAAAGGAATGGTATAAGGGGAAGGCCCGGCTGGAGGAAGAATACCGGCAGATCGTCCGGCCCAGACCCCTTGGCCGCCTGGGGGATCTGTACTGGTTCTGGGAACTGGTCCCCACCTGCCTTTTTCTGGCCTTTGCTGGGACAGCCGCCCTGCTCCAACTGTTGCAGTAGAAAAATCGATCAAGATAAAAGGAGAGAAAAAAATCATGAGCCAAATTTTTGAAGAACTGGAACGCCGGGGCCTTATCGCCCAGATGACCCACCCGGACAAGATCCGGGAGAAGCTGGACAACGAGAAAGTGGTCTTTTACATCGGCTTTGACGCCACCGCCGACAGCCTCCATGTGGGGCACTTCCTCCAGCTGATGGTCATCAACCACATGATCCGGGCGGGGCATACCCCCATCCTGCTGCTGGGCACCGGCACCACCATGGTGGGGGACCCCACCGGCCGCACCGACATGCGGAAGATGCTCACCCCGGAGGAGATCAACGCCAACGCCGATTGCTTCCTCCGGCAGATGGGCCGCCTGGTGGACTTGGAGAAGTGCATCGTGGCCCGCAACGGCGACTGGCTGATGGGGCTCAACTACATCGAGCTGCTGCGGGATGTTGGGGTGCATTTCTCGGTGAACCGGATGCTCACCGCCGAGTGCTTCAAGTCCCGGCTGGAGCGGGGGCTCTCCTTCATCGAGTTCAACTACATGATCATGCAAAGCTACGACTTCCTCAAGCTATACCAACTCCACAACTGCACCATGCAGCTTGGCGGGGATGACCAGTGGAGCAACATCCTGGGTGGCGTGGACCTGGTGCGCCGGGTGGAGAGCCAGGAGGTCTGCGGCATGACCTTCCAGCTCCTAACCACCAAGGAAGGGAAGAAGATGGGCAAGACCATGGGGGGCGCTGTCTGGCTGGATGCCAATAAATTCTCCCCCTACGACTTCTTTCAGTATTGGCGCAATGTGGAAGATGCCGATGTCATCAAGTGCCTGAAGTTTTTGACCTTCCTGCCCATTGAAGAGATCGAGGCCATGGAGGCCTGGGAGGGAAGCCAGCTGAACCGTGCCAAGGAGATACTGGCCTACGAGGTCACCAGCTTCGTCCACGGCAAGGAGGAGGCGGACAAGGCCCTGGCCGCTGCCAAGGCGCTGTTCGGGGCAGGGGGGCAGGACGAGAACATGCCCACCACCGTCCTCACCGAAGCCGACTTCACCGACGGGGCCATCGGCATCATGGATCTGATGGTCAAGACCGGCCTGGCCCCCTCCAAGAGCGAAGCCCGTCGGCTCATTCAGGGGGGCGGCGTGGTGGCCGGGGAAGAGAAGGTCACCGATGTGAACCAGAAGTTCTCCGCTGACGCCATCCGCCAGGGCTTGGTCCTGCGGAAGGGGAAGAAGGTTTTCCATAAGGTGATGCTGTGAGGGGAAACCTGGGATTATTACGCAAAAGATTTCTTTAGCGAAATACAGATAAAGTAGCTGTGGCGTAAATAACGACAGATACAAAAGGCTCCTCCCGCTGCGGAGGAGCCTTTTACTCCTATCCAAATACTAAACACGTGATTGAATCACACGAACCTTCGTCCCCAAAAGTTCCTCCACCTGGGCAATACATTCCTCATCCGGCTGCTTTCGCGGGTACAGCAAAGCGATCTCATCGCAGGCGAAGCTACAAGGGGCCTTGTACTCCAGCAGGTCCAGGGTGGTTTTCCTGCCGCAGCAGGGGAGGGTCGCTGTCAGGTCCCGGAAGCCGGCGCCGTCATATTTTGTGTTCATCTCCCCAACCCAGAAGTCGAAGACATCCGCCCCGCAGAAAGGGCAGCGTATCTCCTCCAAAAACCCACCACAGTCGATAAAGACCGGGGCTTCGCTACGGTTTATTTTGACCTCCATGGCCCACAGCCGGTCCAGCAGCAAGTCCGCCGCCTTTTGTAGCTGGACCTCCTCCAGGCGGTGAAAAGAGTCTGCCGGGATGACCTTGGTGTAATAACTGGACATTTTGCGTTTCTCCTTTCATGGTTCCTGATACAGCCTGCGGATCAGCCCATAATCCCGGTCCTGGGAGCCGGGGGTGGAAAAGAGGATGCAGTTTATGTTGTAATTGAAGATCTGGTCATGGGGCAGGAGGTTCACCTCCACCTTTTCGATGCGCAAAAACTCCCGGATAGACCGGAGGGCCTCCTGATACCGGAAGTCCCCCGGAAAACCACTTTCCACCGTAATTTCGCAATGGCTTCTCTGTTCCCGCAGGGACAGGCTCATATAGACCCGGAAATCGAACACCGCCTGATGAAACTCCTTGGGCAGCAGATAAAACTCCATGTTCCAGATTTCCTCCCCCTGGCGGATGGCGGCCTCCAGCTTTTTCAGATACCGGCTCCGGGTGCGGATGCCGTCGGGGTGGAGAGATGCCGTTTCGCAGCTCAGGTGGGTGAAGGTAAAGCTATGCCGCTCCTCCTGGGAGAAACAGAAGCGAAGCCAGCTGTCCCAAACGGTGTGGCGGTCGAGGGGGGAGACCAGGGCAAACAGACTGAGCATTTCACGTGTCATAAAGGCTCCTTTCTAGGGCGTGTCCTTAAAGTCGCGGGGTGCCAAGACTTTAGGGACACGCCCTAGTCCCAGTACCGGTCGGCGATGCGCCGCAGGGGGTCGTCCTTGTCGTCACATTCCACCAGGTAGTCCACAAAAAAGTCCTCAATCTCCAGGTCCCCCTTCATGGCCGATAAGGCCCGGAAAGCCTCGCGCCGCAGGGGCTCCGGCGCCCAGGGCCGGGCAAAGGAGAGGGCCAGCCTTTTAGCGTCCATCCCCGGCTGGCGGAGGAAGTAGCGGAGCAGGGCAGGGGAGACCAGGGCGCTTTCCTGCTCCCGGTTTTGCAGCTCCAAAATGCCCTCCGCATCCAGGGCGTCCCGGCCATAGAGGGCCAGGGCTCCCGCCTCCACCACATCGGGGAACAGGGAGGCGGCCTTTTGATAGTCCGGCGCCCACCGGCGGCCAAACAGTTCTCCCGGCGTAGGTGGCGGAGCGGAGGGGGGCGCGGACCAACAGCGGCGCATCTTTTCCAGGGGGATGGCAAGGCCCGGCACCGTCTCCCGCTTCTCATCCGGCCAAATTACCCTCCAGTCCTTATCCCGCCCCAAAAACCGGGGGGAGGAGAGGACAAGGCAGGGCACCGGCACCCCCTCCAGGGCGCAGGCGCAAGCCCGGTGGTGGCCGTCCAGCAGGATGGAAAGGTACTCGAAGGCGGCGTAGCAAAGGGCAGGGGGGAGGGACTTCCCCGCCCGCAGCTGCCGCCGGTATTCCTCTACCTGGCGGGGGTCGTATTTTCCGGTGGGCTGGGTGGGGTGAAGGAACCGGGGGAAGACCGGAAGCACCGAATAGGTCTGCGAATCAAAGGTCTGGGCGGTGGCGGGGGAGAAGGTGAAGCCGTTGGGGATATCCCAGAAGAAATGGCCGCTGCCGTCGGTGGGGTAGCAGTCCACCAGGGAGAGGATGTAATACCCCGATGGCAGCAGTCCCGTCACCGGGGCCAGCCGCTCCAGCGCCTCCTCCAGGCCAGAGAAGGGGGCGGCGATGGCGTCTGCTCCCTGGCGCAGCTGGGGGCAATCCTCTGGCAGGCCGTACCCCGCCGCAAGCAGGGACTGGCAGGTGGGACAGCCGCTGGTTTGGATAAAAGCCAGGGGCGTTCCATTTAAAGTAAGGGTCTGGTAGGTATCCAGCATGGAGTCGGTGCAGTCCGGGTCCCGGCTCATCTCCATCCGCAGCGCCCCGGCGCCGCCCTTCACCTGAAAGAAAAGGTGCTCCCCAGCAAAATAAGGCCCGGCGGTGGTGTGCCGGGCCAGGATTGTGGTCTTGCTTTTTTTCCGCCAGAGGGGCATAGGGAATACCTCCTTTTGATAGACCAGGTTAAAAACAGATGACTGTTCCATCATAGGCAACTTCCGCCCAAATGTACCATTTGTCCCGGTAGAGGAGCCTTTGCCGGTTTTTAGCCTGGACTGCCATGATCAGCTGTTCTGGTTGATGATACCCCGGCGGTAGGCCTGAAGGAGGAGGAGCAGGTCGTCAATCTTCCCCTGGATGACCTTCCCCTCGTCGGTGTGGCAAATTTTGATTCGCTCCGGGTAGGTTTCCACCGGCACCAGGTTGGAGTGCATATCGCTGTTGTGGTTGATGATGGAATCAATGCCGGAGAAGGGGTGGTGCTCCGAAAGGAAGAGCTGGTGGGAGTTGGAAACCAGGGTGTATCCGGCGATGCCGGTTACCGCCTGGTAGGCCTTGGAGATGCCTCCGTCAATAATAAGCACCTTTCCCCCCGCTTTTACCGGAGATTCCCCCTTGCGAATCTTCACCGGCACATGGCCGTTGACGATGCGGGCGTGGCTGCTGTCGATGCCAAACTCCGCCAATATCCGGTTTGCCACCTCCGGGTCGTCGCTCAATTGGTAATAGATATCCTTGGTCTCGGTCCAGGTGTCCCGGTCCTCGATGAAATACCGCTCGAAGGTGGTCATCTTGTTTTTGCCGTTCAGGGGGGATTTGGGGCCGCACCACAAAAACCACATAAAGTCCAGCCCCCGCCGCTGCTCCTCGCTTCCCGCCTTGCTGTAAGAGCCCTGGCGGCAGAGCTTGTCGCTGTAGTCCATCAGCGCCCGGCCCCGATATTCCTTGCCGTCCACCGAGAGGGCGGCAAAATCTCCCTGGGGGGTCATGGGGACGCAGCCGTGGTAAAGGAGATTGCCATTACACACCTTGTACATCCCCCCGTGTTTGAAGAGAAAGCTTCGGTGGGCCTGGAGCTTCTCGCTGTGGAGGAAGGAGAGCTGGAGCCGCTCCATCAGCTCCTGCTCGGCGTAGGTGAGGGAGTAGGGGGTCTCCGGGGTGATGGTGGGGAAGTAGCAGTCCCGCATGGGGTATTCCTTTCCCTCCAGGTTCACCGTCCGGCGGCGGAAATCAATCTTATCCAGCAGCAGGCGGTTTTCCATCTCGTATTCCGGGTGGGCCAGGATGGTCTGCCCCTCCAGCTTCAGCTGGATGATGGTGATGGCCTTGTGGATTTTGGCAATCTGCAAATCGTCGTGGGTGTTGGGGACATAGCCGTCCTCCTGGGTGTGCCGGGGCAGGAAGGCGGTGCAGGGGTCGGTGCCGTACTGCTCCATGGCAAAGACCGCCAGGGGCCGGACGTTGATGCCGTAGGATTCCTCCAGGGTATCCAGGTTGTTGTACCGCACGCAGTTGCGGATGACGTTGGCGATGCAGCAAAGCTGCCCGGCGGCGGCCCCCATCCACAGCACGTCGTGGTTGCCCCACTGGATATCCACATTGTGGTGGCGGCAGAGGCCGTCCAGTATCTGGGCCGCCCCGTCCCCCCGGTCAAAGATATCCCCGATGATATGCAGCTTATCCACAATCATCCGCTGGGTCAGCTGGCAGAGGGCGGTGACAAAGGCTTCCGCCCGATCGATTTCGATGATGGTATCCAGGATACGCTCGAAGTATTCCTGGCGGTTGGGGTTGCGCTCATCGGTGTTCATCAGCTCATCGATGATATACTGGAAGTCCGGGGGGAGGGCTTTTCTCACCTTGGAGCGGGTGTACTTGGAGGTGGCCGCCCGGCAGACGGTCACCAGCTGGTAAAGGATATCCCGGTACCAGCCGGGGGTTATCTGGCGGGCCCGGCGCAGCTCCGCCAGCTTGCGCTCCGGGTAATAGACCAGGGTGGCCAGAAGGTCCTTCTGCTCCGACGAAAGCTCCTCCCCAAAGCTCTCGTCGATTTTGCGGCGGATGGAGCCGGAGGCGTTGCGGAGGATGTGGGTGAAGCATTCGTATTCCCCGTGGATATCGCTGATGAAGTGCTCGGTGCCCTTGGGCAGATTCAGGATGGCCCGGAGGTTGATGATTTCGGTGGACGCGGCCTGGATGTTGGGGTAGCTTTGGGCCAGCAGCCGCAGGTACTTCAGCTGCTCTTCGGTGGGGGTCTGTGCAAGTTCCGTCATAACGTGTCCTGCCTCCTGTTGTTTTTTGGGCCGGGGGCTCATTCCCCCAGCAGGGCTTGGGCGTTGTCTTCCGAGAGGCTGGATACCTCTCGGAGCCTGCGGTTGATCTGGTTGGTACGGGTGCCCACCAAGGTTTCCAGCTCGTCATCGGCCTGGCGCAGCCGGTCCCGGGTTTTTTTCAGCACATCGCCAAACTTCTGGAACTCGGATTTTACCGCGCCCAAGACGTTCCACACCTCGCCGGAGCGTTTTTGGATGGCTAGAGTGCGGAAACCCATCTGCAAACTGTTAAGGAGTGCCGCCATGGTGGTTGGGCCGGCGATGTTGATCTTGTAGTCCCGCTGGAGGACCTCCACCAGCCCCAGCCGCACCACCTCGGCGTAAAGCCCCTCCACCGGCAGGAAGAGGATCCCAAACTCGGTCGTGTAGGGGGGCTCGATGTACTTGTCCCGGATGTCCCGGGCCTCGGCCTTGATTCGCTGCTCCAGCTGCTTTTGCAGCCCCTGGATGACCTCCTTGTCCCCCTGGTCGTAGGCGTCCATCAGCTGGCCGTAGAGGTCCCCAGGGAACTTGGCGTCGATGGGCAGCCACACCACCCCGCCCTCTTCCGAGCCGGGGAGACGGACAGCGTACTCCACCACATCCCGGCTTCCGGGGCGGGTGGCAACGTTTGTGCTGTACTGCTCTGGGGCCAGGATCTGCTCCAGGATGGCCCCCAGCTGAATCTCCCCCAAAATACCGCGGGTTTTGACGTTGGAGAGGACCTTTTTCAGGTCCCCCACGCCGGTGGCCAGGGTCTGCATCTCTCCCAGGCCCTTGTAAACCTGCTGGAGCTGATCGCTGACCTGCTTAAAGGACTGGCCCAGCCGCTCCTCCAGGGTTTTTTGCAGCTTTTCGTCTACCGTTTCCCGGATTCGGCTCAGCTGGTCGCTGTTGTCCTTCTGGATGGCGTTTAGGCGGCGTTCCACCGTTTCTCGCGTCTCCTTCATCTGGTACTCGCTTTGGGCGGAGAGGGTGCGCAGCCGCTCCTCCAGCTGCTTTTGCAGGTTTTCCTGCTGCCCCATCATCTGCCGGGCCAGCTGGCCCAGGCTGTCGCTTTGCAGCTCGGCGGCCTGCTTTTGGCTGTCGCTGAGCCGGTCCCCCAGGCCGCCCACCGCGTTCTGGATCAGCAGGGTGGTTTCCTGCCGGCTCTGGCGCAGCTCGTTGGCTATGCTGCTCTCCAGCCGCCGCAG
>OFFY01002654.1_pt1 | contig 12189 bp, 14 predicted proteins | sample 1521481 | NCBI WGS metagenome assembly OFFY01 (sample SAMEA3504117, study PRJEB24116) | mouse gut metagenome | biome: mouse gut; feature: mouse-associated habitat; material: faeces | place: Denmark | collected 2011
CACCGAGATCTACACTCTTTCCCTACACGACGCTCTTCCGATCTCGTTCTCCACGCCGGCGATAAACTTCATTTCCGTGGGCTGTGCACCATTATCTTCATTTTTTAATATCCGGGAAAAAGATATGAATGCTTAATCTGTTGTTTTCGTATATTGCGGATATAGTTCCTTTCATTTGTTCAACAAGTGTTTTAGAAATTGTTAATCCTAAACCTGTTGATTTTCTGGCAGATTCTACAGTGTAGAAACGGTCGAACAATCTTCCCACCTGTATCTCATCTAATCCGGAAGCCCTATTTGAAAAAGTTATCTTTCCGTTCTCTGATAAAACGATTTTCAAATCTCCATCGCTGTATTTTATAACATTACTGATTAGGTTAGAAACCACACGAGATAAAGCCGAGCGGTCAAGCATTCGCAGTATCTTCTTTTCACACATTTGTATCTCAGGCACAATATTTCGTTCTGTTAAAACAGTATAAAATGCCGCAATGGTTTCTTCCAATACGGTATTCATAACAACCTGTTCCTTTATGGTATGATCTTTCGTTGAAATAATAACGGAATATCGGAAAAGTTCCTCTGAAAGCTGTGTCAAAATATCTACACGGTCTTTAATAATTCCGATATAGTGATTGACCGTTTCCGTTTTTTCTTCTTTTTCCAGCAATTCCAAATAACCACATATAGCCGTAAGCGGTGTCCGTAAATCGTGAGAAATATTTGTAACGGCATTTTTTAATTCCATATCGCCTTGCCAAAATCTGTGCCGTTCTATGCGAAGTTTACGAAGCTCTATATTTATAGCATTTGCTAACTTACGCATATATCTGTCGTTACAAGAAATGTCAATAAGAGTATTTGTATCGGTCATGAGCCTGTCGGCAAAGGCATTCGCTATTTCCTTTGCAGCTTTTTGTAAGATATAAATTTTCATAAACAAGGCAACCATTATCAGCGCCATAATACCGACGAAAGCCCATAACCATTCTTCCATACTAAATTTACCTCAAATTCTTTTTCTTAAAAATAAATATTCCACAAAATGTTGTCAAAAGCGTAATAACAACCGATGATATTATCATACGGATCGGATGAGCGATTTGCAACTGCCACATTCTCAATCCTTGTCCTGTAGGCAAAAAATCAAGAATAAAGTCATAAACTTTACGCATTGCACCACTGACATAATTCGGATTGGGGGATGGTTTAGACATTTCCATTCCATTTGAAGTTATCTGAACACCGCTTATTGTTTCTGGTTGGCTAAGACCATTATATAACATGCTTGTAAAAACAAGAAGCCCTAAAATCAACAGCATAGAAATCATAATGATATAAGCCTTATTTGTAACTGTCATACAGACAAATGTACAAATCCCGGAAAAAGCCATTACGAACATAACCGCAATCAATAAATATGAAAACAGTTTCAAAACAGTCATTTTCCATACACCCAGAGTGGGAATAGCGACTAATGCACCTATCAACCATGTTAGCAGCATGAACAAAGTTGCTGTAATCGTAGTAATCAGACTGGCAATATAAATATCAGTTTTTGTATGACCAACTACAATTTTATTTCGGATTGTTCCATCACTATACTCCGTGCCGAAGAACATACTGCTAAACAATGCACAAAACATACCGATTGATAACGCAAAGTGGAAATAATATTCATCAATACTGTAATTGTATCCTGCCATATCAACGGTCGCCTGTCTGCAACCATTCAGCATATATACAACCGAATAAATCAACATCGTTCCTATGCAAATCCAAAAGATTTTATCTCTCCAGAGACGAGAAAAATTAGCAGATAACAACTTACGCATTTTTTTCACCTCCTACAAGGCTGACATAATAACTTTCAAGACTTTCGTCACGTTCCTGCATTGAAATAACTTCGCAATTTTCTTTTGCCAATGCAGCAGTTAAATGAGATATATTAACCTTTGCATATACATCAGCAGTTTGGTCTGTTATGATTGTATAATCAATCTCCATTCCGTCAAGGACACGTGCAAGCGCTTTCGTATCGCTGACTTCCATGCGGACACATTTTCTGCAAGCAGCTTCTAACTCTTTCGCACTCATTTCTTTTACAAGACATCCGTTATCAATAAAACCATAATGTGTTGCCAGCTTGGAAAGTTCATCGAGGATATGACTGGAAATCAATACTGTAATCTGTTGTTCATGATTGAGCTTTAATATCAATTCCCTGATTTCAATGATTCCCTGTGGATCAAGACCGTTAACAGGTTCGTCTAATATCAGAAAATCAGGGTCTCCTACAAGAGCTATTGCGATGCCCAATCTTTGCCGCATACCTAGAGAAAAGTTTTTCGCTTTCTTTTTCCTCGTATCATCAAGCCCTACTAGTTTCAAAATCTCCGTCAGCCCGTCAAAAGACGGAAGCCCTAAAATACGGTACTGCTGTTTCAGGTTATTCTCTGCGGTCATATCAAGATAAATGGATGGAGTTTCTACAACAGCCCCCATCCTTCTTCTGGATTTTGTAATATCCTTATCCGTATTTTTCCTCCCGTAAAGCGTATAATTGCCAGATGCAGGCTCCTGCAACCCACAAATCAAACGGATAAGCGTTGTTTTTCCAGCACCGTTTTTCCCTACAAAGCCATAGATTGCCCCTTTTGGAACATTCATAGACAGTCCGTTTAATGCTTTAAAATCTTTGTATTTTTTGCATAAAGCATTTGTTCTGAGAACATAATCCATAAAAGTATAACCTCCTTGTTTAGTGTACTGGCATTATAGCTGTAAATAGTAAAGAAAACGGTAAAGAAAAGAGTAAAGAAATAGTAAAGATTTATTCTTCTTTCATTTTAAAGCCAATCCCCCAGACCGCTTCAATATAGTCCTTGTTATTTACTTCCCGCAACTTTTTTCTTAAATTGCTAATGTGCATTTTCAGGGAACTTTCTGTACAATCTGGGGTATCTGTACTAATACGGTCTAGCAGCAATGATTTTGTAACAACCTGAGTCGGATTTTGCATCAGTAATTTCAAAATGGCATATTCTGTCCTCGTCAATTTTATTTCCATATCATCGTTGATTTTTACAATGTGAGTATTCGTATTAAGGGTAATATCTCCAAAGATCAATTCTGAAGAAGAACGCATATTTTCGGCATTTCTAAGATGTACAAAAATCCTGGCTAAAAGCTCCTTCATATTGAACGGTTTCGTTACATAATCAGCCGCACCGCCAAGCAATAAATCAACTTTATTATCAACATCCACTTTCGCGCTTATCACTATGACTGGTATTCCCTTTATATTCGGAAGTACCTCTTCTCCATTTAATCCCGGCAGCATTAAATCCAATAATATAAGGTCTGGCTTTGACTGAGATAAGACCAATAATGCCTCCGTCCCCGAATAAGCACGGGAGATTTTATAACCCTCTTTTGAAAGTGTTTCCTCGAGCACATTTCCAATGTGTATATCGTCATCAACAATTAATATTTTTTTCATAGTGAATCAACTCCGTCTTGATACTTCCTGTACTGTCATATATTCAAACAAACCTTCTACAAAGTAGAGGTGTCTATATTATAGGCAGTCAAACAAACAATATCAAGTATACAAAATTACATATTCTGCTTGAAAAAATCGTCCATTTTATTAAACGGAATCACATCCCAATTATCATAAAGATCCGTATGGACTGCTCCGGGAATTACCAGCAGTTCCTTATTTTCTTGTATTAAAAAGCAAAATAACTTATAATGGTTACATTGTAGTGCCTAAACCTAACTTTAGGTCAATATTTTTTTATTTTTGAAAGGATATACTTCTATGTACACAATAGGACAAGTAGCACAGATGTTTCATCTTCCCATTTCAACCTTAAGATACTATGACAAAGAAGGACTTTTTCCTAATCTGGAACGGAAGGGCAATATCAGACAATTCAGCGATACGGAAATCGAAGCAATCCGAGTTATCGAATGCCTAAAAAAATCCGGGTTGGAAATCAAGGACATAAAACAGTTTTTCGCATGGGTATCTGAAGGAAGTTCAACCTATGCAAACAGAAAAGAACTTTTTGAAATCCGTAAGGCAGCTGTTGAAGAAGAGTTAAAAGCTCTTGAAAAAACTCTTGCTATGCTTAATTTCAAATGCTGGTATTACCAGAAAGCTCTTGATGATGGAAATGAAGATGAAATCAATGAGATGATCCCCAACAAACTTCCTGCTGGAATCCAAGAATTATATGATAAGGCTCACAGCTAAAATAAAACTGCTGTTGATATTGATAGTTATTTTATACAAAGGAGGAATGACTTATTTATACACTTCTTGTACTCGAAGATAATCTAGAATTAAATCATACTATTTGCACAGCTTTACAAAAGGAAAATTATCGTGTTTACAGTGCGTATACTTATAAAGACGGTCAATCTCTTGCCGCTAATCATACATTTGATATGGCAATATTGGATATAAATTTGCCTGACGGCGACGGATTTCAATTTTGCAAATGGATAAAAGCACGCAGTAATATTTCGGTATTATTTCTTTCGGCACGGGATTTGGAAGAAGATGTTTTAAATGGTTATGAGCTTGGAGCAGATGATTATGTGACAAAACCATTCTCCATGAAAATTTTGTTAAAGAAAATTCCCGTTATTTTGTCACGGGAAACAAAAAAATCGAATATATATGACGACGGCTTTTTAAAAATTGATTTTGAACTGGGAATTGTACAAATCAAAGAAAAAAATTGTCCTATCACACCTACGGAATATCGTATTCTAAAAAAACTGGTTGAGCATAAAGGTCAATTACTAACCTATTGTGTCCTGCTGGAAACCCTGTGGGAAGAAGGCGTAGAACTTTTGGACAAACACGCTCTCGCTGTTAATATTAACCGCTTACGTAAAAAAATAGAAACAAAAGAACATCATTATATTTCAAACGTATATGGAATGGGGTATATATGGAAATAGGATATATTTTGATTATTTTGCTGCTGATAGGGACAATTTTCTATCTTCTGCATAAAAATCATTGTCTAAAACAAGATATTTATGATTTCACGAAAAAATTAGAAGCTAGTTTATCTGAATTATTAAATGATAAAAAGTTAAATAAAACGGTCTATGAACAAGACGATTTATGGGGCATGGTTTATGAAAAGTTATGCCGCATCTCTGATTTGTATACTCATAAAAATCAGGAACTGTACGAAGAAAAGGAAAGTTTGAAAGAGTTGGTATCCGATATATCACATCAAACAAAGACTCCTCTTGCGAATATTAAGCTATATCAAGAAATGCTTTCTGATGAAATAAATACGACAGATAGTACAGAGTATTTGACAAAAATGAATAAACAAGTAGATAAACTGGATTTTCTTCTTCAAAGTATGGTAAAAATGTCAAGATTAGAAACCGGAACCATTAAGATACAAAAATCAGACTCCTTTGTTGAGGAAACACTTGCACTGGCGATTGGAGCAGTTGTTCCAAAAGCAGACAAGAAAAATATCCGGATTCATGTTACATATGAAGAAACCCTTCGTTTAGAACATGACAAAAAATGGACAGCAGAAGCAATTTTCAATATTCTTGATAACGCAGTTAAATATACAAGTGTAAATGGCACTATCAATATATCCGTACAACGAGAAGAAATTTTTACAAGGATCAGTATTGCAGATACCGGAAAAGGGATTTCTTTAGAAAGACAGGGAACAATATTCAACCGATTTTATCGAGAACCAGAGATTCATGATACGGAGGGCGTGGGTATCGGATTATATCTGGCAAGAAAAATTGTATCCCTGCAAAACGGATATATAAAAGTCCAATCAGAAATAGACAAGGGAAGTACTTTTTATATATATTTGCCGAATTAAACGGTATGAAGAAAATCACAGTTTTGTGATTTTTTCTTTTTGTGAACGGTTTGTGATTTTTCTATTCTATGATAGAAATAGAAACGGAGGAATGACTATGGAAAATATCATCGTAAAAACAAATTTTTTAACCAAACATTATGAGACTGGTTCTCATACCGTAATTGCTTTAGACGGAGTAGATTTTGAAGTAAAAGAACGAGAATTTGTTTCCATTATAGGAAAATCTGGCTGCGGAAAAAGTACGCTTCTTCATATGCTGGGTGGCCTTGATTCTCCTACTTCTGGAACCGTGATTGTAGACGGTATGAATCTTTCAGAAATGAACGAGGAACAGCTCGCCCTTTTTCGAAGAAGAAAAGTAGGATTTATCTTTCAACAGTATAATTTGATTCCGGATTTAAAAGTCTATGATAATATCACTTTCCCATTGGACCTTGATGGAACCAGAGTAGATAAAGAGTTTATTCAGGAATTACTGGAAACGCTTCACATTGCAGATAAAACAGAAATGTTTCCCTCTATGCTTTCCGGCGGAGAACAACAGCGCGTAGCTATCGCAAGAGCGTTAGCTGCGAAACCTGCTATTATCCTTGCAGATGAACCAACTGGCAATCTTGATACTTCTTCAAGCCACGATGTCATAGGACTTTTAAAAGTTATTGCAAAAAAATATCAGCAAACGCTGATTGTGATTACGCATGATCTGGATATTGCACAAATGGCAGATCGGATAGTCAGATTACAAGACGGAAAACTAGCGGGAGGAAGTGATTCTGATGTTAGCGAACAATAATCATCAGGTAATAAACAAGTTAGCTAAAAATACGGTACGAACAAATAAACGTCAATTTTCAATTCTGTTTGTTACGATCATGCTGTCCACATTTATGCTTTTTTCTATTTTTACTATAGGTTTAACTTATTTGGATTTAAGCAGATTACAAAATTCCCGCTTATATGGTTCGGAACATGACATTGCGATTATGAATGGATTTACAGAGAATCAAAAAGAGCTTCTCAGCAATAATTCTAAGATTGAAACTGTCGGCGTACTGGCTTATTGCGGAAATGTAAAGAGTAGTGATATGGACAATACGGTTAATGCGGCTTTGCTTTGGGGAGACAAAATATATTGGGAAAATCAGAAAAGTCCAGTAAGAACCGAAATGAACGGGCATTATCCGCAGAAACTAAATGAATTGTTAGCCACGGAAGAAGTACTTGCAGAATGTGGAAAAAGTTCTTTAACCGTTGGCGACTCTCTTTTGATCACTTATGAAGATCATACGGGTATTCACACAAAAGAGTTTGTTATCAGCGGAATATGGAAGGGCTACGGCAAAGACAAAGAAAATTTCTATGTTTCAGAAGATTTTTATAATCAGACCGGCTATGATTTAGAATCTGACGGAATTTTACAAGCAAAGTTTAAGAATAACTATATTTCAGGAAAAACCATAGAAAAACTGAAAGAACCCCTGAATCTATCCTCAGTACAGGTTTTTCAAGCTTCCGATTATATCGAAAAATCTTTGATAATATTACTTGCAATATTCGGACTTGGATTTATTATCTGTCTTAGTGCTTATTTGCTGATATATAATATCCTTTATCTGTCCGTTTCCGGGAAAATCCGATATTATGGACTATTGCAATCATTAGGGATGACAAAAAAACAGTTAGTTCAGCTTATCCGAAAACAAATATTAGGTATAGGTATATTGGGAATTCTTATAGGGATTGCATTCGGTGTGTTTGTTTCCTTGATCTTTATTCCTTATGCGATGAAAATTTTTGGAATTTCTTTTGGAAATACAGGTTTATACTTCTACCCCGAAGTATTGGCATTAAGTATGTCGGTTACCGCAATTGCAATATTATGTGGTGTTAGGACCCCTATTCATATAGCAACAGATGTAACGCCTGTAGAAGCTGCAAAATACAGAGAACATATTGCCATCCCATCTGCAAAACAAAGTAAAAAAGGTAATTTGTATTGGCGTATGGCAAAAGACCAGCTTAGAAAAAACAACAAAAGAACAATCGTTGTTTTTCTGTCGCTTGCAACAAGTTTGAGTGTATTTTTCTGTTTGACTACGCTTATTGACAGCCAAGGTAAACGAACCATATATCCCAATTATTGGAATGCCGATTTTATCGTGTATAATGATACTCAGACAACCGAAGATATAGATTCTTTACAATCCGCAATCAACGATATATTGGTATCTGATATAAAGGAAACAGCAGGCATAACAGAGGTTCATGCTGTAAAAGGCGCTCCTGTTGTTTTCCCATATGATGAGAATGCTTTTTTTGATTTTTGGATAAAAAGCTATACAGAATTAAAACCTTATTTGTCATATTCGGAAACTGTTTCAGAATATCAACAACATCCCGAAAAATACTATGGCATGATAAAGGGAATTGACGATTCAGAATTTGACTACTTGAATGGAACTCTTGGAAATATTATAGATAAACAGGATTTTTTGAATGGAGAAACAGCAATTTTACAGTATGCCGGATTTGAAATCTCCGAAGAATGGATAGGAAGTACAATTTCATTTTCCATAGACAATCAAAAACAGGATATTACGATTGGAGCACTCAACTATGGCGATTATTATGGAGCAACTGTAAATCGTGGGGCAAATTTGATTGTCAGCGAAAGTTATTTGGAAACTATAACTGCAACTCCGCATATTTTAAGTCTTAATATCAAATATAAGCAATCGTATGAAGAAAACACAGAAAAAGAAATAAAGCACATCATAGAAACAAGTTCATATAACTCAGATTTGCTTTATATTTCAAAATATGATGATATGAAGACAATTCAAGATTCGCAAAGTGGTATGTACGAAATAGGTACCGTAATCTCTCTTCTTTTATTATTGGTTGGTATGTTAAACTATATCAATACAATGGCAAGCAGTATACAAAATAGAAAGTTGACATTTTCAATCATGGAAAGTGCCGGTATGTCAAAAAAACAAGTAATAAAATTATTGATTCGAGAAGGGATTCTATATGCAAGGGGTTCTGTCTTTATTACATTAACAATCGGAACCGGTATTACCTATTTTGTTTTTCAATCCATGAATTATATGAAAATATCGTTTGCGATTCCTGTATTTCCGCTGATATGTGCAGCTTTGCTTGTAATGATAATATGTATCCTAACCCCAGTAATTACTTATAAGAAGATAGTAAAAAACCGCTCTATCGCTGAACGATTACGAGAATACGAGTAAATTGTTTTGAAGTACGAAAATCAGATTGAGATAGTCAAATTGAACACAAACCGGGCGTAACCCTGAAGGTAGACTGGACAAGTCCTGTGAATGATTCAAAATTATTGACCTCTTCACAGGCATTAGGTGTTGTGTCTATATTTACTTTTCAAAATCACCTCATAAGATGGTTTATTTGTTATGCCCTTTGTTTCTTGGCTACCTTCTACTTATTTGTTTCAAACTTTACTTCCATAAAAACGTTGAAAATTATTCTCATCTTGCAAGAAATCATTTAACACGATATCTCCATTCCGCTCTCTTAAGGGCTGAATCACACCCTCTGATATTTCTTCCCCTCTCTTTTTTCCATAGTATGATAACAGAGGAAATCTCCATTTTCTGTTTCAATTTTTTCATACGAAATAATCTGATACCCTCGTTTCAGATACATACTTTCCGCTGGAAAAGAAGCGTCTACATGAACCTCTGAATAATTTTTCAAAATCCTTGTTTCCAGTAAATCCATCAATCTGCTCCCATATCCTTTTCCTTGATGTTCAGGCAAAATAAACAATCTGCAAATCTCATTCTTCCGAATGCTCCCGGTTCCTATGATGTTTCCCTGTACCATCGCAAGATAGATTTCTTCATAGGACATCACTTCTTCAATCCTTGCTGCACTGTGCAAGTCAAGAAAGAACTGCACTGCACCTGGCGGATAATAATGCGGATATATTTTTTCTATTGTTTCCTTTACAATAGCAGCTACCTGTTCCTGACAATCTGCCAATTTTAATTCTATACCAGCCTCAAACATGACTTGATTTTCTCCTGATTTATTCGTACAATCTTTAGGCATTATAAGCCCTTCTTGAAACAACATTCTGATAATCTTCATGGAATAACCGGGAAATAACCTTCCCTGAAAATTACCTTTTTTTCCTCAATTTCACCAAAATTCCCTGCTCATCCGCCACTTTCTGAAACTGTCGGGTTACATAGCCAGCCTTTTCTTTTAATGACAGTTTTCCAAATGTTTTATCTGACTTTGTCTGTTTCATCACATTTCTCACATCTTCCACTTCCAAAAGATTTACAGCTAAACAGAGAAAAGTCTTCTTCCGCCCATCATTGCAGTTTTACAGCAGCCATTTCAAAATATGAGCTTTCTCTTCCTGTTCTGCTCTGTACGCCTCCACACCAATTTTCTGATGTTTCTTCAAATCTCTTTTCTGGTTGCGGTGAGTAACAAATGAATCAAACACATCGATATCTTCATATTTTTCACAAGGAAACTCCTATACTATAATCTTTTTGCCTCTAATGCATCCCTTAAATCCTGAATATATTTTGCCTGCTGTTTCTTTAAATACATTCTCACAAAAGGTTTCATAATCAACTTTTTAGCAATTACATTCTCTGTAAACTCAATACATGTAATACCGTCTTTATAAGAAAATTTTCCTATCCAATGTCCCTGCATATTGCCGTTTTCCATATCAAATTCATAGTTCTTATATTCATCAAAAGCTGTAATTTTAAACTTTGTAACATAACCATCCTTTGTATGTTCTTCAAACTCTTTTTCAGGTACTGTTACCACGATTTCATCTAGATCACTTCTCCAGGAATACTTGTACAATGACGTAACTAGCTCCCATACTTTTTCTATTTCATACTGAAATTCAGCCTTAATTGTTGATACAGCCACTATTCTCCTCCTTCTTTACACCCGATATCTTAACACTCTTCTCTAATTCTAAGAAAAGCATTACAGTCGTCTCTACATAAGTACAAATTGAAACATATCCTCACACAATCACGGAAATATGGGAAACATTTATTCTTCTTTCATACCACCGATGTTCTCTTCCCCTGTCTTACCGGCTTCCAACGCTTGATATTCTTGATTTAATTCTCGCAGTAATTCCTCCTCGCTTGACAAATACAATTTGTACTTTGAAGTAAAAATCTGTGTTTCATTTTCAGGTAACGTATACTTAACTACAGACTCGCTTTTATCTGCACATAATACAATACCAATCGACGGGTTATCTGCTTCATTCATAAGTTCTCGTTCATAATAATGAACATACATCTGCATCTGCCCTAAATCCTGATGTGTTAAATCCCCAACTTTTAAATCTATCAAAACAAAACATTTCAATATATAATTATAAAATACAAGGTCAATTCCAAAATGACGTCCATCGAATGTTATTCTTTTCTGCCTTGCGACAAATGAAAAACTTCTACCAAATTCCAAAAGGAATTTCTGTAAATGTGTAATTAACGCTTTTTCTAAATCACTTTCATAAAAATCATCATTAGATGTTAGTCCAAGAAATTCCAACACATATGGGTCGCGGATAACATCTTCTGGTTTCTTCGCTGACTCTATTGTCTTTATTTCCTCTGCAACTTGCTCTTTATTTTTACTGGATAATAACCTTTCATAAAAAAGGAATTTATCTGCCGCTCAAGTTGTCTGGTACTCCATTGGGCTTTTACAGCTTCCTGCATATAAAATTCTCGCACATTTTCATTCTCCACTCGCATCAGAAGCCGATAATGCGTCCAACTTAATTCGTCACACAGTGCGTGACCATTTGGAAATGTCAAATAAAACTGCCTCATATACTATACTTCAAGTTTGTCACTGTAAAACCTTTACCGAAATCCTGTGTCATTTGTTTTGATAATTCTTTTAATAATCCTGTACCATACTCTGCTTTTTCATTGCCACCTTGCTCCTCAATAATTGACTTGCCTATATTCCAATAAGCTTCAACCATTGCGAAATTAGCCGTTTTATAGACTTTGTTTCTTGCCATATTTAAAATATTTTTAATTTCATTATAAAATTTCTCATTCATTTAATATCTCCTATTTGACTACACAACTTATTAAATCACAAACCTTTATAACGTTTCTGTTTCTATCAATTTTTTCATTTTCTTCTTATATAAATTAAGATTTCCATAATCAAAGTATTGTATAGATAATAAAAACACATTAAATGCTTTTACAAAACCATCTGTATCTTCTTGATTCTT
>OFFY01002661.1_pt1 | contig 12159 bp, 8 predicted proteins | sample 1521481 | NCBI WGS metagenome assembly OFFY01 (sample SAMEA3504117, study PRJEB24116) | mouse gut metagenome | biome: mouse gut; feature: mouse-associated habitat; material: faeces | place: Denmark | collected 2011
TTTTCTCCACATACACCTTGGCGTTGGCCTTGCCCACGCCGCCGATGCCGCCCATACCGCCCTTGCCGCCGATGCCCCGCATGAGAAAGACCATGGCGCCTACCATAATAACAATGGGCAGCACGGTGGTCAGCAGCAGGGAGAGAAGATAGCCGGAGTTGTCCGGCGGGTTGCGGTAGAAGTCCACTCCGTGGTCATCCATCATGTCCAGGATAGCCAGGTCGGCCACCGGGGGCGGGGTGGTGACATACTCGGTGTCCTTGTCATTCTGTACGGGCATCCAGGCGAACATGTTGTTCATCTGCGGCTGGTCTTCGTCCTTGGGGATGTAGGTCAGCGCCTCCTCCTCCTTGCCCTCCTTGAGGGTGATGACGTAGTGGTCGCTCTCCATGTGGACCTCCTCCACCAGCTCGGCCACCACCCACTGGCGAAAAACGGAATACTCCACCTGCACCTGGTTGGAGTTGGCGTAGGAGTTGGAGCAGCTTCGGAAGATCAGGGTGAGCATCAGAGCCCAGAGGATCAGGGAAATCAAGCCCCATGTGTTCTTTTTGTTGTTTCCTTTATCTGGCTTCAAAGGAGCGTACCTCCATATTTTCACATTTTTTCAAGTGGGTCAAAAGCTATCATACCACAGCCGCAAAGCAAAGACAAGGAAAATACCTTAAAACTTACTGTGAATTTTGTGTGAAGAAGCCTCTCCCGGCGTGTACGGGAGAGGCTTCTTCTCATTTCAGTTCCGGGTGATACTGCTGGCAGGTGCACTTTTTCCATTTCAGGCCGGAGCCGCAAGGACAGGGGTCGTTGCGGCCGATTTTGACCACCTTGCGCACCGGCTGCCTGCGGACGGTGCCGTCGCCGGCGCCGCTTTCGCCGGTGACCTTGGCCACCCGCTCCCGCTTGACCTCCTCGTTCTGGCGCAGGCGGACCAGGAACAGCCGGCGTAGGGTCTCCTCCTGGATGGCGGCCACCATGTTCTCGAACATCTCGTAGCCTTCCTCTTTGTAGGCCACCACAGGGTCGGTCTGGGCGTAGGCCCGCAGGCCGATGCCCTGGCGCAGCTCGGTCATGGCGTCGATATGGTCCATCCAGTACTCGTCCACCACCCGGAGCATGATGACCCGCTCCAGCTCCCGCATCAGGGGCGGGGTAATCTCCTGCTCCTTGCGCTGGTAGGCGGCGGTGGCCTTGTCCAGCACCAGCTGCTTCAGGCACTCGGCGTCATAGCCGGCCAGCTCGCTGTCGGACAGGTTCAGATCGGCGGGGGAGAGGAACATGCTTCGGAAATGGGAGACGGCCTCCTGGAAGGACTCGGCGTCCATGTGCTTCTGCTCGCCCATGTGGCCGGCAACGGCGTTTTCCACCATGGTGCGCAGCATGTTCTGGATGGAGTTCTGTAGGTCCTCCCCGTCCAGAACCTGCTTGCGCTGCTTGTAGATGATCTCGCGCTGGGTGTTCATCACGTCGTCGTACTGAAGGACGTTTTTCCGGGTTTGGAAGTTCCGGGATTCCACCTGCTTTTGGGCGTTCTCAATGGCCCCGGAGAGCATCTTGGCGTCGATGGGGGTGTCCTCGTCCACGCCCAGCTTCTCCATAAGATTGTACACCCGCTCGGAGCCGAACAGGCGCATGATATCGTCCTCCAGGGAGAGGAAGAACCGGGTCTCGCCCGGGTCGCCCTGACGGCCGGCGCGGCCCCGGAGCTGGTTGTCGATGCGCCTTGACTCGTGGCGCTCGGTGCCCAGGATGAACAGGCCGCCCGCCTGGCGAACCTTGTCGGCCTCCTCCTTGATCTCTTCCTTATACTTGGCCTCCGCTTCGGAGAACTTCTTTCGGGCGTCCAGTATCTCCTGGTTGTCGGTCTCGGCAAAGCCCGTGGCCTCGGCGATGAGCTCATCGGACATGCCGGCCTTGCGCAGGTCGGCCTTGGCCAGAAACTCGGCGTTGCCGCCCAGCATGATGTCGGTGCCCCGGCCGGCCATATTGGTGGCCACGGTGACCGCCCCGAACTTGCCCGCCTGGGCCACAATCTCCGCTTCCTTCTCGTGGTTCTTGGCGTTGAGGACGTTGTGCCGGATGCCCTTTTTCTTGAGAATGGCGGACAGCTCCTCCGACTTCTCGATGGAGATGGTGCCCACCAGCACGGGCTGGCCCTTTTTGTGGCATTCCTCAATCTGGGCCACGATGGCCCGCAGCTTGCCGGGGACGTTCTTGTACACCACGTCGGGCTGGTCGATGCGGGCCAGGGGCTTGTTGGTAGGAATCTCCACGATGTCCAGCTCGTAAATAGTGCCGAACTCCTCCTCCTCGGTGAGGGCGGTGCCCGTCATGCCGGAGAGCTTGTCGTACAGGCGGAAATAATTCTGGAAGGTGATGGTGGCCAGGGTTTTGGACTCGTTGGCCACCTCCACGCCCTCCTTGGCCTCAATAGCCTGGTGGAGCCCCTCATTGTACCGCCGGCCGAACATGAGACGGCCGGTGAACTCGTCCACAATGATGACCTGGCCGTCCTTGACCACATAGTCGATATCCCGCTTCATCACGCCCCGGGCCTTGATGGCCTGATTGATGTGGTGGGACAGGGTGGTGTTCTCCATGTCGGCCAGGTTTTCCACCTGGAAGGCCTCCTCGGCCTTTTTGATGCCCCGGGCGGTGAGGGTGGCTGTCTTGGCCTTTTCATCGACGATGTAGTCGGCGTCGATGTTGACATCCTCCTCCTCCTTCTCGTCGGTCTTGGCCACCCGTTGGCACTTCAGCCGGGAGACAAACTGGTCCACCACGGTGTAGAGCTGGGTGGATTTCTCCCCCTGACCGGAGATGATTAGAGGGGTGCGGGCCTCGTCGATGAGGATGGAGTCCACCTCGTCCACGATGGCGAAGGCGTGACCCCGCTGGACCAGCTCCTGGGAGTAGATGGCCATGTTGTCCCGCAGGTAGTCGAAGCCGAACTCGTTGTTGGTGCCGTAGGTGATGTCCGCCTGATAAGCGGCCTTCTTCTTCTCGCCCACCACCCCGTGGATGACCAGGCCCACGGTGAGGCCCATGAAGCGGAACACCTTCCCCATCCACTCCGAGTCGCGCTTGGCCAGGTAGTCGTTGACGGTAACGATATGGACCCCCTTGCCCGCCAGGGCGTTGAGGTAGGCGGGGAGGGTGGCCACCAGGGTCTTGCCCTCGCCGGTCTTCATCTCGGCGATGCGGCCCTGGTGGAGGACGATGCCGCCCACCACCTGTACCCGGTAGGGCCGCAGGCCCAGCACACGCCAGGCGGCCTCCCGGCAGGCGGCGAAGGCCTCGGGGAGGATGTCGTCCAGGGTGGCGCCCTGGGCCAGACGCTCCTTCAGCTCGGGGGTCTTGGCCTGGAGCTGGGCGTCGGTGAGGGTCTTGTACTCCTCCTCCAGGGCGTCCACCTTATCGGCAATGGGGTAAATGGACTTCAGCTCCCGCTGGGAGGAGGTCCCGAACAGCTTGGTAAACAGGCTCATTGCGTAAAACACCTCTCGGTTGATATTTTGTGGGGCCCGCCGCCCTCGGCGGGCCATGCTTCTTCAAATATAAACCATTTTTGAATATGACCCGCCCAGGGGGGCGGGTCCCACACATAATCACAATCTAAATCAGTATACCACACCCGTCTCCGCAAAAAAAGAGCAAATTGTAAACTTTCTCAGATAAAAATTCTGTTTCCTTCGTTTAATTAGCTGAAAATTCCGCGTTGGGCGCATTGTTGTCCGCCGGACGTTGACAAAGGAGCCTGCTTTGTGGTATGGTAGCAAAGTAATTGAATCAGGACAGACGAAGCCCGCAGGAAAACGGCCTTACGGCCTGCCGAAGGAGTAACACTCTCAGGCGTTCCGGCTTGGAATGAGGACTGCGGGTGGATGTGACTCTGGAGAAGCTCGTTTACCGGGTGCCGAAGGGGCAACGCGGAGAAATCCGCCAATCTCTCAGGCAAAAGGACAGAGGGGAAGCTGAAACGGCGGGGCCGCGCTCCGCCGGGCTGTGCGTTTCCTTTGGGCCGCGGGCATATCCGCGGCCCGTTTTTCGTCTGTTCCCAGAGAGCAAAGGAGAGATCGTTTTATGGAAGGTTTTCTGGAGCTTTTTACAAAGGCTGAGAGAGCCGTCAACGGCTTTGTCTGGGGTCCCGTCATGCTGGCTCTTCTGGTGGGCACCGGCGTGTTCCTCACCTTCCGCACCGGCTGGGTCCAGGTGCGCCGGTTCGGCTACATTATGAAAAACACGGTGGGCTCCCTGTTCCGCAAGAAGGATGCCCAGGACCACGGCAGCAACCTGTCCCCCTTCCAGGCGGTGACCACCGCCCTGGCGGGCACCGTGGGCACCGGCAACATCGCCGGCGTTACCGGAGCCATCTTCATCGGCGGGCCGGGGGCCGTGTTCTGGATGTGGGTGTCCGCTTTCTTCGGCATGTGCACCAAGTACGCCGAAATCGCCCTGGCCCTGAAGTTCCGTGACACCGATGCCAACGGCGTCCACAAGGGCGGGCCCATGTACTACATTGAAAAGGGTCTGGGCAAGGGATGGAAATGGCTGGCAGTCCTCTTCGCCGTTCTGGGGGGCATGGCCTCCTTCGGAATCGGCAACATCGCCCAGTCCAGCGAGATCGCCGGGGCCATGACCGGCCTGTTCGGCCTGGACCCTCTGGTCACCGGCATCGCCCTCACCATTCTGGTGGGCATCGTGGTCATCGGCGGGGTGAAGCGCATCGGGCAGGTGACCTCTCTGCTGGTTCCCTTCATGTCGGTGTTCTATGTGGCGGCCGGCATTGTGGTCATTCTGATGCGGATTACGGATATTCCAGCCGTCTTTGCCCACATCTTTTCCAGCGCCTTTGGAGTCCGGCCCTTCGCGGGGGGCGTGGGGGGCTACGCCATCATGGCGGCCATGAAGAACGGCTTTGCCCGGGGTGTGTTCTCCAACGAGGCCGGTCTGGGCTCCGCCCCCATCGCCCACGCCGCCTCCTCTACCGCCGAGCCCGCCGACCAGGCCATCTGGGGCGTGTTCGAGGTGTTCTTCGACACCATTGTCATCTGTTCCATTACCGCTTTCGCCGTGCTGCTGTCCGGCTTCGAGCTGGGCGAGGCCTCCTTGGAGGCGTTTGGAACAAAGGGGTCCGCCGCCGTGGCCGCCTTCAACGCTATCCTCCCCGGTACTCTGGGCGGCGCCATCATCCAGGCCAGCCTGGTCTTCTTCGCCCTGTCCACCATTCTGAGCTGGAGCTACTACGGCGAGCGGTGCTGGGGCTATCTCTCCGGGGACAATAAGATTGTAACCTCCATTTACAAGATCATTTTTGTCCTCTTCTGCGTCGTGGGCGCCACCGGCTCAGGCCAGCTCATGTGGGATGTCTCCGACACCCTCAACGGCGCCATGGCCATCCCCAACCTGATCGCCTTGCTGCTGCTCTCCAGCGCGGTGGCGTCCATCACCAAGGAATATTTTAAGGATAAAAAATAGAAAGGAACTTTGAATCATGGCTGAGCTTGAAGCGACCCTGTTTCCCATCGTGTCAACAATCAACACCTATCTGTCCAACTACATCCTGGTCTTTCTCCTGATCGGCGTGGGCCTGTGGTACTCCATCCGCACCCGGTTTGTCCAGATCCGCTGCTTCGGTGAGGGCATGAAAAAGACCTTCGGCAATCTGTCCCTCCGGGGCGGGCGGCAGGAGCAGGGCATGAGCTCCTTCCAGGCCCTGGCCACCGCCATCGCCGCCCAGGTGGGCACCGGCAACATCGTGGGCGCCTCGGGCGCCATCCTCACCGGCGGACCCGGCGCCATTTTCTGGATGTGGATTATCGCCTTCTTCGGCATGGCTACCATCTACGCCGAGGCCACTCTGGCCATCAAGACCCGCCGGGCGGACGAGGACGGCTCCTACCACGGCGGCCCCGTCTATTACATCACCACTGCATTCAAGGGCGGCTTCGGCAAGTTCCTGGCCGGCTTCTTCGCCGTGGCCATCATCCTGGCCCTGGGCTTTATGGGCTGCATGGTCCAGTCCAACTCCATCGGCTCCACCTTCAATACCGCCTTCGGTGTCCCCAACTGGATCGTGGGTGTGGTCCTGGTGCTCATCTGCGGTGTCATCTTCCTGGGCGGCGTGCAGCGTTTGGCCTCCGTCACCGAGAAGGTGGTCCCCATCATGGCGGCCATCTTCCTGCTGGGCGGCCTGGTGGTCCTCATCGCCCGGGCCCAGTACATCCCCGCCACCTTTGGTATGATTTTTAAGTATGCGGTCCAGCCCCAGGCCATCATCGGCGGCGGCTTCGGCTACGCCATCAAGACCGCCATCAGCCAGGGGGCCAAGCGCGGCCTGTTCTCCAACGAGGCCGGCATGGGCTCCACCCCCCACGCCCACGCCCAGGCCAATGTGACCAATCCCCACGACCAGGGCGTGGTGGCCATGATCGGCGTGTTTATGGACACCTTTGTGGTGCTCACCCTCAACGCGCTGGTGGTCATCTCCACCCTGTATACCGCAGACGGCCCCCTGGCTGAGTGCGGAGCCGCCGCGGCCAGCACCACTTTGGGCAAGGCAAATCTGGCGCAGACCGCCTTCGGCGTGGTATTCGGCGAGACCGCCGGCGCCATGTTCGTGGCAATTTGCCTGTTCTTCTTCGCTTTCTCCACCATTTTGAGCTGGAACCTGTTCGGCAAAATCAACGTTATTTATCTCTTCGGCAAAAAATCCGCCAAGATTTACGCCGTTCTGGGATTGGTGTTCATCTTCCTGGGCACCCTGATGTCCAACGACCTGGTGTGGGAGCTGACCGACATGTTCAACAACCTGATGGTCATCCCCAACGCCCTGGCCCTCTTCGCTCTCACCGGCATGGTGGTCTCCTCCACCCATATGGCGGAGAAGAAGTGACCTTTATAGTTCAAAATGGCCGCCCGCCGGGCGGCCATTCTTTGTCTTTACCTCACTGATAAAATATGATATGATTACCTGACTTGAAAAGGGGGCGTTTCTCGTGGCTGACATCAGAAAGAACACCGTCCACACCCTGGAGATTTCCGGCTACACCGCTGAGGGAATGGGGGTGGCCCGGCTGGAGGGGCGGGTGATCTTTGTGCCCTACACCATCCGGGGGGAGCGCTGGAAGGTCCGTCTGGAAAAGGTGAACAAGAACGTGGCCTGGGGCAGGGGAGTGGAGCTGCTCTTCGCCTCTCCGGAGCGGGTGGAGCCCGACTGCCCCCTCTTTGGAAGGTGCGGCGGCTGTCAATTCCGCCACATGACCTACGCGGAGGAGCTGCGGGCTAAGGGCCGGCGCATCTCCGACGCCCTGGAGCGGGTGGGCCACACCACACTGGACCTGCCCCCTGTCCTGGGGGCGGAGGACCCTTTCCGCTATCGGAACAAGGTGCAGTTTCCCGTGGCCCGGGGAAAGAAGGGGCTGTCGGTGGGCTACTACCGGGGCAGGAGCCACGACGTTCTGGACGCCCCGGACTGTCCCCTCCAGCCCGAGGCGGTTACCCGTCTGCGGGCAGCTTTCAAGGACTGGATGGAGGCGTACAACGTCCCAGCCTACGACGAGGGGACGGGCAAGGGGCTGATCCGCCACCTTTATGTCCGCACCAGCAGCCGGGGAGAGAGCCTGGTGTGCGTGGTGGCCAACGGGGACAAGCTCCCCCACGGCGATGAGCTGGCGGAGGCCCTGCGCCGTGCGGAGTCCGGGCTGGCCGGGCTGGTGCTCAGCGTCAATACCCGGGACACCAATGTGATCCTGGGAGACAAATACGCCGTCCTCTGGGGCCGGGATTGGCTGGAGGAGGAGTTATGTCAACTTTCCTTCCGCCTGTCCGTGCCCTCCTTTTTCCAAATCAACCGGGCGCAGACGGAAGCGCTGTACGGCGTTGCACTGGACCTGGCTGGATTGACCGGGACGGAGACCGTCCTGGACCTGTACTGCGGCATTGGCACCATTTCTCTGGCCCTGGCCCGGCGGGCCGGGCGGGTCATCGGGGCGGAGATTGTCCCACAGGCAATTGGGGACGCCAAAGAAAACGCCCGCCGCAACGGTGTAAGGAATGTGGAGTTTTTCTGCGCCGACGCCGGCGCGGCGGCTCAGAAGCTGGGGGCGGAGGGCGTCCGGCCCCAGGTGATCTGCGTGGACCCGCCCCGGAGGGGGCTTGGCCCCGAGGTGCCCGCCATTCTGGCCGGCATGGCCCCGGAGCGGATTGTATACGTCTCCTGTGACCCGGCCACGCTGGCTCGGGACGTGGACCGTTTCGCTCAGATAGGCTATCGGGCGGTGAAAGCCCAGGGAGTAGACCTGTTCCCCAGAACAGCACATGTGGAGACTATTGTGTTGCTACAAGGAGGAAACTCGTAGAAATCCTGCGTTTCCAGCACGTTGCCCGTCATGTGGTGTTCGATGCCGAGGGCGATAAACTCCGCAATAAGCGCATTGAGGACTATATCACCGTTTCGGTCGTTATTGATATGCTGGCGGAGACCGCTACAAAAGATATTTCTCAAAAAGAACAGCCAGAGGGGTTTGAGGAGAGCCGGCAGGTAGCGAAACGGGGCGGCAGAGTTGCTCACATTGCCCGTAAGGCTCTGGAAGCTGAAACTGGAGAACCTGTGATTACCTCTCAGAATGCCGTCCAGTTGAACGCTGTGGCAACACAGATGATTGAGACGGCGGCTTTATTCCACGGCCTCTACAGATTGGCAAACACGTCCATCTGCTTTTGCAGCTCGCCCACAATCTCCTGATTTGTATCCATTCGTGCGGTGATGCCGGCCATATCGTCCACCAGCATGCGGGTGCTGCCGGCCGCGCCGGTGAGGCCGGAGGCCGCGCCATCAATAGCTCCGGAGATGCTGGAGATGGAGGCGGCAATTTCGTCCATGGCGGTTTTCAGCCGCCCCGCCCTGTCGTTGAACTCCTCCATGGCGTGACCAATATAGGCGGAATCCTCCCGGTACTGCTTGCCGGCCTGGACAGTCCGCTCCAGCTGGTCTAGGACGGCCTGACTCAGATAATCGGCCAGCTCCCGGGCGCTGCTGGCCAGATATTCCACCGCCCCCGTAACCACGCCGCTGACCTCCTGGATGTTGCTGGCGGTTTCGGCGCAGGAGTCGGCCAGCTTGTGCACCTCCTGGGCCACAATGGAAAATCCAGCTCCCGCCGCACCGGCCCGGGCCGCTTCAATGGAGGCGTTGACGGCAATGAGGTTGGTGGAGGATGAGATATCAAGAATGTCCTTGGTCAGGGAGCGGATCTGCTCCACATTCCGGCTCTTCTCAATGGCCTGATTCAGTATGGCCATGATATCTGCCGTTTTGGAGCGAATCAGCTCCGTCTCACTATGGGCAGAGCGCTCCATCTCCTCGGCCCGCCCCCGCATTTCCGCGGAATACGCCGTGATGGCGGAGCACTCCTCCACCATGCTCTGGGTGTCCCCCTGGGTGCCGGCAGCGTTGGTGCTGATGGCGGAGGTGCTGCCCGCGATCTCCTCCAGGGCGGCAGAGAGCTGCTCCGTGAGGCCGGAGAGATTCCGAACGCTGCCGTTGGAGGTCTGGGTCCGCTGGCGCACCTCTCCCACAACGCCGCTGATGCGCTCAGAGCTGTCCTTGAGGGTGCCCATAGCGTCCCGAATGGGGGTGAGCACATATTTGCGGATGATCCGAAAAGCAGCCGCCACCAGGAAAATACCGACAGCCAGGGTGAAGGCGCTGGTGATGAGGGAAATGATGTAAACCAGAGTGAGCTTTCCGCGGGCCGCCTCCGCCCGGCTGCTGACAGACGCGGAGAGCGTGTCAATTGCCGCCTCCGCCGCGCCGCCCCAGCTGGCCACATCTCCGTTGGCTGTGGCGTAGGCATCCTGGGTTTTACTGTCGGCGCTGGCGCAGACCAGATGGACCAGAGCGTGCTTCAATTCCGAGTAGGCGCTCAGCAGAGACTGGTAGGAGCCCTCGTCCCCCTGAGAGACAAAGCTTTCATAGGCGCTCAGCTTTTCGTCCAGGGCAGCCTCCTCCGCCTTGATCTCCTGTACCAGCCGGATCATGGTGGCATGGTCTGCCGCCACAATGTGGGACAGGGACAGACGGTGTATGTTCATGACGGACTGCCGGATATCCTCCAGCTGCTCCTCGCTGACCATGTACTCATCCACAATGGTCCCTGCGTTGGCGTGGACATTGTTGATGCTGAATACTGCCAAAATATTGGATAACAGCGCGATCAGGCCCAGCAGAACAATGGGTAGGGCCAGGCGCTGCTGTAGTGTCAGCCTGCCTTTCATACCATTTCCTCCCATATCTATGTTTGTTTTACCGCTCGCTCACGCCCTCGGCCAGCCGGTCCAGCTGGACCTGAAGGGAGGCGCCGGAGGGGTTCCCCTGGGCCATACTGCCGGAAAACTCGGCTACAGGGTCCCAGAATTTTCCGCCCACCCGCTGGAGCTGAGAGTGATTGGACTGCTCCAGCAGAGCAGCGATGGCTGGGGACGCCTGGACCTCTGGGGAGTTGGCCGCATTGACGTTGGCCGGCCCCTGGCCCCGCAGTTCAAAGCGCAGGCGCTGGTTCTCCTCGCTGACGATCCACTCCGCCAGCCGCGCCGCCCAGTCCGGGTGGCGGGAGTAGGCGTTCACGCCGATGAGCTTGCAGCCGGAGAAGGAGGCCATCTGCACCTGCTGTCCCGCGCAGGTGTAGGTGGGCAGCTTGGCCGCCCCCATGTCGTCTCCCCAGGCCTCCTTCACAGCCACTGCATTCCACACGCCACTGACGCCGGCGATGACAGAGCCGTCCTGCACGCCGGTGAGGAACGCCGTGTCCGTCCGGTTGGAGAAGGCCGGGCTGGCCGCGATGTCCAGCATGGCCTGGGCCACATCCACCCCGCAGATGGGACCGTCTGTGCTGTTCCAGGTGCAGTAGTTGGTCAGACCGTCCTCGGTCAGCCCGACTTCCAATCCGGTGTTGCCGAAGAAGGCGTAGACATACCACGCGGAGGACCAGTCCATAGACACCAACCGTCCGGCCTGGGCGGCCGTCTCCAATATCCGATCCAAACGCTGGACGTCCGCCTCTGTGAAATAGGATTTGTTGTAGTACAGGAAATAGCCGTTATCTGCGGTAAGGGGATAGGCGTAGAGCGTGTTCTCCACACTGGCTGCTTCCACCGCTGCGGGGAGGGAGGCGCTTTGAATGGCCGCGCTGTCGGGGATCGGGTCCAGTCCGCCGGCGGCGGCCAGCGCGGACACCTGGTCATCAGCGAAGGCGAACACGTCCGCGCCCCCCTCCAGATCGCCCAGCAGAACGTCCTTGCAGTTGGACTCACTCTGGGGCTGGTAGGTGATCTGGAAGCTGGCCTGGCCGGCGTAATGGGCCTGGAATGAAGCAAAAATCTCCTGAAGCAATGCCTCATCCTCCTCCGCGCCCCACACCGTCAGAGTAATGGTCTCATTTGCCGGCGGGCTGTCCTCGGGGAGCTGCTCCTGCTTTCCACAGGCAGACGGCAGGAGCAATAAACAGGCGGATAACACGAAAAGGAAAAGCCGTCTCATCATAGTTTACCAGTCCTCCCATAAATTCGGAGGTATTATAGCATTTTATGTGCTTGATTTCAATTGGCAAAGCGGCAAAAAATATTGGGGTAGGTTTTAATATGAGAGTTTTTCAGTGGGTACAGCTACACCTGGCTGGGCAGTATTGACGATCCGTCTGGCCTTGCCGCTGCCTTGGGACACGGAAAAGAACATTCCCCGATTTGTATTCGAGTGTCCGGAACAGCTTCTACATCATCGACGATGAGAAGCAGCGGGGCAAGATGACGGGGGAGTTTTAGGCGGCAGTGAAAAAGGAAATTACCGCCTAGCAGGAGCGGTGCGCCTATCTCATCCGGTCTGGGAGCCAGAGCCCGGCGGCCATGGGCCGCTGGGTGCTGAAGGTCCGGGGCCTGGAGACAAAAAAGAAGCATTACGAACAGGTGCTCCAGCGGGAGCTGGATGGGCTGGACGATGAGTTCAACACGCTAAAATTCCTGGCCCAGGACCTCCAAGTAAGAGCGAACAACATCCGATTTCAAAAAGCGGCATAGGGCTTGCTTGAAAAATGTCAACATGCCCAAACGGCGCCTAGTGTTCTACCAAGTTAGGAATTAGAAGATGATAGGGTATAGTTTTCTGAG
>OFFY01002666.1_pt1 | contig 12136 bp, 15 predicted proteins | sample 1521481 | NCBI WGS metagenome assembly OFFY01 (sample SAMEA3504117, study PRJEB24116) | mouse gut metagenome | biome: mouse gut; feature: mouse-associated habitat; material: faeces | place: Denmark | collected 2011
GACTGTCCCTTTCAAGCCTGGTTGATTAGCCTCAGTGCCTTTGAAAGGTCTACGGAAACCATCAGAGAAGCACTACGTTATCCTGGAATCCTTCATTTGGAAAATAGGCACCAGTGGGTACTCCACAAGCCCTCTGCTCTGCGGTATTGCATTAAACATCTCTGACGGAAGGAGAAGTGTGTAATACGAAAACCCAGGATAACATTGGCGATGTGGACCACGGTACTGCCGAAATCGTCTTCGGACGGCGTAGGTAAAGGCCGCATTAACCCCTAATCGGGGTAGAAAGGAAGATCTTTTCATGTCTGTATTTGTAATCAGTAAAAATAGTGAACGCCTGATGCCAACCAACCGGCTTGGAAAGGTCAGGCACATGTTGAAAGATGGCAGAGCCATTATCTATCAGCGTAATCCGTTCACCATCCAGTTAACCTACGAAACAACTGAATATGTACAGCCCGTTGAACTCTGTCAGGATACTGGGTATCAGCATATTGGGACCAGTGTAAAAAGCGAGTCGGAGGAATATGTGGCAGCCCAGCACGATTTACTGCTTTCGGAAAAAGGAAATCACGACGATTGCCGCAAGTATAGAAGGGACAGACGAAATCGCAAGCGCTATCGCGCGCCGCGATTCGATAACCGCCGGGCCGCCAAGAAACCGGGCTGGATTGCCCCATCTCTAAGAAACAAGGCAGATCGGCACATAGATATCATTCGACGCTATATTGCTGTTGCGCCAATCACTTCCGTAACGATAGAAATCGGGCAATTCGACCCCCAGGTCCTCAAGGCAGTAGCAGAAGGGAAGCCCATTCCGACAGGCATCGCCTATCAGCATGGCCCTATGTACGGCATCGATACTCTCAGGGAGGCTGTTTTCCAGAGAGACAAACACACCTGCATATTCTGCGGAAGAGGCTTGAAACAGGGAGCAGTTCTTCATACACATCATGTCTATTTCTGGCGCGATCAGCATGGAGATTCCCTTGACGAACTTGCAACCTGCTGTGAAAAATGCCACACACCCAAAAACCATAAGAAGGGCGGCAAGCTCTGGGGCTATGATAAGAAGTTACCCCGCTATAGCGGAGCAGCCTTTATGAATACCGTGCGTTGGTATATCTACAATCAGCTGCAGGAATATTTCCCTGATACGGAAATCCATATCACCTACGGAGCCGCCACCAAACGCGCTCGTCTCGATTTAGGACTTGACAAGTCCCATGTCAATGATGCTTTCGCAATGGGAAAACTTCACCCAGGGAAGAGAGCGAAAGCTCAGCTTTTTGTGAAGCGCCGCCGGAACAACCGTTGTCTGGAAAAATTCTACGATGCAAAATACATAGATGTCAGAGATGGGAAAGTAAAAACTGGAGCGGAGCTTGGTTGTCAACGAATCAATCGCAGAGAACTGCGGATCTCGGATAAAAGCCAGCGTATTTACCGCGGAAAGAAAAAATCAAGCGGAAGAAGATCCGTCCGAAAACAACGGTACAGTATCCGTCCCGGCGATGTTCTAATTTGCAATAACAGGAAAACAACAGCGGAAGGCGTACATTGCAACGGGACTCGTGTAACGATTGAAAGGCAGTCCTATTCTATTAAAAATATCACCCTCCTATATCACATGGGAGGATGGATCAAGACAACAATCAACGGCAAAATTTCAAAAACAACCACATCAAACTACGAAAGGAGACACGGCGATTCCTCCCTCCACTAAATCGAAGATTTAGTGGGGGGATCCTCGCCGTGATCTGATGAAGCAGGACATGGCAAAATACTTTGCCAACGATCTCCGACAGGTTGCTACGGCGGAAATTGAGCAGATGATTCCGATTTTCCGGACTATCCAGCTTACGCCGGAATCCATGCCGGTTCCAGACTATCCGCTGCCGGATGAACAAAGAGACAACCAAACACACCTGGCAGAGCATCATCCTGACGCTTCCCATCATTTTAGATGGGCGGCTAGAACTACTGCTTTAATAGGTTTTCCTGTTGGTGCATAGTATATGCCAACCCAAGCAAACAGGAGTAAAGCCCAAGGAATAATAACAAAAAAGGAGAAATTTACATGAGAAACATCAACAAGGCTCTGAAATCCACCATACTGCTCGTCCTCAGTCTCACCCTACTTCTCACTCTGAGCAGCTGCGGCTGGCTCAATGCCTTCATCAGTCAGCTCAAGGGAGAACTCATCGGCAACGATTACATCATTACCGAATATGACAACTTCGGAAACCCCGTACTCCAGGTCAAAGGAGACAAAATCACTATGGACGGCGCGGTCGATTCCGCCGGTGAACCTACATCCTATATCACGATTACTGTGGATGGATATGAGTGGGATCACGTTGGAAGCACTCTGGTGTTCGCTCAAAATGGCATCAATATGGTCACAGACTTCGATCTGCCGGAAGTTATCGAAACTCACGGAGGCACCAGTACTGGACTGATGGATGTCGACCGGGTGATAAACCATTACAGGAACCTGTTTGGCAAGAAGTCCGTAGTCATCGTTTCGTCTCAGAATGGCACTCCTATTGGGGTATTCCAGGGTGACAACTGCTACATCGAGATTCCCGATGATCTTCCCAAAACAACGCTGGTGAACATCGACGGCAAAATGGTCTACATCCATCGTGGCGATGTTGACATCATGCCTGCCGGCATGTTTGGGTCGAATTGATAAGGAGGAATTTATCATGAACTTCAATGCGGAGCAGGAAGCCCGACATATCGTGTCCTGGATCCAGAACTGGTTCAGTAATAAGGGGGCCGGCACAACAGCCGTCATCGGCATCTCCGGCGGCAAGGACTCTACTATTGCCGCTGCACTAACCGCCAAGGCCCTTGGGCCTGACCGCGTTCTTGGAGTCCTGATTCCGAATGGGCATCAGGCGGATTTGGATGATGCAAAGAGGGTTGTCCGAACTCTGGGGATTTGCGGTACCATCGTTAATATTGGAGGCGTCACCGCCGCCATTGAGCAGGCAATCCTTGATGGAGAGCCTGTAGATGGAGAAAAGATTCCCATGGAGATCACCAGCGATATCCGCATTAACATCCCGCCTCGCGTGCGAATGACAATTCTTCGTGCGCATGCTCAATCCCGCGGAAGGCTTATCAATACCTGCAACCTCTCTGAAAACTACATCGGCTATTCTACCAAAGACGGAGATGGTACAGGGGACGTTGCTCCTCTGGAGGAGTATACCGTCACAGAACTGATTCAAATTGGTCTGACGGATTACCTCAGTCTACCCCACGACCTTGTGGTCAAGACTCCAGCGGACGGGTTGTGCGGAAAATCTGACGAGGAGAACATCGGATTCAGCTATGCCGTTCTGGATCGATTCATTCGAACCGGAAAGTGCGACGATTCGAATGTCCTTGCCATGATTAACAAGCGCCACAACGCCAACAAGCACAAACTCGCTCTTATGGACTCCTGCAAGCCGTTGTTCATTTAGCGAAGCACACTCTATTTGCTCAGTTTCCAAGTTTCCACATGGGAACTGAGCAATTTTTATAAAAGCTCGCAATATCGCATATCATTATGAAACCTTTAAAAATGAGTAAATGTTGAAGAATAAATAATACAGGAGAATCATTTATATGATGATTTATTTAGTCCGCCGCTATGTTGACGCTCTTCCCCATGATGAATATGGTGTTGATGACAACTATACGCTTATTGGCGCATTCACTGATCCTGTTGTTGCCAACAATGTCAAGGAAAGGGCACAGGCGAAAATTGAAGCCCAAAACCAGGTCTTTCATCGGACGCTGACGCAACGCTTGAACAGGAGCCGCCGGAAATGGAAAAAGTCTTATCCCAACGAGCCGTTTGATGAAGAAGGCTTCCGTCAGCATCTGGAAGCTGAGAAACCGCCTTTTAGCCAGATTGACATCATCAACATCGAGGTGGATAAGCAGTATGATGCAACAGAAGAGCCGGAACTCGGTGGAGGGTTCTACATCGAATAATTTCATATAAAAGGAGAATGGTTATGTCCAATCACATCAATCCCATCTTCTTCCCTGGTGACCCGCTTCACTCACTGCCACAGTCTCATTTGAGACCTGCGCCAGGAATAATGCTCTATCTGGTTACTCCCCAGCCAGCTTGCCGCCTTGTATATGCCTGTATGGGTGACCACTGCGGTATGTGGGGTTATCCTACTGAGAGCGTCTGGAGAGAGTGGGGGGACGAAGACTACAAACTTCCGGAGAAATTCGAGGCTGAGGACCGGGGCGCATGGTGGCGTCCACCGTGCCATGTAGGAGACATCCTCCCCGCTCTGGAACCCTGGGCTTTCATAAAATGTGGCGACTGCTACGCCTGCGAAAGCCCACGCACAATCTACCAGGGTCGCAGGGGCTGTTTTATCCACCCTACTCCCCAATCACAGAATCACTTTCAGCCTGCCAGCAGCATGCCCAAGAGCGCCGCAAGATCTCACCTGCTTGTGGAACGAGTGCAAATGATGCGACTGCACAAGGTTCCTGCCGCAAAATACCATGAGCAGGGGTTTATCAGCCAGGAAGGTTTCTCCTTCCCGGAAGACCTTCGCCCCATCTGGAATCAAGCTCTTAACACGCATTCTCTTAACCACTATGGATGGGATGCAAACCCTTTCGTTTGGGTTGTTGTGTTTGAGAAGCGGAAGGGGAAGACTGTTTGACAGATTCCGTCGAAAGAGTTTCTAAAATCTGAAAAGGGGTAAATTATTAAAAAAAAGAGAAGCGCCAGTCCAGAAAAATTACAGGGCTGGCGCTTTTTGTTGTTCACGCTTTGAGAAGAAGGCGACTATTCGGCTGCAAACAGCTGTGCCTCCACAGGCAGCAGCTCGTAAATATCTTCGTTTCCATCTTCGTAGGCCATGTAGATGTCTCCAATCTCGTGGCCCTCTATTGAATTAACGCCGCCGACCTGCTCAATAAACTCATCCACATGCTCCGCAAGTTTTTCACAGAACTCTCTGGCGAGATAGTGCCAAGCGACGCTGCCTGGGTTCTTCTCGATTTCCGATTTCACCAAAAAGTCACAAGGCCCCTCCAGTGCTTCATTGATCTCCGCAATGACTTTCCGTTTTTTTTCTGCTGTCTCCTGTAAAAGTTCGTTGTAAGTCATACTACATATCCTCACATATATTTGTTTTCCACAGTTTTTCCTTTGGTATGATGGGTTGAGAAATGGTATGCAGATTCTTTGAAAAATATCATTGCGTGAACGGTGCTGTGTATGTCTTTACAGAAAAGCAAAAGAAACGCCAGTCCCTAAGGAATCCCATAGGGCTGGCGCTTTTGCTGTCAAATTCCAAGCCATCCTGGCAGAACGACATCCGTCACCGAAGGGACAGGCAAGCCCAGCGTTTCCGGAGTCAAGCTGTCAGTATATATTCCGTCCACGCCAGCATCAAGGAGCTTTTGGGCCTTGTCCTTGTCGTTAACTGTATGAATATATACCTTAATGCCGTACTCATCAGCAATAGAAGCGAAGGAGTCTCGCCACCGGCTCTCATCCATGGTAATAGCCTCGATGCCAAGACTGGCACAGTAGGCTGCTTTCTCCCGGAACGCCTTCGCAGAGCAGTCAAAGCTCTCCATATAAAGGGTATAGATGTAATGGGGGTAGGCATAGATATTATTCAGTGCCACACACATATTCTCGCTATAAAATTGAATGACAATGCGCCCAAAAAGGTAGGTTAATCCAAGCTCGCGGGCATCCTCCATCATAGAGTCGAATTGGATAGAAAAGACATCAGAATCGGTGAACTTTGTATCCGTAATAATGCAGATATCCGGATATCTCTCCATGAGACGCAGCAAATCCTGGAAAGAGAGCGGGGTGTATTTCCCTAGGATAGGCTTGGAAACGAAGTCCTCCCTTGTAGGAATGAGCGTCCAGGAGATCCCCTCCTGCCAGTCACTGTGCCACCAGTCGTGGCGCAATACCACTTTCCCGTCCCTGGTCAATCTCAAATCCACCTCGAACACCCGCACGCCGGCAGCATACTGTGCTTCGAACCCCTCCAGGCAGTTCAGTGGCGTACTCCCTGCCTCCTGCCCTGGCGCTACACCCATGCCGTGGGCGATGATTTTTGACTTAGAGAGAATGTCCGTAGCTGACAACTCGCCTACAGGAGGACTCTTCTCTGTTATAACTGCTGTCCCACTCTCCCCCGCAGCCATCGCCCAACCCTGAAGAGGGGTAATCGTTATCAGGGAAAAAGCCAGAAGCAGCACCCCTATAATGACTTGCTTCTTTTTCACAAACACAAAACCTCCCTTTTCAACTTTTTTTGAGAACTCCTTGTAATCAGAGAATTTCATCCCCCCCTTCTCCATCACAGGTATCCTCCCCGCCCAGCCCAGCGTCAATGACCATCATAGCGATGAACAACGACATGATAAAACTGGCGGCAACTATCAAAGCAATCCCCTGGAGTTCTGACTTTCCCAGCAATGAGATAGTGCCAACGAGGGCAATGGGACAGAGCGCAGGGATGATGAGTGGACTAATGGAGAGAAAAATCCTCCTAAAACGCCTATGACATGTACCCCATTTTATCAGGGAAAACGCTGCAGACGCAGGCAAAACCAAAGCCGCGAACACAAAAACGGTGATGTAAATCAAAAATCTCATCCTTCTCCTACCCCCAGTTCCCTTCCTATCTTCTTCCAAATTGAATAAGAAACCTTACCGGAATCCATTATTGTGCGAATGCAGTCCACCGATACACCGGCGTTTTTTGCCAGTGCATTGTAGCATCCCAGCCCCTTCTCCGCCCGGTATTTCTTTAGAGCGGCGAGGACAGATTGTTTAAATTCCACCTCCTGGGGTGTGGATGTACTGCCCTGTTGCTGGAATCTACCCTTCCGAGGTATTGTTCCGGAACCCCGCACATTTCTCTTTGTTGACCCAGAGGTATCACTGCCCCCATTTTTCGGAGAGTCCTCAAATCTCAGGACATGCGGATTGGGTTGATATTTTCCATTCTCCAACGCACTCTGACGGGCAATAACCTCTGGACTAACCATAATTTGGTATTTGCCCTTCCCTAGTTTCTTGATTGCCCCGCAGGAGCATAGCTCCCTCAGTCCTTCATAGATGGAGACTTTGTTGGTCCAGCCACATTCCCGGGCAATTTCGTTTGCAGCCGATCCTCCTGTGTTGACCCTGCCATTCTCTGCCTGGTGGAACAGAGCAAGCATCAGTTTCTTCCACCTTTCGGGTACGGCAATCGTACCCTCTCCCTCCACCAGTTTCTCCCCAGAATGGGAGGTATCTTCTTTTCTACTTGTCTCATGCAAGGCTGGGGCTGAATTGTCAGTAGGCACCTGGGCTTCCTCAGAGGGCATCAATGTCTCTTCGGAAATCGAAGCTTTTTCTTGGGGGACATAGACGTTCTGGGAATGGGCTGCAATACGGTAAATGCCATTTTCAATCTTCTCGATTGCTCCGCAGCCGCACAAAGCCCTCAATCCAACAAAAACCGAACTCTTGCTCGTCCAGCCGCATTCAATAGCAAGTTCTGATGCAGCCGAACCGCCAGTGTGAACCAACCCATTGCTCCCGATTTTCCGACATAATCCCTGGTACAGCGCCTTCCATCTCCCTGGTATGAACTGGACATTCTTCTCTGCCGTTGCTTCCATCTGCCCAAGCTCCGCTTTGGCTTCTCCAGGCATTTCTTTGGAAACCGGAGCCTGTGTCTCAGCAGATTCATGGCTGTCACTCAGAGCTTCATTGAAAAGGGGATCTTCCTTACTCACAGGTGTTTCTTCAAACGCAGAACTGCCCACGGAAGAACTGGTAGCACCCGCTGGGGGTTCAACAGGAGTGTCAAGGAGTAAGAACTTTCCCCAGCCCATACTCTGAATTGCCCCACAGCTCCGCAGAGCATTCAGCCCGCAATACAGGGCGGCCTTGTCTTTGCAACCAAGGAAAGGCTCTTCCCCATCCCCAATATCCACCTTTTTCCCATCTCTGGACAACCTATGCAAAGTTAAAAGAAGCGGCTGCCATTGCACAGGCACTCCTGGGTGTCTCTCAGAGACTTTCTGAGGGACGCCTTGTACGCCCTTACTGTCCATAACCTCGCTCTCAGCATCGACTGCGGACTCATCATCTCCTCCTATGACGAGTGGCCTTTCAGCCGGACCGTCTGTTATGTCCTCACGGTCTTGTTTGGACTCGACTGGCAAAATTCCCTTTTCTTCTGCTTCTTCTGCTTTCAGTTTTCGCACTTCCTCAACAAGACTTCTGTATCGGGGGGCAAATTCGTATTTTCCGAATTCAATTTTCCTGATAACGAAGCATTCGCACAGGATTTTCAACCCACGATACAGAGCGACCTTGTTTACCCAGCCACACTCCCTGAAAATTTCCTCCTTGTTATCCCCGGGACAAACGGTGTAGACTGTATGCCGACCATCTCTGTTATCCACTGCGTGACGCATCAGTGATAAAAACAGAATTCTTACTCTCTTGGGGACATCTTTAAGCCTGTCCCCCATCCTTTCATTGAGATCGAGCATCTCTTGTGGAATTTCAATGTGTCTCTTGCCGGACTTTTCAGAGAGCGTCCCAGAGCCGTTCTGGGCGGCGTTCGTTCCCAGCAATGACTTTTCACCACTCCGTCCGTGAAACGGCTTAAAGGAAGCCACACGGCCTCCTACCAAGCCATTTCCCTTTCGCGTTTCATATTCAGACAGAAAATTGTCCATCTGGCTCTGCTGATAGGACGTCATCTCTTGATACTCCTTCATGCTGAGGACTCTAAGAAGGATGTCAGAGACATTGCAATTGTTTTTCCTCGTAATAATCACTCCTTTCTTTACGGTTTTTCTCTTCCATAAGCTGGGTACAGCCAAGCACAGTCCAACGCTGGGAAACCATCGCAGTGCGGACCCTGTCTGTCTGTTGGCGCCATTGTTTCTCAGTGGTTATCCATCACATAATTCCAATAACTTGCCTTTCCAACTGGTGCTTGATAATATGCGATTGCCTAAAAAATTATCGAAATGATTGGCAAAATTGCGGATGATTTTCCCACCATAGGCTTGATTTGGCTTTACCTCATCGGTCCGCACCGATTGCCTGAGACAGAGAGCCTTTATTGGGAAGAAGCGGCGTTGTCTCACTTTGCCACCCCCGGGCTACGAACCGGTCATCTTGGAAGGGCCTCTCTCAAAAGATGAATATTGTATGAAAAATGCGGCAGAAATCGAGAATATGCAGAAAATGTATGTTTATTCGCCAGATATGCGCCACACTAAATTTTTATTCATATATACACTCTTTATACATATAAAATGCCTTAAGAAGAACTTCTATCTAAGAATGTTCTTAATTAAGAAGTTCCTACTTTTCAAAGTATCTTTAACTGTCCCCGATGTATCTTCTTTCGGACGGGAACGCTTCGGTAATCGAATTTTTCATAAAACCCTTCGGCTAACAGACATTTAGGAAGAGGTGAAATCCAAGAAAGACCAATCGCTCCTTGCCGGCCTCTATCGTCATCCAGTGCAATCAATAAAAATAAAGGAACTCCCGTCCCTTTATTTTTGAGTATTACTTCCTATGTCCAGCCATCAGTTATCCCCCCCTATAGAAAACTCGAAGCATGCAAAGGGCGTTCTGCCGGGAATGACAAAACGACACCTTTTTTGCGAAGGGTAAAATCTATGTGGGCGCACAGACTTCTGCGCAAGGCATACTGCGAGTTTTCCGGGGAGGGCTGCGTATGTTGCCTTTTCCTGCAGGAAAAGAACGGAGCCAAGGTCTCGTATCAAACGCTCTCGATTATCAATCGCCATACGCATCCCCCTTCACTCACTCACCGGTCACCCGGATGCATGAGATCTGACGAGGACGGGGTGCATGCCAGAAGCGGGGCAGCCAGTGTTGTTTTTTTCGAATACCCAATTAGAATTGGCTGCTTCCGGCATACAAATCTTTCGCAAGACAGCGGCAAACCTAGAGGCGGTTCCGGAATATGCCCGTGGAACCCCTCACTGCGAACCATATCGCCAAAAGTACAAACGAAAAAGCAGCAGCCCGCTATCCGAAGCGGGTTGCTGCTCTACTCTCCTTCTGGGTTTGGATGCTGTCTTAGATTCCCTATCTAACAGGTCCTACTGGCGTCCATAGGGTTGATGAAGACCATCCGGTACGTCAAAGGTATTTATTTCTGGCGATTTTCCTCTCAGCGCCAACCTGCGGTTATACCACAGGATACTGCAGTGGCTCTTCATTCATACTGCAATTTTCTGTATATAAGCAACGATTCGGATAAATTTCGCTGTTATTTGTCAGCTTTTACTGTTTCTCCTGCCGGGCGAGGTCCCTAATCTCGAATCCGGCGGACGCGATTCCCCGCGAAAGAGCCGTCAATTGTGTTGGTTTTCCCGCATGTCGTCAGCAAATCATTGCAGGATAGGACTGTTTTGAATCAGCTTTTTGCCCCAGAAATCATGTGAAATCAGGCGTATTTAGCTAGTCGGCGGGCCTGATTTTCGTGTTCCACACCGACAGCGAAAGATAAGCCGGCGGACAGAAGTCTCAGGCTCCTGCCCGCCGGTTGACCCCTTCGGGTCCGGGGAATGCTCCCCGCTCACATCCTTGTAGACTAAATTCTGTTGACCATTCAGATTCCATGTACGAGCCGCATGTTTCCCCTGGTTGCCCTCGCCGGGCCGGGGATGTTGGAGGGCGGAGTGCGGACTGTCCGTGCGGCATCTCCCTGCCCGTCATGTTCCGGGGAATCCTCCCCGCTCATATCTTTGTAAACTAAGTTCTGTTGACTATCCAGATTCCATGTCCGAATCAAGCTTTATCGCTTGATGGCCTATATTATGCGGTTCGTTCCAGAAATATCGAATGACAAGCGAAAATTTTTGCAAAAATCGCGGACAACTCGTTCCAAGAGATGAGGGAGAAGGCAAAAATCTCAAAAGAGAAGGAATTGCTCAGTTCTGCAGAGAACGAGCTGCTGCTAAATTCTCTTCCTGACATCGTGTTTATTCCGTCTCGGCTATACCGCCGGAGTAGCGGTGAATGCCCTCCATTCTAGGTCGCACGGCCAACTATCAACACTTTTAGTTCGCCAAAAGATTGGATAGCCAACGTGCCTAACAAACCATCGAAAGGGATAAATTGGGGGTCTTAGACTCTGAAGCCCCCGCCTTTAAGCGTGGGGTAGCCCACAGGCTCAAATTTTCAACTAGAAGTTTAATGACAAAGTGAGAGGAATGTGCTATTATATTAGTGTCAGGCAAACAAAGCCATTTTCTGAGAAAGGAGATAACGCCATGAAGACCATGACCACCGCCATCTTCTATATTGAGTGTGCGCAAGAGGCTATTTTCAGCAGTGAATATAGCTTTATTGAGTGCGCCCAAATGAAGATAAGCGGATTCAGGTCGGATTGAGTGCAGCGTCTCGTCCTATCTTTCTATGAATGATTGCCGCTTGTCTTGATTATGAGGCAGGCGGCATTTTGTATGTCCATAGGGACATTTATATCATAGAAAGTGAGGTGAGACGAAATGATCTTCCCAACTATAGATCTGGCACAGACAGGGGCAAATATCGTGAAGCTGAGAAAGAATGCCGGATTATCCGTGAAGGATTTGCAGGCGGCATTCGGGTTCAACGCTCCACAGGCGATATACAAATGGCAGAATGGCGAGGCTCTGCCGACCGTGGATAATTTGATAGGGCTTGCCGCCCTGCTCAAGGTCCGCATTGATGATATACTGGTGTTAAACCAGCCCGCCGCCTGATTGCGGGGTTCTTCCCCGCATATGGTCCGCTCGTCTAGTTGGATAGGACGCCGCCCTTTCACGGCGGTAACGACCGGTTCGAGTCCGGCGCGGATCCCCATACTGGGATATTGCCAAGCGGTTAAGGCGCGGGGCTTTGACCCCCGTATTCGCTGGTTCAAATCCAGCTATCCCAGCCAAGTATGATGCGGTACCCAAGATTGGTTAAGGGGGCAGTCTGCAAAACTGTTATTCGCCGGTTCGAATCCGGCCCGCATCTCCAATATGGTGCCATCGTCTAATTGGCTAGGACGTCAGCCTCTCAAGCTGGAAATTGCCGGTTCGATCCCGG
>OFFY01002671.1_pt1 | contig 12104 bp, 15 predicted proteins | sample 1521481 | NCBI WGS metagenome assembly OFFY01 (sample SAMEA3504117, study PRJEB24116) | mouse gut metagenome | biome: mouse gut; feature: mouse-associated habitat; material: faeces | place: Denmark | collected 2011
AGCGGCGGTTCTCCTGCTTCCCATGCTCCTCACAGAACCTCCCGTCCGTCAGCTTCGGGCATCCGGGGAAGGAACACGGCCTCTTCGGTTTCCTTGGCATTGCCCCACCTCCCTTAGGCATAAAGAAAAGCCTTCGCCAGATTTCTCCCGCAAAGGCTCAGTTCGCTTATCTTTTATCTGATTTTACTATAACACAGAGGGCATACTGTAAAACAGTGTATTTTTCTTTCAACTTGGAATGCTTACCAAATTTAACGCTTTCCTGTGCAGGCGGTAGATATTTTCCATTCCATAATTAAGCTGTACGGCTATCTCCTCCCACCGCATGAAACTTAGATACCGAAGTTCCAGCAAGGTCTGGCATTCCACGTTGTCGATGGCACGGATGACGGAATAAATCTCAGCCTTCAGATCCACTAAGGCATCAATATCCCTGTTAATCTCTTCCTGCAGATCCACTATCTTTGCGATGATATCCCCGATGCTGTCCTTCCCCCTGTTAGGGTTTCCCGGCATACCCGTTATCGTTGATGTGCATTTAGCCGCCAGGTCATTCAGCGACCGCACCTGTTCAATTTTACTGTTTATCCTCTGGTCAAGCCGAAACCCCTGTCCTAGATAATCTCTTGCTTTCATGATCGCTCTGCCTCCCTCTGTAATTTGTGCAACAGCTGTTTCCCATCAATTTTAGTCAGTTCAGGAAACCACTTCCCTAAAAAAAATCTCTCACAGTCTGACTTATCCCGGTTTGCTGATATGCTGTTCGGATTCTTCGCAAGCATCCCCAGCGCATCCCGGTAATCTCTTACTGCCTGCAGGATGATGGCGTTTGCCAGTTCCTCGTAATTATTCATAGGCATTCCTCTGTTTTCTGAACAGCCTCTCCATGGCACGTTCCCGCTCATACATTTCCCAAGCCTTATAAAAACTCTTATAGTACTCCAGACAGGCATCATGCTTTTCCATATATGCGAAGATCACATCCGTATCCGAGGAATTGGGGAAAGCCTCATCGGCGGCAATATCCCTCGCAAGGTCGCCCATCGGTGAGCACTCCTCTTTGTACTGTTCTATCCATTTTCTGAAACTTACCACAGTTAGTACCTCCTTTCATCCGGCCAAAAGGCATTCTCTGCCTTTTCCCTCTAATTATAGGAATTTGAGTAAACGTTCAGGACGGAATCAAAGGGATTTCATGACCGCCCTAACCACATCCACACTCCTTACCACCACGGCTATCCCTCCGCACTTCCGCATTTTACGGATGGCCGCCTCCTGCAGTTTCGTGGCCTTCCCAACATCGTTCTTCACCCCAAATCCGATAAATAGCCCCTTATAACAGCAGATGATGTCAGGCCTGCAGTGTCCTGCCAGGCTCTCTCCAGAAAACGCATCCCATCACCATCTTTAGGTATTTTCTGACTTCATCCGCAATGTCAGATAAGCATCCCATTTTCTTCTGAACAGCTTCTCCCCAACACGCTCCCTCTCATACATTCCCCACGCCTCATAAAAAGCCTGGAAGCAGCCTTCACAGGCACCACACTCTTCCATGTACCCGAAAAGTATATCAGCTTTTGAAGATTTCGGAAAAGTATCATCTGCTGCGATATCCCTCGCAAGGTCGCCAATCGGTGAACGCTCTTCTTTGTACTGTTCCATCCATTTTCTGAAACTTACCACAGTTAGTACCTCCTTTCATCCATCCAAAAGGCATTCTCTGCCTTTCCTTCCAATTATAGGAATTTAAGTAAACGGTCTGAGAGGAATCAAATGGATCCCTGCAGTGCCATACATCCTACCAGGCTCTTTCCAGAAAACGCATCCCACCACCGCCTTTAGGTATTTTCTGACTTCATCTAAAATGTCAGATTCCTTCATGCCAAAACCTCCCATGAATAATGCTTTCTGACACTTTCTGACAATATAAAGCGCATTATAACGAAAATGAAAATAAAAATTTAATATAGGTGTTTTTTAATATATATAGGGAAAGGCGGGAAAATTTCTGTCAGAAACTGTCAGAGCTTGTGGAAAGGGGCTCCCGCCGCATGGTGGAAGCCCCCTCAAGCCCTTAATCTATGCAGTCCCCAAGGCGCAGCCCCTTCCATACCCGCTTGTTGCCTGTAGTGTCCCTGCCTCTGACAATATCTGACAGGTTGGTCTCCAGTTCCTTGTTGAATGTCTGTTTCCCATACGGCCTCATCCCGTTGTCCTGACAGTAGATCTTGTACTTGTCATAGAGCATTGTCACGCCGATCTCCGCCAAGCTGTCAAGTTCGCAGCAGTCCTTGACAAATGACAGGCAGGAATTGCTGTCCTCGCGGTAGCTCTGGAGCTCCAGCCTGTTGGCGTCGGTCTCGGAGAAAATGAATCCGTTCTCCATGAGCCGCTTCAATCCTGCAAGCGCAAACATGAAAATGCCGTCCGCCTCATCACGGAACTTTTCAATAAGGGCAGGGTCTTTCTTGTCTTCCGGCACGGCATTGCTGAAGCGGATGATGATGAGCCTGCGGTAGAACCCTTCCGAGCGGTCGCCATAATTTTTAGGTATGCTGTTGCAGGAAAACAACAGCCTCGCATAACTCTGGAAGGAGAACGGCTTCTTGTTCTTAAACTCCACGGTCAGGGAATCCTCGCCCACAAGCGCCTTGAAAATGCCGTTGTCATCAATATTCTTGGTGGGAAGGTCGGCAAATGTGTTCGCCAGCTTTCCCCACAGTTCCGCAGGCTTGAAACGCTCGTTCAGCGCCTGCCATGAGACGTTGCTGACATTTTCCGTGCCAAGCAGTATCTCAGATATCGTGCGGATCAGCACGGACTTCCCGCTCCTCGCCACGCCCACAAGCACAAATGCCTTTTGCGCCCTGTTCGTGGGGATGAGGAAATATCCGAGTATCTCCTGCATCAGCGGGATCATCTCATCGTCAAGGGAATCATGCAGGTACTCCATAAACCTCGGGCACTGCGCAGAAGGGTCATATCCGGCATGGATCTGCACAGTGGAGAGATAATCCGGGGTATGGTCTTCCAGCTTATCCTCGATGACGTTGTAGAGCCCGTTTTTTAGGTTAATGATATAGGGGTTGGCATTCAGGTCTTTTGAATCAAGCTGTATCTGCATCTTCCACTGCCCCTCCGCATCCGTGATCTGGGACAGTTTCGTCTCCTCCGGGATCATCTTCCCACGGACGATGTTCCTCGCCGTCAGTTCTGTGATCGGCCTATATACGCCATTTTCATACCGGAAATACTGCTCGGCGGCATAGAACACCTTCTGTGAGCCTTTCAAATCGTCCGCCAGTATCCCCGGCTTAAACCGGACCCCCTTCTCCGACATATCATACCAGGGCGGGATATCCTTCCCGGACGCATTCTTCTTTGCACCTGAGGATGCCTGATGCCTGCGGAATAAATCCTTCTGCAGGGAAAACAGCGGCCTGATGTCATCCTTCTTAAAATTAAAATGCGGGCGCAGCTCATGATTAATAAAAGACTCTGCCGTCACATTGTCCACGTTATAGAGATATTCCTCCACAAATGACTTTGCTATCTGCAGGTCATCCACCACGTTTCCCTTGACCGGGAGCCCGGCCAAGAGGGCGCGGATACCACCTATTGCAAGTGGCTGATAGCACAATGCCGCCGGGGCCTTGCACTTGCAGGACCCGCCCTTCATTTTGGGACAGTCGTACCCCATCTCTTTCAGTTTCTCACAGGTGATGGGGCCAGTCCCGCTCTGAAGGAAATGGTTGATCTTCTTCTGCGTCTTTGCATGGTCATAGCCGGGATATGGGGCGGAATACTCGTGGATCTTCCCCGTCCCTCCTGCAAACGGCGTCAGTTCTGTGATCATGGCATACCATTCCGCTTCCGAAAGAGTCGCCGCATCGTCCCTGCAGTGCTTAATAAACTCACACTGCGACAGGACAATGGAAAGCCCCTTCTGGCTGCCCTCCATGGCCGCAACGGGCGCAGTGCCAATTTCCGGCAGATGCTCCGCCAGTTCATCCTGGGTGTATTTCCTCTCCGGGTGGAACAGTTCGCAGGTCACCATCACCGGATCCTTCTTGCAGTGGTTGAATCCCGGCAGCCTCATACACCTCGATTCATTGACGCACATCGGATCGCCGCCGAAGTGCGCCACAAGCTGTTTCTGTATGGTACGGAACCTCCCGACCTCCGCATCCTTCACCAGATAATACACATGCAGTGACTTCCTTGTCTTGATCACGATGGACGGCTGGAGCGGGAACTTGTCAATCTTCCTCCACTGCTCCTGGAAATCCCCGTCATCCATCTCCACGAACTGCGCCTTGATTAGATTAATGCTCCTGTCGTCATTGCCCCCTGCATTGACCACCCAGAAAATCCCGCGGTTCAGTGCATTGTGTTTCTTCAGTTCGTCTTCCTTTGTCGAGAATTTCCCTGCCTCCACCGCTATCTTCCCCCCGCTGTAGGTGCCGGAACCCTGGTCTTCAAAGATGCGCAGGTTCACGGTCTCATCGGAATTGTAAACAGCGCTTATGACATCCTGTGCTGATACTACTGTCTTTCCTTCCATACATCTTCCCCCTTTATCATTTTTACGGGAATGCCGAGCCTCCTCGCCTCCTCCAGTTCCGTTTTCATGCCCTTCGATATTGCATCATCTGGAGACCCGGAGGTAAAACACCATGCCTCGTCACAAACTGCAAGCAGCGCAAGTCCGAACATCGTCCCCAGCTCCCTCGCTTCCGCCGTTTCCAGCCCGTCTTCTGCCATGTCGAGCATCTGGGGATACAGCAGATGGCTCACAACAGGGATGCACCTCTTCCGGATCACATACCTGCCGTAAGCCTGTGCCTTTTTAACGTTTTCCGGGATATCCCCGGAGAACCGCGAAATGACATACACCTTTTTCCTGCCCTTTATCTCTGACCGCCGTCTGTATATGGCCCTCTGTCTTTCCTTGTATTCCTGCATGACATTGCTGAGCGCCTTCCCGGCCGTAGGGTCGCTGAAGCCCTCGTGATTCCTGTACATACTTCCCATACCGTCAATCCCCCAATTCTTCCATCTCCCCGAAGGTCCGCCCCACCGATGCCTCCGCCACAAGCGGAAGGTCAAACTCCGGGAAAGGCTGCTCCTCCATACATTCCCTGATAAATGCAACGGCCTCTTCCACCTTTCCCTCCGGCACAAGGAATGTCAGTTCATCATGGATCTGCAGGATAGGCTTCAGATAACCGTGTTCCGGCAGGCCGCGCAGCAGCCGGACGATCGCCATTTTCAGGATATCAGCTGCCGTACCCTGGATCGGGGTATTCAGTGCGCACCTCTCCGCGAAAGACTTCTTCCCCCAATCATCCGACTGGATGTTTGGAAGATACCTTCTCCTGCCAAGCCATGTCTCCGAATACATCCTCCTCGCCGCAAGTGCCTTCGTTTCATCCTGCCAGGCGGTCAGGCCTTTGTATCCGGCTTTCAGGTTATCAATGATCTCCGCGCATTCTTCTAAAGATTTCTCCACGCCCGCCTTGAACTTGAGGGTCTTCTGGAGCCCTTTCGGGAATAGGCCGTAAAAAGTTCCAAAATTGACGTTTTTAGCGATAGTCCTCTGTTCCTTGTATCCCTCCCTGTGCTTATCCTGTGCCTCGTCATAAGTACAGCCAAAGATAACACTCGTGGTCATGGCGTGGATATCTCCGCCTGCCCTGTAAGTGTCAAGCATCGCCTTGTCCCGGCAGTAGAATGCACCGACCCGTAATTCAATCTGCGAAAAATCACAGGATACGATGACCATGCCATCAGGAGCCTTTACCAGGTTACGAATGCCGACAGGGTCATTGGTGGCACGGGGCATATTCTGGAGGTTGGGGGAATTACAGCTGAACCGTCCCGTGTCCGTTGAGAGCGCCATCATGTTCGGATGTATCCGCCCCGTCACGGAATTGAGGAACCTGCTGTACCCCACCAGATATGTTGACAGGATCTTGCCCCACTTCCTGTACTCCTGCACCAGCGAGAACAGGGGGACCAGTTCCGGCCTGTTTTCCCTGCACCAGTCCTGCAGGCGGATCATGGATTCATCGTCAGCCGCCTCCCGGTTGGACTCGGTGGTTTTAAGTACGGGCAGTTTCAGCGTCTTAAACAGATAATTCTTGAAAGCATTCGTGCTGCAGTTCGCCCCAATCTCAATGTCGCCAATCATCATCTGTATCTCATCCTTGATCCGTGCCATTTCCTTCCGGGCTTCTTCCTGTCTTGCCTGCATGAGCTGGATGTCCATCGGCACTCCGTTTACCCGCATAATGCCAATGTAGACGGCCGTGGGCGATTCCATCTCAGCAACGATACGCCCATGTTTCGGAAGGACTCTTTCAAACCAGTTCTTGAAGATATGATATAGCCGGAGCGCAAAATCCGAATCGGCACAGCCATAACGGACGGTCTCTGGATCCTGCGCATCCAGTTCGTCAAAATGTTTCCCGTCCGTGACGCTTGTAAAGGACGGCAGAGGCTCCTTGCAGATATCCCCCGCCAGCCGTTTCAGGCCGGACTCGTTCAGTTTGCAGAATTCATAACTGCCATTAAGCTTCATCTGCGCAGCACACATCGTGTCATAACATGGTGCCTGGATGATGATTCCGCAAGAATAAAAAAAGGCTGATTCGAACGTAATATTATGTGCAACTTTATTTACGGAAGATGAAGTCAGGAATTCCCCCATAAATGCAAAAAAATCTTCTTTATTGATATTCTTCCCTCTAAGATGGGCAACCGGGACATAAATGCCTGTCCCCTCCTCTTTTGAGAAACTGCACCCTGTGATATGCGCTTTAGCAGGGTCAAGGGCAGCTTTCTCTTCTTCCCGGAAACCGTCATCCGGGGCAGTTTCAATGTCAAACGCCACGTCTGCGGCATCCCCAATATACTCACGGATGTCCTGCACATCTGTAACCGATCTATAATCTGTATTCATAAACACCTCCTTGTAAATATGCCGGGAGCATCCGCGCTCCCAGTTTTCTGACTGCTTAGTTCAGTAGTTCAATACCTTCCCCGTTTCGGGATCCACATAGTAGCCTGCGCCTGCTGCCATTGCAGACACTGACAGCCCTGCGTCATCCTGTACTTTACCTCCTTCCACTTATTGGATCTTTGGTAAACGGAGAGTCGGAACCCTTTCATACATAGTGACTCCGGCCGTTTCTGTAATCATCACCCTCCAATCTCCAGTCCGTCGCAAACTGTGGCTCCCCATAGATATCCATGAACAGGTCAATCTCTGACTCTGTCAGCGAATCTAGCATCTCCTTTCCCCTCCTGTGGCCGATGACGACAATGGTTCCGGCAAAGACATCCACTTCCTGTCCGTTCCGAATAAATGGGATGGACATATCCCCAAAATAAAACCGGTTAGGCATCTTGCCCTTTTCCTTCCCCTGTCTGTCGCAGGCCACAACCACGTCATTCATGATGGGCGTAGTAAATTCCAGCTCCCCACCCACAATCTGCTCCAGGCTGCCGTATCCGGGGGCAATTTCCTCTACAGCGGCTTTCTCTCCTGGTCTCGCAATGATAACTTTCAGCTTCATGTTTCTCCTCCTCTTTCAAATAAAGTAAGGGTTTACAACTTCCCTCTATTTATTGGGAAAACTGTAAACCCCCGGTTTCTTTGCCTTAGAACAGAATCTGCACCTTCTGCCCGAGCCTTTTCTTAACCTGCGCCAGCATCCTTTGATGCCTTTGAGATACTGCCTGCTTTGTGACACGTACTCCTGTGGTAAGGAATTCCTCGTCAGCAATCTCATCAAACGTCATACACATGACATACCGTTTCTCAAACAGCACCATCTGGCTTTCCGGCAGTTCCTTTATGACCTGTTTCACAGCCTTGACTATCTTGGAGTCCTGTTCTTTTTGTGGAAAAAGAAGGGAAAAAATATCTGCCCTGGGATCAGCAACTTTATCAAGCGGATCCGTTTGATCCTCCGCCTGTCCTCTTTGGATCGCGCATCTGATTGCTTCCACCAACTTGTCACGATGATGCCTGTCATAGTCCGCCTGCAATGCCTCAATATGGTCATGTTCGGCACGGATACTGTTGATCGCTGCTGCCTGCTCCGGGGACATCCCTTCCACATCGCTAATGGAAAGCTGCACCTCCACCCCATCAACCAGTCCTGTTACAACTACTTTTGTTTCTTTCATCTTTGCCTCCTTCTCAGGAGGCACTCCGGGCAGGGTATTATATGAAGACAGATTCGTCCCAAAAGACAGCGAGACTGAAGGCATCAAAAAAGGAGGCACTACAAGTAAGGCTGTCTTCCCATTACTGTCACATAGCCTGTGACTTAATTTGGTAATGGTATAAACACACCTTGCCCGGTAGGCCTCCCGTACACAATGTGATTTTTTCAAAGTACCTTGCCGTTAGAGTCCGGCGGACTTAAGCATCTTTAAATGCTCAGATATCCTCCATATTTCCACCTGAAATAAGGAAGATCAAAATCGTAGAATCCCTTCCACCTATAGTAAAACACATACCCATTGAGCCAACTAATAACGAAATTCGGGATAAAAAAGGAGCCTGACAAATAGCTTCTAAAGCTACCCGTCAGGCTCGTATGTCATCATGCATCGTGCGCTGTACTAAGTATTTAACTTACTTTCCGTATTCCGATTGTTTTCCCACACTTGTAACATTTGGCGAAATAATCTGCATGCCAACTCGGTCGCATTTTTGTCTCTTCGCATAGTTCCGATTTGACACTTGCGTCGGCATCCATCAGCCGCCCAGCTCCACAAACAGGGCACACCAACTTCTTCTTACTCATCTTAATCACCTCCTGCTGGCTTTTGTAGTATCTCTCCATATATTCTACGGAAATACCTTATCCGTTTATTTGTCCACTCCCTTTTTTCAGAGTTTATGTGCCAAAAAATATTGTAATCTCTGAAAAACGATGCCCAATCCTCTTTATTGGTGTTCTCAATAAACCAGTCCTCTATAGAGGTATTATTTATTGTCATGCGCTGATTTCTTATTATCTGCGAAATAATAAATAAGCCCTCCCCAAAACGCCTATGCTCTCTAAGATAATCATTTGACTCTGACGGTTCATTAAGGATTAAATCAATGTAACGGTTTCTCACAGTCACCATTCGGCTATGAGTATGAAATCCTCCTCCAAGCATCGAAGTTCCACTTACATCTCCGCAAAAAGAAACCAACCGCAACTGTTCATCCGCAAACCCTGAAATCCCAATTTCTTCCATCCTTTTTGCTATACTGTATAAAAAATATACAGGATACTTCCATTCAAGAGTAAATGCAGCTATCGTCTTAAAGATAGTATCATCAACCGTCTTATCCCAAGAATCAGCTAATTCATTAATTACTGCATCATATTGGGCAATAATATCTTTGAATTTTTCATTCGTGACCTTTTTCGAATTAATCAGCCTATTCTCAGATATCGCCTTTGCAAATTCATTTTCCAATACTGTCGTAATTTCAAAGAAATTCATTTCTGTCAATCGATATCCTTCCAGCTTTGTTTCCATCTCTGACATATCGGGCGGGATTAGCCGTTCCATTCCAGGATAGATGCCTTGTATATCTGATCTATCTTCATATTCCCTTTTACGATATTTCATAATATATGACTGAATCCGGCTATATCTCATTATATCGGCTTCTTGGGATATACCGTATTTATCAAAGAAGTAGCGCATAGAATGCTTTTCGGCTGTTTTGTCATATATTGCTTTAATGACATCAAAAATAATCATCTCTACAACATCATCTATACCGAGCATTCCGTCAAAGACTTCTTTGATATAATTAGCGGGAAAATAATGCATTATCATTTTTGTCACCATATCTATCGCCAATCGTATTTTGTCGCTTGATTTAGAATCTCTATATATCATTGTGATACCTCCTCGTTTATGCAATCAATACTGGATACAAGGTTTCCATTGCAAACCTGTCCACTTTTTCTTCTATTTCTATGATTGTCATTACAAAATACATACATGTCTTTTTCATCCCTTCCTCATCCCTCACATGCCAAGTTCCATCATCCCCCATAAATCCTATATCATCAGTAAAGCACTTCTCAAATGTGTCGTAATATTCATATACAATCGGGGCAAGATACTCATCGATGCATTTCTGAATTGCCCCGTAGATTTTTTCTGGAATTGCGATCTTATATTTCCCTACCTCGGCACACATATCAGCAAAGCAATCCTCATTTTCCACCTCATCGCTATGTATGTAATCCTTCATCAACATATAGCAATTATGGATTGCCTGCTTATTAAAGTCTGTCAGTTTAATATTCTGCTTATCTTCTTTCACGTCTTTGTACTCCTTTCTCCCAAGCAATCCCTCATCTATTCCGAACGCTTTTTCCAACTTAATCAACAGATCATTGCTACCTGGCCCATTGCTTGATGGCCTCCCCCAACTTTTCGCCGTACCCGCATCCACATAGATCGTTTTTCCAATCAACTCATATATCTGCTCTTTCGTTGTGACATCATTTCCCATAAATCTTCCGTTTTCCTTAATGGTGTTTATTAATCCCTTATACTTTTTAACATCCCACATGATAATGTACTCCTTTCATTTGATGGTATCATAATAACATAACACTTTTTGTAAATCCATGTAATAACATTGCGATACATAAATACACAAAATATCAGCGAGGAACGTAAAATCCTCATTTCCGTTCCTCATTCAGATGGTTATCAAAGGAAATGAGCCACTCCAGTATTCCATCCGCAGAAATCGTTCCTTCCTCTTTCTGTCTCTTTCTTATCTTCATTCCTTCTGTAAGTTCCATGAGACGCTCACGCAATGCGACATCATCCGGGTGGCGTTTGAGCGCCATCTTTAGCCGCATATATAGTCTGCGGTATTCTTTGGTAAGGACATCATTCTTCATTTTTTTGACTCTGGTTGCATTGGCTCCTACATCCCGGCATTCTTTTGTTTCGTCTTGGGGCGAAGGATATCCGCAGTACACTGAATCAGATCTTCCCACTGGCACAAAGTAGTTTCCACAATTCTTACACTTCACAAACTTTGTATTGGCATCCAAAGCATGGGCTGCCTCAAATAAAATTAGCGATATAGATGACTTAATCGTATAGATGGAATGGAACGAGTCATCAAAAAACATAATGTGGAAATCAATGTGCTGGAAATCCGTATTAGTCGCATACAGCCTCCAGAACGTCATCACCTGATCCTCTTCATATTCCTCGCTAGATACCAGCATATTAAATGAGTGCTTAAATGCTACATATCTGTCCGCATACGCAGCATAGGCAGACAATAAAGTCTGACCAATGGTACTGATACCAAATTCATCAAATTCCGTTTCCTCCAAAATGAAGGACTTTATCTGACTTGTATCTTTATCCCCATTCATCAGAGCAATAGGCCCTTTCAATTCCTTTTCATTTTCCCGGATGAAATCAGCTATAAAAGCAGAAAAATCTGTGAGGATCATGACTGCGGTGACTACTCCAAACTTTGCCAAACAGGCTTCATAAAGGCTCATAAGAGCATGACTGCCATTTCCATTCAAATCTGTATCATGGAAATAGGGATTCTCCATAATGAGCTGCTTAAGTTCTGCGGGGCGAAGTCTTGCGTACTCACATACCATACCGCCAATCGGATACGCATTGATGATTTCGCCCTCCATCACAATATTTTTCTTTCCGTCAAAATCTACGTTCAAACCAACATCCATGCTGTATACCTCCATATCAGTTGCTATCTGATACTAAAAAAAACAGGCAGCCGTAAACAATCGCTTGTTTAATATATCTATTGATAATATTATATCAAACTTCAATCTGTATGCAATAGATACAATAAATATCGTCTGCTAACATTTCTGAGATATAAATTGTTAACACTTCATCATATCTGATATTTAAGTTATATGCCAAGGGCATACCCTAGTACATCTATGTACTACACCCTGCCCTATACTGCACTTACCTCAGTTTTCGACATTTTTTTCTTCTCTAACTTCTATTTATATGCATGTCCATTACAATTATTTTCATATATTTTATTTGAAATGCTT
>OFFY01002678.1_pt1 | contig 12073 bp, 7 predicted proteins | sample 1521481 | NCBI WGS metagenome assembly OFFY01 (sample SAMEA3504117, study PRJEB24116) | mouse gut metagenome | biome: mouse gut; feature: mouse-associated habitat; material: faeces | place: Denmark | collected 2011
GGGAGAAACCCGACACGATGCCCTCGTCGGCCGCCTCGACCAGCAGCTCGCCCGGCCCTACCAGCAGTGCGATGCGCTCGCGCTCCCCCACGGCCATCACGTCCAGCCCGCGCTCGGCGAACGAGGCCAGAAGCGACAGATTCGCGAGCGTGTGATCGAGCCGGCCGCCGAGGGCCCCGTAGACCACCGCGGCCGCAGCCCCGCGGGCCACGACCTCTTCCAGGGCCAGCTCCATGTCCGAAGCGTCCTTTTCGGGAGGAAACCTGCGCACGGGCACGCCTTCGGGCACATAGTTCAGCGAGTCGAAGTCGCCCAGAGCCAAATCGGGCACGCGCCCGAGGGCCTCCAGGGATGCGAAGCCGCCATCCACGGCGATCACACAGTCGAACGCGCCCTCCCGGTCCCAGGCGACGAAATGGGCGCCATTGAAATCCGAGGCGCCGACAAGAGCGTAGGTGATCACGAAAGTCCCTTCTGGCAAGTTCCGTCCTTTCTGCTACAATACCACAGGCGAGCGGGCCAGACGGCCGCGTACCCTTCGGGGTGCGAGGAAAGTCCGGGCTCCGCAGGGCAAGATGCCAGCTAACGGCTGGGCGGGGCGACCCGACGGAAAGTGCCACAGAAAAGAAGACTCCCCCGCGCGAAACGTGTCGCCTGCGCGGCACGCACGAAACGGGAGAAAAGCTGAAACGGTGCGGTAAGAGCGCACCAGCGCGCTGGCAACAGCGCGGCTTGGTAAACCCCATCTGGAGCAAGCGCAAATAGGAGCGCCATACGGTGGCCCGCCGTGCGCTCGGGTTGCGTGCTAGAGGCGCGAGGCGACTCGCGTTCGAGATAAATGGCCGTCCCCGACAGAACCCGGCTTATAGGCCCGCTTCGCATCTTTGGCGATTTGCTTTCTAGCAGTTAAACCCCATAAGCTTGGAGACCTCGCATTTAAGAGGCTCTATTGCGCCATTGAATTGAAATGCGTGCCAACCTGCTGCTCGAGCGCCTTGGCAATTGAGTTCCAGGTCGTCTACAAACAGACAGTCATCAGCATCCACGTCAAATCGTTGGCAAAAACGGGTGAATATACGAGGATCCGGCTTCATAAGAAGCTCCTCAGCAGAGATCAAAATCCCATCGGTGCAAGAACTTAAGGGAATCCTTGGTTCAAGCTCTTCTCTAAAGCGATTGCTCACGTTTGAGAGGATGTAGACGCCAAAGCCTGCCTCATGCAGTTGGCGACCAAGCTCATTGGTCTCGGAGATGACTGCTTGCATCTCAGGATAGGTGCGCCAAGCAACCTCACAGGCCCTATGAAGGCGCTCTGGCAGCTTAGAGAGGGCAGACTCGAGCACCCATTGATCAGAGAGGGTGCCCGAGTCCCCCAAGGACCAGGCATGATTCATAAAGAGGGCTTCAAAGATCAGGTCCGCATCCTCTTGCGAGTCGCTCACCTGAGATGCATAGGAGAAGGGATTCCAATCCAAAAGCACACCACCCATATCAAATACGATATTATGCACGCTCATAGAAACCCTTTCCCCCATTAGTGTTTTGTGCAATCCAGCTGACAAGCGACCTCGAGAGTATTGGATTGAATTATTTAGCCAGGGAACCCATTGGATCCCAAGGAGCCAATACAATGGGCTCGCAGGTGTCGTAGACGGCACGCTCTTCGTCAGTGAGATAGGCCTTGTCTATGACTATCTGATAGACGTATTGGTCAAACCAATCGTCGGTGATCGTGTCGAAGCCGTTGCGGCCATGATCCTTGCCCCAGGAATTCTCCACCTTCCAAATCTCCGGATCGCCATGAGCATCAAGACGCACGCCTTCCAATACCATGGCGTGAGTCATGACGCTCTCTCCATAGTCAAGGCGCTCTTCTCGGTTGAGGCAGCCCTCCACCGCAAAGCCAAAGAGCTCGTCTACCTGCAGGGCCTCGCAACTCATCATGCCTTCGTCACGCAGGTAGCTCTGGGCGACGTCACAGCCAAACCATACAGGGCGGCCGTCTTTGAGCTGAGACACTGCCAGCTCCTTCAGGCGTTTCATAGGCAGGTTGAGATAGCGCACACCTCCGTCTTCGATGACGTTGCCGAGCCTGGAAACCGTGAAGGTGTGCATGAGGGGCTTATCGGCAGTTTCTGCATTGATGCAAGAGACGAGAGTGTCCACGTCCATCTGCACTACCTGGGCAAAGAAGCTTTGAGGGGTGTAGGTGCCTGAAAGCACGAGCTCGTTGTCTTTGGAGCGCAGGCGTACGTCGAACTCTTTGGGAGGCTCGCCAAGGCAGGTTTCCAAGAGGCTCCAAACGTCGCACATCATGGTTTGGCGAAGCTCGTTGAGCTCATTGGGCGTGGCGCCTTCAGAGGCAGCCCTACGAAGGCGCATGGCGCATCCGCGTAGGTAGCGGGTAAGATAGGAGTCCATCTCAGAGGTGTTGCGCGAGCAGGCGGTCTCGGGCATGGCTTCCTTGGGTACAACGCCGTACTTCTTGACCAAGGAACGGAACATATCCCATTGGCCGCCGTCGCCGATGGGATCGGTGAGTAGAAAAGCCACCAGACGCCCGTCTAGAGGCTCTGAAGCCGTATCGATGATGTTATTTAAAAACCAGTTGGATTTTTCCAGCTTGTCAAAGAAAAGGGGATAGGCTTGGGAAAGCTCGAAGGTCTTGAGGTCCAAGCGTTCAATAATGCGCTGGCGCATGGTATTGAGGCTGGCAAACATCCAGCAACGGCCAGAACGTTGCTGGTCGCAGCGGTCACCCTGAACCAGATCGATATCGAAAGCCATAGCGTTGGCACCAACGCCCTCGGGCACACGCGCAGCAGCCCTCACTCCCACCGAGCTCACGGCATTTTTCGCCACGATATTGGCTCGTTCCTTAGAAAAGCGCTCCTGAGCGCGCTCGCAAAGCTCGCCAGTAACCGATGTATCCATTGCTCCTCCTGCGACTGTTTAGGTGTAGCGACTGTCTCTAGAGTACCATCACCACCTGGACCGTCTTTGCGTTTTGAGGGACAGCGCGGCGGGTCACGTGCATCCCACAGAGTCGAACGAAACCTTCAAAGCACGCTTCTCAGAAGCGTGTAGGATAGAGTTTCTAGTTGTCTGCCAATGCGTTGGTAATGCTGCAGACACCCTCATCGAACACTCTCGCTCCCAGCTGTCTGTCCAGCCACAGGAAGGGAAGCCATGGTCCCAGGTCCTCCTCTTAGCCTTGTCGAGCCGCCGGCTCATCTGGAGCTTGTGGCTCAAGGGGCCGCTGGTGATAGCGCTGCCGAGAAACCCGCCCATCTCTTTACCCTCCATCATAAATATTTGCCGCAGGTCCAAGAGGCCTATCAGGAAGCTGAGCGCACGCTCGCAGCGCTGCCTCAGCCTGTCGCAGGGCTCAAGGTAATCCAGGCGCTGGAAGAAGCAGGTTACAGCGCATGGATCGTTGGCGGATGGGTGCGAGACGGGCTTTTGGGCAGGCCTGGTCATGATGTGGATGTGGCAAGCTCAGCCCCTTGGCAAGAGGCGGCATCCCTCTTGCGGGATCGCGGCCTCGTTGTAATTCCCACAGGATCGGCTCATGGCACCATTACTGTCCTGGTAGACGGCATGCCAGTCGAGGTGACTACCTATCGAAGGGAGGGAGCCTATCTAGATGGCCGCCACCCCTCCCAAGTATCCTATGTCTCATCTATCGAGCAGGATCTCGCGAGACGGGATTTCACCATCAATGCCATGGCCTACCATCCCAATCGCGGCTTGCTGGATCTCTTTGGGGGTCTCGACGACCTCGCGCTGCGGCGAATTCGTGCCGTGGGAGATCCTCAAAAGCGCATGGAAGAAGATGCGTTGCGAGTCCTTCGAGCCGTACGGTTTGCTGCTCGCTATGGGTTTGCCATCGATCCTGCTACCCAGGCGGCGGTGAATCGAGGAGCCCAGCGGCTCTACCTGGTGAGTCGCGAGCGCGTAGGACAAGAGATGCGCGGCATTGTTGCCTCTGGCAGGGCTGGCTGGGCACTTCGGGAGCAGAAGGACGCGCTTTTCTCGGCAATCCCCGAGCTCGGACCCATGGCTGGATTTCCTCAGCAGACGCCCTACCACTCTTATGACGTGCTCGACCATGTGGCGCGTGTCTGCGATTTCACCTCTGTGTTTTGCGGCGGCATCCTAAGCGAGCGCTTGGGATGGGCATCGCTTTTGCACGACATCGCCAAGCCAGAATGTCTTACCTTTGATACCCGAGGCCAAGCTCATTTCTATGGCCATCCCGCCCATGGCCGCGATATTGCACAAACGGTGCTGCGCCGATTGGCCATTCCCAAAGACGTGACGATCCCTGCACTGGCGCTTATCCGCCTGCATGATAGGCCTGTAAAGCTGCAGAGGGCTTCTGTGCTCTCGATCCTTTCAGATTTGGATCGCTATGCCCCAGGACAGGCTCCGTGGCTTGTTCATGAGTTGATGATCATAAAACGCGCCGACGCCATGGCAAAAGCTCCTGCTTATAGATCTTATGCTATCGAAGTTGATGAGCTTGAGTCACTGGCTGGAACGCTCATTGCTGCAGGTGCGCCCTATCGTATTTCTGATTTGCCTATCTCTGGAAATGACATCATCCGCGAGCTGGCGCTGACTCCAGGGCCTTCGGTGGGATTGCTTTTGCAACGGCTTCTTAAGGAGGTGCAGTCGGGTTTTTTGCCTGCCGAGAAAAGCGCCCTGTTGGCTCGGCTCTACTCCCTTAATGGTTGCCATAATTAAGATGCACTCTTGATAACATATCTTTCACGAGGGTATATAACCGTTCGCCAATTATTTTCTGCACTCCACCGATTTGTATTTGAGGAGTAGAATGGGCCACGCAGGACTAGTTTGGCGCATATTCGTCACGCATTAAATCAGAGCGAGGATTTGCCAATGGGTCATCATGCCTATACGCTTCAAGAGCAACAACGTCTTGATCGCAATCGCGAAGCCATGATCTCTTTGGTGCGAGGCGATGGCAGACCCCAGCGCTTGGGCAATGAGCGCACTTTAGGCATCGAGCTTGAGCGCCTCATCTTGGATCCTGTCTCAGGACAGCGCGTTCCTTTTGAAGGGCCTTTGAGCATCAGCACGCTCCTGGCGCGCTGGGAGCGCTTTTTCGCGCCGGAATGCGCCCTCATTATCGACGACACCCTCTTTGGCTACGAAGGAATCGTCACGGTTGAGAACAAAGAGGTGGGCATCTCCATCACTTTGGAACCAGGCGCCCAACTCGAGGTGGCCGTGGGCCCCTCCAATTCGGTGAGCGATCTTTTGGGTGCCATTCTGGCCTTTGACGAGCAGTATGCCCAGCTCTGCCAAGATCTGGGGGTCGAATGGCAGCTGGTGGCCCTGGGGACCGATCCCTTTACCATCGATCCTCGCGAAGTGGCTCTGATCCCTAAAGAGCGCTATCGCCTCATGGATAAAACCCTTTCTCATACCGGGCGTTATGCGCGGGATATGATGCGTTGCTCGGCCTCTACTCAGATCTCTTTAGACTGCTCTGACGAGCAGAATATGGTTGCCGAATACAGGCTTGCCGTAGCCCTGGGCCCGCTGTTAGCCTTCCTGTGCGACAACGTGATTTCTTGGCGAGGCCTCAGTGTGGGCGACACTCCTCGCATGGTGCGCGCCCGCATTTGGGACCACATGGATCCTGCGCGCTGTGGCATCGTTCCCGGCACTTTTGACGAGGGCTTTGGGGCAGAAGCCTACGTGCAATGGCTTATGGGTGTCTGCCCTATCCTTTTCACTGACGACTCCGGTCTCACCATCCCCACTTGTTCTGCTACCGAAGCCGACATCATGGCCATGCGCGAGCTTTCTCAAGGCGAGCTCTTCCATCTGCTTTCCATGGTCTTTCCCACGGTACGCCTCAAGGGCTTCCTCGAGATTCGCACGCCAGACTCCATGCCTCCTCAGCTCGCGGCAGCCCTTGCCGCCTTCATCAAAGGCATCTTCTACAACGACAACGCATTCGCCAAGGCCAGCGAGCTCTTCCGTGACGTTACCGCGCAAAATGTCATGGATGCCCAGACAGAGCTCGAGGAGCATGGCTGGGATGCCAAGCTCTACGGCCTCCCTTGCACCACACTGGTGATGCGCTTGGTGCAGCTGGCAGAAAACGGCCTTCAAGATCAGGAAGAGCGCAACATCTTCCATGCCATCTCGAGCCTCTGGCTCTCCCATATGGTCCCCAAAGACCTTTACAAAGAGCAGTTTGTCATCTAGAGATCTTGGGCGGTCTCGATCCTTTTTTAGCCTTGCCGAGAATAACTCCCTCAAAGAAAGGGGAGTGTTTCTCGGCCAGAGGACGTCGGGAAAACTAACCGCGAATCATTAGACTTTGCCAATCAATTGCATAATGATTTTTACTCCCTTGAATCTGGGCATGAGTCCCCATATTCTTGAGTTGGTGCAAACCAGAGGAGAGGGGTTTTGATGGTCAAAAGATCGAGGATGACTCGTTGGAAAACACTGTTGACCTTGGCTTTAGTGATGCTGTTTGCTTTTAGCGACCTGACTACGCCAGCTATAGCGCTCAATGCTTTGGTGCAGGCAGGCCCAGGCGAGCCCGCCACCGCCAATCCTGCTGCTCCTGATCCAAATCCAGAAAACCCGGGATCGCAAGATCCTAAAGACCCCGTAGACCCTCAAGATCCCGACGATAAAAAGGATCCCATCCCTGCGACGGTTGAACACCTCACAGCCCAGGTAACCCTCAAGAACCATGGGCTCACCCAAGGGCAATTCAGCTTTGTGCTCAAAGATGGCAAGGGTCAAACTGTGGCTTCGGGCACAAACGATGCCTCGGGCAAGGTAGTGCTCAGCAGCTTTGAGATTGCTCAAGCAGGCACCTATTCCTATGAGCTTTCCCAAACCGGCAAGGCTGCTTCTGGCTATACCCTTGATACTCAAAAGTTCACCGTAGTGCTCACCGTCTCCCTCTCAGAAGACAAGGCCTCCCTGGTTGCCAAGGTCACTTCTCCCTCTACGCCCATGACCTTTGCCAATAGCTATCTCGCTCCCAATCGTGGCTGGCAGGGGAGCGGCTCCTCGCGCACTTTCGTGCAAGACGATGGCTCCCTTATAAAAAGCTGCGTGGCGAAGATCGGTGACAACCATTACCTCTTCGATGGCTCCGGCAAGCTTGAGGCCAATGGATGGAAGACATTCCAAAACCGTCGCTACCATGCCACCGCTCAAGGAGAGCTTACCTCCGGCTGGCTCTGGGACGACTCCTGGTACTACCTTGACCCTGCCGAGAATTGCGCCATGGCTACTGGGTGGAAAGTGGTAGACGGCGCCCATTACTTTATGGACATGTCAGGCCACATGCTATCTGGCGGCTGGAAGTGGCTGGGAGGATCCTGGTATTACCTTCATGGCTCTGGAGCTGCGGCTACCGGCTGGCTTTTAAACGGCTCCTGGTACTACTTGGACCCTGCTTCTGCCGCCATGCGCACAGGCTGGCAAAAGATCGATAATGCCTGGTACTACTTGGACGGCTCGGGAGCCATGCGTGCCAACGGTTGGATGAGGCTGGGGAATACCTGGTATTACCTCTATGCCTCGGGGGCCATGGCCTCAGGTTGGCAATGGGTGGGAGGGGCCTGGTACTATCTGGGCGGCCCCGACGACGGCGCCATGAAGACAGGGTGGTTTCAAGACGGCGACTATTGGTATTACTGCGATGGCTCGGGAGCCATGGCACACAACGAATGGATTGGCTCCTGGTGGGTCAATGGGTCGGGCGCCTGGGATCCCAGCCTTCCTGCATCGGGAAAGACAGGTTGGCAAAACCCTTCCAACTACTATCAGGTGTCTTCCTATGGGGTGCGGTTCCCGGGGGCAGGCCATGGCTATTATGTCACCGTGCCTACCATTAGGGCAGATGCCACTCGAGAGCAATGCATCAGCGCGTTCTTGGCGCGGGCTCGCAACTACCTAGGCACCCCCTACAGGTGGAATTACTCTGACGCTCCTGGAGTAGGGGTGGACTGCATTGGCTTGGTTTACCAGTGCGCCTATGCAACTGGCATGGATCTGGGAGAATTCAATCCTTATAACCATTGGATCACTGGACCTCATGGGTGGCATAGCCACGACGCCAATAACTTCTGGTCTTACGGCAAGATCCAAAAGATCGCCTTCGAGTGCCGAGCCCCGGGCGACCTTATCTTCTGGCCCGGCCATGTAGCTATCTATATTGGAAACGACCAGGTGATCGAAGCCGTTCCTGGACGCGTGCGCCAAGCTTCCATTCGAGCCTCAGGCGCCAATTATCTGGGAGTGGGCCGCCTTTACGTCTAAGGCTTTAGACTCTAGGTGAAATACGGGGTTTTGATTCCCCTCAAAGAGGCCTTCGTAACAGGAGGCCTCTTTCGCTAGACTGCTGGGTAATCCTCGCCATCCAAGGAGTTCGTTTGTGACCAGTGGTTTCTTCGACATCTACAAATGCCATTCGCAGCAGCCGCTCTTTGGCCAGCTGCACCCAGCCTTGAGAGCACTCTTGGCCCTCACGCCGCTCTTGATCACTTTGGGATGCTTCTCTGTGGTGATGCTTGCCATGTCCTTGCTGCTTGCCCTGGGCTTTATCGGTTTTGTCCGCGGGCCTGCCGCTTGCCTGCGCACGCTCAGGCAAGCTGCGCCGCTCCTGATCGTCATTATGGTGCTCAATCCGCTTATTTCTCCTTCGGGCACCCATGCGCTCCTCACTCTAGGGCCCTTCGCCATCTATGGTGAAAGCCTTATGTGGGGAATCCTCATGGGTCTCATGTTTGCAGCCTCACTGGCTTGGCTGGAGGTCTTTGGACTCATCCTTCCCGCCGATGGTCTTTGCGATCTTTTGGGTTCGACGACCCCCACACTGGCGCTGATGGTCTCTATGGCAATGCGCCTGGTGCCCGATCTCTTTGTGCAGGCTCAAGGCGCCAAGGCTGTCAGAGAAGCCTGCACGGCCTCGCGACCCCCAAACGCTCAAAATGCTCCCGGCTCCACCCTTGTCGAGAAACCCGTGCCCCCAAAGGTTGTGCGCCCCAGATTGATCAGCGCAAAACTGAGTTGGGCTGCCTGCATCTCTACCGCACTGTTGGGCTGGACTCTAGCAGAATCGCTCTCTCGCGCTTCTTCCATGGAAGCTCGTGGGTGGGGAGTGGGCCCTAGAAGCCATTATCGCCAATGGCGTTGGACCCTATCCCAAAAGGTGCAGTTCGCGATGCTTCTCATGGCAGACGGGTTCATGCTCAGCTCCTTCTTCTACTACCAGGCAGGTTGGGCAAGCGCTCTCGCACCCCAGTCACTTTTAGGGGGCACCCTTCCTGGCCCCGTCAACCTTTTGTCGCTGGTGCTTTTGGGAATGCCCCTGGCTGTCTTTGGCTATCTGACCTTTCAAGAGAGGAGGATGCCATGAGCCTCAATCCCATAATTCTATCCTGGGATTCGGTGAGCTTTAGCTATCCAGCCCTGGATGCAGCCTCTCCTGTCATCGATGTTCTTCATGACGTGAGACTCCAAGTGCCTCAAGGAGCCTTCTGCCTTCTCACTGGGGCTACAGGCTCGGGCAAATCCACTCTCTTGCGCTTAGCAAAACCCCAGTTGGCACCCAAAGGCAATCTCAGGGGAACGGTGTCCTTCCAAGGCACTCCGGTATCCCGGCTCTCAAAAGAGGTATCAGCCAGATCGCTAGGATTTGTGGGCCAGGATCCTTCGGCTCAAATCGTGGCCGACACCGTCATTGGCGAACTCGCGTTTGGCCTTGAAAACCTCGATGTGCCCCAGGATGCAATGAAGCGCTCTATCGCTGAGACCTGCGCCTTTTTGGGTCTCGACCCCTGGTTGCATCGCCCCTGTGCAGAACTATCCGGTGGCCAGCGCCAACTGGTAGCCCTCGCCGCAGTCTGCGCCCTCAGGCCATCGGTGCTCCTGCTTGACGAGCCCACCTCGCAACTAGACCCTGTGGCTGAGGGGGCTTTTCTCGGCAATTTATACCGGCTTAACCAGCAGCTAGGCATCACGATAGTGGTGGCTTCTCACCGAGCTTCTGCCATCGCCCCTTATGCGTCCATGGCCGTGCGTCTCTCTCACGGGCGCCTGGAGGCTCAAAAGCTATCTTCCTTGGCGTCTCCCGCTCCTCTTTGCCGAGAAACGCCGTTGCCTCAGCTGGGAGTAACGGTGGTGGAGGCTCATGATCTTTGGATGCACTACACCAAGCGCGACCCCTGGGTGTTAAGGCAGTGCGACCTCACCTTGGCCGCCAAAGAGATGCGCGCATTGGTGGGAGGCAATGGGTCTGGCAAATCCAGCCTGCTAAAAACACTAGCGGGCATCACCAGAGCCAGTCGGGGCACTCTTCACAACCAGATAGCACAAAGCGTTGCCTACCTGCCGCAGGATCCTATGGAGCTTTTGATCTCAGAGACTGTGGGAGAAGAGCTGATGGAGTGGGCGACCTCTGTAGGTTATAGAGAGCATGATGCGCGCGCCATGGCTAAAAGGCTTGGGCTTTTAAAGGCATGGGAACAAGACCCCCCTTCGCTTTCTGGAGGCCAGCTTCAACTGCTCGCTCTAGGCAAGCTGCTCTTACTTAAGCCCTTGCTTCTTTTGTTGGATGAACCGGTCAAAGGGCTGGACAGCTCGCTCAAATCCCTGGTGGCAAATCTTTTGTGCGAGGCGGCGCAGGAGGGGAGCGCTATCCTTTATGCCACCCATGACTTGGACTTTGCGCGGGTAGCCAGCCATGCTACCTCTCTCATGTTTGATGGAGGCATTTGCACTACGCAAGAGACAGGCGCATATTTCCAGGACTCGCTTTTAGGGTAGCGTCATAGAGCGAAGCAGGTCTTGTGCGAGATCATTGGATATGAAGTCGATCGAAAGGTTGCCACTCGCTCAGGCGTGGCTTTTGAGCTGGGCGTGGCTATGGGTCTTCTCTACCAGACGCGTGATGATAGGCACCACGATAGTGGTAAGGGCAGCAGCGAATACCAACACAGAAGCAATGTGGGCAGTCATGTCGCCGGCTTCCTGGGCCACTGAGGTCATGGCCACCACGGTGGACATGGCAGTGCAGCTATAGATGGCAATATTGAAGCGGCGCCAGGGATTCATGGAGCGGGTCTCGGGGGCGAGGCTTAAGGTCACAAAGACGGGCAACCCGCGCACCAACAAAAGCAAGAGAATGAACCCGGCTACGACGAGAGGCTCAGATCCGCCTTCGAAGACATCGACATTGCAACCGGATAGCACAAAGGCCACTGGCACAAAGAAGCCGTAGGCCACAATCTTTACCTGGCCTATGACTGGAGAGTCGTCAGGTGTGAGTTGACGCAGGATGAAGCCGGCAGCAAAGCCTGCCACAATCATATCGGCACCTAAAATGACGCCTAGGGCCACCAGACCTACAAGAATAGCGATCACCAGTCGAAGCATCATCTGGTTGGAATCTGCACCCTTATGCACAAAGACATCCAGCTTGCTATGGGCATGTTCCTCATGGAGCACCAGGCGCTTGCCCACTAATGCCACCACCACGAAGAAGGCCATGATTCCAAGCTCCACCAAAGGAGATCTCTCTTCCAAAAGCAGCGCAACGGCAACCACTGGCAGAAGCTCTCCTGTGGCGCCATAGGATTCTGTGACTTTGCCCATAGGAGTATCAAGTTCATGACGGGCAGACAATATGCTCTCGACCTTGGAGAATGCGGTGGAGGTAAGGGAAATGGCAAAGGCTATGAGGGCTTTGGCAGAAAACTCCAAGGGCAACAGCCAAGCCACTAGAAGACCCAATCCAAAGGAAGACAGCCAGGCCAGCATGGCATGGCGCCCGGTGGAGCCCACCACGCGAGAAGGCTCGAGATTGTAGCCGCCCATAAGAAAGATGAAAGCCAACCCTAGTTGACGCAGCAATGGCAAACCTGGGGCAGCCGGATCAATGAGACCTGCGCCGTGGGGACCTAAGAGAGATCCCAGAATAAGGATGAACGCTCCCGCTTGTATCCAATTGCCGGGAATAAGGGATGATAAAAACGGCCCCACGAAGGTGGCCACACATACAATG
>OFFY01002681.1_pt1 | contig 12057 bp, 10 predicted proteins | sample 1521481 | NCBI WGS metagenome assembly OFFY01 (sample SAMEA3504117, study PRJEB24116) | mouse gut metagenome | biome: mouse gut; feature: mouse-associated habitat; material: faeces | place: Denmark | collected 2011
AGGCGGGCTTCCTGTAAGAGAAGAAAATCACGGGCTTTTAAAGCAGCTTGGCAGGGTATTCTATTTAAAGGTCTCGCCGGAGGTAGTTTACGAGAGGCTAAAGGACGATAAGACCCGCCCTTTATTGCAGGTGGAAAATCCCCTTGACCAAATCCGCGGGCTTATGTCGGCGCGCTCACCCATATACGAGGCATGTGCCGACGTGATTTTAGACGTGTCGGATATGAGCTTTGATGAAATATTGGAAAATATTGAAGAGAAAGGCGGTTATTGCTATGAAAATACTGGTAATTAACGGCCCGAACCTCAACTTCCTGGGAATCCGGGACAGGGAGGTGTACGGCGCAGAGGATTATGACTATCTTCTTAATTTAATAGGTAAGAAGGGGGAAGCCCTGGGCATTTCGGTGGAGGTTTTTCAGAGCAACCACGAGGGTGCGATTATAGACAGAATCCAGGACGCTTATTCTGACGGGACGGACGGGATAGTCATCAACCCCGGCGCTTATACCCATTACAGCTATGCCATAAGGGACGCACTTGCCGACTGCCCCTTACCTAAAGTGGAAGTCCACATTTCGGACATCAGCCAGAGGGAGGATTTCCGAAAGGTGTCGGTGACGGCGCCAGTGTGCGATAAGCAGATTTACGGGCACGGACTTGACGGCTATCTGGAAGGGATTGACTGCGCTCTGGAGCTGAAAAAGCTGAAAAAATGCTGATTTCCGTTAATTTCCAAAGAAAGTGGTTGAAATATATCGTTTTTTATTATAAACTAGTAAAGAATTATAACGTGAAAATTTAGGAGGAATATTTTATGATATCTGCAGGTGATTTCAGAAATGGCGTAACCATTGAAGTGGATAACAATGTTTACCAGATTATTGAGTTTCAGCACGTGAAACCCGGTAAAGGCGCAGCATTTGTCAGAACCAAACTGAAAAACATCAAGAGTGGCGGCGTAGTGGAGAAAACTTTCAGACCTACTGAAAAGTGTCCGCAGGCACGTATTGACAGAAAAGATATGCAGTACTTATATGCAGACGGAGAACTGTATAACTTTATGGATGTTGAAACATATGACCAGGTTGCACTGAACAGTGAAACTGTAGGCAGTGCGCTTAAGTTTGTCAAAGAAAACGAAATGGTAAAAATGCTCTCACACAACGGCAACGTATTTTCCGTAGAACCTCCTTTATTTGTAGAGCTGGAGATAATCGAAACCGAACCCGGATTTAAAGGCGACACCGCAACCGGCGCCACAAAGCCGGCAACAGTGGAGACGGGCGCAACCGTAAATGTGCCTCTGTTCGTTGAGACCCATGATGTGATTAAGATTGATACCAGAACCGGCGAATATTTGTCAAGAGTATAAAATAAAAACATCCCGTCAATAAAAAAGACCTGAAAGACAATGAATACAGCATTCATTGTCTTTTTCAATTTCTGAGAACATATTACACATCAAAAGAAAGAATGAGGAATTCTATGAACCACATGTCAGTTAAATTCACGTCTTACACACAGGCTGTTTTAGAAAATCTAAGAGAAAAACTGGGGGATGATTACACCGTATTTTCCAAAAGCATCCGCAAAAACAACGGCATTATCTGTACCGGAATTATTGCGAAAAAGGCGGGGCAGAATGTAAGCCCGGTGATATATATCGATAATTTATTCAGGGAAAATATCACGGAGCCTGAGATAAAAGAAATTTCAAACGCTTTATATGACGACTTTATAAGGGCGGAAAAAGAAAAGCTGATAGATTTAAGTGATTTTTCCGCCTTTGAAAGAGCAGGAGAAAGGCTGGCGTTTAAACTGATTTCCGCGGAAAAAAACAGCGAGCTTTTGCAGAAGGTTCCGCATAAAAGATTTTATAACCTTGCCATGGTATTTTATTACACTGTGCCCGAGAAGGTGTTGGGGGTGAGTGCAACGATTCTGATTAAAAACAGCCATATGCGTCAGTGGGGAATCCGCATAAAAGAGCTGTACGAGACCGCTTTTGCCAACACGCCGGCCCTGTTTCCGGGAGTAGTTGACAGCATGGAAACAATTATGAGGGGTATGCTTGAGGATGAATGTGAAAAGGAAAAACCCGGCAAAAGAGGGAAGGAAAGCACAGAGCTCGACCTGTATGATGAGGACTGGGTAAAAGATTTGAGAACGGAGATGGAAAACGACCTTTATGAACAGAAGCTTCCCATGTACGTGCTTACAAACAGGCAAAAAATGTATGGGGCGGCCTGTATGCTGTATCCCGGGCTTCTCCGTGATTTTGCCGCAAAAATAAAGCAGGATTTCTATATTCTTCCAAGCTCCGTCCACGAAGTGATTCTTGTTCCGGCCTGTGTGGATGCCACCGGAGAATCGCTTAAGGAAATCGTGACAGATATCAACCGGACGCAGGTGCCGGACGGCGAGGTATTATCAGATTCGGTATATTATTACAGCCGAAACAGAGATAAGATTTTATGGCTTTTATAAATTAATTTAAGGTTTTCACAATTTTTTTATAAATGTGAACTGGACAATTCCGAAAGCATATGGTATGATATTCAAGGTGATGTAACAAATTTGTAATATTTAACCCTTATGCACCCGTAGTCTAACGGATAGAACGAAGGCCTCCTTTAATGCAGGTTCGATTCCTGTCGGGTGCATTTGCATCACCTTGAATACAAAAGCATATATTTTTCTGGATGGAATTTGCTCTGGCAAATTCCAAAAATTTTTAAAACTATTTTTTAAGAAAGGATACCTATGAAACATTCAGAGCAGAACAAAATGCATGTACTGATGTCAAAATTCATGACAGTCGGTGACTGGATTATGGACCATAACAAGATTGTAATGCCTCTTGTTCTTGTTGTTTGTGTGCTTATAACAATTATGGTGGCGGTGAACGCCAACAAAAGAGAGGCTTTGGAGAAAGAAGCGGAGCAGGCTGCCATAGCTCTGGCTTCCGACGAGTCCCTGGGGGCTTCTGATGAGCTGGAAATCCCTGATGTGCCGCTTGAGGAAAACGCCCACCCGGAAATCAACGATATGGTTCGTACTTATTATAATGCACAGGTGGAAGGCGATATTGCGACAATCACTTCACTGAATGCTTATTTGAATGAAATTGAAACCATCCGTATGCAGGAGCTGAGCAAATATATTGACTCCTATCCTACGCTGAACGTATATACCAAGCCGGGACTGGAGGAAAATACCTATGTGGCGTATGTGTGCTCCGAGGTACTCTTTACGGATGCCGAGGTTGCGCTTCCCGGTATGCAGACATACTATATCGGCCTGAATACGGAAGAAGGCAGCTTTATCAATGACGGAACCTATGACGATACAGTCTGGAATTATATCAAGCAGCTTACCCTCCAGGATGATGTGGTGGATTTGAACAATAAAGTAACTGTGGAGTATAACGAGCTGCTAGCCGAGGATGAGGAGCTTAATGAGTTTATCGCCTATCTTCGGGAGAAAACAAACGAGGACGTGGGGGAAATCCTTGCAGCGGCGGAGGAGTCGCAGGCGGAGACGGAACCTGAGCCTGAAGCAGACGAGGAGAGCGGAGAAGGTGAAATCAGCCAGTCTGTGCTAAGGAAAGTAAAGGCCACGGATGTGGTTAATATCAGAAGCTCGGACAGCGAGGAAGCGGATAAAATTGACAAGGCGCAGGTGGGGCAGGAGTTTACCCTGGTTGAGCAGAGGGAAAACGGCTGGAGCCAGGTGCGCTATAATGATAAGGACGCCTTTATCAAGAGCGAGTATTTAGAGCTGATATCGGAAGTGATTGTAGATGATAATACGCAGACCGCTTCCAATACTGATACGGAAGAGGCGGAGGAAGACGCAGCCCCGTCCCCTGCCCAGAAGCCGGCTTCCACATCAAAGGATGAGATTATCGGCACCGTTGAGGTAATTGAAAGCGTGAAGATTCGGAAGGGAGCCAGTACCGACTCGGAGTCCCTCGGAACCGTATTTGGCGGGGAGATACTGGACGTAATCATGAAGCAGGCCGACGGCTGGACGAAGATTAAGTATAAAGGCGAGATAGCTTACGTTAAGTCGGAGTATGTGGAGTAAGGGCGGATGCCATACGGGGGATACCGGCGGAGATATACGGATGTACAGGCGCAGATAACACCGTTGCATGTTGTTTTTTGATGAAGCCGGACTGCATCATAAAGCATATGCGGAAATGAGGGAGATATGCTCGGAAAATTTAATGTCGGGATTATGGGAGCAGGAAACATAGCAGGCGTTATGGCCGATACGCTGAACAAAATGAAAGGCGTAAGGCTCTATGCCGTTGCGTCCAGAGAAAAGGTAAAGGCCGACGTCTTTGCCGGGAAATACGGATGTAAAAAAGCCTACGGCTCTTATGAAGAGCTTGTAACAGATAAAAAGGCGGACCTGATTTACATTGCAACTCCCCATTCCGAGCATTTTGCAAATGCCAGACTCTGCATTGAGCATGGCAAGCCGGTACTCTGTGAAAAGGCATTTACGGCAAATGCAGCGCAGGCGGAAGAACTGATAAAGCTTTCTGAGGAAAAAGGCGTTTTTCTTGCGGAAGCCATCTGGACCAGATATATGCCCATGCTTTCCACAATCCGGGAGGTGCTTGGCAGCGGCGTAATCGGAGAGCCCAAAACCCTCACAGCCAATCTCGGATATGTAATCGACAATGTTCCCAGACTTTTGGAGCCGGCTCTGGCGGGAGGCGCTCTTTTGGACGTCGGCGTTTACACCCTGAATTTTGCCCTGATGCTGTTTGGCGGAAATATTGATAAAGTCGTATCAAACTGTACTTATACCAAAACGGGCGTGGATGAGCAGAACAGCATTACGCTGCAGTATAAAGACGGAAAGGTAGCCCACCTAAACAGCTCCATCGTTTCTCAGAGCGACAGAAAGGGCATCATTTACGGCACGAAGGGTTTTGCTGTGGTGGAAAACATCAACAATTTCGCCAGTATAACCGTCTACGATTCCTCCTATAAAAAAGCGGCTTTCTACAAAGCCCCGAAGCAGATATCCGGCTATGAGTATGAGGTGGAGGCCAGCATACAGGCAATCCGGGAAAAGAAGCTTGAATGCGAAGCAATGCCCCACAGCGAAATCCTGTATGTGATGAAGCTGATGGACAGCATCCGCAGAGACTGGAATATCGTATACCCCTTTGAAAGGCAGCAGGAAGATAAAGAGGAAGTCAAAGCAATCGGGCAGATAGAGCCTGACAAAAATACGGAAGAATAGAAAAATTAAATTCTGGTTAAACTAAGGCAGGATGGACAAATGTTCATCCTGCTTTTTGCGCGAGTAATGAGTCATGCGCGGGTGCTGGCACCCGCATCTGACGAATGCCGCGACAGCGAGTCGAAGACGAGCGGCGTGGGAAAAGAGTCATGCGCAGGTGCTTGCACCTGCATCTGACGAATACCGCGACAGCGAGTCGAAGACGAGCAATATGTAGAAAGGGGCGACGAAAAATGAGAAACGACGACGTAAGAATTTTACAGGAAGTGCAGCGAAACACCAAAATGGCCATGAAGGCAATCGATACCATAAGCGAAAAAATTTATGACGATGATTTATCCATGCATGTAGCGAGAGAATCCATGAAATATGCGGATATTTACAATAAGGCAACAGACAGGCTCCTTGACGGGAGAGCGCCTTCCTACAGGGAAACAGGGTTTCAGGACATGATGCTTAAGGGCGGAGTCCGCGCCAATACCATGCTCAACACAAGCACCAGCCACATTGCGGAGCTGATGATTCAGGGCTCTAACAGAGGGCTTACAAGTATGTGGAAAGCGATTAACCACCATGAAAATGCCGGAAATACCTCTATGGAAGTGGCAAAAGAGCTGATGGATTTTGAAGAGAAGAATATTGAACGCTTAAAGAAATATCTGTAATAAAATTTTCAACTTTTACAATTTAATTGCTTAAAGTATATTGTGATTTTCAGAATTTTAGTATATAATACTTAAGGATTGTATACAAGAATACTATTTTACAATTATATTGAATTTGAGGAGGAAAAAGGTATGTCATATGTTGATGAAGTGTTTCAAATGGTAGTAGACAAGAATCCTGCCCAGCCTGAGTTCCATCAGGCGGTAAAGGAGGTTCTTGAATCCTTAAGAGTTGTTATCGAGGCTAATGAGGAAGCTTACAGAAAAGACGCGCTGCTTGAGAGACTGGTTACACCTGAAAGACAGCTGTTATTCAGAGTTCCCTGGGTGGATGACAAGGGACAGGTTCAGGTTAACAATGCGTTCCGCGTACAGTTTAACAGCGCAATCGGACCTTATAAGGGCGGGCTCCGTCTGCATCCCAGCGTAAATCTGGGTATTATAAAGTTCCTTGGCTTTGAGCAGATTTTCAAGAATTCCCTGACAGGTCTTCCCATCGGCGGCGGCAAGGGCGGTTCCGATTTTGACCCCAAGGGGAAATCAGACAGGGAAGTGATGGCCTTCTGCCAGAGCTTCATGACAGAGCTTTGCAAGTACATCGGGGCCGATGTGGACGTACCGGCCGGCGATATCGGAACAGGCGCAAGGGAAATCGGCTATATGTTCGGACAATACAAGAGAATCAAAGGCGTTTATGAAGGCGTGCTCACCGGCAAAGGCCTCTCCTACGGCGGTTCCCTTGCAAGAACGGAAGCTACCGGCTACGGACTTTTATATCTGACAGAAGAAATGTTAAAATGCAACGGCAAGGATATTGCAGGCAAGACAATCGCGGTATCAGGCGCCGGAAACGTGGCAATCTATGCAATTCAGAAAGCCCAGCAGTTAGGCGCAAAACCGGTGACATGCTCCGATTCCAGCGGATGGATTTATGATTCCGAGGGAATTGACGTGGCCCTCTTGAAAGAAGTAAAGGAAGTAAAACGTGCGAGACTGACAGAGTATGCTGCCGCCCGTCCCAGCGCAGAGTATCACGAAGGGAAAGGCGTATGGTCCGTAAAAGTGGATATCGCGCTTCCCTGCGCAACGCAGAATGAACTGAATCTTGAGGATGCCAAAGCGCTTGTAGCTAACGGCTGCTTTGCAGTAGCGGAAGGCGCAAACATGCCTACCACCATGGACGCTACGGAATATCTGCAGGCAAACGGCGTTCTGTTTGCACCCGGCAAGGCTTCCAATGCAGGCGGCGTTGCAACCTCCGCACTGGAGATGAGCCAGAATTCCGAGAGGCTGAGCTGGACCTTCGAGGAGGTTGACAGTAAGCTGAAAGGAATCATGGTCAACATTTTCCACAGCATGGATGAGGCTGCCAGGAAGTACGGAATGGAAGGCAATTATGTGGCAGGCGCCAATATTGCAGGATTTTTGAAAGTGGCTGAGGCCATGACGGCACAGGGGATTGTGTAAGAGCCGTTAAGAGAAATCTTTAAAAGAGAAGGAAGCATCGCCAGGCCGGCATTCCATAAGCACCGACCTCGCCACATAAAGTCCCCCGTCCGCCCTTGTGGAGAGCGCCCACTTCACCAGTGTCATTTTCCCGCAGGCAATTTCAATGCAGGTGATACAGCGGGGATGGACGCAGCTTCCGGTATTTATGTAGGACAAATCCCCGGGATTCAGTCTCGGCCTGTGGGTATGTCCGGTGATAAGCGACAGACCGTGATTTTTTGCATAGAGACTCAGCTTCTGCTCGGTTTTATCCTTGCGTTTATAATTTTTGGCGGCGCTGGTGGGGTCCAATACCCCGAAATGTTCTAAAGGCTTCCACAGATACCTGACAAGGAATCTTGTCAGCTTCCAGCAGGTGGAATTGAAAAAATCAGCCTGATGGCCGTGGGTGAGGTAAAGCCTGAAATCCTGGTTTGTATTTTCCAGAATAAGACCCTCATAAAATGTAAGATTGGGGAACAGCGGTTTGTGGCACTGTGCGTCCGTACAGAAGTACGACGGACACACAGTGTCGCTGTAACCGCTTTTTTTCTTTTCCATATCATGGTTCCCGTAAATCAGATATAGCCTTCCGGCGTTATAAAACAGGGACAGGAGCCAGAACACATTGTTGTGGATTTCGATAATCTGGCTCATTTTCCTGTTTTCCCAGAGCTCATCCCCGTCTCCCAGTTCGATATAGGTAAAACCGCAATCATAATAGTGCTTTAAGGCGGTAAAATAAAGATTCTGGTTTTTCAGAAAATTATCGTTGGAATTTCCGCTGCCTCTGTGGCAGTCGCTGATAAGGACATAGCGGCTGCGCATGTGCAGGGGCAGTACGGGCGCATTATGGAAAGCGCGGGAAAGGCGGGAATCATAGCTCATGAGGCCTCCTTAAAAAACGGGTGTTATGGTTTGAATGAAACTTACATGCGTTTGTTTTTGCCGCATTTTTTGCACTTACAGTACCTGCGGGGCTTTAACATTCTGCGGAAAGCAAAGGGCAGAAGATAGTACAGATAGAGCAGCCTATCCAGCGTACAGGTAAAATAGCGCGTGATGAAAAGATAAATGCGGCAGAAAATCCGATTGGTAAACTGCGACCATTTGCGGTGCAGACGTCCGAAAAAGCCGTAATGGCGTTCGATTTCGCCGCAGAATGAAACGGAGACGGTATTTCCGCATACCCGGACGAGGTTATCCGAAATTTCAGTCTGATACAGGGCTTTCAGAAAAGCGCACCGCATCTCGTGGTCGGGGAACTGAATGGTGACAAGCAGCTCCAGTTCGCCGGGGCGGGAAAACATTCCCATGAGAAAGGCGGTAAGCCACCAGGTCTTTTTGGACATGCAGGCCAGAGGCTTTCCGTCCTTTGTCAGCTTGAAGGAAACCGGCAGCATCTCCCTGTCGTCCGCGCACTGAAAGAGGGCGGTTGACAGTTCGCTGTGGGATAGAAGCCGGTCCGCATGGTAAATTCCCACTTCGGCTCCGGTATTGATGCCGTACTGGCCCTTCCAAAATTCTATGAGCCAGGTTTTTCCCTGATAAGGAAAATAAACGGGCAGGAAATCAAACACCATATTAAAGCGTGAGGCCGCGTAATCAAACAGGGCGGTGTAACCCATTTCACGCTGCCAGGCATCATTCCGGGAGGAGATAAGGTCCTGCTTTTCGTCATAGCAATAGCCGAAAGGCTCAATCAGGGAATCGAGAAGGGAAACCTTCTCCATACAGGTCATGGAGCAGACTTTTTTGACTGCGTGCCGTTTCCGGCAGCCGGAAAATATAAAAACGAGAAGCAATGCGAAAATAACAATGCCGATTGAAAAATACATAATGATATATCCTTTTGTTTTTAGTATATAATATGCCTGTGGCGGTAAGGAGTGATGCTTGAAAAAAATAACAGAAGCAGTATAATTAAGAAAACAGGAGGTGACGAGCTTATGAATATAGAAAAGGTTTTGGAGGAGCTGGATGGGCTTTTTGCACAGCATAAGGTGGATGAGGTGGAGCCCTTTCTGCTGCAAAAAATAGACGAGGCGTCGCGGGAGGGCGATACTGCCTCCATGATTACGCTTTTAAACGAAATCATTGGACATTACCGGGAGCTGGGCGAGTATGAAAAATCCATTGCAAGCTGCCGGGAGCTTTTGATACTGGTGGAGCAGGCGGGGCTTAAAGGGACGGTTGCCTATGCAACGACGCTGCTCAACATTGCAAACGCCTGCCGGGCTGCCGGACTTTTGCGGGAATCCATGATTTATTATCAGGAGGTGAAAAAGATTTATGAAAAGGAGCTTGCGCCGGCCGATTTCCGGTATGCCAGCCTTTACAATAACATGAGTCTTTTATTTCAGGAAATGGGCGACTATGAAAGCGCCTGCGACTGTCTTGAGAGGGCGCTTTCCATTGCCTCCATGTACACGGAGGCCAGAATCGAGGTGGCGGTGACACACACCAATCTGGCGTCTTCCCAGTTAAAGCTGGGGCGTTTACAGGAGGCAATCGAGAACTTAAACAAAGCCTTTTCCATTTTTGAGATGGATGAGGAGAAGGATTACCATTACAGCGGAGCCCTTTCCGCGATGGGGGAGGCGCAGTATCTGGCGGGAAACCTGGAGGAATCCGCCCACTATTATCAGCTTGCCCTGGAACAGATTGAGAAAAACGTGGGAAAAAGCAAGGCCTATGAGCTTACATTGCAGAATTTAAACGCGGTAACGGCAAAAATGCATGAGCTGCCGGCCGAGGGACGGAATTTTCGGAATGGAATGGAGCTTTGCGAAGCTTTTTATGAGGAGTACGGAAAACCGATGATTCGTCAGAAATTTCCCGAATACGAGCACCTCATTGCCGTGGGTCTTGTGGGGGAAGGCTCGGAGTGCTTCGGCTTTGACGACCAGGTCTCCAGAGACCACGATTTCGGGCCGGGGTTCTGTCTGTGGCTTACCGATTCGGTGTATGATGAAATCGGGGAGCAGCTCCAGAGAGCCTATGAGGAGCTTCCTTCCACCTATATGGGAATTACGCGCTTCACCACTTTGAAGGCGCAGAAAAGGGTGGGGGTGTTCAAAATCGGAGACTTCTATGAAAATCTGATTGGGCTGCGGGACGTTCCCAGCACTCAGAATCAATGGCTTTTCCTGGAGGATTACAGGCTGGCAACGGCCACAAACGGAAAGGTTTTCCGGGATGATTTGGGCGAATTTACCCGAATCAGGCGGGGGATTTTGGCTTATTACCCTGAGGATGTGCGAATCAGGAAAATCGCAAGGGAAGCGGCCCTGATGGCGCAGTCCGGGCAGTACAACTATTCCAGAATGTTCGGAAGGGGCGAGCGGGTCACGGCGGTAATCGCCCTGTCGGAGTTTATGAAGCATACCATGTCCATGGTTTATCTTTTAAACCGCGCCTATGCGCCTTTTTACAAATGGATGCACAGGGGGATGGAAGGGCTTCGGGTTTTGCCTGAAATCAGGGATATTTTAACCTCTCTGGTGGACTTTCCGGCGGGAGACGAGAGGATTCCCCAGACCATAGAGATGATTGTGGCGCTGATTATTGCGGAGATGAAAAAACAGGGGCTTACCAGCGGCGAGGACAATTATCTGGACAATCACACAGATAAGATATTAAGAAGCATTCCCGAGAAGGAAAGGAAGGACGATTCCTTCAAGGCGGCCCTTGTAAACGAGCTGGTTTCCCTGGAATGGGCAGCCTTTGACAAGGTGGAAAACGAAGGCGGAAGGGCCGAGTGCCAGGACGACTGGAACACCTTTTCCATTATGAGAAAGAGCCAGTACCTTGCATGGACGGAGGAAATGCTGAAAAGCTATATCCATGATTTCCATAAGGCAAATGAAAGGGGCTGGAATCTGATTACGGAGAAATACGGGCGGATGATGGCAAGCACGGCGCCGCTTCGCTATGAGCAGATAAAGGATTCCCTTCCGAATCTTCCTGATATGAAGAAGGAAATCATCGAAGAAATTGTAAAGATTCAGGTGGGATGGATGGAGGAATTCGCGGAAAGCTATCCAAAGGCGGCAGGCAATGCGAGGAGCATCCACACGTCGGAGGATACGCCCTTTAACACCTCCTATGAAACCTATCTGCGGGGAGAGCTGTCCACCTATTCGGATGCCACGCTGGATTTATACGGAAGGTTTATCGCCCGTCTTTATAAGGAGGGGGAAAACCTTGCCAGAATCATTATGACAAACACAGCGCATCTTTACGGGTACGAATCCCTTGAGGTGCTGGAGGAGAAGCTGTAGCAGATGGAAAAGAAAATACAAAAGTCCTACGAGATTGACATGTGTAACGGGCCTCTTTTGGGCAAAATCATGCTGTTTACGCTGCCGCTCATGCTTTCGGGGATTTTGCAGCTCCTTTTTAACGCCGCCGACGTGGTGGTGGTGGGAAGGTTCGCCGGAAACGAGGCGCTTGCGGCGGTGGGCTCTACGGGAGCCCTCACCAATCTGCTGGTAAACCTGTTTATCGGGATGTCCGTGGGGGCAAATGTGCTGGTGGCGAGATATTACGGGGGAAAGCAGGAGGAGGAGGTGAGCCGCACCGTCCACACCTCCATGCTGGTAAGCGCGGCAGGCGGGGTAATCCTTGCGGTTCT
>OFFY01002682.1_pt1 | contig 12048 bp, 10 predicted proteins | sample 1521481 | NCBI WGS metagenome assembly OFFY01 (sample SAMEA3504117, study PRJEB24116) | mouse gut metagenome | biome: mouse gut; feature: mouse-associated habitat; material: faeces | place: Denmark | collected 2011
TTTGGCTCTAGCGGCTGCGCACAACCTCGTACATCAAAATGCCCGCCGCCACCGAGGCATTGAGAGAATTGATCTGTCCCCGCATCGGCAGGGACACCACAAAATCGCACTTTTCCTTCACCAGCCGGCTTACGCCAAAGCCCTCGGAACCCACAACCAGGCCCACGCCGCCGCTGTAGTCCACGGTGCACCAGTCCTTCCCGTCCATATCGGCGCAGTAGAACCAAAGGTTCTTTTGGCTCTTCAGCTCCTCTATTATAGCGCTGAGGTTGGGCACCCGCACCACCGGCAGATGGGCCGCGGCCCCGGCGGCGGCTTTGGCTGCGGCCGGGGTAAGGCCGGCGCTGTGCCGCTTGGGGATAATAAGGCCATGGGCTCCGGCGGCCTCCGCTGTGCGGATAATGGCCCCCAGGTTGTGGGGATCCTCCACCCCGTCGGCCAGCACCACAAAAAGGGGGGCCTCCCCCGCCCTGCGGTAAATATCCTCCATGGTGGCATAATCCGCCGCCGCAGGCTGGGCGGCCACCCCCTGGTGGGAGGCGATGCCGGAAAGGCTCTGGAGCTTTTCCGGGGCGACATCCTTAACAGGAATCCCCCGCTCCCTGGCCAAAGCAAGAATCCGCCCCACCGGTCCCTTCTCCAGGCCGCTCTGTATATAGACGCATTCCACCTCCCGCGGGGAGCGCAGAAGCTCCAGCACAGGGTTGCGCCCAGCAACAATCTCGGTTTTTGGCTTGTCCATTTTCCCATCCTGTCCCCGCCGGTAAGAGCGGATAAATTTGCGCATCGGCTTATATAGAATCAGTATACCACAAATTTCCTGTCAATAAAAGAGTTATTCCGGTTGCGGGAAAAGTCTTTTGGCAGGACAACGCCTTGGGCCCCGCACCAGGCGTTTTTTCATCGCAAAACCCCCGGCTGGAAACAGCCGGGGGTCTTTTGGTACTATCGCCAAAAATCGCCGCAGATTTTTTGTCAGCGGTCCCACTTGTCCACAAGGGACTGGAGCTGATCGGCGAACCGGGACAAATCCTTGTTGGTCCCGCCCTCGTTGTGGCGGATGACCTCCAGGATGCGCTGTCCCATCTGCTGCAAACGGATATAGGCGGGGGATGCCTTGTGGCGCACCGCCGCTTTGACGTGGAGGGAGGCGGCGGGAACACCAGCTTCTACCAACTGGTCGGAAGCCAGGTCGTACACCGCCCGGAAATCCGGCACCAAAGGCTCGTAGCCCTGGAGGCGGATGGTCTCTGCAAAGGTGAGGGCCGCCTCCTCTTCGCCGTGGACCACAAAAACCTTGCGGGGTTTTTCCGGGGCGAAGGCATTGATCCACTTTTCCAGCCCCGCCTTGTCGGCGTGGCCGCTCATGCCCCGGAAGTTTACAACCTGGGCCCGGACCGAAATCTTCTCCCCGAAGAGCTTCACCGTGTCAATGCCGTCCACCAGCAGCCGCCCCAGGGTGCCGTTGGCCTGGTAGCCCACAAAGAGGATGGTGCACTCCGGCCGCCAGAGGTTGTGCTTCAGGTGGTGGCGAATCCGCCCCGCCTCGCACATGCCGCTGGAGGAGATGATGACCTTTGGCTCCTTATCCATGTTCAGCATACGGGATTCATCGGAGGTGCGGCAAAGGTGCAGGTTGGGGAAACGGATGGGCTGGAAGCCCTTGCGAAGCACCAGCAGCGTCTCCTCGTCGGCGTAGCCCCGCAGGTCCCCGGAGTAGATTTCGGTGGCCTCCAGGGCCAGGGGGGAGTCCACATAGACCGGGAAATCCGGGCAGGAGCGCACCAGCCGCTGCCCCTTCATCTCCCGGATGTAGTACAGCAGTTCCTGTGTGCGGCCCACCGCAAAGGAGGGGATCACCACGTTGCCGCCCCTGTGAAGGGTCTCGTCGATGATTTGGGCCAGCTCCGCCACGGTGTAGCCGCTCCCCTCGTGGAGGCGGTTGCCGTAGGTGGATTCCATCACCACATAGTCCGCCTGGGTGATGTAGTCCGGGTCCCGGATAATGGGCTGGTCGGTGTTGCCGATGTCCCCGGAAAAGGCGATGCTCCGGGTGACCCCCGCCTCCTGGGCGGTGACCAGAATGCTGGCGGAGCCCAGTAGATGCCCCGCGTCAACGAACTTGGCCCGGACCCCTTGGCAAATCTCCAGCTCCTGTCCGTATTCACAGGGCTGGAGGAGGTTCAGCGCCGCCTGGGCGTCCTCCACGGTGTAAAGAGGCTCCACCGCCTCGATTCCGGCGCGGGAGAGCTTCTGGCTCTTCCACTGGGCGTCCATCTCCTGGATGCGGGCGGAATCCATCAGCATAATCCGCAGCAGGTCGCAGGTGAGGCGGGTGGCGATCACCGGGCCCTTGAAGCCGTTCTTCACCAGCAGAGGGAGCCGCCCGCTGTGGTCGATGTGGGCGTGGGTGATAAGCACATAGTCTATCTCCCCTGCGGCAAAGGGCAGGGCGTTGTCGTCCAGCTCGTCCCCGCCCTGCTGGAGACCGCAGTCGATGAGGAGCTTCTTTCCCCCCACCTCCAGCTGGTGGCAGGAGCCGGTGACTTCCTTATCCGCGCCAAAAAAATGCAGCTTCATGGTTCGTACCTACTTTCTGTCAATAAATTCCTGAATGAGAGAGGTTCTGGGAACCAGGTCCCAGTCCAGGTGGGGAAGCCCATCCAAAACGGCCAGCAGACGCTCCGCCGTATCCCGGTGGGGGTCGCTTGCCTCAATCTCCCGAAGCATGGCGGCGCCCTCCCGGCTGTAAAGGAAGGGCTCGTACCCGTGGGCGGAGTTGACGTGCATATCCGCCAGGGGACGGTAGGGCTGCATGTAAAGGTTTTCCCCCCGCAGCACATAGTCCCAAAGGCGCAGCGTCTCGGCAGCGCCAGTGTTGCGGCGCACCCGGTCCCGCAGCAGGAGCTCCCGCGCGGTGAGGAGTACCTTGCCCTCCCCGTCCACATAGTCGCTGTGAACGCTGATATAAAGGCGCAGAATGCGGAATTTTTCCACCAGCGGAGCCAGGCGGGGGTTCAGGGCGTGGAGCCCCTCGAAAATCAGGCAGGTGTGCTCGTCAAAGGTCAGGTCCCGGCTGAGGGGGGAGCGAGTGCCGGTGGCAAAATCAAAGATGGGAACCTTGGTGTGGCCCTTGGTGATAAGGTCCTCCATACACTCCCCCAGGGTGTCCAGATCCAGCCCCTCGATGGTCTCAAAGTTCTTCTGTCCATCCTCCCACAGGGGGGCGTCCACCCGGTCCTTGTAAAAATCGTCCAGGGAGATGCGGACCGCCCGGTTGCCGTTGCGGGTCAGCCCCTCCGCCAGGATGCGGGAGGCGGTGGTCTTGCCGGAGGAGGTGGGGCCGCTGAGGAGAATCACCTGGGATTCATCCGCCTCCGCCCGCCAAAACACCTCGATAACCCGCTGGCGGAAGGCCTTTTCCTCCGAAAGGATGAGGGCCTTGGGGTCCCACCGCAGCAGCTCTTCCTTGGCGGGGAGATCCAGCTTTTCCATAATAGGTGTGTATTTCATCCAATCACTCCTTAAATATAAACCTGAGATGCAGGCTCTGTTTTGGGGCGCGCTCCTAGAAGAAGCGAGCGGCCGTCTTGTAGCTATTATAACATTTTTTCAGAAAATACAAAAGAATTTTTTGTAAAATTTACTCGAAAATTTGGGAAGAGGCGGGATGCTTTTTCCTCCCCCGCGGCGGATAATAAAATTGTAACAGTCCCTTAACAAAATCCGCACCTGGATGATGTAAAATAGGTACGATCTGGATTTCTTGCATTTTTCGCCGGAAAGGACTATAATGTCTGTAATTGCCGGTTGGGATAGAATTGCCGAAAGGAGGCGGAAACAGAATGTCCGAAAAGAAAACGGATTGGACCGGGGACGGAGGAGAGCTGGATTACGACGCTCTTCTGGCCCATTACCAGGATACCATCAAGCCGGAGCCCCCTCCGCCCCCCAGGGAGAAACGAAAGCTCATCCCCACCCTTATCTCCGACCTCTCCGGAACGGGTAAATTCTCCCGGAAGAGAGGCGGAAAGGCTGCCGCCCAGGAAGGGGAGCAGCCTTTGGAGGAGGCTCCCGTGGATTTGGAGGAGCTAAAGCCGGCTCCCCGTCCTCAGGAGGGCCGCTGGCAAAAGATTCTCCACACCCCGCAAACCGAGATGCCGGCAGAGGGCAGCGGCGCCGAGCTCACCCAGGTGCTGGAGGAGCTGGAGCAGCAGACAAAACCGGCGGAGCCAGCCGCCCCAAGGGAGAGCGCCCCCAAAAAAAAGCGCGCGCCCCAAAAGACGGCGGCGGAGCCTCAACCCATTCCCCAGCAGTCCCCTTCTCCAAAAGAGCCTGCCGCCGCTGTTATAGCGCCACCGGAGGAGGAACCCCCTGCCCCCCATCCCGATGAGATGCCAAAGCCCCCCTTCTGGAAGAAGGCCGCCAAGGCCAAAAAGGAAAAGCCTGTAAAACCCGCCAAGGCCAAGAAAGAAAAGGCCCCCAAGGAGAAGGTTCAGCGGGACCTTTCCCATGCGGGACAGGCTGTGGGGGACCGGGAGCCGAACGTCCTGGAATGGATTTACATTGAGATATATTATATCGGCATCCAGCTGATGCGGGATATGAACCTTCTTCGCCGGGAGGCGGAAAAGCTCTTCGCCTGGCTGAAGGAGCGGATCCCCCGGTGGCTGGAGGAGCAGAACCGCCGGTTCCAGCGCTTCTGCCGCCACATCTCGGACACCACCCTTTTTCCCTACCGGGAGATTGCCCGCCTCACCGCCCGCCTGTACCGCAGGGTACGGGGCGTGGAGAAGGGGAAGGGAAGCCTTGCGGCCAAGTTCCGGTACTGGTGGGACTACTTCCGTTCCCTTTCCCGCCCTCTGAACCACATTGCAAACTTTGTGGCCCCCATTGTGGGCCTCACCATCCTGGCGGCCACCCTCACCTACTTCCGGGGGATAAACTACGCCCTCTCGGTGGAATACGCAGGGCATAACCTGGGGTATATCGCCGAAGAAAACGTCTTCTACGAGGCCCAGCAGACGGTGCTGGAGCGTATGATGGGAGCCGAATACCAGCCCCCGGACAGCCAGCCCATCTTCCATATCGTCATTGCGGACAAGGAGGATATGGTGGACCCGGAGACCCTGGCCAACCGAATCATCACCGTTTCCCAAACCGATGTTGAGGAAGCGGACGGGGTATACATCGGCGGCGCCTTTCTGGGAGCCCTGGAAAACGGCAGCGAATTTCTCATCTATCTGGACAGTATGCTGGAGCAGTACCGCACCGGCATCGACCACGAGCTGGTGCAGTTTATTAAAAGCGTCGCCGTCCGCCGGGGAATCTACCCCAGCAGCTCGGTGCTGCCTCTTTACCGCATCACCCAGGAGATGGAATCCGACCAAACCCGCACGGTGGAACACAAGGTGGAGGAGGGGGACACCCTTCCCTCTATTGCGACGGAATATAACGTCACCGTGGAGGAGCTGCTGAGTCTCAATCCCCTGCTCCAGGAGCGGGAGCACGAGGTGGACGAGGAAAGCGGCGAGCTGGATCCCGCCACCATCTCCCTGGAAGAGGGGGAACAGCTGACCGTCGCCCGTGTCACCATGGACCTGGGGGTGCAGGTCACCCGCCGGGAGGTTTACACCGAGACCATCCCCTACGGCACCACAAACATCGAGGACAGCCGGTATTATAAGGGCTACTCGGTCACCCTCTCCTCCGGTATCAACGGCGAGCAGGAGGTGACGGCGGACGTCACCTACATTGACGGCGAAAAGGTGGGGGAAACCCGCATCGGCGAGCCGGTGGTGCTCCGGGAACCGGTAAACGCCCAGGTGCGTGTGGGCACCATGCCCATCCTCACCTACCTGCCCAGCGGCGGCAACAGCAGCGAATCCTTTATGTGGCCGGTAAAGGGCGGCTATGTCAGCGCCGGTCTCTACGGCTATTACGGACACACCGGCATGGACATCGCGGCTCCCCTGGGCACCGAGGTCCGGGCCGCCAAGGATGGCCAGGTAATCTACGCCACCAACTACTCCATCTGGCCCTTTGGCAAGAGCATCGATATTGACCACGGCAACGGCGTCCGCACCAAGTACGCCCATTGCAGCGCGGTATTTGTCACCTACGGCCAGTATGTGCGCCAAGGCGACCTTATCGGCCTGGTGGGACGTACCGGCAACGCCACTGGCAACCATCTGCACTTCGAGATACGAATCAACGGCGTGATTATGAACCCTGCCAACTTCATCGGCAACTATTGGCCCGGTTTCTAACCACAGGAAAAGGGGCGGACATTTTACTTGTCCGCCCCTTTTTATGCTTCCCCGCCCGCCTATTACTTTGAAGGCTGCGGTTTCTCATACCGCTTCCCTAATCCATACACCGGCAAAAACAAACTACCCAGGTAGAGAAGCAGGAGGACAAACTGCCCGGCCCCATACCAGCTTTCCGCCAGCAGCCACTGTCCGTCAAGTTTGAAGTATTCGGGGAAAATGCTGGCGAAGCATCCCCGCCATACTCCAAACCCGAAGCCCCCAAAGAATCCGGGGCCAGTTGCTGTTGTTGAAGGTAAGCCCCGGCATACTCAGCTCTAAAATCCCATCGGTGTAAAAGCTGATGGGATTTTCGTCGTAGAAGGCGGGCAGACGCTCCCGCGCCCACAGCCAGGCCCAGCAGCCGAAGAAAAAGGAGAGGCCAAGGAGGGTCCATTCCCCGCCGCTGGGACTGCTGCCCAGCAGAAAAAAGCCCAAAAGCTCCAGCGCCGCCCAGGCTGTGCATCCCAGCCAGACCACTCCCCTGCGCCGGCGGTTTTCCCTGGCCTCTGCTGGCGTTCCTTCCGCCATGGTCAGGGTTCGCTTCACCAGGCGCTCCACCTGCTCCACCTCCATCTCCCCGCTTCGCTCCAGGCGGCGGCCCTCCAGCAGCTCGGTCACCGTCACCCCCAAAAGCTCCGCCAGGGGGATGAGCAGCGAGACATCCGGCAGGCTGAGGCCCCGTTCCCACTTGCTCACCGCCTTGTCCGAGATAAAGAGCCGCTGGGCCAGCTCCCTTTGGGTGACGCCCAGCCGCCGCCTCTCCCCCGCTACAAACGCCCCGAACCGTTCCTTATCCATTTCAAATTCATTCATCTGCCCTCACGCTCCTTTGTCCTTCATCATAGAGCATCCTTCCGAAAAAAACAACCGACTGGCGGTAGAATCCATCTTTCCCCGCTTAAAAAGAAGGGCCCCGCCCCCGCAAGGCAGGGACAGGGCATGGATTCATTGACTTCTCATCGTTCCTCTGGCTGCGGCTGAACAGGCCGGGGGGCCAGACGCTGGTAAACCCGCGTCTCGTGGTGGAGGCGCTTTGCCAGCGCCTTGGAATAGCTTCCTGGCAGGGTGCGCCACTTCCAGTTTTCCCCGGTGGTGGAGGGGATGTTCATCCGCGCCTCGCTCCCCAGGCCCAGCAGGTCCTGGAACTGCATCACCGCCAGATTGGCGGCAGAGGCCCAGGCGGAGCGCATCATCCCCCAGTGCCAGCCCTCGGCCTCGGTGAGGCGCAGGTACTCCTTGGCATACTCCACATCCTTTTCCGGGGCGGAGGCTATCCACCCCTGGATGGTGTCGTTATCATGAGTGCCGGCATAGACCACGCAGTGGGGACTGTAGCAGTGGGGGAGGTAATCGCTGCCGGTGTCCCGGCTGTCAAAGGCGAACTCCAGCACCTTCATCCCCGGATAGCCGGTTTCCCGCAGCAGCTGCCGCACCGTGTCGGTGAGGAAGCCCAGGTCCTCCGCAATGATGTCCCTGGCTCCCAGGGCCTTTTCCATGGTCTGGAAAAACTCCACCCCCGGTCCGGGGCGCCAGCGGCCGTTACGGGCCGTTTCGTCCCCGGCAGGGATGGCGTAATACTCATCGAACCCCCGGAAGTGGTCGATGCGCAGCGTGTCGTAGAGCTGGAACTGGTGGGCGATGCGGCGAATCCACCAGCGGTAGCCGTCCTTCTTCATCCCCTCCCAGTCAAAGAGATGATTCCCCCACAGCTGCCCATCGGGGGCGAAGCCGTCAGGCGGGCAGCCGGAGACCTCGGTGGGGCGGCGGTTCTCGTCCAGCTGGAACTGCTCCGGGCCGGCCCAGACGTCCACGCTGTCGTTGGCTACATAGATGGGCAGGTCCCCAATAATGGCGATGCCCTTGCGGTTGGCGTACCGCTTCAGGGCGTGCCACTGGCGGAAGAAGAGGTACTGCACCCCCTGCCAGAAGTCCAGCTCCGGGGCCAGCTCCTTGCGGGCCTTCTCCAAAGCGGCAGGCTCCCGCAGCCGCTCCCCATCCGGCCACTGCTCCCAGGAGGCCCCCCCGTGGCTGTTCTTTAAGGCCATAAAGAGGGCGTAATCGGGGAGCCATTGCGCCTGCTCCTGGCAGAAGCTCTCGTAATCCGGGCGCTTCTCTGCCAAAAGGCGGTCCACCGCAGTCCGCAGGACTGGGAACCGCTCCTGGTACAGCAGGCCGTAGTCCACCCTTTCGGGATCCTCTCCCCACTGGATGTCCTGGTACTCTTCCGGCAGAAGAAGCCCCTCCAGCGCCAGCTCATCCAGGTCAATGAAATAGGGATTCCCTGCGTAGGAGGAGAAGGACTGGTAGGGGGAATCCCCATAGCTGGTGGGCCCCACCGGCAGAAGCTGCCAGCAGGACTGGCCCCCCGCCTCCAAAAAGTCCACAAACTCCCTGGCGGCGGCCCCCAGGGTGCCGATGCCGTAGGGGGAGGGCAGGGCGGAAACAGGCATTAAGATGCCGGCTTTTCTCATGGCGCATACTCCCTTTCTTTTCCGAAAATCACCGGGGAGACAGGGGGCGCGCAACCCTTTTCCTCCGCGGCAAGGGGTAGGTTTAAAGCTGAACAGGTTCTAAGAAAAAGTTCCAAAAACGCCGAGCCCTAACGGGTCGCTTCGCGCCCCTTCGGGCAGGTCTGCTGCGCAGAATCCTTTATGGCTTTCAAGTTTTTGGGACAAAAACAGACGGAAAATTTGCTGCCGAGGTGCTTGCGGCGGCTATTGGTACGGCTTCTAAATAAGGTCTGCGACGCTCTCCCCCGGAATCAGCCGGAAGGAGACCACATCGTGGACGGGGCTGCTGTCCGGGCGGCGGATGCTCCGCAAAAGAAGCTCCATCCCCCGCTGGGCCAGCAGCTGGGTATCCTGGCGGACGGTGGCCAGGCGGGGCACCAGGTAATCGGAGATGGGAACACCGTCGTACCCCACCACCGATACATCCTCCGGCACCCGGCGGCCCAGGTCCCGGATGGCCCGAATGGCCCCTGTGGCCATTACATCGCTCATGGCAAAGATGGCGGTAAGCTCCGGGCAACGGCCCAGGAGGCGGCGGGCGGCCTCATAGGCGTCCGCCATGGAATACCGGCAGGGCTCGCACTGGGTCTCCTCAAAGGGGAGGCCCAGCTGCTCCATGCGCTCCCGGCAGCCCAAAAGGCGGCGGTAGCTGATTTGGGAGCAGGCCCAGTTCCCCCCCAGCACCCCGATGTGCCGGTGGCCCTTTTCCGCCAGGAAGCCGATCACCTGGGCGGCAGCGGCCCGGTCGTCGGTGGTAAGGGAGGAAAGGTTCCCAAAGCCCAGCCCCTGGGCGGTGTTGGTGAGAAGGACGCAGGGGACGGTAATGGCCCCAAAGCCCTGGCGGAACCGGTCCAAATCCCCTCCCAGGAAAAGAATGCCCGGCGGCTTGCGCTCCCGGCAGAGGCGCAGAGCATAGCCCACCTCGTCGCCATCCTCATCCAGGTAGTGGACGCTGGCGTCCTGGTCATTTTCTCCCAGCAGGGCTTGGAGGCGCTCCACCAGACCGGCAAAGAGCATATTCTGGGTGCCCTTCACCAGGATGATGATACCGGTCCCGGCCTGCTGCTTCAGGTGCTTGGCGTTGTTGTTGGGCTGGAAGCCCTGGGCCTCCACCACCGCCAGGACCTTCCGCCGGGTCTCGTCGCTGACGTCGGGGTGGTCGTTGAGCACCCGGGACACGGTGGCCACACCGCACCCGGACAGCCGGGCAATATCTTTGATGGTCAAACCGCGTCCCCTCCCTCCTTATAATTCGGCCAATTATTATATCATACCGTCCGGCAAAACGCAAGTCTCACCCTTTGACGGCGCCGGCCGCCACGCCTTTGATGATATACTTCTGGCAGCTGAGATAGAAGACGATGATGGGGATGACGGCCAGCACCAGCGAGGCCATGATGGCGCCCATGTCCACCCTGCCGTAGGAGCCCTGCATCCGCTGGATGACGATGGAGATGGTGCTGAACTTGTTCAGGTCCAGCGTCAGATAGGGCAGCAGGAAGTCATTCCAGATCCACATGGTCTCCAGAATGCCAACGGAGATGTAGGTGGGCTTCATGATGGGCAGCACCACGGAGAAGAAGGTCCGCAGGGGAGAGCAGCCGTCAATCATGGCGGCCTCCTCGATCTCGATGGGGATGGACTTCACAAATCCGCAGAACATGAACACCGCAAGGCCCGCGCCGAAGCCCAGATAGATGATAATGAGGCCCCAGGGGGTGTTCAGCCGCAGCCGGTCGGTGACCAGGGACAGCGTGAACATCACCATCTGGAAGGGCACCACCATGGAGAATACGCACAGGGTGTAGAGGCTCCTGGTGGTCCGGTTGCTCACCCGGGTGATAAACCAGGCGAACATGGACGTGCAGATCAGGATCACCACCACGGAGCCCACTGTGATGACCAGCGTCCACAGCACGGCCTTCAAAAAGCCGTAGTCATTGATGGCGTTTGCGTAGTTCTCCCCGCCGATCCAGGTTTTCTCACTGGGCATCTTGAAGGGCTCCAGGTTGATGAAGGCCTTTTTCTTGAAGGAGTTCATCAGCACGATGAAAAGCGGCGAGACATAGAAGACCGCCACAATGGTGAGGACCGCCGTGGCGATCCAGCCCTTTTTCCTGGTTTTCATTATTGCTGCACCTCCTTGGAGCGGGTCATCCGCAGCTGGAGAAGTCCCAGCCCTACCACCAGAATGAAGAATACCACGGCCTTGGCCTGACCCACGCCCTGCCAGCCCACACGGGCGTAAAACGTGTTGAAGATGTTCAGGGCCAGCCCCTCGGTCTGCTTCATGGGCTCGCCGGCGGTGAGGGACAGGTTCTGGTCAAAGAGCTTGAAGCCGTTGGTCAGCGTCAGGAACGTGCAGATGGTGATGGAGGGCATCATGTTGGGAATGGTCACGTTCCACAGCCGCTGCCAGGCGCTTGCGCCGGGTGGCCCCGTCGATGCGGGCGGCCTCCAGCATCTCGCCGGGGACGTTCTGGAGCCCGGCGATATAGATGATCATCATATAGCCGATCTGCTGCCAGCACAGTACGATCACAAGGCCCCAGAAGCCGTACCTGGCACTGATTTTCAGCGCCAGGTCATACCGGGCCAGGATTCCGTTGAAGATCAGCTGCCAGATGTAGCCCAGGACGATGCCGCCGATGAGGTTGGGCATGAAAAACGTGGTGCGGAAGATGTTGGTGCCGGGGACGTTCTGGGTCAGCACCATGGCCACCGCGAAGGCAATGACGTTGATGAGCACCACCGTCACCACGGTGAATGCGGAGGTGAAGAGGAACGCGTGGAGAAACTCCGTGTCCTGAAACGCCTTGACAAAGTTGGAAAGACCCACGAACTTGGCGTCCGTCACTGTGCGGAAGTCACACAGAGACAGGTACAGCCCCATGATGAAGGGGACGATGAAGCCGATGATAAAGGCCAGGAACGTGGGGGCCAGGAATACGGGGAAATAGCGCTTGATGGATTTTTCCATGGCTTACGCAGCCTCCTTGATCTCAGAGTGTAGTGAGGCGGGAAACGAACGGGGCGGGCGGATCATTTCCGTCCGCCCCAATATGGCGTTGTCTCTTACTTGGATTTCTCAGCGGCCCAGTTGTCCACAAAGGCGGCCCGCACGGTCTCCCAGTTGGCGTCGGTCTGGTCGGCGGCGTAGGCGGTCAGGGCGGAGCCCAGGACGTTCTTCCACTCCTCGGAGGGCATGGTGGGGAAGCACCACTTGA
>OFFY01002684.1_pt1 | contig 12042 bp, 12 predicted proteins | sample 1521481 | NCBI WGS metagenome assembly OFFY01 (sample SAMEA3504117, study PRJEB24116) | mouse gut metagenome | biome: mouse gut; feature: mouse-associated habitat; material: faeces | place: Denmark | collected 2011
TCAGGGGAGGCAGAATCACAGCCGGGGCCGCCGGCCACGCCGCCGATATCGGATCGGGGGTCCAGGGGGCCTGCGGCGATATCTTCATCACCGGCACGGCCAGGATTGTAAAAGCCGGCGGCATCGGGGCCTGCCCCCTGGGCGGCTGCGGAAGGGTGACGGTGTCCGGCGGCGCGGATATCGGCGAGGCCAGGATCGTTACCCAGGCGGATGTCCCCCCGGAAGAGGAGATGCCGCCCCGGCTCCGGCTGACCCTGGAGGGCCTGGGGCTGGACCGGCTGCGGGTTCGGACCTTGGAGGAGGCCCAGAGGGCGGTGCCCGGCGTGGACAAGGCCTTGCGGCGGCTGGCCGCTTTGCGCCGGGTGTACGGCGAGGTGTACGCCCGGGCGGAGCGGAGCGGCAGTCTCGAAATCTGGCCAACCGCCGGGGAGCCGGTGCGGGACACCGGAGCGGCGGGGGAACTGCTGGACGGTCTGAAGCGATCCGCCCCCCAGGCCGTGAAAGCCCACGGCCGGCCAGATGAGGCGGGACAGCTTCTCTAACGAAAAAAACAGCCGTCTGGAAGCTCCAGGCGGCTGTTTCTTCATGTATGGGCCCACAGCTTGGGCAGCTTGGCGTAAAAATCCCCTCTGTCCTCCCAGACCAGGATCAGGCTGCCCCGCTCCACCCGGACACGGGCCTCCTGACCCAGGAACTGGTTGCTTACCCCCAGGGGGAAGTCGCCGGCGAGGGTATGGTTTTCCAGCGGATACTTCAATCCGGAGAGGTCCACCCCCTCCGCCGTGCCGCTGTTGCAGAACACCGACAGATAGCCCGCCATAGAGGAGGGAAAGATCACCGCCATGTTGTCCCGGATGCAGGTGGCGGCGGTCTTTTCCCCGGCCAGAAAGCCCTGAGCCCCGTGACGGGCCAGCCAGTCCAGAAGCTGAAGATTGCCCAGGGTGTGCTCCAGCCGGCCGCCCACGCCTCCCAGCAGGACAAAGCGGCGGTAGCCCAGCTCCAGGCCCTTGCGGATGGCGTAGACCATGTCGGTGTCGTCCTTTTCGGCGGGGAGCTGGATGACATTGGGGTGATTGGGCTTATGGCCCAGAGAGTCGAAGTCCCCCACCGCCAGGTCCGGGTTGACGCCGTAGGCCATCAGGGAGTCGAAGCCCCGGTCGGCGGCGATGACGTAGTCCCCGGGGACGGGGTAGGGGCGAAGGCCGGGAGTCAGGGACATGGCCCCCACGATGTAACAGATATTGAAAGCGGGGTTCAAAACGACCACCTCCGTCAGCGCAGAAATTTCTGCTTCCATTATATACGGGAAGCTCCCTTTTGACAAGTGGGAAGTGGGTATTGACTTCCCACTGAAAACAGAATAAAATAGCCGGTACTGACTATGTTTGAGGAGGTGCGCCCCATGTTTCATTACTTAGACAACGCGGCCACCACGCCGGTGCGGCCCGAAGCCGCCCAGGCGGCCCTGGAGGCCATGACCGGCGGTTGGGGCAACCCCTCCTCCCAGTACGCCCTGGGGAAGCAGGCGGCGGAGCGGATGAAGAGCTGGCGCGCCGATCTGGCCGGGGCTCTGGGCTGTGAGGCCGGAGAGGTCTTTTTCACCTCCTGCGGCTCCGAGAGCGACAACTGGGCCGTTTTGGGGGCCTTGCACTTAAACCGTCGGGCGGGAAAGCACATCCTTACCACCGCCATCGAGCACGCCGCCGTGCTGGAGCCCATCAAGGCCTTGGAGCGGCAGGGGTATGAGGTCACTTATCTTCAGCCCGGCCGCCGGGGGGAGATCGACCCCGCCCAGGCGGCCGCCGCCCTCCGTCCGGACACGGCTCTGGTGTCCATGATGCTGGTGAACAACGAGCTGGGGACCGTCCTGCCCGTGAAGGAGCTGTTCCGGGCCGTCAGAACGGCGGGCTGTCCCGCTCTGCTCCACTGCGACGCGGTCCAGGGCTTCTTAAAGGTGCCCTTTACTCCCAAGGAGCTGGGGGCGGACCTGCTTTCAGTGAGCGGCCACAAGATTCACGCCCCCAAGGGGGTGGGGGCCCTGTATGTGCGCAAGGGCCTGAAGCTGCCGCCCCTGATTCGGGGCGGGGGCCAGGAGGGAGGCTACCGCTCCGGCACCGAGGCCACCGGACAGATTGCCGCCTTTGCCGCCGCCGCGAGGCTGGGCGCCGCCTCCGTCCGGAAGGACGCCGCCCATATGGCGGAGCTGAAAGCCTATGCCATCGGCCGGCTGGCCCAAGAGCTGCCGGAGGCGGAGGTCCTCACCCGGAGCGGCGCGCCCCACATCCTGCCCGTCTCCCTGCCCGGCTACAAGAGCGAGGTGGCAGTCCGCTTTCTCAGCGACCGGGGGGTATATCTGTCCTCCGGCTCCGCCTGCCACCGGGGGAGGCCCAGCCACGTCTTTGCAGCCCTCAAGCTGCCCAAGCCGGTGCTGGACGGCGCTTTGCGGGTCAGCTTTTCCTATGATACGTCCAAGGAGGACGTAGACGCCCTCATAGACGGCCTGAAGGCCGCCAGGGAGGAGCTGTTTACAACGTTATCTTAAAAAAGAAGGAGCATTTTCTCGTGTTCGCGTACATGAAGCAGAAGCCCGGATTTTACAGGCAGGTGGTCCTGCTGGCCATGCCCATCGTGCTGCAGAACCTCATCACCAGCGCCCTGGGCATGGCGGACACCTTTATGGTGGGCATGCTGGGGGAGGTCCCCATGGCGGCGGTGACACTGGCCAATATCCCCCTGTTCGCTTTGCAGATGTTTATTTTCGGCGTCCAGAGCGGCTCCTCCGTGCTGGTGAGCCAGTACTGGGGCAGACAGGAGATGGACTCCATCAACCGGGTGCTGGGGGTGGCCCTGTGGGTGGTGCTGACGGTGTCGCTGATCTTCGCCGGGGCGCTGCTGGTGTGCCCCGTGGCCTTCCTCAGCCTGTTCGGCAACGAGCCGGAAGTGATCGCCCTGGCCGCCCAATACGGCTCCATCGCGGGGCTGTCCTATGTGTGCAACGCCTTTACCATGATGTATGTGGCGGCCTACCGCAGTATGGAGCGGCCGCAGCTGGGGCTGTATATTCTGGTGGCCTCCATGGCGGTGAATACCTTCCTTAACTGGGTGTTTATCTTCGGCAGGCTGGGCGCTCCCGCCCTGGGGGTGCGGGGGGCGGCTGTCGCCACACTGACGGCCCGCGTTCTGGAAGTTACCATCGTCATCCTCCACATGATGAAAAACCGCTTTTTCCGGGTCCACCTCCACCTGCTGCTCCGGCCCGGGCTGGACATGACCCGGCGGTTTCTGAAATACGGCGGGCTGGTGGTGTGCAACGAGACCATGTGGGGACTGGGCACCTCCATATTCCCCACCATCATGGGACACATGGCGGGCAGCACCGAGATTCTGGCCGCCTACACCATCGCGGGCAACATGGAGAAGATCGTCATGGTGGCCTCCTTCGGCCTGTCCTCCACGGCGGCTATCATCATCGGACGGGAGATCGGCGCGGGCCGGCAGGACAGAATTCTGGACGTGGGCAAGGCGCTGAACACTCTGGCGGTAATCTGCGGAGTCCTTTTGGGCGGCCTGCTGCTGGCATTTGTCCGGTTCGCCGCTCCGGCCTGGGTGTATCCCCTGTTCAAGCTGTCTCCCGGGTCGGCCTCGGTGGCCTCCATGATGATGACGATGATGGCCCTGGCCATGCCGCTGAAGGATTTCAACACGGTGAATATTGTGGGCGTCCTCCGGGGCGGCGGCGACGTGAGGGCGGCCACCCTGATCGACATCGGCCCGCTGTGGGGGGTGGCCATCCCCTACGCCGCCCTGTGCGGGCTGGCGCTGAAGACCACCGTGTTCTGGGTCTACCTGGCTTTCCCCTTGGAACAGGCCGTGAAATTTTTCGTCGGGATCCGCCGCCTGCGCTCCGGACGCTGGGTCCGGGACCTGACGAGAGCATAAGGAGGCGCGCCATGAAAATTACCGTTCTGATGGAAAACACCGCTCTGGAGGGCTGCGGCCTGACGCCGGAGGCGGGACTGTCCCTGTACATCGAGTACCGGGGGAAAAAGCTGCTGCTGGATGCCGGGTCCTCGGGCAAGTTCGCCGGCAACGCCCAGGCGCTGGGCGTGGATCTGTCCGCCGTGGAGCTGGCGGTCCTGTCCCACGGCCACTACGACCACGCCGACGGCCTGCGCCGGTTCTTCCAGGTGAATGACAGCGCCAAGGTATACATCCGTCCCGGCGCGAACGGCCCCCATTTCTCCATGGGGAAGAATGGGCCTTACTTTATCGGACTCCACCGGGAGATTTGGGCCGGTCACCAGGACCGCTTTGTAGAGGTCGCGCAGCCGCGTCTCCTCCTGGAGGGGGCCTGGCTGATCCCTGACACGGTCCGCAATCCGGATTTCGCCGGACAGGGCGACGGCCTGCTCTATAAGCGGGGGGAGGACGACTTTGTCCCCGATGACTTCCGCCATGAGCAGTCCCTGGTGCTGGAAGGGGAAAAGGGGCTGGTGGTGTTCAACTCGTGCAGCCACACCGGGATTGTCAACATCGTCCGGGGCGTGCTGGACCAGCTGCCCGGGAAACAGGTGTATGCTGTGGTGGGCGGCTTCCACATGGCGGCCAAGGGACAGGGCGCTTTGAACTGCGCCCCGGAGTATGTTTACCGGGTGGCCGACGCCCTGAAGGAGCTGGGCGTGGAGGAGATTTACACCGGCCACTGCACCGGGGACACGGCCCTGGGCCTGCTCCGGGAGCGCTTCGGTCCCGGCTGCCGCGCCCTGGCCACCGGACAGGTATTAAATTTTTAATGATTAGCACAGCCCCGGCCGTTCTGCAAGGATTGGCCGGGGATAATTTGTTTATAATAAATTCATAAAGTGGCTATTGACAATTTCCGGGGGGAGTGGTACATTATCTTTAGCACTCAGAGAATATGAGTGCTAAACCGATGAATACAAAGGACGGTGAGTGCCGTGGCACTGTCGGACCGGAAAAAGCGAATCCTCCGCGCCATTGTGGAGACCTATATTGCCACCGCCGAGCCGGTGGGCTCCAAGGCCGTGGCCGAGCTGGCCGGGCTGGACGTGTCCACTGCCACCATCCGCAACGAGATGGCCGACCTCACCGAGCAGGGCTTTCTGGAGCAGCCCCATACCTCTGCCGGGCGCGTCCCCTCCGCCGCCGGCTACCGGCTCTACGTCAACGAGCTGATGGACCGGCAGCAGCTCACTATTCAGGAGACGCAGCGCATCAACGACGCGCTCAACCTGAAGATGGAGGAGCTGGACCGGGTGATCGACCGGGCGGGAAAGGTGCTCTCCCAGATCAGCGACTACCCGGTGTTTACCATGGCCGCCGCCAAGGAGCGCATCACCGTCAAACGGTTCGACCTGCTGATGGTGGAGGAAAACGCTTTCATCGCCGTGGTCATGACCGACAACAGCGCGGTGAAGAACAAGCTCATCCACATCCCCGACGGGCTGTCCGACCCCCAGCTGCAAATGCTGTCGGCGGTGCTCAACTCCTCCTTTGTGGGCCTGTCCCGGGAGGAGATGGAGGAGACTCTGGACAGGATGGAGACCCGCACCGCTCCGGGAGCCTTTGAACTGATCTCCCTGGTGGTGGAGTTTGCCATGGAGGTGCTGGCCGACCAGGGACAGCAGAAGTTCCGTACCGCCGGCCTTACCCACCTGCTGGAACACCCTGAGTACCACAGTCTGGACAAGGCCAAACCTTTGATGGCCTATCTCAGCGATGAGAGCGAGGAACACCGCATGCCCGCCACCCTGGATACCGGCAAGAACATGAACATCCTCATCGGGCCGGAGAACGTGAACGACGCATTGAAGGACACCAGCGTGGTAATGGCCAGCTACGACATCGGCGACAATATGCGGGGCGTCATCGGGGTGGTTGGCCCCACCCGCATGGACTACGCCAAGGTGACCGCCCGGCTGTCCTACTTCGCCGACAGCCTGACCCGGATGTTCGGCAAGGAACTGCCGCCCTCGGGGGAGCCCGAAAAATAAAGAATGAGCCGTGAAGGAGCATGAGTTGTGAGTAAGAAGAAAGAAAAGACCGCCCCAGAGACGGAAGCTGCCGAGGTGAAAGGGGCCGGGGAGGCCGAGGCCGCCCAGGCCGAGGCGGAGTCCCGGGCCGGCGCCCCCGGCTCCGAGCCGGAGGAACCGGCGGAGGAGACTTCGGTGGTGGAGCAGGTGGTTCCCAAGGACCAGTTCCTGCGTCTGGCCGCCGAGTACGACAACTACCGCAAGCGCACCGCCAAGGAGAAGGAGAACCTGTGGACCGAGGCCAAGGCGGACACCGTCCAGGCATTTCTCCCTGTCTATGACAACCTGGATCGGGCCATGAAGCAGGAGACCGCCGACGAGGCCTATAAGAAGGGCGTGGAGATGACCATGAACCAGCTGAAAGAGGTCTTTGCCAAGCTGGGAGTCACCGAGATTGAGGCGGAGGGCAAGCCCTTCGACCCCAACCTTCACAACGCCGTTATGCACATTGAGGACGAGAACCTGGGGGAAAATACCGTGGCCCAGGTGTTCCAGGCCGGCTTTATGCTGGGAGAGAAGGTCATCCGGTTCGCTATGGTGCAAGTTGCCAATTAATTGATAGATAGGGGAAAAGGAGGATATTTCAGTGAATAATTTTCTTGCGAATAATAATACCCCCAATTTGGCGCGCGCTCTCGGGTTAGAAAAGCCGGGCGATAAATTTTCAGCAAAGCTGACAAAGACGAAAAAGCTGGTTCTCAGGCAAGTCACTGATGACGGGAAAAACAAAAAAACCGCAGTGGTGAACAAAAATAAGACTGTGCTGTATCAATCAATCCCGAATAAGAAAGATTAGATCGCCCAATCGGGGAGCCGGCCCGATGCTGCAACGTAAAAAATACACTTTCATATATTTAGGAGGAAAACACTATGGGAAAAATCATTGGAATCGATTTAGGTACTACCAATAGCTGCGTGGCGGTGATGGAGGGCGGCGACGCCGTGGTCATCGCCAACGCCGAGGGCAACCGCACCACCCCGTCCGTTGTGGCCTTCTCCAAGGACGGCGAGCGTATGGTGGGCCAGGTGGCCAAGCGCCAGGCCATCACCAACCCAGACCGGACCATCAGCTCCATCAAGCGTGAGATGGGCTCGGACTACCGGGTGGAGGTGGACAACAAGAAGTACACCCCCCAGGAGATCAGCGCGATGATTCTCCAGAAGCTGAAGGCCGACGCCGAGGGCTATCTGGGCCAGAGCGTCAACGAGGCTGTCATTACCGTCCCCGCCTACTTCACCGACGCCCAGCGCCAGGCCACCAAGGACGCGGGCAAGATCGCCGGCCTGGAGGTCAAGCGGATCATCAACGAGCCCACCGCCGCCGCTCTGGCCTACGGCGTGGACAAGGAAGAGGCCCAGAAGATCATGGTCTACGACCTGGGCGGCGGCACCTTCGATGTGTCCATTCTGGACATCGACGACGGCGTCATCGAGGTCCTCGCCACTGCCGGAAACAACCGCCTGGGCGGCGACGACTTTGACAAGTGCGTCATGGACTGGATGGTGGCCGAGTTCAAGAAGAGCGACGGGGTGGACCTGTCCGGCGACAAGGTGGCTATGCAGCGGCTGAAGGAGGCCGCCGAGAAGGCCAAGATCGAGCTGTCCGGCGTGACCACCACCCAGATCAACCTGCCCTATATCACCGCCGACGCCACCGGCCCCAAGCACCTGGACCTGACCCTCAGCCGGGCCAAGTTCAACGAGCTGACCCACCATCTGGTGGAGGCCACCATGGGCCCCGTGCGCCAGGCCATGGGCGACGCCAAGCTCTCCGCCGGCGACCTGCACAAGGTGCTGCTGGTGGGCGGCTCCAGCCGCATCCCCGCCGTCCAGGAGGCCGTGAAGAACATCACCGGCCGTGAGGGCTTCAAGGGCATCAACCCGGACGAGTGCGTGGCTATGGGCGCGGCCCTCCAGGGCGGCGTGTTCACCGGCGACGTGAAGGACCTGCTGCTGCTGGATGTTACCCCCCTGTCCCTGGGCATTGAGACCGCCGGCGGCGTGATGACCAAGATCATCGACCGCAACACCACCATCCCCGCCCACGGCAGCCAGGTGTTCACCACCTACTCCGACAACCAGACCTCCGTGGAGGTCAAGGTGCTCCAGGGCGAGCGTGAGATGGCCCAGTACAACAAGCAGCTGGGCGTGTTCATGCTGGACGGCATCCTGCCCGCACGCCGGGGCGAGCCCAAGATCGAGGTCACTTTCGATATCGACGCCAACGGCATCGTCAACGTGTCCGCCAAGGACCAGGGCACCGGCCGGGAGCAGCACATCACCATTACCTCCTCCACCAATATGAGCAAGGAGGAGATCGACAAGGCCATGCGGGAGGCCGAGCAGTTCGCCGCCGAAGACAAGAAGGCCCGGGAGGCCGCCGACATCCGCAACAACGGCGACCAGACCGCCTATCAGGTGGAAAAGACCCTGGGCGAGGTGGGCGACAAGCTGCCCGCCGAGGACAAGGCCAAGGTCCAGGCCGCTCTGGACCGGCTGAAGGAGGCCCTGAAGGGGGCCGATATCAACGCCATTAAGGACGCTACCGAGGCGCTGAACAAGGAGTTCGCCGAGGTGGGCTCCAAGCTGTACAGCCAGGCGGGCGGCCAGGCCGGCCCCGATATGGGCGGCGCGGGCTTTACCGGCGCACAGCAGCAGTCCGGCCCCGCCGGCGATGGCGTGGTGGACGCTGACTATGAGGTCATCGACGACGATCAAAAATAAGAAGCGCGGAGCCGTGCGTCGCGAACAGGCGCAGCGTGACAGGAGGTAGAGCGGGATATGATCCGTCCCGCTCACCTTCATGTTTGAAATACCCGGCCCGAAGCCCAGCGCAGCGGGTTCGGGACGGAGAGGAGGAGCAAGGAAGCGGGCGTAGGTCTCCGCAAAGTGGGGACCGGAGCTTAGCGGACTTTGCGACGACGACATATGGCGGAACAAAAACGAGATTATTACGAGGTTCTGGGCCTGTCCAAGGGCGCGTCGGAGGAGGAGCTGAAGAAGGCCTACCGCAAGCTGGCCAAGAAGTACCACCCCGACGTGAACCCCGGGGACAAGGACGCGGAGTCCAAGTTCAAGGAAATCAACGAGGCGTACGCCGTCCTGTCCGACCCGGAGAAGAAGGCCCGATACGACCAGTTCGGCTTTGCCGGGGTGGACCCCAGCTATGGCGGGGGCGGAGCGGGCGGCTTCGGCTTCGACATGGGGGACATCGACCTGGGCGACATTTTCGGTTCCTTCTTCGGCGGGGGCTTTGGGGGCGGCTTCGGTGGAGGCGGCTCCAGGCGGAACGGACCCCAGAAGGGGGAGAGCCTGCGGGTCAATCTGGCCCTTACCTTTGAGGAGGCGGCCTTCGGCTGCAGCAAAGAGATTGAGCTGAACCGCACGGAACAGTGCGACGAGTGCCGCGGTTCCGGCTGTGCCGCGGGCACCACCGCCGAGACCTGCCCCGACTGCCGGGGCGCCGGTCAGGTGCGCATCCAGCGGGGGGCCGGCGGATTCGCTTTCTCCACCACCACCACCTGCTCCAAATGCCGGGGCGCCGGTAAAATCATCCACACCCCCTGCAAGAAGTGCGGCGGGGCGGGCAGCGTGAGGAAGAAGCAGCGGGTGTCAGTCACCATCCCGGCGGGCATCGACGACGGCCAGGCCGTCTCCATGCGGGGCCAGGGCAACGCCGGCGTCAACGGCGGCCCCTCCGGCGACCTGCTGGTGCGGGTGCAGATCAAGCCCCACCCCCGGTTCCAGCGGGAGGGCACCACCGTAATCTACGAGTGTCCGGTGAGCTTCTGCCAGGCGGCCCTGGGCGCCGAGTTGGAGATTCCCACCATTGACGGCAAGGTGAAGTACAATCTGCCCGCCGGCACCCAGACGGGCACCACCTTCCGCCTGCGGGGGAAGGGTATCCCCGAGCTGCGCAGCAGCCGCCGGGGCGACCAGTACGTCACCGTCCGGGTGCAGGTGCCCGAGTCCCTCAACGCCGAGCAGAAAGCGGCCCTCCATGCCTTTGCCGCCGCCATGGGTGAGGAGGTCGCCGAAACCGGCCTGAAAGGGCTGTTCGACAAGAAAAAACGAAAAAAATAGTCGGGAAATCAGCCTTGCGGTGTAAGGCTGATTTTTTATAAGCTGAGGCAGGAGCCGGGGAATCAGGAAATTGCCTCTTGCCTTTCTGAGGAAAATAGGTTACAATAAGGTTACAAAGATGACAAAGCAGTTAAAAAACGATGGGCAGGCGCATAAGAAGAAGGGCCTGTTTGTTCACAGATTGTACATGGTTTACATATTTACATCATACAGGGACTGTGGTAAACTAAATATTTGAGAGAAAAATTGGCTGAGCTAAGGAGCGGGTCACGCGATGGTACGCTTTATTGATGTACATAAAGAATACGACAACGGCACCAAGGCGCTGAAAGGGGTTAATGTACGCATCGACGACGGGGAGTTCGTCTTTCTGGTGGGACCCTCCGGCTCCGGGAAGTCCACGCTGATTAAGCTGATTACCGCGGAGATCGCCCCCACCGAGGGCCGGGTGATGGTAAACGGCTTTAATCTGAACACCATCGCCCCCCGGCAGGTCCCGCTCATGCGCCGCACCCTGGGCATCATCTTTCAGGACTTCCGTCTGATTGAGAAAAAGACGGTATATGAAAATCTGGCCTTCTCCATGCGGGCCATCGGGGCCTCCAACCGGGAGCTGCGCCGGCGCATCCCCTATGTGCTCCAGCTGGTGGGGCTGGACAAGAAGGGCGACCGCTTCCCCGGCCAGCTCTCCGGCGGCGAGCAGCAGCGGGTGGCCATTGCCCGGGCCCTGGCCCTGGAGCCGGACATCCTGTGCTTTGACGAGCCCACCTCGGCCCTGGACCCGGAGCTCACCGGCGAGGTACTGAAGGTCATCCGCTCCCTGGCGGAGCGGAACACCACCATGATTATCGTCACCCACGAGATGGGCTTTGCCCGGGATGTGGCGGACCAGATCATCTTCATGGACGAGGGCGTCATCGTGGAGCAGGGCCCCTCGGAGCAGGTGATCGGCAGCCCCCGGGAGGAGCGCACCCGGCAGTTCCTCCGCCGGTTCAACCAGGAGTAGCCTACAGCGCCCGCTCCACCAGCACGTACTCCCCGTTCCGCAGCCGCTCCCGGAAGCCCATGGAGAGGAAAAGGGACACAGAGGGGTTATCCAGGGCGATGTTGTCGCACAGCCGGACCACGCCCCTCTCCCGGGCGGCCTCGCACAGCAGGGCCAGCCCCTGTCTGCCGTACCCCCGGCCCCGGTACCGGGCCTCTACGATCACGTCGCAGATAAACTCCCCCAGCTCCTCGTCCCAGTGGTAGGCCGTCTCCCCCACGAAACGGCCGCCGGCCCCTCCACCCACCGCTCATACCAGGGGGCCCACCGCTCCCGGGGAAAGGGGATCGTACCGCCGTAGGCGCGGTTATAGGCCATGGTCTCCGGGTCCCCCAGCAGGCGCTGGCGAAACGCCAGCTCCTCCAGGGCGGGTCTGTACAGCTGGATGGTCTCCATATGGCGCACCTCTTTCCTTTGTTTTGCTCATGGTTTTGCTCATTATATCATCAGCGCCCTGCGCCCGTCAAGGGGCGCGGGGACACGAATCCATGCCCTCATGGACGGCAGGCTTTAATGTATACGGGAGGACGGCTGTGAAACAGGCAACAAGACAGCGGCTGGCGGAGATCGCGAGAAAAAACGCGGAAAAGCCCTTCCATGGGGATATTGCGGGCAGGGCGTCCAACCTCGCCCCCATGATCCGGTATTTCCCCCGGTGGAGCGTTGGCGCTGCGGACCGGCTGTGGTGCGCGGCGTTTGTGTACTACTGCTGCGTCCAGGCGGGGTTTCTCATTCCCTACAGCCCAAGGGAGTGCGTGACATGCAGTCTGGCGGGCTGCGGCGGCTGGGAGGAGTACGCCATGGGGGACCGCCGGATCGGGTACCACCGGCCGGAAGAGGACTTTTCTCCGGGACCCGGAG
>OFFY01002686.1_pt1 | contig 12033 bp, 9 predicted proteins | sample 1521481 | NCBI WGS metagenome assembly OFFY01 (sample SAMEA3504117, study PRJEB24116) | mouse gut metagenome | biome: mouse gut; feature: mouse-associated habitat; material: faeces | place: Denmark | collected 2011
AAACCAATCATTATCACATTTCTTGCAATGGAAAAAGTAATTTTGCTATGTACTATTAAAACGCACCCCGCCTGAAAAGGTTCGCCCCAAAATCAAAAAAAATATATAGAATACCCATTCATATCATAACACACTAATAATCCGTGCATTATATCACAGTGTCAATCCATCTGTTTAACATTGCTTAATATCTTTGTCCAATTCCCAATATCATCAATACAAAAAAACGGCAGCAATCAGCACAGCAACCTGCCATATAGCATGCAGCTGTCTTAAAAACTCAAAATAATAAATACCACACTCGTCCGGGATAATTGCAAATTAGTATCTTTGTAGGAAAGTGAACATAACTGGCCGATTGAAGGCAAAGGCAACACCGGCTTATTCGGACTAAACGACAACCAAAGAGCCGCATTATGCAATTTTAAGCTGCCCGTGAAACATATTTGCCCATCAAGGCACTAACTTTGCATTATATAACAACAGGACTCAAACGAAAACAAATAAAAACGATATAACGGATATGGAAAAACCCGCAAAGGGGAAAAAAGCCCCGATCAAGAAAATCGACAAAAACGTCGACCCCAAGCAGGCTAAGGCCAACGCACTGACCCAGGCCCTGAGCAACATCGAGAAGAACTATGGGCGCGGTGCGATAATGAAGCTCGGCGACGAAGCCGTAGAGAAAGTGGATGTGATTCCATCCGGTTCCATAGGGCTTAACTATGCACTGGGCGTAGGTGGATATCCCAAAGGACGTATTATCGAGATTTACGGCCCGGAATCATCAGGCAAGACCACCCTCGCGCTGCATGCCATCGCAGAAGCACAAAAGAAGGGCGGCATAGCAGCCATGATTGACGCCGAACATGCATTCGACCGCTTCTATGCCGAAAAACTGGGTGTCGACGTGACAAACCTCCTTATAGCACAGCCCGACAACGGCGAGCAGGCGCTCGAAATTGCAGAACAGCTGATACGCTCGGCTGCAATCGACATCCTCGTGGTCGACTCTGTGGCGGCACTGACACCCAAAAGCGAAATCGAAGGTGATATGGGCGACCGAAACGTTGGCCTCCAGGCACGCCTCATGTCGCAAGCCATGAGAAAGCTCACCGGAACAATCTCACGCACCAACACGGTGTGCATATTCATCAACCAGCTGCGCGAGAAAATCGGCGTAATGTTCGGCCCGTCGGAAACCACTACCGGCGGTAACGCACTCAAATTCTACGCCTCGGTGCGTGTCGACATACGTCCGGGCAACTCTATCAAGGACGGTGACAACGTGTTCGGTAAACACGCCAAAATCAAGGTGGTAAAAAACAAGGTTGCCCCACCATTCAAACGCTGCGAGTTCGACATCATGTTCGGCGAAGGAATCTCGAAAGCCGGTGAAATAGTCGATTTAGGAGTGGAATACGACATCATCCAAAAAAGCGGCTCATGGTTCAGCTACAACGGATCCAAGCTAGCCCAGGGTCGTGATGCCGCCAAACAGGTCATACTCGACAACCCTGAGCTTGCCGAAGAACTGGAAGCGAAGATTATGGAAGCCCTGCAATCAGCACCACAGACATCAGGCAAATCGAAAACAAAAAAGGGGAAAGCAAAGGACGATGACGAGGATTCCGACAACGACGCACCCTCTGCATCAAAGCAATCGGAACCCGATGATGACGATGCCACACTCGATCTCGACCTTGACGACCTTGACGAGGATGACGACTTCTCCCTCGAGGAAGATTTATAAATTGCATTAACCGCGCAACCGCACACAACGTGAGCCATGGGAGGCCTGAATGCCTCAGCCCCTATGGCTCACGTTTTTCATTGACAGATAAGCCTCATTTTGAAAAATCTACCCGACTAAAAAACATCTTATACAGACAAGCCTCCATGATTGCGGTTTTCACAATCATGGAGGCTGTTTAGATATTACAGATGGTCTTTAGACCCAACTGTATGCAGGATTAGAATTCGGCAGATTTCGGAGTGCGTGGGAACGGTATCACGTCACGGATGTTGGTCATACCTGTAACAAACAGCACCAGGCGTTCGAAACCAAGACCGAAGCCCGAATGAGGCACGGTGCCGAAACGGCGCGTGTCAAGATACCACCACATATCCTTCATCGGGATATTCATCTCCTCGATGCGGCCAATCAGCTTGTCGTAGTTTTCCTCACGCTCGGATCCGCCGATAATCTCGCCGATAGCAGGGAAAAGCACATCCATGGCACGCACGGTCTTCCCGTCATCGTTAAGCTTCATATAGAACGCCTTGATTTCCTTGGGATAACCCGTAAGGATTACAGGACGCTTGAAATGCTTTTCAACCAGGAAGCGCTCATGCTCGCTCTGGAGGTCGACGCCCCATTTCACCGGGAATTCGAACTTGTGACCCGACTGCATCAATATATCGATAGCCTCGGTGTAGCTCAGGCGCACAAATTCGCCGTTAAGCACCGATTCCAGACGCGACACCAACTCCTTGTCATAGTGTTCGGCAAGGAACTCGATATCGTCGCGGCAGTGGTCGAGGGCATAGCGGATGCAGTATTTCAGGAAATCCTCGGCAAGATCCATGTTCTCGTTGATGTCGATAAACGACACTTCGGGTTCAATCATCCAAAACTCCGCGAGGTGACGCGGGGTGTTGGAATTTTCGGCACGGAAAGTAGGGCCGAAGGTGTAAATCGCGCCAAGGGCTGTCGCACCGAGTTCCCCTTCAAGCTGCCCCGACACGGTGAGTGCCGTCGGCTTGCCGAAGAAATCGCACGAATAATCCACCCCGCCCTCTTCAGTGCGCGGCAACTCGTTGAGCGGCAATGTAGTTACCTGGAACATCGCCCCGGCCCCTTCGCAGTCGCTGGCAGTGATGAGAGGGGTGTTCAGATAATAGAAACCCCGTTCCTGGAAATAACGGTGGATGGCAAAAGCCAGCGTTGAACGCACACGCAGCACGGCTGAGAAGGTGTTGGTGCGCGGACGCAGGTGGGCTATCTCACGCAGGAATTCAAGCGAATGGCCTTTTTTCTGCAAGGGATATGCCTCAGGGTCGGCAGTGCCGTATATTTCAAGCTCGCGAGCCTGGATTTCAATTGACTGCCCTTTGCCCTGGCTCTCCACCAAAAGCCCGGTAACACTCATTGCAGAGCCTGTGGTGAGTGGTTTGAGCTGTTCGTCAGTAAAATTGTTCATGTCGAACACCACCTGGAGGTTCTTGATGGTGCTGCCGTCGTTAAGGGCGACGAACTGGACATATTTGTTACCACGGTGGGTGCGCACCCACCCTTTCACGCACACTTCCTTGCCTATATGGCTTTCAGCCGAAGCATAAAGCTCGGCGATTTTCGTACGTTTCATATCTGCATATGTGTATGTTTTATTCGAAAGAACCCATTTTGAGGAAGTTCACCTCCTCCTGGGTCAGATAACGCCAGCGGCCACGGGGCAGGTTCTTCTTGGTAAGCCCTGCGAAATATACGCGGTCGAGCTTGGTCACATGGTAGCCGAGCGACTCGAAGATACGGCGCACAATGCGGTTACGCCCCGAATGAATCTCGATTCCGGCCTGGTTGCGGTCGGTTTCCGTAGCATAGGAGATTGCATCGGCGTGGATAGGGCCGTCCTCAAGCTCGATACCGTCGGCGATACGCTGCATATCCTCTTCGGCGATATCCTTGTCAGTCCATACGTGATAGATTTTCTTCTTCACATATTTGGGATGTGTAAGCTTCGAGGCAAGGTCACCGTCGTTGGTAAGCAGCAGCACACCTGTGGTGTTGCGGTCAAGACGCCCTACAGGGTAGATGCGTTCATTGCATGCACCCTTCACGAGGTCGAGCACGGTTGTGCGGCCGTTGGGGTCGTCGGAGGTGGTGACGCAGTCTTTCGGCTTGTTAAGAAGGATATAGCACTTGCTTTCGAGTGCAACAACCTTTTCATCGTATTCCACAGTATCGTCGTGCGAAATCTTTGTACCGAGTTCGGTCACTACCTGCCCGTTGACCTTCACCAGACCCTGCTGGATGAATTCGTCGGCTTCACGACGTGAGCAAAGCCCGGCGTTTGCCATGAACTTGTTCAAGCGGATTTTTTCATCCGGATCGGGGAGCGGCAACTCATATTCTATGCGCTTGGGGCGCGGGGTAAAGCTCTTGCCCTGACGGATGGGGCCTTTCTGGAAACGGTTGCCAGGCCCGTTGGGACGGCGGTTGTTGTTCATATAGCCGCCCTGCTGGTTATTGTAACCACCCTGCTGGCCGTAGTTGTTGCGCGGCTGGTAACCGCCCTGCTGGTTCGGACGGTTGTAACCGCCGGGACGCTGCTGGTAACCTCCCTGCGGGCGGTTATAGTTGTTGCGCGGCTGATAGGGACGGTCATGCTGGAATCCTTCATGGCGTTCTCCGTCGGCAGGGGTATTTTCTACATTACCGTTTGCATTGAATGAATTCTCGTAATGGCTTTCCGGGCCATGATTCTGGTTGTCACCGAGACCCATCGGCTGACCGATTCTCGGACGTTTTGGTTTTTTAGCTTCGTTAGCTTCCATGATTAAAAATAGAGTGTTTGCTGTGCTTTTGCGCCTTAGAGGTTATCGTCAGTTGATAGCCTCATACTTCGCCGCCTCTCGGCAAGCTAAGGTTACATGCCTTTAAAACAACAGATTAATTAATTTAGTTATGTATGGAGTATGTTAAAACGTTTCCCTCTGTTAACGAAACCGCCGAAGTCGGATCAAACGGTCTCAAATTATAACGCAAAAATAAACCAATTTGTCGAAACAAGCAAACCTGCATGCGGGTAAAACTGATTTTTTCCTGCCTGTAACGCCTGCATATGAACAACTGTGAGGTTTCGACTTCCCGGATCAGCTTTCCCTTGTGATAATGAAGTCGATAAGCGAAAGGAAGGCATCGCGCACATCCGAATCCGGGAAACGCCCCATCAAGGCCGCCGCTTCATCGCGCAGGCACTTCATAGTGGCATATGCATAATCCACCCCGCCCCCTTCAAGGGCGAAGCGTATCAGGGTGTCTATCTCCGACGGCTCCAGCGCCTCTTTCCTTACCAGTTCCACCATCCTGGAGTGTTCGGGATTGGATTCATCCTCGAGCACATGCAGCAACGGCAGGGTCACTTTTCCCTCCCGCAGGTCGTTGCCTGTAGGCTTCCCGATTTTCTCATCGGAAAAGTAGTCGAATATGTCGTCCTTGATCTGGAAGCACAATCCCAGCAGACGCGCAAATTCCCTAAGCGTGTCCAGGCGGTCGTCATCCACCCCTACACCGTATGCCCCCACCTCTACGCACGACACAAAGAGCGACGCGGTCTTGCGATAGATGATGTTGAAATAAGCCTCCTCGTCAAGATGGTTGTAGCGGGCATTGTAAATCTGGTCAAGTTCCCCTATCGAAAGCAACCTTCCGAGGTCGGAAATCGAACGGACAATGCGTATATCACCCGTATCCACCCCCTGCAACAATGCATTTGAAAGGAAAAAGTCGCCCACCAGCACGGCCAGATGATTATCCCATGCGCCGTTGATGGTCAGCGACCCTCGACGGGTCAGCGTATCGTCAACAACATCGTCATGTATCAGCGAGGCATTGTGCAAAAGCTCCACTGCCACCGCGCCGGCAATCACCCGGTCGTTGACATCGCCGAGCAATTTGGCACTCAGCATCACGAGAATAGGCCGTATCTGCTTCCCTTTTTTTTCGAGATAGTTATGCACCACACTGTTCATCAATGCATTGGGTGAATCAAGCGTTGCCTGAATGCGTTCATTCAGCAACCTGAGTTCCGGAGCCAATGTTTGTTGAATTGTCTGTAATGTAGTCATTTTCTCGAATTATGGTGCAAAATTAGTAAAACTTGGGATATAATATATTCTTTCCCGCAAATTTTGCCCCCGACCAGCAAAAAAATCAGGGACAGAAGTCAAACTCCCATCCCTGACATTGCCTTATCAGCCTTGGCCGACACGCCCTCTTCACGGTTTCAGCTCCAAAACGAAGCGGGCGCCTTTGGTATATGTGCTGTCGAGGGTAAGCCTGCCGTTCATACCGGCTGCACGCAGGGCACAGATGGGCAGGCCGAGGCCGTCACCCTCGGCAAGGTTGCGCACACGGGTGAACGGTTTGAAAATCTGTTCGCGCTCCTCTTCCGGGATACCGGCACCTGTATCGGTGATAATGTACTGGTATGTGTGCGGGCCGCGTTTCTTGAATTCAATCGATATTCGGCCGTCTTTCGGCGTATGGTATTCGGCATTTCTCAACAGATGCCCTAGCACCAATGCCACCTGCTCGCGGTTGATTTTGACCGTAAGCTTAGGCACATCCACCGTAACGTTCTCACGCCCCGACATTCCGAGTTGGTCGAGCACTTCCGCCGTGAATGCCTGCATGTTCACATCCTCTGTCTCTACCGGGTCGGTAAGGGTGCTTTCAAGATCGGAAAGTTCCTGGATATGGGCGGAAAAATCCTTAAGCGCCTTCACCGCAGGCAGCTTTTGGTCGAGTGTGTCGAGCGTCGGTTTCATCTGGGCCGAGATGTTGTGGATAAACTCGGTTTTCAGCTTGTTATGCTCGTTAGCGGTGGCAATGGCCTGTTTTTGGTTGCGCGTCAGCACCATGTAGCGCAAAAGCATTATCCCTAGGAACACCAATGCCCCCACCAGGATTGCAGCCAGCACGCACAAGGCCACTATGATGTATTGCTTACCGTTTATAGTGCTGTCTTTTTCTTCGATGGTCTGCAGGCTTTCGTCATATTTGGCCTGCAAACCGGCATATTCCTTCTTGGCCTGTACGGCTTTCACAGAATCGGTCCACACATTGTATTTATCATAGGTGCGGGCAAGCAATGCGGCATTGTTGGCACGCGTGGCCATACCGATGAGGCTGCGGTAGCATTTGTCGACAAGGGAATAATCATCAGTCGCCTTCGATTGCTCCACCAGCCGGTTGAAAGCCGCATCACCCTCCCTGGGAAGGCCGAGGGTATAGAAACTATTAGCTTTCTGATAAAGCAGGTCGGTGGCCAGGGAATCGTTTTTGGAAGCCTTTGCGGCACCCTCCATATACTCTATCTGTTCGCGGACACGGGCGGCATTTTTCAGCTTCGTGTACATCAGCATGCGCTCCTTATGTATCGGGTAGTGCAATTCCGGCCTAGGTTTGGACGATGCGGTTTCGGCATCGGAAAGAATCCCGTCAAGACGCGAAAGCACTTCGAACGCCTCTTTGTAATACCCCTCGCGATGATAAAGCGCCGCCGTGTTGACCGCACATACCACAGCTTTATCAGTCTGGGAACGCGCTGCAAAAGCATTGTACGCCTGGAGGAAACAATAACGTGCCTTGACATATTCCTTATTATCCAGGCTTGTCTGCGCCTGCTTCATCAGCTGGTCACCGCGCGATTGCGCACCTGCCGGTAAAAAGCCTGCGAATGCGATGCATAGCATCATGACGGCGATAAGTTTCTTCATATCGGGTGTTATGATTATAGATTTATGATAGATGAATGGTTAACCGAAAGTTCAACAATTTGAAGTGCAAAGATAATCTAAAATCGTTATCATCACATTATCCGGCAATAGAAAATATGGCGATTCCAAATGTTAATTATGAATTGTGAAACGGTGACTGAATCCTGACTTCACCGTGGTTTGTTGAAAACCTACGCGATTTTATCGGAAAGTGCGTGGCTTTTGCAATGCTATCGGATTCTTTGTAGTATCTTTGTTTTAAATAAATAAGTCGTAAAATTATTTTATATTTCCATCGGGATTATAAAGTTGCCAAGTAACAGTCTACGTGATAATTTTATGACTTATTTATGGGAAGGTGTGTCATAATTACGATTCTTATATGAGATATTTTATATCTGCGGGTGAAGCTTCAGGCGATATGCACGGGGCTCCGTTAATAGAAGCGCTGAAAAGTTTGGATAACAGGGCGGAGTTCCGTTTCCTTGGGGGGGACAGTATGGCCGGGGCAGCCGGACAGGAACCGCTGATTCACTACCGCGAAATGGCATATATGGGATTCAGCGAGGTGTTGCGTAATCTTGGGAAGGTGCTCGGCAACCTCAAAACAGCCAGGAGGGAGATAAGCAGTTGGCATCCCGACGCGGTAGTGCTGATTGATTATCCCAGCTTCAATCTAAAGCTCGCAAAGCATGCCTATAACCTGGGGATACCGGTTTATTACTATATTTCCCCTAAAATATGGGCATGGAAGGAATGGCGCGTAAAAGATATAAGGCGCTATTGCCGGAAGGTGTTGTCGATTCTGCCGTTCGAGGTAGAATTTTATGGCAGGCACTCAATGGCGGTAGAGTATGTCGGCAACCCTTCGGTCGAAGAGGTCGATGCCCGTGAGGCCGCATTGCCAGGCAAAGATAAATTCACGGAGCGTTGGGGACTGTATGCAGGGAAGCCGTTACTGGCATTGGTTCCCGGCAGCCGCATGGGCGAAATACGCAACAACCTGCCTGTAATGGCCGACGTCGCACGCCGATTCCCCCAGCTACAGCCGGTCATTGCAGGAGCTCCTGGCATCGACACCGGCATCTATTGCAACTATTCTGATTTCCCTGTGGTTACCGATGCCACCTTCGAGCTGGTCAGGAATTCGGCATGTGCGTTGGTAACCTCAGGTACGGCCACACTGGAAACCGCCCTGCTCGGCACACCGCAGGTGGTTTGTTATCGAGGCAACGGGTCGAAGGCGTTCTACAACATCATGAAGCACGTCATAAAATGCCCGTTCGTGTCATTACCCAACCTTATCGCCGGGAAAGAGATTGTGCCGGAAATGCTGATGCATATGTGCAATCCCGACAATGTGGCATATGAGCTTGAAAAGATTCTGCCCGGAACCCCCGGACGCGACGAGATGCTGCACGGCTACGCACGTATGCGCGGACGCCTCGGGGAATCAACCGCCGCCGAAACCGCCGCCGCCGCCATTTGGAAAAACCTGAACCACATATATTGATATATACAATATATTCCTCTAAATATCTCGTAACACCGAAAAACATACACGTATTTCGGACAAAGCGACCCAAAATATCACGGCTAAATTTGAGTTATCTATAACTTCTCACGTATTATTCAACCATTGATTGGAGCGGACTTCTTTACACCTGCATATTCATCAATATAATTCAGACTGATATTATTGATTTGCCGAAGAAAGCCGACAACATGGCAAGTGTCGATACCGTGAAATTATGCTGCCCGCTGAGCCATCTGGTTATCTCACTTGGCCGCTTGCCTAGTTGGTCGGCAAACTCTTTTTTCGAAAGACCGCGTTCCTGCATAAGTGCATCTATCTTGTTGGAAATTGCAAAGGATAGATTTATTTCCTCTTTCATTTCTTGAGGAACCCGCGTCACCATCTCCCTGTATCTGTTCCTTATATCTTTCATAGTTCAAATTTTTTATCGGTTTCTATTGATTGTAAGGTAATTGTCACAGTACCTTCTCTTTGACCCTCTTTTAACAACTCCTCAAACTTCTGAAGAGTAAGAACATATCCGCGCAGAGAGTCATCCTCTTCATAAGTACGCGAATTCTTGACCCCTCCATTACCAAGAATAAGGATTTTGTCAGAAAGGCGCAAACAATAAAGCCGTAGCTTTGAACGAAGCACAGGCAAAGCTACTACAGAATCACGCATTTTGCCCTCAGGCCGGAAGAAACGTTCCAACGCGCCCTCGTCAGCAATCCTATCTACGAGTTGAACAATGCGTAGCAAATCCCGGTTCAGATGCGCATCTTCTATGAATTTGGAGTAGAATCGTTCGTATTCCGTCTCAGATTCTGCTGCAAACTGAATCGTATATATAGTACATTTGTCAGTGTCATTGACCAAAACAAGTTCAACTTCGCTCATATTTATTATGGCATTTATGGTTACAATGCAAATATACGAAAACCATTTCACATAAATGTGAAATATTGCCATATTTTTTAAGAGCTCCCGGTCATCTATCTGACCACCTGGCTATTGAGGGGACGAGGTCTATTCAGGTTGGCGCTCGTAGGCGCCGAGTGCGGGTGCCGTGAGGTCGCGGGGTGTTCCGAAAGCATCGCTGGCGGTAGCAGGAAGGGTGAGCGAGGGATTACCGGCACCGAAGGCGGGCGAGTCGTCATGCAGCCGGTAGTCAAACAGATATGCTTCCCTGTCAGTGAAATAGAGCGGGTCTTTATCCCACAGGCAGTCAATAAAATGCTCATCGTTCTCACCCGATGATTTCAACAGGCAATTTTGCAGGTATATGTCTGTTTCATCCAGCTCGCCATGTGAAAGTTCGGAGCCGTTGCCATAAATGATCGAATTGCTTATCAAAGCGGAAACATATGGCAATGCGGCATCGTCGCCTTCAACGGCATCATCAGCATTTACATGGACGAACTGCACGGCTGGGCCTCCGAGGGCGGTAAACAGGTAATAATTGGCGAATGTGCAATGATTGAACAGGTGATTTCCACCCGTAAGGCACACAATCCCCATGGATGCATCGGTAAGTTCGCAACCTGCTGCCTCGACATTGCTGTGTATTGCCTCGATAACGTAGCCTTTGGTGTTACGCACCTGTGAGTTTATAATACGCAGTGCCGGAGCGGCGTCATCCGATTGCACATGGTCAAGACGCAAACCTTCGGCGGAGTTGCGGATGGTGGCATGAGAGATGTTATTTGCCCGTGAAGTCGGAGTAAATTCTATACCCCTCCACTGCCCCGACATAATTTCATAGGGTATGGATGCTGCCACGAATCCGAAACGGGCGCCGGTCATTGAAACAGCAGCCTCGGCAGTTCCCTCTACGTTGAGTGTTCCATGAACCACTATGCGTGCATCATCGTGGAAGAAAAGTTCAGCCCCGGCAGGGATGGTCAGGGTTACCCCCTCCTCGACCACAAGGCTGTCGAACACCTGATAGGGCTTATCGGCAGAAAGGCGCGTATCGGAATCATAACGGGTGTTACCCCTCAAACGTGTAACATCACGCCCGGTGGCTTTCACGGGGAGTTTGTTGCTTACGCCGTTTGTCTGAAACTCTATGTGTGCAAGCAGGTCGACCGCCATGTTGCGCCCGTTTTCGGGCAACGTGGCTTCAACAAACACATAAATAGAGTCTTTGGCACGGATTTCGACATTGTGGAATTCCCTGCCGCTAAGGCCGTCGACATTCATACGGAAATGATTCCCCTGGTCATCGGCAAAACCGATACGGCTTATATTGATACCCTTGTCATGACGGTTATATACGATGAAACTCTTTGTCGGGGATGCATCAAGCGTGAAAAGGTTGCCCAACCGTACGGTGTCGGTCGAGAATGTGGGTTGGTCCGACGGCGAAGAACTCATCGAATCCTCTATGCATGAGCTGAAAGCCAAAACCGGGACAACCAGCAGGGCAATCAGTTTGAATATGTTTCGCAGGTTTTTCATAATCATAGGGATAACGTTGCCACATCGGCTATTATTGCCTTGCCCGAAAGGGTTTTACCATCTCTTAACCGGTTGCATATCAATGGCTGTTTTAGTAAATTTGCATAGACTTTTGATTCGTTATACCTTGAAACTTACCAAATATATATCTGCCTTTCTCTTTCTGGTGTGGGCAACCTGCGCACCAGGCATAGCCGCATTGGAGGTGGAAACCTCGCCCGGACTTCTACACGAAAAAGTCGGGAATGCGGCCAATGTGCAGAAACTGACTGTTACAGGGTCAGTCGATGTACGTGATTTCGAATTCATCGCCTCTGAAATGCCCAGCCTGGAAACTCTGGATTTAAGTGATGCCGCAATAGCGGCATATGAAGGCGCACCGACATTTACCGGGCGGACTTCTCACCACGCCGACGTCTTGCCGGAATGCGCATTGATGTGCCATGCCCTTGAAAACATTGTGTTGCCCCGAAATCTGAAGGCGATTGCCGACGGGGCTTTGGGAGGCTCGGGAATAAAATCGCTGACCATTCCGAAAGGGGTCACCCATA
>OFFY01002688.1_pt1 | contig 12014 bp, 12 predicted proteins | sample 1521481 | NCBI WGS metagenome assembly OFFY01 (sample SAMEA3504117, study PRJEB24116) | mouse gut metagenome | biome: mouse gut; feature: mouse-associated habitat; material: faeces | place: Denmark | collected 2011
AATAATTACAGAAATTGAAGTTTAGGTGATATTTATATTTTCAAAGTTGGAAATTTGACGTTTTATAAAATGCGGAAAAGGAGCGATTACATAATGAGTACAAAGGCCAGACAGCAGCTTAACAGGCTGATTGATTCGATCCAGCAAGCAGAGATCAGGGAGTTGGAGCAGCAGCGGAAAAGGTTAGCGGCTTATGCTGACCGCCACAAAGCCGATATGGAGGAAGATACTGCTATAGCTACTGTGATCCGTGACCTGAACAATTATTTATCTGACAGGGCAGAAGCATATATAACGGTAATGAATGATGTTGGAAAAGCCCTGACAGGGCGGGACGCTGTAGCGGAGTTTTCAGAGGAAAACGGGCTTCCCTATGTAGAGTGCGAAGTATAGGAGATAGCAATGGACAAGATACCATTTTGGGAAAAATATACTTTGTCAATAGATGAGGCAGCAGCCTATTTCAGAATTGGCAGAGACAAACTATACAAACTTGTAAACGAAAATCCTGATGCTGATTTTATACTTTGGAATGGGACAAGGGCGCAGATCAAACGAAAGAAATTTGAAGAATATATTGATAGATTGAATGTGCTTTAGCTGGAAAACTACATTGTTAAACTATTTGATTTTTTCTATTGCCGCCTTAACTATGTAGTGTTAGGGCGGCTTCGCATTTTATAGAGTTTAATAGATAGTTAAGTATTGCTTTATGCGGAAAAACATCGTATCGACCTTTTGAAATTAGGGTTTTGAGTGGCGCAGTATCTTAAACAAAATCAATCAAAGAAGGAGTTGACTAAATGGCAAATTTGAAAGATGGAGTATATATCCCTAACATTGATGGAAAGGACATTTTTCTATCAAATATCCACAATAAAAGCCAGCAAGCAAAAGGAAAAAAGGAAGTTGGCTATACTCTAAAATGCCGTATCGGTGAACAACAGGGGAAGTACAATTTTAAGCGTTTCGGTTCAAAGCTGGATTATAGCCTTGATTTATTCAAAATGCAGGAAGTTTATCAACGTGTATACAATGCAAAAAATTTCTCTTTTGTAGCTAATGGGAAAAATTACTCAACCCATATTATCAATGTTACCTTTAATTACAACGTCAGAGAGTTTAACAGAACAGCCAATAATACTTATGTTAGATTAGGTTACTCACCAGATGAATCAGATTTTCATGACGGGGTTGTGGTGGATGATGGAAAATTGATTGGCATTAAGGTTGAGCAAGATATAAAATACCCCGTTCCTGATAATATACTTGGAAAATACTTTCGCTTTTGTAATGGACAGTACGTAGCAAACAGCAATATTCCTGTTGTTAAGAAGGTAAGCGAAATTCGGGAAGAACTATATAAAAACGGTTTTGTTTGTGACGGTATACAGTTTGTGCGATATAAGCGCAGCGCAGGATCGAGCAGACTTGGAACTTGTCTTTTTATTGATAAGAGATTGTATGCGCCAATGATTAAATGGTCTATGTGCGGATTGAAGATTGCGGAAAATCAAGAAATTGATCTTGCGGCCTTAGAAGCGTATATCTCTCTAACGCTTAGTAGCATTATTGGAACAGTAGAAATTAAGCCTGAAAACATTCTTTTGATTGATGATTATAAAAGCAAGTTCATAGATCATGTAATTGCTACAAGGTTTGAAAACGGGCAATTAATATCAAAACCTGAAGATGTGGAAATCACGAATAATATTTGGGATGGACAGTCTCTTATGGATAGGAGCCTCTTTTTGCAATTTCAGGAACAGCAGCGGAAAGATGATCCAGACGCTAAAGAGCATGGTATGCTTCTGCTTCGTGCCAGATTCTTTAAGTCATGCTGTTTCAATGCAAATATTCAACAGTGGTTTGTAGATAATGGTATAACTGATGTAGGCCAGCTATGCGGAAAAACTCAAGCGAAAAAGGTTGAGGATATTAAGCTGATTACTACACCAAGTTCTATTAAATTTTTGAAATTCGGAAGATTCGATGAATGGTTGGATGAAATAGAGTCTACATTTGGCGTTGTTAAGCACGAAAAACCAACACACTTTTTTGATGGGCGTATGGTGCAGACACATTACCAGTTACTAAACACTTTACAAATAACCTATGACGAAGTGGAAAAGTTGGTGAAACCATCCCTTGACTATGCTAACATGATTAAGATTGATCCAGCAGCATTGAAACACCATATTGACTATCAATATTGTACGCCAGATGAGACATATTATAATCGGGCGATTACATCAAAGAATGATATTATTACTAAAATGCTGGAAACTACAGATTGTTTTTCTCAAACAAAGTTATATCGTGACTTTGCGAAGGCAATCTTGGATTCTTTCAAAAAGAACTTGCGTTGCGGACATATCCTTGTGCATGGAAATTATAGCGTCTTATGCGGAAATCCTATTGAAATGCTGATGCAATCCATAGGCCAGTTTAGCGGAAACCCTATCATGGAACCGAACACAGTACATAGCACGTATTTTGCTGATGGGGAAGAACTGTTGGGATCACGTAGCCCTCACGTCACAATGGGAAATGTTCTGGTGACAAAGAATGTGCAGCATGAAGAAATAACCCGCTATTTGAATCCAACGCCAGAAATCGTGTATATCAATAGTATCAACGAAAATATCCTTGAGCGGTTATCTGGTGCTGACTTTGACAGTGATACTATTATGCTGACGAATAACGAAATCATGCTTCAGGCAGCGAAGCGGAATTATGAGCATTTTCCCGTTCCAACAAAGTTAGTTGAAGCTACGAACCTAAAGCGGAAATATACTAATTTTGATAAGGCTGATTTGGATATTAAAACCAGTGTCAACAAGATTGGCGAGATTATCAATTTGTCACAGGAGTTAAATTCTATCCTTTGGGATAGTCTTTATCATGGAGCAAGCATAGAAGATGTGATGGAATTGTATTGTGATATTGCACAGTTGGATGTTATGAGCAATCTGGAAATTGATTCTGCAAAACGGGAAAATCCGGCTGACAATACTTTAGAACTTAAAAAGCTGAAAGAAAAGTATGGTATGCGTGATGAGAAAGGTAGGCATATACGGCCTCTTTTCTTTCAATATGTTGATGAATATAAAGGTTATCGGGATGGCTATTACATTTATATTGAAGAAGATGGTGAATACAGGAAACATGATATTGTCGGAACACTTAAAGAAGCGAATGAAATTAAAGCGGATAGAGAAAATCTTTCGATAGAAAAAGGGCGTATGTCATATATCAAGCATGAAACAGCTATGGATTACTTAGAGAAGGCGATCAGCCGCTATCAGATGAGCCGCTGGAAGTCAAAAGATTTACTTGACTTTGCCGATTGTTTAATTGATTCAAGGACAACATCAGGCCAGCTTCGTAGTAAACAGGCAAGAGACATTGTAGTTATGATTCAAGAAGCCAAAAGAAAAATAGATGGTATCTGGAAAAGCGATCAGGGTAACAATGCGGAAAAGCGAAATGCTGCTGATGAAATAGAATCTGAACTAATTACCCAAATTTCAAAGCTGTCTCTTGAGCAGAAAACCATGTATCACTTGCTGAAGCTACTGGACAAAAAAGACTATACCAATATTCGCAAATTCCTTTTCATAGTATTGTTTCAAGTCCACAATGGAGCCTTCTATGAACTCATAAGGAAACGAAGGGAGCCTGTTTACTGGCTGATTGAAGTATCAAAGGGCAATGGAACAACCCAAATTTATGATTTTGAGTATATAAAATCCTTGGATGACAATTCGGAGTTTTGTGGAAATCTTGATAGTTTTTTAAAATCGACCACTTGAAAAATCCTGTATAATAGAAGGTATGAGAGCATACCAAAAAGAAGCTACGGGAAGGAAATTTGCCAAAGCAAAAGAATCAAAATATTTTCGGAAACAAGTGTTGGCGGATTAACCTTTCCGCTGACACTTTGTTTTATGTAAATCAAAATAGAAAGGAAGGTGCTTTATGGCACAAATTACAATTCAGCAACAGGAAGAACTAATGCAGCGAACGAAGAAATTTGTTGCAAAATATGGTATTAGCAAAAAGTGGTTAGCGTCTAAAGTTGGTATCTCAGTAAGGGATTTTTCGCTGTTTATTAACGCCAGATTTGCTATTACTCAATATCAATATGATAAGTTACTCGGTTTTGTTGATGAGTGGGAACAGTGTATGTCCACTTTCAGCCAGCTTTGATTCTAAGCAGGAAGATTGATAATGAAATGGAGTAGTGAATGATTAGACGAATGAAAAATGGGGACATGGTGCAACCATCGAACCTTGAAAAAGACAATTATCAAATTAAAGAGGATGGAATTTTTATTTCAGACTCACAGCGAGAACGATATAATAAAATCAAAAAAGCAACTGAATTTAATGGAAAAGTAAAATATAATTCAAAAAAGCATGGAGGATTTACATTTTTGCGTATTGAAAATGCACTAAATGAGATAAATCCCGCAACTGTGGGACGGTTGGCCTACTTATCAACCTATATGGAATATGGTAATCAGCTACTTATGCGCTCTAAAAACCGTCCTATGCTCAAAAATGATCTACCAGAAGTCCTACTTATCAGCAGAGACACAGCAAACAAGTTTTACAATGAGAGTAAAAACGCTGGACTGATAGAGGATCACGGCAGCGAAGGACTTTACATGAATGAAGTCTTTTTCCGGGATCAAACAACGGACAAAAATCAAATCAGACTGTACCGTAAGACGATCCAGCAGCTATACAAAAGAACACTTCCAAAATATATCAAGAACTTTGGATTTATTATTCAGTTGGTAAGTTACATCAACCGAGAGTGGAATATTATTTGTCATAATCCGTTGGAAAAAGACAGCAATATGGTGCAAATAATGACAATGAAGGAACTTTGTGAAGCCATTGATTATGATTATTCCCACATTTCACGGCTCAATGAAGCCCTGTTTGGGCTTGCGTTTGATTGGAATGGACGGAAACAGGCTCTTTGTGCGTCCATTGAATTTACAACCGAAGAAGGCAAGCAAAAGGGATTGATTGTCAATCCGCATTTAGTTTTTGCCGGAACGGATTTTAAAAAGGTTGAGGGTTGCGGTATGTTCTTCAGGCCACGCAAGACAAAGGCCATTATGCAGTATGATGAAAAAAGTGAGACAGCTTGAAAAGTCTTGAAATACAGCACTTTTCAAGGGGGGTATAGCCATTTGCCTGACAAAAAGGCGGGGGTAATAGCCATTTGCCTGACAAATAAAAAGGGCTGAAAACCCCTGATACACAGAGGTTATTAAGCACTTTTGGGAAAAATCCTTATCATATATCATTAAGGACAGCCCCCGTAGGGGGATGGCCCAACTCCCGCAACGTCAGAACGGCGACAGCCTGAAACTGGGTACAGCCAGCGAATAACTACATAGACAATAAGGAGGATAAACCATGAGCGTAAATCTTGAACAATTCAAACCAGTAACATATCTGGTATTTACTACAAACGCATTAAGAAACAACATTGGTGATGGAACATTGGAGTATTACAAAAAATACGAGAGTCCTTTTTCATCATTTACCAAAGCGGATGAACCGTTTAGCGCAGATCATCCAGAATTTTTCTATTGCAATGAATTTACGGTAAAGCGGTGTACTCCGCAAAGCGAAATCATTGATAAGGCAAGAAAAGCGTTAGGCAATATTGCAATGACTCAACGGAAAAATACTTTCTACCGTGAGGAAGTAATTCTATTGCTTAGTTGTAATGATGATGGGGAATTTGATTTAGATGTAATTTACTATGAAACTAATACCAGAAAATGGACTATGGAGCCGTTCGCAGACTTAGCGGAAGATTCAGAGTTTACAGAGAAACAGACAAGTTATGTTGTAGATAAGTTAGTTGACTTCTACAATGTAAAGGATAATAATCCAAAAGCTAAAATTAGGGATTTACAAAAAGAATATTTGACTTAATAATACACCAGTAACAACGGGGAATTGCCGTTAAGATCAGCATATCGTGGCATTGTCATATCTGGAGTGACGATGCTCCAGCTTTTACCTCCTTATACTATGGCAGCGGATGGCAAGACCGTTGACGGTATGTTGACTTTAGCGGCAATTCACCAAACAATTATTTGAACAATCCAGCACAACCCGCCTTGCCCAACATTGGGTATGAGCGGGATTACTTATGTCACAAACCAATTAACTGATTGATAAATTCAATGGACTTTGCGCCAGCAAAGGACATTGGCAAGCCGTAAGGCTTGCTATTAATAGTAACCCGCAAAGTATAACGGCGGGAGGGATGGTGCAGCTTGACAATCGCCTTGCGGCGAGTTGCCTTCGCTGTCATTCACTTGCCTTGCGGCAAGTTCATGATAATAAATATAACAAGCAGAAAGAGGGGTATTTATAATGGCAAATACAATTTTGAATGACGATACGAAGATTACGGTACAAGCACTTGTAATCAATATTTGCTATACTTGTCCAATTACATTTGAGACATTTAATTGGATGGAAATTGGCGACACGCAGGAAATGACATACAAGCAAATTCGGATTATGAGTGTAAAGCACCCACGCTATTTTTCCGAAAAGTGGCTCAAGCCGTTGAATGATGAGGTTTTAGATAAATTAAAGCTGAAAAGATTCTTTGAAAACAATTTGAGCCGTGGTGATCTTAAATTGCTGTTTGGCAATGATGTTGCGGCAGTTGAGGAAATGCTTGTAAACTTGAATCCTGATGCTAAGACTGAATTAGCAAATAAGGCGGTAAAGTCCGCTAAAGATGGTAAGATTAATAACGTCAAGATTATTCGTCTGATTGAAAAGCATTTGGATGTTGAAATTATGAAGTTGGTTTAAGGGGGTATTTGTAATGGATAATAAAACTTCAACGATGGCAGCGGCTCTTGAGGCCGTGAATATTAAGACGCAGCAGGAGGGCAAATACCGCCCGTTTGATGATGTGATGGGCGAGTTGTGGGATAAGTGGCCCACGTTGGAGCAGAACGACAAACAGCAAATTGCAAATATGTTTGTGCGTTGTATGCTTTGAGGTGGATCATGAATAAGTACATACCTGTTTTCACCTATCCGCTTGCTTCGTTTTTGGTTAATGAGGGCTGGGTTATTCACCATACAGCCCCCAATAAAAACGATCCACAAAAACAAGTGTACTATTTCAATTATTGTCCTTGGATTTATGAGGACATGAACCAATTCAAAGGCTCTAAGGAGGATAAGACTATGAAGTATATAACTAAAACTATTAAGGGAGAACCAGATTATTTAGTTCCAATTTACGATAATAAAATGGTTAGATATTTGCTTGATCTTGGCTTTAAAATTGAACGTGTAGAAGTCTATATCAGCGAGGTTGATAACAGCAGAAGGCGAGTTATATACTTCAAGTATCGGTGGGGACTTTATCATGGGATTCAGCAATATATGAATCGGCAGGACAAAATTAAGCGCAAGAAAGCAAACAAGCAAGTCAAAAAGGAGGAAAAAAATGTATAAATCTATTGACAGGTATTTGATTGGCTATAACAATGAGACAGATGTTGTAACCGTTGCAGCACAGGTGTTTTTGGTGCGGACGGATAATCCAGACGAAGCAGTAGTGGCATATGATGCAAAACAGTTAAAATACATTGCTGATTTTGACGGACACGATTTAGGGGATAATAGGCGTTACGCTCTGTATGCGCCTGAACGTAAAGATTTTGCTAATTTCTTTTCTGTGCGTTGCCCTGAACATAAAGGCTTCTCTCTTAACCCTAAAGTAAATTTAACTCCATTTGTTGAGGAATTAAACAGGCAGCAACTTCCACTTACAGATAGATTGGTAGCACAAATCGAAAACAACATGCAAGCAAGCTGGTATGAGGATTTTGCAAATCGAAATGACTTAATCCCGCTGGATGATATTAAAAAGATGATTGAGGCCAGCAAGCAGAAGGAGGCGCAAAATGAAGGACGGTAAAGTGTGTTTGAAATGTGGAAAGCCCAAAGCGGATTCTGCATTTTTTAAATCGTCAAGTAGTTATCATAAAGATGGCTTAGTGCCTATTTGTAGAAAGTGTATTATTGATGATGTTTATGATCCTGACACTGGTGCTATGGACATAGGCAGTTTTGAGGAAATATTGCGGCAAGTAGACAAACCATTTTTGCCTGAAGTGTTGGATGCCGCTGAAAAGCAGATTGAGAAACAGTATTCGGATAAAACAGGATATGAGCGTGTAAAAACCGCCGTTGGATTGTATTTTAAGAACATTAATTCATTGAAGCAGTATCAGGATACTACATACTCTAACTCTGATAGTAAACCATCAAAAAGGAAACACACAAATGATTTGGTCTATTATTTGCCAGATGATAATTTTGCCGTTACTGAAGAGATGATCCGTTTGTTCGGTGAAGGATATACGGCAAAAGAGTATCAAACAATGCAACGAATTTATGATGATACCAAACAAGATTATCCGAATATTTCTACCAGTCAAAGAAATCTTTTGTTGCGTTATGTTCGGTTTGCTGCTAAAGAAGAAATTGCAACAAGTTCTGACGGAATTGCTGATGCTGAGAAATGGTCGAAGTTAGCCTCTGATGCACTGAAGCAGTTAAATTCTATTGATGTTCAAGGTGGTGTAACGAGTTTTTCAGAGTTCTTTCAGAAGTTTGAGCGAACGAAAGATGTTACACGCATTTTGCCACGGTTTAAGTATCGCCCTAATGATGCGCCAGATTTCATTATCTGGTGCTATATTAATTATTGCCGTAGACTTGAGGGCAAGCCAGAAGTTCCATATGAGGATGTTTATAAATTTTATGATGATAAAGTTGCTGAGTATGTAAAGCAATACGGCGATCCATATGGAATTTTTGCTGATGATCCCACACTAAATAATCGTGAGAAAATTAAGGAGTTTATTGAGTTGCCGCCAGATTATTATGGTGATAATCATGAATGATATAGTAATAAAATCCTTGTATTCTGTCAACAGCGCACAGCCTGACAGCCGCCAGATCAGCATAACAATCAATGCACTCTATGATGGTGCTTGCTTCGGCAAGTGCCTTTTTCCATGCGACACTATAGAGAATAGTAAAGAAACATTGCAGGATATACCCATTCTGACAGAGGACGGCAGTTGCGCCGTGGGAACGATCCCGGAGGGGACAACTTTTCGATGGAAAAAATTGAAAATTGATGGAGTATGGCGCAACTATCTTCAAGCCGATGCCCTATTGTGGAGCAAGTTAGAGGACAAATTGCCTGTTTTTTCTGAAAATTCTACAAAATTTTATGAAATCGAGTTAAATTTATCGAAAATTACAGGAAAACTACAGGGAAATGGAGATTTTTGCGTATCCGCTTTCCGGGTGGACAGTTGCCGCTTGCTGGATAGTCAGAGCAAGGATCAAACAGGAGCATATACGCAGACTGACCGCTACGGTAAATTGGCGCATAAGTGAATTACAGATATAAGGGGGTAAGATATGGCAAATAGTAACGCAGATGGCGAGATTGTACTTGGCCTACAAATAGCGCAAACTACACAATTAATCCAGTCACAGTTAAATCAATTATCGAAGAATCTTAGCCTGTTGATTACTGGTAAACTGGATTATGCTAAGACCAGTTCTCAACTGAAAAAGGACTTAAAGAATCTCAAAGAAAATATCAATCTGATTGGTACGATTGATAAGTCAAAGCTGAAGAAAGATGTTCAAGCAGCAGTATCACAGGTGCAAGTTGCGCCGAAAATTGATACGGGCGCATTGCAAAAGCAGATTGAAAAGGTTAGCATTAATCCCAATGTTGAAGGTAACAGCGAACTTCAACAGATGGGTAATAATCTGGATTCTATCAATAAGAAATCAGCGGCTACAGTTGCAAGTGTTGGCCTGTTAAATCAGGCGTTCCGCACATTGCAGAACACGGCAAAGCAGATGATCCGCACAGCCGCCGAACTGGATCAACAGTTGACCGATTTGCGGATGGTGACAGGACAAAACTATGAAGATGCGTCCCGCTTGGTGGATAGCTATAACGCCTTGGCAAAAGAATTAGGTGCTACAACTTCACAGGTTGTCGATGCCGCCGATGAATGGTTGCGACAGGGTAAGAGCATTTCTGAGGTTGAACAGCTTATTGCTCAGTCAATGGTGCTGTCAAAGGTTGGCAAGATGGATTCTGCTGATGCAACCAAAAATCTGACTTCTGCAATGAAGGGTTATGGGCTGGCAGTAGATGATGTATCGGGGATTGTTGACAAGCTGACCGCTATTGACTTGCAAGCTGCTGTTAGTTCCTCTGATTTAGCAATCGCTATGTCAAAAACAGCCAGTAGTGCAAATTTGGCTGGTGTAAGCATGGACAAACTCTTGGGATACTTGGCTGTCATGAAAGAGACTACACAAGGCGGGGCAGAAGAAATTGGTACAACAATGCGTACTATTTTTGCCAGATTGCAAAACGTCAAAATTGGTAAGTTTGTCGATGATGAAACAGGCGAAGCCATTAACGATGTTGAAAGTGCTTTAGGTAAAGTTGGAATTGCACTTAGAGAAACTAACGGCGATTTTCGCAATATGGAAGATGTTCTGGATGAGGTTGCCGCAAAGTGGAGTGCGCTGACAAACTTTGAAAGAGCGGGAATTACAGCAGCAATCGCCGGAACACGTCAGAGAGAAAAATTTACTATCCTGATGGAGAACTACGGCAAGGCTTTAGAGTATGCCGAGGTAGCAACCAACTCTGAAGGCACAGCTATGAAAAAGTTTGCGGCCTATCAGGAGTCGGTAGAGGCACATTTTAATTCCCTGATTGCGTCCGCTGAAGCACTGTCAAAGCAGACTTTCCCGCCTGAACTGTTAAACGGTTTTATTGATGCTGGGGCGGCTATACTTGATTTTCTGGAGGCCACAAACCTTCTGACTATTGCGCTATCTACTTTGGGAGCGGCTTTGACCATGAAAGGGCTTGGTATCTTCGGTGGTAAAATTAAGAGTATCTATCAGAGTGTCACTAATCTATCAGTGGCGTTTGATATTTTGGGTAAGTCTGCAAATGTCAAATTGTCAACGGAGCAGTTTAATCAGCTTCTGACAGTGACAAAGGGACTCAATGCACAACAGCTTAAATTGGTAGTCAGTAATAAGGCTCTGACTACGGAACAGCGCATGATGATCCTGACCGCCAGCGGCTTGACAAAAGAAGAAGCACAACAGACTCTTGCAACAATGGGGCTGACCACAGCGGAGGGCGCAGCTACAACCGCCACATTTAGCCTTTCCGGGGCTTTTAAGGCCCTTGGAGCGGCGATTGCGGCTAATCCCATAGGATTCCTTGTCATGGCCCTTACAACGGCTGTAACAGTCATTTCTACGGTAAATAGCAAGCTGACTGAAGCCCGACAGGAAATCATTGATACAGGTAACGAAGCCGCAGAACACGCTAACAATCTGATGGAGTTGGCAAATTCCTATTTTACTTTGGCTGATGCCGTGGACGCTGGCACAGCGGCAAACGAGGATATGATTGCGGCACAAAATGATATTATCAAGGCCCTTGGGCTGGAGGGACAGTCTGTTGATGAACTGATTGCCAAATATGGCGATTTGCAGACAGCTATTAAGACAATCACGCTGGAACAGCTTGATACTGATATTTCGCAAGCTATTAAAGGTGCAAAAACGGCAAAGAAAGATTCAGTAAGTGATCTTGAAACCTACTTAGGGACAAGTGCTATTACCAGCAATAAGGATATAGAGAAAGAAATTATTGAATGGCTGTATGATCAAGGGCTGACACGCAGTAAAGATATTGTAAGCCTTCCTCATTCTGATATGTGGGACGCTTTTAGTGATCCTTCTTTTGAGGAATTGGAAGAGAATCGAGATTTTCTTGAAAAGGCTATGAACGCTGTCCGAAAAGAGTTTGGATCGGATAATGATGTGTTTAATGCACTGTCAAAGGCTTATGACAATTATGCAGATGC
>OFFY01002695.1_pt1 | contig 11986 bp, 12 predicted proteins | sample 1521481 | NCBI WGS metagenome assembly OFFY01 (sample SAMEA3504117, study PRJEB24116) | mouse gut metagenome | biome: mouse gut; feature: mouse-associated habitat; material: faeces | place: Denmark | collected 2011
GCAGCAGCCGGGCGGCGTTCCGGCGGCGGACGGAGGGGTCTGGTACCGGCCGGGTACGGAGGGGGACGGGACTCCGGAGAGTCCCCCCGCAGTCCGGGAGGAGCCGGAATCCGATGGCCCCGGCCCGGAGGTCCCCGCCTATCAGGCGCTGTACCCGGAGCTCTACGCCCAGCCCCATGAGTGGAGCACGGTGGAAAAAAGCATGGTGTGCTACCTCACCTTTGACGACGGCCCCTCCGCCCGGACCCCGGAGGTGCTGAAGATTCTGGAGGAGTACGGCGTAAAGGCCACCTTCTTTGTGGTGGGCAAGGATACGGAACAGTCAAAGCAGTGGATGCGGGATATTGTGGCCGCCGGCCATACCATTGGTGTCCACAGCTACACCCACACTTACCGGAAGATTTACGACTCGGTGGAGGCTTATCTGGACGACTTCGCCAAGGAGTACGCCCTGATTGAGGAGGTCACCGGCATTCCGCCTCAGATTTTCCGCTTCCCCGGGGGGAGCATCAACGCCTACAACGGCCATATCTATCAGGAGATCGTCAGCGAAATGACCCGCCGGGGATTTGTCTATTTCGACTGGAACCGGCAGAGCGGCGACGCCGTACGCAATCCTCCCGCCGCGGCCACGCTGGCCCAAAACGCCCTGGACAAGCTGGGGGCCTCCAGCCGGGTGATTCTCCTGATGCACGACAGCAAGGGCCACTACAACACGGTATCTGCCCTGCCCGCCATCATCGAGGGCTACCAGAACGCCGGTTACACCCTGGAGGCCCTCACCCCCGAGGTGCGGCCCATCGTCTACGCCTACCCCAATCCGTAAGGGCAAGAGCCACCTTCCCCTAAAGGACCTCATCCGTCACGGCCCTTCGGGCCGCGCCACCTTCCCCTAAAGGGGAAGGCTGAAGGGGTGCGAAAAAAAGCCATCCCCTTTAGGGGAAGGTGCCCCAGTGCGCACACTGGGGCGGATGAGGTTTTCATGGGATTCTTTCTCCAACCCTCTTGCCCTTTGTCAGCCTTCGCGGTAAAATAATTGCAGTAAACGATCAGTGCGTTCAATCCAATAAAAGGAAACAGAGACAATGAGAAAGAAAATCCTATCCCTCGCGCTGGCTTTGGCGATGTGTCTGGGGCTGACCATCCCCGCCTTCGCGGCGAAAACCTGGACGAAGGACTTTGGCGAAGGCATCACCGTTACTGTTTATCCGGACGGTTCAGTCAGCTATGCTGGGTCGGGGAAGCTTACAAAGGAGTATGCGGAAATTGGCGTAGAGCCGTTTGTCGGCATAAGGATAGACGTGGTCATAATCAGTATTGGAGAGGGACTTACTGCGACGGACGAATTCAAAGAAGCGTGGAAGGAGTTTGCCAGCGAGATAGGATGTTCTGCCTCGTTCAACAACCCCTACAGCGAATAAGCGGACAGGCGGCTCCCCTCAGGGGAGCCGTTCTTTTGTGTTGTCGGGAAAATTAGTGAAAATAATCGTTGCGAAACTGGAAAAAGTATAGTACAATAAGAAAAGCTTTTGTTCCGTCTCGGTGCGGAGCAAGGCCGCACTAGTCGGGGAGATAGCGGTGCCCTGTACCCGCAATCCGCTGTAGCGGGGATGAATCCCGGCCCCCGGACGTGTGGATGTGCCGTCCGCCCTGGATAAGCAGTGATGACAGACCGGTCCCGCGCAACGTGGCTGGCGTGAACCGTGTCAGGCGGGGAACCGAGCAGCACTAAGCGTTTGGACGCGTGTGCCGTGGGGTTGCTGGTCTTGAGCCGGCTGTCCGGGTAACGGGTATGTCCCGCGCTTCAAAGGCCGGTGTGCGGTCTTGCTGCGCGCCTTGTTGAAGCAAAGTCCTTTTCACTCGGGACCGCCGCCGGAGGCGGCGATCCCTCATCGCATTCCCTTGCTTCCCCTCTCCAAAAGCGACCCGCTTACCCGCGAGGGGTACGCCGCATCCGTGAGGCGGCAAAGCCGCTAACGGCTGCGCAGGCGTTGGGCTCGCGTTTAGGCGGCGGCTTCGCCGCCGTTTTTTTGATGAACCCTGAAAGCGTGAGGTGAACAGAAAATGTATCAGGCGCTGTACCGCAAGTGGCGGCCCAGGACGTTCGACGACGTGGTGGGTCAGGAGCACATTACCGATACCCTGAAACGCCAGGTGGCGGCGGGGCGGCTGTCCCACGCCTATCTGTTCACCGGCACCCGGGGTACCGGCAAGACCAGCTGCGCCAAAATTCTGGCCCGGGCGGTGAACTGCCGGACCCCCCAGGACGGCAACCCATGCAACCGGTGCCCGGCCTGTCTGGGCATCGAGAACGGCTCCATTCTGGATGTGCTGGAGCTGGACGCCGCCTCCAACAACGGGGTGGACCAGGTCCGTGCCCTTCGGGACGAGGCGGTGTACACCCCCGCCGCTGTGGCGAAGCGGGTGTACATTGTAGACGAGGTCCATATGCTGTCGGTGGCCGCTTTCAACGCCCTGTTGAAAATTCTGGAGGAGCCGCCCCCCCATCTGCTGTTTATTCTGGCCACCACCGAGCTGCACAAGGTGCCCGCCACCATCAAGAGCCGGTGCCAGCAGTTCGCCTTCAAGCGCATCCTGCCCATGCAGATTACCCGGCGGCTGGAGTATGTGGCCCAGCAGGAGGGCATCCCCCTGACATGCGAGGGGGCCGCCCTGCTGGCCAGGCTGGCCGACGGCGGCATGCGGGACGCCCTGTCTTTGCTGGACCAGTGCGCCGGAGGGAAGGACAATCTGGACGAGCAGGCCGTGCTGGACACCTTGGGCCTGGCAGGCAGCGTGGAGACCGCCTCTCTGATGGAGCGCCTGGCCGGCCGGGACACCGCCGGGGCGCTGGACACCCTGGCCCGCCTCTATGCGGGCGGGAAGGACGTGGGAGCGGTGCTGGGGGAGCTGTCCGCCCTGGTCCGGGACCTGCTTCTGCGGAAAACCGCTCCACAGGGGGGCGCTTCTCTGATGGCCGGGGGGTACGACGAGGCCACACTGCGCCGGCTGGGGGAGAAGCTGTCCGCCCAGCGGCTGCTGCAGATGCTTACCCAGCTCCAGGCCGCCGGGGCCGATCTGCCCCGCAGCGCCAACCGGCGTACCGACGCGGAGCTGTGCCTGATCCGCCTCAGCGACGAGGGACTGGACGAGTCCTTCGCCGGGCTGTCCGCCCGGATTGCCCGACTGGAGGAGACGATAGCCCAGGGGATTCCGGCCGCGCCTGTCTCCGCCCCTCCGGCGCAGCCCGAGCGGCCCGCTCTGGCAAAGGCGGAGAAGCCCGCACCAGCGGAGGACGTCCCCCCCTGGGAAGAGGAAAGGCCGCCCTTGCCCGATGAGCCTCCGGAAGAGGCGGAATTTGTCTTTGACGCGCCTGCGCCGCCGGCAGCCCCTGTGGGACCCGGCCACTTGGGCGGGTCAATCTCAATTCCCGCCCCGTCCCCGGCACAGAATGGCCCGCCGAGGCCGTCAGTCCCCACAGGCGACAGCGCCTTCTGGCCCTCCTTCGCCGCGGGACTGAAGGGGAAGGTGCCCCCCACGGTGATGCCCTATCTGAACAACCCGGCCAAGGTGGCCGGCGTGTGGAAAAACGGTAAGCTGACGTTGTGGGTGGACAGCGAGTTTACCCGCTCCATGCTCAATAAACCGGCGGTGCTGGAGAAGCTGGCCCGGGCGGCGGCGGATGCCTTCGGCGGACAGCCGCAGGTGAGCGTGGTCACCGGCACGCCTCCCCCGGCGGAGCCGGCCGCGTCCGCCCCGGCCCCCGGAGCGGAGAGGGACCCTCTGGATGACCTGCTGTCCTTCGGCGGACAGTTTGATAACATTACCATACAGTAAAGGAGTTTTCATTATGGCAAAGGGATACGGCCGGGGTATGCCCGGCATGGGCGGCGGCATGAATATGAATATGCTTAAGCAGGCGCAGAAGATGCAGCAGGACATGCTGCGGATGCAGCAGGAGCTCCAGGAGAAGGAGTACCAGGCCGCCTCCGGCGGGGGCGTCGTCACCGCCGCCGTCAACGGGAAGCACGAGCTGAAGACGCTGACCATCAATCCGGAGGCGGTGGACCCCGATGATGTGGAGATGCTCCAGGACATGATCGTGGCCGCCGTCAACGAGGCCATGCGCGCCGCCGACGCCGACGCCGCCAGCACCATGCAGTCTATCACCGGCGGATTGAATCTGGGCGGGCTGGGGCTGTAAAATCAAATATTCGATACGGAGAGCTGCCATTGAGGGACAGCTCTCCTTTTTTATGTCCGGACGCCGAAAATATTTTGGGGCCGCCCGCGAGATGTTGTACCGGGACGTACAACAATTCCCCTGTAACGCCCAGAAATGAGGGCGTATGAAGGGGGTGAGAGGAGAATGTTTGTGTTGTATGCGGATAAGACCCGGCTGGACGTACGTCACAGAGAGCCCGTCGCCAGCGGCTCGGAGAATGTGTACCAGCTTGCCAGGAAGAACGACCTGCGCTATATCATGAAGCAGTAAAGGTGGGATATCGTGTACAACAACTGCAGCGAGTGCCCGGTACTGCCCCGTGTGGAGGCGCTGGAGGAGGCCAACAGACAGCACGGGCGAGCCCATGAAGGGATGTATGACCGCATCCGGGCACTGGAGACGGAAAACGCAGTCCAGAACGCCCACTGGGAGAATGTGGACGGCAAGCTGGACGAGCTGACCGCCATGGTCCGGGACCTGACCGGTAAGGCGGGGAAGCGGTGGGACAAGGCGGTGGAGACGGTCCTGGCGGCTGCCGTCACCGGCTTGGTGTGCTTTCTGCTGGGGAGGTTGGGCCTGTGAAGAAGCTGTTGGACAAGCTCCGGGCAATCCACCACCTGTTCGCCAAGGGGATGGTGCTGTGGTGCGTGATCTGCGGCACCGCAGCCTCCGCCTACGCCATGCGCATCCTCTCCCGCACCGGCCACGACCCCGCCGCGCTGCTGGGGGTGATTCTGGCCTTCTTCGGCGGGGAGCTGCTGCTGATGTGTCTGAAAACGGTGCTGAACGGAACTAAAAACAGAAAGGATGACAGCGAGTGAAAAGAAGAATCGAGGACGAATGGGCACTTTATGGATTGAAAGGAGCGACAGCCAATGAATGACGTTATTCTCAAACGCATCGGGGCGCTCATGAGCGTCAAGTCCCTGGTGACGCTGGTACTCACCGGAGTGTTTGCCTACATGGCGTGCGCCGGGAAGATCGGCCAGGACTTCATGACCATCTACGCCGTAATTATCGCCTTCTACTTTGGCACCCAGAGCCAGAAAGTGCAGGACGTAATGGACCAGCAGGACGGTGATAAGGCATGATGACCGCCCGAGAGCTGGTGAGCCGCTGCGTGGATGTGGCGGAGCATTATAAGACCCTGTACGTCATGGGCTGCTTCGGGGCGCCCATGACCGCCGCCAACAAGAAACGGTACACCCAGAACCACGACTACAACAAAGCCGCTGCCCGCACCCGGATGATTCACGCCGCCACGGAGGATACCTTCGGCTTCGACTGCGTGAATCTCATCAAGGGCATCCTGTGGGGCTGGGACGGGGACCTGTCCGCCCAGTACGGCGGTGCCAGATACGGCTCCAACGGCGTGCCCGACGTGAGCGCAGACGGGATGGTCCGGCTGTGTAAGAACGTGACCGCCGACTTCCGGGAGATCGTCCTCGGGGCGGCGGTGTGGATGCCGGGGCATATCGGGCTGTACATCGGGGAGGGCCTGGCCGTGGAGTGCACTCCCAAATGGGCCAATGGGGTCCAGATTACCGCCGTGGGCAACTTGGGAAAGAAGGCCGGGTACGACGTCCGGACCTGGAAAAAGTGGGGCTTGCTGCCCTATGTGAGCTATGAGGAGGCAGAAAACGTGACATACGAGCAGTGGAAGGAATTTATGGACCGCTACCGCAAGGAGCTGGGGGAGAAGGAGGCCCCCGTCTGGGCGCAGAACACCGGCGAATGGGACGCGGCCAGAGAAGAGGGCATCTCCGACGGCAGGCGGCCCCAGGACCTGGTGACCCGTGCCGAGTGCGCCGCCATGGTGCTGCGGGGCCGGAATTGATGAAACCAAAGAGCGAAAAATTAAAGGCTTCTTAATATTTTCCCACTTGCGATTTAAACTGTCTGTGTTATGCTATTATCCGGAAACAAAAAACCGGATTTTATTCCCGTCCGGGCGGGGCCGGGTTTGAGCGACGGAAGGAGAGGCCGCATGTACACCATCCTGATCTGTGACGACGACAGAGATATTGTCTCCGCGCTGGACATCTATCTCACCAGCGAGGGCTATCAGACCATCAAGGCCTACAACGGCCGGGAGGCCGTCCGGGCGGCGGAGACCCACGAGATACACCTGATCCTCATGGACGTAATGATGCCTGAGCTGGACGGCATCCGAGCCACGGCCAAGCTGCGGGAGGGGAGCAACGTGCCCATCATCCTGCTCACCGCCAAGAGCGAGGACACGGACAAGATTCTGGGGTTGAACATCGGTGCGGACGACTACATCACCAAGCCCTTCAACCCCCTGGAGGTCATCGCCCGGGTGAAATCCCAGCTGCGGCGGTACACCGCCCTGGGCGGGGCGGAGAAGGCCCCTGGCCTCATTACCGCCGGGCCCATCGCGATGGACGACGGAGCCAAGGTGGTCACTGTGGACGGGGAGCCCATCAGCCTTACCCCCATCGAGTACAATATCCTCAAGCTGCTGCTGTCCCACCCGGGTCAGGTGTTCTCTTCCGCCCAAATTTATGAGCAGGTGTGGAACGACCCGGCCTACGGCTCGGAGAACACGGTGGCCGTCCACATCCGCCATCTGCGGGAGAAGATCGAGATCAACCCCGCTGAACCCCGGTATCTCAAGGTGGTCTGGGGCCTGGGCTACAAGATCGAGAAGGGGGCGTAGTCATGAAGAAGCTGCAAAGCAGCGCTGTCGCCAAGGTGTGCGCCTGGGTCGTCCTGCTGGCCGCCGCCCTGGGTGCGGGGGTATTCGGAGTGCGGGCGGTGCTCAGCTTCCAATCCGTGGCAAATGACAGCTGGCAGTACAGCAGACAGTTTTCCAATGTTCTGGACAGCTGCCGGCGGGAGCTGGTGGACGGTGTCTATCTCTCCTGGCAGCTGGACGCTTTGGAACAGCAGATCGCCGCCGGCAATGCCAACGCCACCCTCCGGGCCGACGCCGAGGCCCTTCGGGAGAGTGAGGCCGCCATTGAGGAGCGCTTCTTCCGGGACAGCACCTGGTTTCGCTTCAGGCTGATGGACAGCGAGACTGGGGGGGTGCTGGGCACCAATCTGGCGGAGGGGGAGTCCATGTTCCGGGCGGTGAAGGATATTCACCACTACACCTTTGAGCTGTCGGAGGAATCCTGGCTCGAGTACGGCTATTATGATCCAAGCGCCTACGGCTACAATACCGCGCCCAATGACCAGGCGGGCCAGAATGCCGGTGCTGAGGCTGACCCTGACCCTATGAAGCTGGTGCTGGAGTACGGCGTGCCCGAGGATATTGAGACCGGCTCTATTGATGACGAGTTCTACCGTATCTGGGTGACCTGGATAAATGAACGGACTTTCTTTGACCACTACCTCACCGGCTTTCTGAATCTGGGGGCGCTCACCCTGCTGGCACTGATATGGATTCTCTGGACCGCCGGGCACAAGAAGGGGGCGGAGGGGATCGTCATCACCTGGCAGGAGCGGATTTTCTTCGACCTGTACGCGGTTGTCATGATTACCGCTGTTGTGGCGCTGGTTTTCTGTACGGTCGGGCTGGCAGAGCAGCTCTATTGGAGCTCTTCCAGCGTGTACGCAGCCCAAAATGAGGACTTCACTACCTTCTTCGACCTGGGCGTTCTGGGGGCGGGGGCTGTTTTTGCCGCCGGCGTGGGCTGCATCGCGCTGCTCCTGCGGACCTTTACCGTCCGGCTCAAGGCCCGCTGCCTGGGAAAAACCACCCTGCTGTGCAGGGTGGCCGCATGGACGGTGAGGACCGTCCATGACTTTATTCGCTTCCTGCCCTTCACCTGGAAGCTGGTGCTGGGCTTCGGAGCCTATGTGATCTTCGCCTTCTGGCTGATTACGGTGGGGAGGTATGACGGCGTCTTTATGCTGATGTATTTCTTTCTGCAGCTGGCCTTGCTGCTGTTCCTGTCCTGGTGGGCCTACGGCTATTACCGCCTGCGCCAGGGCACCAAGACCATCGCCGGGGGCGACCTGGAGTATCAGATCGACACCCGCCGCATGCCCTACGACCTGCGCCTGCAGGCGGAGGACCTGAACAATATCTCCGCCGGGCTGTCGGCGGCGGTGGACGAGAAGATGAAAAGCGAGCGGTTCAAGGCCGAGCTCATCACTAATGTCTCCCACGACCTGAAAACTCCGCTGACCTCCATCATCAACTATGTGGACCTGCTCAAGACTACCGCCCAGACCGACCCCAAGGCGGCGGAGTATATCGAGGTGCTGGACCGGAAGTCACAGCGGCTGAAAAAGCTCACCGAGGACCTGGTGGAGGCCTCCAAGGCGTCCACGGGGGTGCTGTCGGTAAACCGGGAGAAGATCGGCATGGGCCAGCTCATTGACCAGGCCATGGGCGAGTGGGAGGAGAAGCTGACCGGCCGCAAGCTCACCCTGGTGACCAGCCTGCCCGAGGGAGAGACCTGGGTGTATGCCGACGGGCGGCACCTGTGGCGGGTGATCGACAATCTGCTGTCCAACTGCGCCAAGTACGCCATGGAGGGCACCCGGGTCTATCTGGACCTGGAGCGGGGGAAGGGACAGGTGGCCCTGTCGGTGAAAAATATCTCTCGGGAGCCGCTGAACGTTCCGGCCGAGCGGCTGATGGAGCGCTTTGTCCGGGGGGAGGAGTCCAGGTCTACTGAGGGGTCCGGGCTGGGGCTGTCCATTGCCCGCTCCCTCACCGAACTCCAGGGGGGAACCTTCGAGCTGGCCGTGGACGGCGACCTGTTCAAGTCCATCGTCACCTTGCCCCAGGCGAATTGACCACATTGACCTTTGACCGCTCACTCCGAAGGGGGTGGGCGGTTTTTTGACGCCAAGAAAAATTGCAAAAAGCTATGGCTTTTTTCAGGAATTGTGGTATGATGATAAATACCACCCGTATGTAGTGGATTTGATGCTGGAGGGAGGGCGGAGGCCGTGGGCAGAAGGTGGACCTTTCTGGGAATGACGCTGATTATGGCGGCGCTGCTCAGCGGCTGCCTGTTCCGCTCTCCAGACGATCTGTACCGCCAGCCGGAGAAGTCGCCGGGCTATGAGCAGCTCAACGCGGCTATCCGGGCGGTGCGCACCGGACTGGAGACGGAATTTGCCGTCCGGGTGGAGGACGTGACCATCATAGCGGGGGACAACACCGCCAATATCCAGCTTCAGGACCTGGACGGGGACGGCCGGCGGGAGAGCGCGGTCACTTTTTTCCGGGTGCCGGGCATTGAGAAGCCCATCAAGATATACATTTTCTCCCAGATTGGGGAGGAGTATGTGCCCACCGGCGTGGTGGAGGGAGAGGGCAGCGCCATCTACGCCATCGACTATGCCCAGATTAACGGGGAGGGCCGTAAGGAGGTGGCCGTCAACTGGCAGATCAGCTCGGGCGCCTATCAGCTGGGGGTGTATACCCTGGACGATATCGACCTGCCCGTGGCGGGTCCGAACGAGGAAGAGGACTTGGCCGCGGTGAAGGCCATGACCCGCGCCGGCCTGACGGGCACCGAGCGGCTGCTGACCCGGTGCAGCGTGGCCACCGATGGCTCCAGCGGCTGCCGTCTGCTGGATATTGACAAAGACACTCGCATCGAGGTGTTGGTTACCCGGATGGACGCCGGCGGGCCGGTGAGCCAGGTGGAAATTTACGGTTGGGTGGACGGGGCGATGGCCTCCCTGGGGGTGGCCGACCTGTCCGCCGGCATCAGCGCCATCAACCGTGTCCGCACCAGCTATCTGGCCGGCGGCTATAACCAGCCCGCGCTCTATGTCACCAGCACCCTGGCCGAGGGAGGACGGGCCATCGACGTGGTGGCCTGGCTGAACGGCCAGCTGACCAATGTGTCCATGGGGGATGAAGGGGTCAGCCAGGAAGTCATCCAGGGCTACACCGATATCAACCCCACCGACATCAACCGGGACTCGGTGGCGGAGCTGCCCTCGCCCTACCCGCTGCCCAGCTACGGAGAGAGCCCCTCCAGCAACTTCTGGCTCATTGATTGGGTGCAGTATGACGAGCGGGGCCGGCGCAACCATGTGCTTACCACCTACCACAACGTGAGCGACGGCTGGTATCTCACCATTCCCGAGAGCTGGCGGGACCGGATCACCATTTCCCGCAACGACCAGGTCACCGGCCGGCGCGAGGTGGTGTTCTCCTACTGGAGAGGAGAGGACAAGGAACCGGAGCCCTTCCTGTCTGTCTATCGGGTGTCCAGCAGCCGCAGCTCCGATCTGGAGGAGGACGGCTGGTTGGTGCTCCGGGAGGAGGAGAATATCATCTACGCCGCCCGCTTCCACGAGGGCGGCTGGGACAGCGGTCTGGAGGAGATGGACCTGCTGGAGCGGTTCGACACCATACGGAGAAGCTGGTACAGCGAGTAAGCGCCGAGGACTTGAATATAAGGTCTGAATGGTTGGGAGGACAAAATGAGAAAGGTATTGGTCCTGGAGGACGAGGAAAATATCCGCAGCTTTGTGGTCATCAACCTGAAGCGGGCGGGCTATCAGACGGTGGAGGCGGGCACTGGCGAGGAGGCCCTGGAGGCCGTCCGGGACAACCCGGACATCAAGGTGGCCCTATTGGACATCATGCTGCCCGGCATCGACGGCTTTGAGGTGTGCCGCCGCCTGCGGGCCATGGACAATAAAATCGGCATTATCATGCTTACCGCCCGCACCCAGGAGATGGACAAGGTCACCGGCCTGATGACCGGGGCGGACGACTATGTGACCAAGCCCTTTTCACCGGCGGAACTCACCGCCCGGGTGGACGCCCTCTTCCGCCGCACCGGTGGGGACGAGGCGGCTCTCTCCCCCGACGAGATCAGCGATCCGCCCTTTCTGCTCAACACCCGCAACCGCACCCTGGAGAAGAACGGCCAGCGGGTGAAGCTGACCCAGGTGGAGTACTCCATCATGAAGATGTTCATGGAGAACCCGGGCAAGGCCCTGAGCCGGGAGGAGATTCTGGACACCGTGTGGGGGCGGGACTACTTCGGAGAGCTGAAGATCGTGGATGTGAACATCCGCCGCCTGCGGCTGAAGATTGAGGACAACGCCCAGAACCCCACCTACATCAACACCGTCTGGGGGTATGGGTACAAATGGGGATTCTGAGCGGAGGCCCGGCGCCAGAGGGCGCACTGCCGGGCAAGACCCACATGGAGATCACCGGCCTGCGCAAGCGCTGGCTGCTCAGCTCCCTGAGCCCCATCTTCGTGGTGGCCCTGCTGGTGGCGGGCACCTTCTGCGTGGGCATGGCCAACTACTACTATAACATGATGCTGGACGGGCTGCGCACCCGGGCCACCCACGCCAGCAACTATTTCACCAGCAACACCATGAGCAGCTACGGCGAGTTCTACCGCAACGCCTACACCTTTGCCGCCGAATTTTCCGAGCGGGATCTCATGGAGCTCCAGTTCATCGGCTCCACGGGGGAGATTATCGTCAGCTCCTATGGCCTCACCGCCGGCATGGAGCCCAGGACCCAGGACATCTACGACGTGTTCCAGAACAAGGACATCTCCCCCTTCCGGGGCGTGGATCCCAACACGGGGGAGCACATCATGTCCGTGAGCGTGCCCCTGCTGCTGGACGATCAGGTGGTGGGGGCCATGCGCTACGTCACCTCCATGGCCGCCGTGCAGCGGGAAATCCTCATCACCGTGGGGATGGCGGCGGGGCTGCTGCTGGTGGTGACGGGGATGGTGTACGTGTCCAACATGGTGTTCATCAACAACGTGGTGGAGCCGGTGGCGG
>OFFY01002697.1_pt1 | contig 11984 bp, 13 predicted proteins | sample 1521481 | NCBI WGS metagenome assembly OFFY01 (sample SAMEA3504117, study PRJEB24116) | mouse gut metagenome | biome: mouse gut; feature: mouse-associated habitat; material: faeces | place: Denmark | collected 2011
TAAAATTTCTTTCTAGAAGAATTTTCAGAAAATTTCAACTATTTGATATAAAGTTAATAAAGGGATAATATATAGGTGGTAATATAATATAGATATAAATAAATTTGGAGGTGTTAAAATGGCAAGGCTATTAATAACAACAGAAGAAGGTAAGAAAATAAAAGCGAATGGACATGTTACATTTGAAATGGAGAAAGTGTATTCAGAAGAAGCAGGAGAAGATGTAGTAATAACAAGAGGTAAATTAGCTATACATGATTATATAGAAGATATAGTTAACATAGAAACAGATAGATATATGTTCATAGGAATAGATGTAGTTAGAGAAGTATTTGGGACAAATGATTATAATATTTTATATGAGTTCCAATTAACTACTGATATAGGATTTATAGTAAAACCAGAATATTTAACAGAAGAACAAAGAAAAGAAATAGAAGAAAAAGAGTATTCAGAAGATGAAATAGAAAAGATATTTAATCCAGAATTTTTAGGGGGTGAAAATGTATGGAATTAAGAAACGAGCTTGAACAAATAGAAAGACAAGATGCTATTAGTAAAAGAGAAGCATTTGAATCTAACATATCTAATATATGGGGACATAGTGCATTAGGACAAGAAGCTACTAAAGCAGCAATGACTATGTTAAGTACTAAGACAGGATTATATGCAAAGATACCTATAACATGTAAAGCTGAGACATGTCCATATAAAGATACATGTAATTTATTGCCGTATGGATTAGCTCCGTTTGGAGAGAAATGTGCTATGGAAATAGCAATGATACATACTAGATATGCAGGATATATGGAAGATTATGATTTAGATAATGCTAGTTTTACAGATACTACAATAGTAAGTGAATTAATAAATATAGATGTTATGTTAGAAAGAACAAAAGCTTTAATGGCGGCAGAACAAGTACCTATAACACAAGTTGTAGCTGGTATGACTGAATCAGGTGAAGAATTTAGTAGACCAGAGATATCTAAAGCATATGAGATATATGAAAGAAATCTTAATAAGAAAGAGAAGTTACTTGATTCATTATTAGGAACAAGAAAATCTAGAAAAGGTACAGAAGAACAATCTACAAGTATTGAAGATATATTATCTAATGCTTTAGAAACTACTGAATTTATAATAGAGCAAAAACCTGATAATATACAGTAATAGTTTAATAGCTATTAAATATTATAAAGAGGTGATATAACATGAGTACAATGAAAAAAGTAGCTACTGGTATAGCTAACTTTGCTGCAGGTGTTTATAGTCAAGCTGATGATAAAGCTGCTCAAAAGTTAACTAAAATGGCTGCTAAAACAATGCATTCAGTAAGTGATATAAGTATGGATAATGCTACTAAGATAGCAAGTAATGCTGTTAATAATTTAAATAAGAGTGGTGCATATAAAGCTGGTATTGCTGCAAGTAAAGCCGCTCCATTTAAAGGTATAATGGATTCAGCTAGAGAATATTATGGGCATGCTAATAATGGTAATAAAATTGGTATTAAACAAGCTATTAGAACAGGACATATGACTAATAATCAATTAGATTATAAGAAAGTAGCTGGTACTGCTGCTACTATAGGAGTAGCTGGAAGAGTTGCTAGTGGTGGTGGATTATATAGAGATAGATATGGAAATGTAAATGTACCAGGTTTACCATTTATATAAAAAAATAGAAGTAATAGAAAAGTGCAGTTATAATGACTGCACTATTTTTTAAATAAATATAAAAGAGGTGATATATAAATGAGTATAGGTTCTAAAATAGCAGAAATGTTTCAAGCAGGTGGAGATTTAGTTATGGCTACTGTTAAATCTAAACCAGTACAAGGTACAATAAAAAAAGGTGCAAGAGGTTTACATAAAGTTGTAGATAAAGCTGCTGGTGTAGCTAATGATACATTAAAAGTAGGTCAGACTACTGTAGAAAACTTAAGTGATGCTAATGTTAGAAAATCTATTAAGAAAAGAATTACAGAAGGTACAGGAAAAGTAGTAAGAAATACTATAACAGATGAAGATGCTTATAAAGCTATTAAATTAGGAAGAAGTGAAAATAGTCCTATATTAAAAGCTAATAATATGAAGCTATTAAAACAGAATAGAAAAGAAACACCTATAGTGGCGGCTAATAAGTTTTTAATAGGAGATGAAATACATAAAAGAGTTAAAACTGGTATAGATTCAACTGCTCATATATTAGGTGGAGATAGTATACTTACTTTAAAACAACCATTAATAACTGGTGGTGGAGATAACTTATTACCATTTGGAATGAAAGCGACTGGAGCTGGTGTTGCTGTAGCAGGAGCTGCAATGATGGCATCAGGTACTCCTGAAGCAGTACAACAATGGAATAAAAATAGAATGGGAACTAATTATGATAATAGACCTGTAACAAGTGCTCCAAGTATTCCTGCTTATGCTAATAATGGTGGAGCAACAGGAGATTTAGTATTTGCTCTTAATAATCTTAGACATGGAGGTATGATGTAATGAATGAACAAAATTTTCAAAATGTGATTTTACCTAATGGAAATGAAGTACTTCTTAGACCGACTAATCCAGATAAAGCTATTAGAATATCTAAAGCAGAAGACGGTAGTATGATAGGTAAAATTAGTGCTTATAATAGAACAACTAATACAATGATAAATGAAGGTACAGATAATTTAGCTAAATCTCATTTAAAGAAAGCTCTTAGTGGTAGAAACTTAAATGCATTATTAAATATAGGTTTTGCTATGAATGATTATCATGAAGCAAGAAATGCAGGTGATGGTGTTTTAAAAGCTGGTGTTAAAGCGGGGGCACAATTTGTAGCAGGGGAAGCTTTAGGTATGTGGATGATGCCTGTAATGATGGCTAAGTCTGTTCCTACATTAGCTATTAGTGCAGTAGAAACAGCACAAACTGTTACTAGAAAAATGAATAGTATTAATAGAACTCAAGTATTTGGTGAAGCACAATTTCAAGATACACAACAATTAGCTACTATGAGACAAGCTGGTATGGAAATGGCTAAGATGAGTCAATACAATTTACAACAAGCTATCATGGGAAATGAAGCTCAATATATGCATAGACTTTAATATAGTATAATTAAAAGAATGATTTATAATTAGGAAGGATTAGTTATGCAAAATGAAGTTAAAATTAATTTAATAGGAACACCACAAGTTACAACTTCTGATTTAATATATGATTTATTAAGAGAACGAGAAGATAGAAAACTTTTGAGAATTAGTATAAATGAATAAAATACATACAAGGAGTGAAAAATAATGGCATTAGCTAAAGCAGAAGCTAAGAAATTAAAAGAAATATTTGATGACCCTATTAAATGGGCTCAAGCATTCTTAATAACATTTGACCCAAAACAAAAGAAATATGTGCCATGGACAGCAAGATGGTATCAAGTTGATATGTTAAGAGATAAAAGCACAAGAAAAGTATATAGATGTGGGCGTCGTATCGGGAAGTGTTTACCTGGCCATACAAGAATATATGACCCTAGAACTGGAGATAGAGTACCAGTAGAAGAACTATATAAACAAGGTAAAGCACATTTAGTTACTATGACAGATGATTATAAGTTATCAGCTCATTTTACTAATGAGATATTAGACAATGGAATTAAAGAAGTATTTAGAGTAACTACAAAAACAGGTAGACATATTGATGCAACAGGCAATCATCCTCTTTTTACAGCAAAAGGTTGGATGGCAATAGATTACTTAAAACCTGGAGATAAAGTTGCATTAGCAGGTAATCTAGGCTTTTTTGGAAACCATTACATAAATGAAAATGAAATAAAGTTATTAGCTTATATGATAGGAGATGGTAATTGTTCTAGTAAAACAATAAGATTCTGTACAGCATCAGAAGCTATTAAAAAAGAAATGCAAAGAGCTGTTAATTACTTTGATTGCGAAATGGTTCAATATGCTAGTAATCGAGATATAGATTTTAATATAGTAAAAAAGCAGAATAGAAATAATAGAACATATCCAAATAAAATAAAAGAAGTATTAGAGCATCATGGTGTTTATGGTAAGACAGCTCATACTAAAACTATTCCTAGTGAAATATTTAATTTAGATAGAAATGATACGGCTTTATTTTTATCTAGATTATATGCTACAGATGGATGGGCTCATACTAAAAACAATAAACAACAAATAGGTTATTGTTCTGTATCTAGAGAATTAATAGCTGATATACAACATTTGCTATTAAAGTTTGGAATTAATTCTTATGTAAATACAAAGAAAGCTAAATATAATGGAGATATAAAAATATCATATCAGCTATTAATAACAAATTCTAATGATGTCATTAAGTTTTATAAAGAGATAGGTATCTTCTCAAAAGAAGAAGCATGTAAGGCAGCGTTTGAATCAGCTATTAAAAATAACAAATATGATACTTATCTTCCTAAAGAGATATTAGAATTTGTAGAAGAAGATAGAGTAAGACAAGGGTTATCTAAAGCTGATTTATGTAAATCTAATAAGCATGCAAGACTTAGAATGAATTATGATATACAAAGAAGTAGATTAAGAGAGTTTGCAGAAATATTAGATAATGAAGATTTAAAGAATTTTGCAGATGGTGATTTTATATTTGATGAAATAGTAAGTATAGAATCATTAGGAGAAATGCAAACATATGATTTATCTGTACCATTTACTATGAATTTTGTTGCAGAAGATTTTATAACACATAATACTGAAACCATGGTTGTTGAGATGTTATATCTTGCTTATACTAGAAAGAACTTTAGGGTTCTTATGGCTGCACCTTATGAGAACCAAATACGAAACATGTTTACAAGATTAAATGAACTTATATCAGAAAGTCCTTTAGTTAAAAGAGCAGTCGTATCTAGTACAAAGAATCCAGCTAAAATAGAATTCTCTAATGGTTCAATGATATTAGGATTTACTACAGGAGATGATGCAGCATCTGTCCGTGGACAAAGAGCAGACTGGATATTTATAGATGAGATAGACTTCATGTCTGAATATTGTTTTGAAGTTGTTGCTGCTGTAGCAATAGAACGTAGTGAAATAGGAATAACCTGTTCATCTACACCGCTTGGTAAGCGTAGTCATTTCTATAGAATGTGTACTGACCCTAAAATGGGATATTCACAACATTTCCATCCTTCAACACATAATCCTAACTGGAATGAACAAATGGAAGCAGAATTAAGAGCACAGTTAACAGCTGAAGGTTATGTACATGAAGTTCTAGCAGAATTCGGTACTCAACAAGCAGGGGTATTTGATAAAGATAAATTAGATGCATCTACTAAAGTATATAATTATGCTTATAATGAATTAGATTTCTTCCAACAAAAGAAATGTATAGAAGAAGGTAATCAACCAGAAATGTTAATATATAATACTGCTTTTAAACCACCAGCTAATACATTTAGAACAATGGGAGTTGACTGGGATAAATATGGAGCTAATAGTTCTATACTTATATTAGAGTATGATAGACAGTTTAGTAAGTTTAAAGTATTAAAAAGAGTTGAAGTACCTCGTTCAGAATATAGTTATGATAATGCTATTAATAAAATAGTAGAACTTAATGAAATATATAATCCTAGTTTTATATATTGTGATGCGGGTAGCGGTGAAATACAAATTTATTAATTACATATAATAAAGTTATAAATAATAACGGAGGTTATATGTATGTTTCCAATATGGATAGACAAAGCAATTGAATTAAGAAAAGGCGGACTATCTTACGCTAAGATAGGTGAACTATTAAATACAGATAGAAAGAAGGTTAGTTATTACTTACAAGAAAAAGGGTATGGACCTTCTAAGACATATAAAAAAGCAGCAATATCAAATCAACCAAATAAGAAAGCTATTAATCAGAATGTATTTGAAAAAATAGATACAGAAGAGAAGGCTTATTGGTTAGGATTTATGTTTGCTGATGGCTGTGTTAATAGAACTTCTAATAGAATAGAGTTATCTTTAAAAGAAGAAGATTATGAACATATTGTTAAGTTTAGAAAGTTTTTAGAAAGTGAACATACAATAGGTAAAAAATCTAAAACAATTAAAGATAAAACTTATATAAGTTATAGACTTGGAATAACAAATGAAAAACTAAAAAATGATTTAATAAAGCATGGATGTGTACCTAATAAAACTAAAATACTTAAGTTCCCTAAATTAAATAAGAAATTAGTTAAACACTTTATAAGAGGATATTTAGATGGCGATGGATGTATTACTCACCAAACAACTTCTAAAATAAGCTTAGAGATATTAGGAACAGAAGATTTCTTAAGAGCTATATTAGATTATTATAACTTCCCAAATGATAAATATATCTATACTTTTAAACATACAGATATTAAAAGATTAATGTTATCTGGCAAAAATGCTTTTAAAGTAATAGAAGATTTATATAAAGACTCTAATATTTATTTAGACCGTAAATTCAAATTGTATAATAAATTCGCCCCTTTATTCAGAAATGAATAAAGAGTAGCGGGCAAAATCGGTAGAGGCTTTAGCGTGCTAGTACCGAGGTAACGTAATATCAAAGATATTCGTACCGTAACGCATAGGGAGTGAAAAGATATAATCTCCCCACGAGTGTCCGCCACAGAGTCTTACCAACTCTCCTAGCCTAAGTAATAGCTTAGGGTGAAAATATATGCTAGACTGGGTGTGAATTAACACACCAATGAAAATGAGGGAAACCTCCAGAGCTATAGATAAAAAGCTATAGGTTAATAACATTCGGAGTACCAAATAGAAAGATTACATATTATAGGAGATGAAAATCCAAGAACAGGATTAAAAGCTAAAGTTAAGAGATGGCAATTCTCTAATAAGATAGAAATAATGGACCCTATTACAAAAGAAATGGATAAGAAACCATTAAAGCCGTTTATGGTAAATCAATTACAAATAGCATTTGAGAGAGATATGATGATATTATCTCCTTATGATAATGTATTATTTAAACAATTAATAGATTACGAGGTTGAAAAAATAGGTGCTAATGGTAATCCTGTATTTACATCAAAAGATGAACACTTCGTAGATGCATTAGGATTAGCTTATTTAGCAATGGTTCTTGAATTTAAAGATTTAACAGGAATGATAGAAGAACCAGAAACGACATCCAAGTTTGTTATATCACATAAGCAAATAGGTGGCATAGCTGCTAAAATAGAATCAGAAGCAAGAGCAAATGCAGATAGTAGAATAGTAGACTTTTATCAAAATACAGATTTTAGTGAATTACCTGGAGATAGACCAACAATGGTTAAAGTAGATATGGATTATCGTTCTAATAAATATGGTAGTTCATCTTCATGGGGTTCAAGAACTCCAAGAGGCGGAGGTTTTATAAGAAGTGGTTTTAGCCGTGGAGGATTTGGAAGATAATAAGTAGTAATATATTAGCGACGGTTTATACTGTCGCTTTTATTTATATAATACAAACATATAGAAGAAAGGAGTTGTTATGATGGAAAAACGAATAGGTTATAGACCTCATATTGAATATCAAGATGAATATCAATCAGATGCTAGTAATCTCTTTAATAGCCAAAACGAAGAAACAGAAGAAATAGAGAATAGTCAAGTTGATGATTTAATAGAACAAGGAGAAGTTATTCAAGGATTAATAGATAAGCTTCCTGGCAATAGTTCAGATATGGTACAAGAAGTGTTTGACCAAATAATAGACTTTATAGAAAATGAATTAAACGGTAAAAAATATAATTCTATACCAGATGAATGGGATTGGTCTTATGATAATGTAAAGCCAGAAGAAATATTCCCAGATATAGAAGCTCCTAAAGATGATGATAAATTTACAGAAGAAGATTTTTGGAATGATACAGATATGTTCCCTATTACAAAAACAGAACATACTAAAGAAGAAATAATAGAAAAAGAATATGTTAAAAATCTAATAGATTTATTTGATGATTATTTTGTTAATTTACATACTATATTGTCTACATTATGGACTAACTTAGTAATAGCAATAATAAATAAACCAACAAATGAAATTAATATTATGCTTAATAATATACTATTAAATAGTAGTGATGTAAAAAATGACGCTAAACATTTATTAGATTCAGCTATAAGAACTCAGCTATTAAAAGATATAAAATTTGGTTATTTTAATAATTTATTTAATGCTGAGGAAACTATTAAACATTTACATCAATTTAAAGCAATATATGAATTAAGATTAAGATATGCTTCAATAGAAGAAATAGATTCTATTAATAGCTCAACACAAATGAATAATAATATCTTAAATGGTATGCAAATAATATATGATAAAAAATATGATATAGCATACGAAAATTTATATAGATATTTAAAAAGTTCAAATGAAGTATTAGATGATGTATTTAAGACATGGATAGCAGAAATAAAATCAAAACAAACATTATTAGAAAGGAAAGGTGTTAATTAATGATATTACAACCAATAGGAGATAATATAGTATTAAAAATATCTACAAAAGAAAAAGAGGAAGTAAGAGAATCTGGATTTATATTATTAAATGAAGGAACACAACAATCATTAAGAAAAGACATAGGAGAAGTAATAGCAATAGGAGAAGGAAGAGTATTAAATAATGGTACTATATTACCTTTAAGAGTAAAAGTAGGACAAACAGTTATGTATAATAAATTTGCAGGAACTGAAATAATATCTGGAGAAGATAAATATTTAATACTAAAGGAAAGTGATATATTAGTAATAGTTAAATAATAAAATAATCAAATAAGAAAGTAGGGGTGATTAAATGGCATTTAAAAAATGGTTAATAAATAAATTAATAGATGGTGTAGAATTAGATGAAGCTCCATCAAAATCAACCCCTTCGTTAAAAATCAATAAAGCGAAATTAAATGATTTTATGATAAAAGCGATAGGTGGTATACAAACACATATAGATGCCAGAGAAAGATTCCAAAGACCAGAATATAATCTTTGGGAGATAAAAGAAGCGTCAGAATCAGATTCTTACGTTAAGATATCATTCAGTAAATATTCTTATCTTATTTATAAAGCAGGTTCTAGTCTTAAAGGTGAAGATGAAAGAGTTTCATATTTAGAAAAAAGATTTAGAATGATGTCCTTTGCTACACAAAAACCTATGGATATATTATTTCAAGAAATAGCTGATGATTTAGTTAAATACTCAAATGCTTTTTTAGTTAAGAAAAGAGTAGATTCAATAATAGGTATTAATGCTAGACCAGTATTATCTAATAAAGTAGTAGGTGGATATTTTAGAGTAGACCCTGCATCAGTTAAGATAAAAAGAGACAAGAATGGTAACATATTAAAATATGAACAAGGTTATGGAGATAATATAAGAGAATTTTTCCCTAGAGATGTTATACATATGTATTTAGATAAAGATGCTAATAATGCATTTGGTACACCTAGAATAATAGCTGCATTAGAAGATGTTAAGCTATTAAGAAAGATAGAAGGGAATGTAACAGCACTTATATATAGATTTTCTATGCCATTATATCAATGGATAGTAGGTTTACCTGAAGCAGGTATGCAAGCTACAGAACCAGAGATATTAAAAGCTCAAAATGAAATTGAACGTTCTACTTTAGATGGAATTGTTGTTACTAATGAAAGAACCAATATAAAAACAATAGGAGCAGAAGGTTCAGCATTAAATGCAGAAGGTTATTTAAAATATTTTGAAGAACGTGTATTTTCTGCATTAGGAGTATCTGCATCACAAATGGGTAGAGGAGGAGCAAAACAAGATTCTGAATCTATGGAAGCACAGATACATGATACAGTTAAATATATACAAAGAATTATGTCAGTATTTATACAAGAATATATATTAAATGAATTATTATTAGAGGGTGGATATAATCCTATTTTAAATGAAGAAGATATAGTTACATATGAATTTGAAGAGATATCTTTAGAAACAAAAGTTAAGAAAGAGAATCATGAAATGCTTAAATATCAATCTAATGTAACTACATTTGAAGAAACAAGAAGAAAAATGGGAATGAAAGATAGTGTTAATGATGAAGCTAGACTATATAAAGAAATGATAGAAACTAAAGCTACATTAGCACAAGTAGATAGAACTGCTGAACATCAGAAGGATTTAGCGAAATTAAATGCACAAATTTCAAAATCAACTAGTAATAGTGGTTCATCTACTGGTAATAAAGCACCGAGAAGTAATAAATCTCAAACACCCAACAAAGCGGTAAGTACTAATAATAGACCTCAAAATCAACATGGTACACATTCCGCAAAAATAAAAGAGGGTTTAAATATAGAAACAGGAAAGCATAAGGAACAGTTTGAATGTTTATTTAATTGTTATGATAAATGCTGTTGTGAAATAGAAAAAGGTGAATCATATGATTTAATATTGCCTTTAATAGCAGAAGAAATGTGTACACATTTAAATAGGATGATAGATGAATATTCTAATCAAGCTATAATAGATGCAACACAAGAAATAAATAAAACATTTAAAAAAGACAATTTACTTCCAGCAACATCTATATCAATGAGTCAATTCTATGAAGAAATTAATAACAATATAAAAGATTTAATGAAAGCTATTAAACAAGATATAGAATTAGATGAAAATAACATTTCTACTATTTTTGCAAAGAAAGAGTACAAGCTTAGATTTTTAACAGATTTTATACTTAGAAAAGCTTATTGGTATTCTTATGCAAAAACAGGTGCATTACATAGTATAGATAAAGCATATATTATATTTAACAGTGAAAAAGATGCTGATAGTAGAAATGATGAAATAGATACAAAAGCTTTTACTGTAGATGATATACCAGCATATCATTCATTCTGCGATTGCGAATTAACTTATGATAAGAAAAAGGCAGGTGAAGAAAAGAAAAATGGCAATAGAAATTAAAGAATATGTTGGACATGAATTTGTTACAGTTAATCAAAATACAACTGATTTAAAAAACTTATCAGAATCTAATGTACAAACATATATAGATGATGATTCTCTAATGGTAGAAATAGAATCTATACATTCTCGAATAACAAGAAATAATACTTATTACTCACCAGAATGCCTAAAGCAATCAGTGCCTTATTGGACTAATCCATATGAGAGACCAGTTATAATGCATCACAATGAAAGAGATGGACAAATAATTGGAAGAATTAAAGCAGTTGAATATAAAGAATCTGGAACAAGAAGTGGAACTCCTGCATTAATATTTACAGCCAATGTGGGTGATGAAGAAGGTAAGAAGGGTATCAAAAATGGAACTCTATCTACTGTTTCAATAGGTGTTATAGCACATGATTTAAGATGTTCTATATGTGGAACAAATTTAGCTGAAGAAGGAATGTGCGAACATGAAAAAGGTGAAGTTTATGATAATAAACTTTGCTATTGGATAATAAATAAAATGGAACCAAAAGAAGTTTCTTATGTAATAGTTCCATCAGATATATATGCTCATAATATAAGAGTATATGATGCTGTTAAAAAGACTAAAAGTGAGGTGAAGGAAAAAGTGGAATATAATCCATTTACAGAACTTGCTGAATCTATAAAGAATACATTATCTACTGATTTAGAAGAAGGAAAAGATACTCAAGAAGGTAAGCAAGTTGATGAAGAAGTTAAAGATGGTGAAAAGACTACAGAGCCAGTAGAGCCTGAGACTAAAGAACCAGAAACTGAACAACCTGAATCTAAAGATAACGAAGGTGAGTCTAAAGAAGATAACCAATCGGAAGAAGAAAAGGATTCAGAAGATAATAAATCTGAAGAGGAAGAAGCTTCTAAAGAAGAAGTTGAAGACTCAAAAGAAGATGAAGAGTCTAAAAAAGTTTTAAAAGAAAAAGATGCTAAAATTAGATTTTAGGATCTGGGTGGGAGTGGCTCCCAGTGGTTAGGACATGTGCT
>OFFY01002702.1_pt1 | contig 11979 bp, 10 predicted proteins | sample 1521481 | NCBI WGS metagenome assembly OFFY01 (sample SAMEA3504117, study PRJEB24116) | mouse gut metagenome | biome: mouse gut; feature: mouse-associated habitat; material: faeces | place: Denmark | collected 2011
CGGATATCCATCCACTGTGCTCCTTTCATTTTCTGACTCCCTTTCCGGGCTCTTTTTCGCCCTATTGGGAGTCTATCTTTTTTTCGCCTCCTCCGCCACAAATCTACATTTTTTCCTCGGCGTTTTTTTACATTTTATCACTGGCGCTGACATGTTCTGATCTCCAGCGGCTACAATACAAAGCTGCTGCGGAAGGCTACGAACAAACCGATTATTAATATTGAGCCGACGCTGTATGATATCCTCTCGGCGTACAATGAGGCGGTATCCTATGACGACAAGCCGGTCATCATTTTTCCGCTCAAGCAGTACACGGCGCTGACCAGCCAAATCAACAACCTGCTGTCGGTTCCAATCCTGATTGATGTCTACGAGGACGTATCGGAGCTCAGCAGCATTATTGCCAAACACCAGGCGGAGGGCTGCGGCTGTATCGTGGGCAGCGGACTGGTCTGCGACAAGGCGCGGCAGTATGGCTTGCGCAGCGTGTTTATTTACCCGCGCGAGTCCCTGCAGGAATATCTTCAGATGGCCTATGACAGCGCGAACGCGCTCCGGGCAAAGGCACAGGAGAATAAGCTCATGCTTCTGGCCATCAACAACGCCCGTGATATTATGCTGTTTACCGACGAATGCGGCGTGATTCTGATCTGCAATCAGAGCGCCCAATCCCTTTTCTGGAGCAAAATTCGCGGGAATCTGGTTGGACACAGTATTTATGAGCTGATTGACAACAATGCGGTACGGCGGCTGTTTTCCGACCACACTCCCGCAAAAAATGTGATTCTGGAGCTGAATGACAATCAGTATATTTTGTCCGGCTATCCAATCTATCTCCGCAAAAACGTTTCTCACGTTATGCTCACGCTCAACAGCATTCAGTGGATTCAGCGCAAAGAGCTGCATATCCGCCAGGCGCTGAGCGACAAAGGCTTTATGGCCAAACATCAGTTTTCTGACACGGTCTCCAGAAACGAAGGATTTAACGCGCTGCTGCAGGATGCAAAACAGTTTGCAAAAAACGAGGACAGCATTCTGATTCTGGGCGCCACCGGCAGCGGCAAGGAGGTCCTTGCCCAGTCCATCCACAACTATTCCCTGCGGGCGGAATACCCGTTTGTCGCGGTAAACTGCTCCGCCATTACGGAATCCTTGCTGGAGAGCGAGCTGTTCGGCTATGACGAGGGGGCGTTTACCGGCGCAAAAAAGGGAGGAAAACTGGGCTATTTTGAGATGGCCCATAAGGGAACCATTTTTCTGGACGAAATCAGCGAGCTCAGCCTTCCCATGCAGTCCAAACTGCTGCGCGCGATTCAGGAAAAACAGGTGATACATGTGGGAGGCAGCCGCGTCATCCACTACGACGCCCGCATCATTGCCGCCACCAACCGGGACCTGTGGGAGATGGTCCGCGAACACAAATTTCGAGAGGACCTGTACTACCGGCTTGCCGTTCTGGAACTGAACCTGCCCCCGCTGAAGGAGCGCAAAGAGGATGTCTGCCCCCTCTTTCTCGAATTTATGTCCCGCCTCAACCCGGAGTTGAACATCCGGCTGCACAGGCATGCCGCAGAGCTGGAACCGTGCCTGTGCGGATACTCCTGGCCCGGAAATATCCGGGAGCTTGAGAATTTTGCCCACATGATGTCCGCGGTCATCTGCCCTGCCGACGCCTTTCCGACCCAGTTTGCGGTGATTGACAAAGAAATCCGCCGGCGGACGCTGCGTACCGGGTGTGACGGGCCGGAAGCGGCCGGCCCCGACCTGCTGGTCTCCTCTGAGACGGAGCGCATCAAACACGCCCTCTCCAGCGCCAACGGGAACTGTACGAAAGCGGCCGCGCTGCTGGGAATCAGCCGGACGACGCTGTGGAGAAGGCTGAGAGCAATGGAGAAGGACGGCGGCACAGCCGGAAAAACCGGGAAAATCTGACAATTGAAGGCTTGACCATGTGCCGGCGGAGGGGGTAAAATGGCAGTTGTACAATCTGGGCCGCGTGGCTCTGAACAGGACAAAGGAGGTCTGTCTAGATGGAATATTTAAAAAAAGCGGCTGTCCGGAGTGAGACGGAGGAATGTGGCCGGAGCGTGGCGGAGATCATCCGCAATGTCCGCGGCTCCGGCGACCGGGCGCTGCTGGAGTATAACGCCCGCTTTGACGGCAGCGACAGGACAGAGCTTCGGGTGACCCGGGAGGAGATCGACTCCGCCTATGCGCGGATGACGGAGCGGGAGCTGTCCGATCTGCGGCAGGCCGCCGAGCATATTCGCGCCTTTGCCCGGGCGCAGCGGGACTGCATCAGGGAGCTGGACGGCTTTTCCACTGTGGAGAATTCCGTTCTGGGACACCGGATTATTCCCGTGTCCTCCTGCGGCTGCTATGTGCCCGGGGGCTCCTACCCCCTCTTCTCCACCGCGCTGATGCTCATCATTCCCGCGAAGGTGGCCGGAGTGGAAAGGGTGGCCGTCTGTTCCCCGGCGGTCAGGGGGAAGCGCTCCATCCACTACAAAACCCTTGTGGCGATGGACCTGGCCGGGGCGGATGAAATTTACGCCGTGGGTGGGGCGCAGAGCATTGCTGCGCTCGCCTACGGCACAGATCAGATTCAGGCGGTGGACATGATCGTAGGTCCCGGCAACCAGTATGTGGCGGAGGCCAAGCGGCAGTGCTTCGGACAGGTGGGCATTGACTTCTTCGCCGGCCCCAGCGAGGTGATGGCTCTGGCGGACGGCTCCGCCAATCCGGAGGTGCTGGCCGCCGATATGCTGGCCCAGTCGGAGCACGACAGAATGGCCAAGGGCATCGTGGTTACCACCAGCCGGGAGCTGGGTATGGCGGTCATAGAGGCCGTCCAGCGGCAGCTGAGCACCTTGGAGACTGCCGGAATCGCCGCCAGCTCCTGGAACACCTATGGCGAGGTCATTTTGGCGGACAGCCTGGACGAGGCGGTAGAAATTGCCAACCGATACGCCCCGGAGCATCTGGAGGTGATCGTGGAGGATGAGAGCATCCTGCCCCGACTGGTCAATTTCGGCTCGCTGTTTATCGGGCAGGAGACGGGCGAGGTCTTTGGCGACTATGCCTCGGGCACCAACCACACCTTGCCCACCGTACGGGCCGCCCGGTATACCGGCGGTGTCTGGGTGGGCACCTTCCTGAAGGTGTGCACCTTCCAGCGCTTCCAGCGGGGCGCTATGCGTGAGATTGCCCCCCTGGTCTCCCGTATGGCCCGGGGCGAGGGCCTGATCGCTCACGCCAGAGCGGCGGAACTGCGTATGGAACTCCTGTAAGGCGGACGTGCCCGTAATGTGCTCCCCGTCAGGGGAATAAAACAGAGAGAAAACAGGTGGGAAATATCCGACAGGAGTTTCTCACGTGTTTTTTCGATAAAAGGGAAAACCCGCTGTCCCTTGCGGGACAACGGGTTTCAGAGGAGACGCCCGGACTTGAGAGAGGCGTGCCGGGGGCGGCAGGCCGCTCGATCAACTGAAAGAAGCTGCGGCAGAGCGCCTGGGCAACAAGGCCCGCGGCGCCTGTCTGGCTTTGTATGAGAGGAGATTGTATCATGCTCTATCGCAATAAGCTCCGTATGCTGACGCTGAGCGCATTGTTCGCGGCGGCAATTACCGTAACCACGGCCTATCTGCTCCATATCCCCATCCCCACCGGGGGATACGTCCATCTCGGGGATACGCTGATCTATCTGGGCGCCTGCCTGCTGCCTGTCCCCTGGGCCGCAGCTGCGGCCGCAGTCGGCGCGGGGCTTGCCGACCTGCTTACCGCCCCCGTGTGGGTCCTGCCCACGTTGGGTATCAAAGCGGTGATCGTCCTTTTCTTTACCGGCCGGAACGAGCGCATCCTGTGCCGGCGAAACGTGATCGCCGTATTTGCCGCGGGGCTGTTTTCCCCCGCCGCCTATGCCCTGGCCGGCTGCGCGCTGACAGGAACGCTGGCGTCTTTTGCCCCACAGTTTTTGGGGACGCTGGTACAGGGGATTGGCAGCGGCGCCCTTTTCCTGGCCATTGCTCCGGCGTTGGATACGGTCAAGCTCAAATCGCGCCTGCATACGGTATAGTTCGGAAGGCCGCGGCGGATACCGGCTCAAAAAATCAGGCCGTACTTTCTGATCCGGTACTGCAGGCTCTGACGGAGAATACCCAGGGTCTGGGCGGTCCGGGAGACGTTATAGCCGCAGTGGTCCAGGGCCTGGGCGATGATTTGCTTCTCATACTCGTCCATCAGTCCCTGGAGGGTTTCCCGGGAAAAGTCAATCGCGGGGAGGGCGGCGGCCGGCTCGCTCCGGTGTTTGAGCAGGTAGGGGGGCAGATGCCGGACCTCTATCACCTGGGAGTCGGTGACGTTCTGGGCGTAGTCCAGCACATGGAACAGCTCCCGCACGTTGCCCGGCCAGCCGTAGGCGCGCAGAAGTGTGTAGACCTCCGGGGCAATTTGGGTGACGGCGTGGACAAACTGGTAGGCGGCGGCCTCCAGATGGTAGCGGATCAGCTCCTCCAGGTCCTCCGGGTGCTCCCGGAGGGGAGGCAGCTCGATCATCACGGTGGACAGGCGGTAAAACAGGTCCCGGCGGAAGGTGTTTTCCGCCACGGACTTGAAGGGGTCCTCGTTGCAGGAGGAAATCACCCGCACGTCCAGCTTCAATTCCTGGCTGCCCCCCACCCGGCGGAAGGTCTTTTCCTGGAGCACCCGCAGAATTTTGGACTGCATGGCCAGGCTCATGGAGTTCAGCTCGTCCAGGAACAGGGTGCCCCCGGCGGCCTCCAGCTTTTTAATGTTTCTGTCCACAATTTCCGCCGTCTGCTCAAATACCACCGCCCCCAGCAGCTCCCCCTCCCGAAAAATGGGGTAGGAGGTGTTGGCCGAGGCGATGGGGACCGCGCTGAAGTCGGTGGTGCGGAAGCTGTCCACCCGGTCGATCACCGGGGCCTGGGTCTGGAGGGCGGTCATAGTGGTGCTGACAGTCTCGTCCAGATTGTACAGGTCCAGCAGGTGCCGGCCCTCCACATTGACCCCGCTGGGAATTGGGCTACTGGCTGGACAGGTTCTGGATGTGGGGCTTTGACCCCTACACTGTGGGCGGCTCCGCCCTGGTCACATGGTGGACCATGTACGACTGGGCTATCTGGATCGCCTACGCCCCTCTGATGGGCATTTTCTTCGCCATTATCGCCTACGGCCGTACCGTGCGCCAGTTCCTCATCGTCAACTGGATTCTGCCCGCCTCCTTCGGCTTTGTGTGGTTCTCCGTGTGGGGCTCCACCGCCCTGGAGTGGCAGAAGAGCGGCAGCGCCGACATCATCTCCGCCATCCAGAGCGGCGGCGCTACCACCGGCCTGTGGGAGTTTTTGAAGAACATCCCCCTGGGCATGGTCATCATCCCCGTGATCATCCTGGCCCTCATCGCTGCCTTCTCCACCACCGCTGACACCATGTCCACTACCATTGCCGCTCTGTGTACCAAGGGGGCCCGTCACGACGAGGAGCCCGCCATCTGGCAGAAGATCGTCTGGGGTGTGTCCATCGGCGTGATCGCCTGCGTTATGGTGGCCTTCGGCGGCGGTGCGCAGGGCGTGGACGGTGTGAAGTACCTGGCGGCCTGCGGCGGCTTCGTGGTGCTGGTCGTGTTTATCTTCCAGGTCGTCTCGGCCTTTAAGGTGTTCTTCTTTGATCCGGAGACCCAAAAGGATATCGTAGACAGCGCGGATCAGATCGAGGCGTAACGGTCCCCGCCGGGCGGGCATCCTCTTTCTTGAGAGAAAGAGAAAGAACTTTCCCCGAGCCCCGCCAGGGGCGGGATGTAAACAATGAGTTATTAGAGGTATCATGCTATGGAAGAGATGAAAACGCTGATTTTAGGAGAGCCCATTACCCTGGAGGATTTCGTTTCGGTGGCCCGCTTTGGCCGGAAGGTGGATTTCTCCCCGGAGTACATAGCCCGGGTCAACCGCTCCCGGGCTATGGTTGAGCAGTGGGTCGAGGAAGAGAGGGTGATGTACGGCGTCACCACCGGCTTTGGCGCCCTGTGCACCAAGGCCATCAGCAAGGAGGAGACTGCCCAACTTCAGGAGAACATCATCCTGTCTCACTCGGTCTCAGTGGGTGAGTCCCTGAGTGTGGAGAGGGTGCGGGGCATCATGCTTATGGTGCTGCAAAACATCGGCCAGGGGTACAGCGGCGTGCGGATGTGTGTGCTGGAGAGGTATCGTGACTTTCTTAACGCCGGTCTGACCCCCTATGCCCCCGGGGATGGCAGTGTGGGCTATCTCTCCCCTGAGGCTCACATGGCCCTGGTCCTGCTGGGCCGGGGAAAGGCCTACTGGCAGGGCGAGCTGCTGGAGGGGGCCGAGGCCCTGAAGCGGGCGGGTGTGGAGGCCATGGAGCTGAGCTCCAAGGAGGGGCTGGCCCTGGTCTCAGGCACCACATCTGCCACCGCTATGGCTGCTCTGGCCCTGTACGATATGCTCAACGCCGCTAAGTCCGCCGACATTGTGGGGGCCATGTCCCTGGAGGCCATGAAAGGGGTCATCAACGCCTTCGATCCCCGGGTGATGGCGGTCCGGCCCCATCCCGACCAGCTCAACGCCTCGGAGAACGTACGGCGGATGCTGAAGGGCTCGGGCATCATGGAGAAATACAAGGGCGGCCGGGTACAGGACGCCCTGTCTCTGCGGTGCATCCCCCAGCTTCACGGCGCGGCCCGCAAGACCCTGGAGGACGCGAAAAAGACCATCGAGATTGAGATGAACTCCTGCTGTGACAACCCTATCATCTGGCCGGAGAAGGGCAACGAGGATGTGATCTCCGCCTGCAACGCTGACTCCGCCTATGTAGGCATGGAGATGGACAGCGCCTGTATCGCCGCTGTGGGGCTGGCCAAGATGTCTGAACGGCGCAACAACCGCATCGTGGATGGCTCTCTGTCCGGTTGCCCCTACTTCTGCATCAAAAACCCGGGTCTCAACTCCGGGCTGATGATTCCCCAGTATGTCCAGGCCGGACTTTTGAACGAGATGCGGATGCTGGCAACCCCCTCCACCATCGACAACACCCCTACCTGCGGCAACCAGGAGGACTACGTGGCTATGGGGTACAACGCCTGCAAGAAGGCGGGCCCCATGGCGGAAAAGCTGGAGTATATGCTGGCTATTGAGCTGCTCAGCGTCTTTGAGGTACAGCAGTTTGTGGACCCGGATGTAAACCGGGCTCCCGCTACGGCGGCGGTGCTGGCTGAGATCGGCAAGACCGTGCCGGTGATGGAGAAGGATATTCTCCTCCACCCCTGCATTGAGTACCTGAAGGACTTTATCCACTCCGGAGACCTGATCCGGGTGGCTGAGCAAGTGACAGGAGCGCTGAGCTGATATGAAAAAAGACGCTGTCAGAGTAGAAATCGACCTGAAAAAAATTTTCCTGACGCCCCCCAACACCCGCCGGGAACAGATTACCCTACTGGCGATGATGGTGGTTTTGTTCGTCATGCTCTTCGGGCCCATCTGCTTCACGGATATTCACCCTATCAAAGCCATCCTGTTGGCCTGTCTACCTACCCTGTCCATCTCCTGGGGCTGGATTGTTCTGCTGCGTTCCTTGTTCCGGAAGTCAGAGTTCTGCCGCTGAGACAGGAAGTGCTTCCCGTGGCCGATATAGCGTTGTTGTAGGCTTTTATTGTTTACAGCATATCAATTTTTGACCTGTCGGTTTCCGCATAATATTTGTTTGACCCACACGCCGAAATGTCTGGAGAGGGACAAAGAGTGCCAGACAGGAAGTTCTGCCTTCCTGCCTGGCTTTTTTGCTTTTTTTCTGCCCTACATGACCTGCGCCATAAGATTTCTCATCGTCTCCGCCGCCCGGTGGTAATCATTTTGAGGATTGCTATAGTATGTCAGGATGGCAAAGGGAAAAGGAGAGGGGAATAGGGGTGCGTCGGTATTGGTGCAACCCTGCTTTCCGTCCATAGGGTACTGAAACTATAGAGAACTTTCGGTGTTGCAAATGTCCTTCATATAGGACGGTTACGCCGGTTAGTGCCCCACTCCGCTGCCCGACGAGTGAAGGTTTTGCGGGAAATGCCCAACTGCCTGCCCGCCTCTGTGGCGGTAACGGAACCGTTCCACCAGTCCTCCACCAGTTCCTCAAATCCCTCCGGCATGGGGATGCGGTCAGGGCCGAAACGGACCCCGCGCTCCAGGGCTGCCGTAATGCCCTCCGCCTGACGCTGCCGGATGAACTCACGCTCCGTTTGGGCCACGTAACTAAGCAGTTGGAGTACGATATCCGCAATCAAGGTCCCGGTCAGAGCCCGCCCTTCCCGGGCGTCCAGCAGCGGCATGTCCAGCACAACAATGGCGGCCTCCCGTGTCTTGGTGATATAGGACCACTGTTCCAAAATCTCCTCATAGTTCCGCCCCAGCCGGTCAATGCTTTTGACTACCAGTACATCTCCGGGCAGGAATGTCCGCACTAACTGTTGGTACAGGGGCCGGTCAAAATTTTTCCCCGACTGCTTTTCCACGGTGATATGCTCCAGGTCTATCCCGAACTCCCGCAAGGCGGCCACCTGCCGGTCCTCTTTCCGACTTCGGGTGGATACACGGGCATAGCCGTACATCATGCCTGACATCCCAATCCTCCTCTCTTTTTCTTAGGGATGACAGATATTATAAGATGTACTACGGCGGAAAGAGACGCTTCTTATCAAATTTTCGGGGCAATAAACGGATAAACAATTGTCTTGAGGTACTTGTTGCACAAAATAGCTATAAAAAGGCGGCCAGGTTGTATACATACTGGCACGGAATGCTGAGATGGCAAAGCGGAGGTATGTTATCTATTGGGATCAGCCCTACTTCCACTTTATTCAAGCAGATGTATGCGATGGGCTCCCGAATACCGATACCTTTGACTACATGATTCACGGAGCAAGTATGTCTATTCTTACCTGGGATACAACCTGAAAGCTACCGACCTGCAGGCAGCAGTGGGTGTGGCTCAGTTGAAAAAACTGGACAAGTTTGTGGCTAGACGCCGGGAAAACTGGACTTATCCGAGAGAGCAATTGACTCAGATGGAGAGGTATTTGATACTGCCCGAAAAAGAGGTAAACACAGAGCCCAGCTGGTTTGGTTTCCTGATCACGGTGAGGGAGGAGAGACCTGTCTCTCGAGATGAGTTAGTGACCCACTTGGAGATACATAATATCCAGACCCGTCCTCTGTTTTCGGGAAATCTGACCCGCCACCCCTGTTTTCAGGCGTTGGAGGAAAGGAAAGACTACCGGATGACTTCGCTACTATCGGTGACAGATCAGATCATGAGTGGTAGCTTTTGGGTGGGCGTTTATCCGGGGATGGAGCAAGCGATGCTGGACGAAATTGTAGGATGTATCCAAGGACGGTGTTCTACATAGAAGCTATCTATAGCAATATTCAGAATTGCTGACAGCAAACTGTAGGGCGGGTATTACCCGCCCGCGATCACGACATACACTACATCATCGTGCGGGCGGATGGTATCCACCTCTATTCTCGTACGCTGATATCCTGTGCGCAGTGGGGGCAGAAGGAGGCAGTCTCCGGCAACTGAGCCCCACAGTTGGGACAAGTTTTTTGTTGATTCATAACAGCGCCTCTGTCAAATACATTATGTCCTCATATCGCTTGTCCTGGTTGATCTGGATGCACCGCTGAATCACCCGACTCTCCGCCAGCAAAAAGTCCAGGGTGTTCCCCTGGAAAAAGTAAAGAGAGGTTGACAGGAAAGATTCCCTTATTCGGCACTGCGTTGGCCACTAAACGTACCCAAAACCTACCTGAAAAATGTTTGACCAGAACCGCTCCTTGTAGTATAACAGAGAGGAGAGAACATTTTATCTCAGGAGGATAATTTGCATGAAATTTGAACAAGACGGCTCCGCGCTGCTATGCTTCCACCAGGGGGAGAGGCTTCGGATCGAACCCTGGGGGCAGAACTCCCTCCGGGTGCGTTCCACCATGGGCCGGGACTTTTCCGGAAACGCCTGGGCCCTGACCGAGACTGTGGATACTCTCCCGGCGCAGATTGACATCGGAGAGGCCGACCACTGGGTTGGGGACGGTTCCATGGACAAACGGCCCGTGGCCTCCATTACCAACGGGCGTGTCCGGGCCACGGTGAACCACGCCGGGGTGCTGTCCTTCTACCGGGACGAAACACTGATCTTGCGGGAGTATTTCCGGGCCTACGACGGCACCATTTCCCGGGAGAGCCGCTGCCTGAAGCTGCGCAGCAGAGAGTGGAAGGGAATCATCGGTGGGACGGAGTACGCCCTCAATGTGAAATTTGAGGCCAATAAGGGCGAAAAGATTTTCGGTATGGGGCAGTACCAGCAGGACTGCATGGACTTGCAGGGCTGTGTGCTGGAGCTGGCCCAGCGCAACTCCCAGATCTCCGTCCCCTTTGCCCTGTCCTCCCTGGGCTATGGCTTTTTGTGGAACAACCCCGCCGTGGGCCGGGCGACCTTTGGTAGCAACTACACCGAGTGGATTGCCCTCTCCACCCAAGAGATGGACTACTGGATCACGGTGGCCGACGCCCCCAAGGCCATTTTGAAGAGCTACACCGCCGTCACCGGCCGGGCGGAGATGTTCCCGGAGGACCTGATGGGCCTGTGGCAGTGCAAGCTGCGCTACCGCACCCAGGACGAGGTTCTAACCGTGGCCCGGCAGTACCAGAAGGAGGGGATCAAGCTTGACCAGATTGTGATTGACTTTTTCCACTGGACTGTCCAGGGGGACTGGAAGTTTGACAGGACCTACTGGCCGGACCCCAAGGCCATGGTGGAGGAGCTGCACAGAATGGGCGTCAAGGTGATCGTGTCGGTGTGGCCCACGGTGGACCGCCGATCAGAGAATTTTGACTTTATGCTGGAAAGAGGGCTGCTCATGCGCACCGAGAGGGGAGCCCTCCAAACCTACGACTACCAGGGGGACTGCGTGGAGATTGACGCCTTCAACCCCGAGGCCCGGAGGTATATCTGGGAGGTCTGCAAGAAGAACTACTACGACTTGGGCGTCGACGCCTTCTGGCTGGACAACACCGAGCCTGACCTGGGGGTGTACGACTTCGAGAACTACCGCTACTGCGACGGTCCCGCCCTGGCGGTGGGCAACCTGTATCCCCAGATGTTCAGCCGAGCCTTCTACGATGAGATGAGTAAGGCCCAGGAGGCCCCCGTGGTCAATCTGCTGCGCTGCTGCTGGGCCGGGTCCCAGAAGTACGGCAACGTGATCTGGTCCGGGGACATTCCCAGCACCTTCGAGGCCTTTGCCGATCAGATTCAGTGCGGCCTGAACATGGGCCTGGCAGGCATTCCCTGGTGGACCACCGACATCGGCGGCTTCATGACCGACGACGTGAACGCCCCGGACTTCCGGCAGCTGCTGATTCGCTGGTATCAGTTCGCGGTATACTCCCCGGTGCTGCGGATGCACGGGGATCGGGGGCCCCACAACATCCCGCCCCTGGACGGCCGGGACTGGGGCGGCGGCTACCTCCACACCGGCCACCCCAACGAGCTGTGGAGCTATGGTGAGGAGAATTACGCCATCATGCGCAAATACTACGACATTCGCATCGCCATGCGCGGCTATATCGCCTCCCTGTATCAGGAGGCCCATGAGAACGGCTCCCCCCTGCTGCGGGCCATGTTCTACGAGTTCCCGGAGGACGAGACATGCTGGACACTCCAGGACCAGTACATGTTCGGCGGAACCTATCTTGTCGCCCCCATCCTCCGCCTGAACCAGTTCAGCCGGGAGGTCTACCTCCCTGAGGGAAGCTGGAAACTCACCTCCACGGGAGAAGTATTCCAGGGCCCGCAAAGGGTAACAGCGGACGCCCCCATCGACTACATGCCGGTGTTTGAGAAAAACAGCGGCAGCAATTCTCCCAAATAACAAAAAAGTATCTTTTGGTACGGGC
>OFFY01002715.1_pt1 | contig 11930 bp, 8 predicted proteins | sample 1521481 | NCBI WGS metagenome assembly OFFY01 (sample SAMEA3504117, study PRJEB24116) | mouse gut metagenome | biome: mouse gut; feature: mouse-associated habitat; material: faeces | place: Denmark | collected 2011
ACCTGAGTGAGTATTTTACTGGGGGAGAGCAGCTCGGAATCGAAATCGCTTTTGCTATTATATTTGGAATTATTTTTTTCTTTTCCCTCTGCATTTTGCTCAGATAATACCCGGATCCGCTTTTGCAGAGCGGGAAACGTTTCTGTAATTTCGTGTCTTCTATAAATAAATGACGGTTTAATATCCGGCAAAACACTTCCCAGATAAAATGAATACTTATGTTTTTTTAATTCTTTATCTCTGGATTCGCTGACCAGATATCTCGCCAGCGTAATATGTGATTTTTTTCTCAATCGAAAATGCCCCCTCATTCTCATTTTAAAATCAGATACCGGCAGTTGTAACAGTTCAGACGCTGCAGACATCTGAACTGTTACGCCGGCTGCTATCGGCGTTTATTTTCTGCAGAATGTTCCACAGGCTGTCTGCTCGCATCTGCAGGCATTCGAACCGCCGACGTCTATACCGTCTGCACGGCAGCTGCAATCGTCATTATGCACACATTTTTTGGCCTCGCAACGGATATTTACTTTTACAGACGGTTCCTTTGTGCTGTTGGATAATGTGTCTCCGCGTTTCTCTTCAAAGCTGTCGCAGCAGGTTTCGCTTGTGCTGCCTGCTCCTGCTCCGCCTACGCTGATATTATCTCTGATACATCCGTGATCCTTGTTGTATCGACAGTTTACTACGCTGCAATCTAATCTTGGCATGATTTTCCTCCTTTTACAAAAGAAATGCATATCTGCATTTTATTTTTAAATGCAAATATAGTATTAGCAGAAAATCACGCAATATGTGCCTCGTAAAAACATACCTGCAATGGAATCTGTTTCCAGTCCCCTGCTATTCTCATTGTAAAAGTCTGCGGCTATCTGGCTTTTTCTTCTTCCGGAAGTTCCCTGCGGATTTCCTTCGTGCGAATTTCTTTGCAGATCTGGTCGATAAACGTATCCAGTGGTTTTACTCCTTCGTTTCCTGCGAATCTGCTTCGTACGGAAACTGTGCCATCTTCTTCCTCCTGTTTTCCAACCACGAGCATATACGGAAGTTTGTCAAGCCTTGCTGCACGAATCTTGAATCCTATCTTTTCGGAGCGGCTGTCAATGTCTGCGTCGACGCCGTTTTTCCTTAACTGATCACATACCTTTTTCGCGTATGCATTATACTTGTCTGAAATCGGAAGTACACGCACCTGCTCCGGACAAAGCCAGGTCGGGAACTTGCCGGCATATTTTTCAATCAGCCATGCCAGCGTACGTTCATAGCATCCCATCGATGTTCTGTGTATGATATACGGACGGATTTTATCCCCGTTTTCATCGATATAATACATATCGAAATTTTCCGCTATGGCGCAGTCCAGCTGAATGGTAATCATCGTATCTTCTTTGCCGTATACATTTTTGGCCTGAATATCGATCTTTGGTCCGTAAAACGCAGCTTCGCCGTCTGCCTCTGTAAATGGGAGCTCTTTTTCCACAAGAATTTTACGCAGTGCGTCCTGCGTGGATTCCCAGTACTGCGCATCCCCAAGATATTTTTCCTTATTCTGCGGATCCCACTTGGACAGCCGGTACGTAACGTCTTCCTGCAGACCAAGCGTGGTCAGCGTATAATATGCCAGCTCCAGACATCCTTTCAGCTCGTCTTCTGTCTGATCCGGGCGGATGACCAGATGCCCTTCCGAAATCGTAAACTGCCGGACACGTGTTAATCCATGCATTTCTCCGGAATCTTCGGAACGAAACAGCGTGGAAGTCTCGCCCATGCGGTACGGCAGATCACGGTAAGATTTTTGCGTATTTTTGTATACATAATACTGAAACGGACAGGTCATTGGGCGCAGGGCAAATACTTCTTTGTCTTTCTCTTCATCTCCAAGAACAAACATCCCCTCTTTATAGTGCCCCCAGTGTCCGGATATTTTATACAAATCGCTTTTTGCCATCAGAGGCGTTCTGGTACGCACATATCCCCATTCGTTATCTTCCAGATCTTCAATCCAGCGCTGCAGGGTCTGAATCATTTTCGTTCCCTTGGGCATAAGAAGCGGCAGGCCCTGTCCGATAACGTCCACCGTGGTAAAAAGCTCCATCTCCCGGCCAAGCTTGTTGTGGTCGCGGAGCCTGATATTCTCCAGATAAGTCAGATACTCCGCCAGCTCATCCTTTTTGTTGAATGCCGTTCCGTAAATTCTCTGGAGCATAGCGTTCTCGGATTTTCCTCTCCAGTAAGCGCCGGAGGAAGAAGTCAGCTTAAAGGCTTTGATGCCCTTTGTGCTCATCAGATGCGGGCCTGCGCACAGGTCGGTAAAGTCCCCCTGATTATAGAAGGAAATCTCCGCATCCTCAGGCAAATCCCTGATGAGCTCCGCCTTGTAAGGCTCTCCTGCCTCCTCCATGAATTTGATTGCCTCCAGGCGGGGCAGCGTGTATCTTTCAAGCTTATTCCCCTCTTTGATTATCTTCTTCATCTCGGCTTCAATCTTATCCAAATCCTCTCTGGAAAAGGGCTCATGCTCGAAATCATAGTAGTAACCGTTGTCGATTGCCGGTCCGATTGCAAGCTTTGCATTGGGGAAAACCCTCTTAACCGCTTCCGCCAAGACATGGGAGCAGGTATGCCTTACCACCCGAAGCCCTTCCGGGTCGTTTGCCGTAAGGATATTCAAGGAACAGTCCTCTGACAGAACCGTCCGCAAATCCACTACCTTCCCGTCAACCTCTCCGGCGCATGCCACTCTGGCAAGTCCTTCGCTTAAATCCGCCGCAATTTCATAAACGCTTTTCGCACTGTCATATTCCCTGACAGCGCCGTCCTTCAAAGTAATTTTCATTTTAAACTAATCCTCCATGCCGTATACTGACTACAGAAGCAAGTCAGATTATAACTCCTTCTGTTCTACTTCTTCCCAGTCCACAACGCCGCTTTTCTTTTTTGATTTTTTGTTTTTCCCGTCGTCCCCGTCATGGCCGTTGCCGTTATGGCTGCCTATTATCATTGACTTTCTGGGGGAAAACAACATGCCAAACACAATTCCGCCCAATACGCATACAGCCATTGTCAGCAAAAATTCCTTTTTGCTCATTGAAGTAACGTCCGTTAAAGTTGCTTTAAATTCTTCCCATCTTTCTTCCATTTTTCAATTCTCCTGTTCTTTTACCCATTCCCCGCGGACTTTGTCCGCAGATGTTTTCTGTTTCCGTTTTCTAAAACCTTTTTAATTCAGGAAAGTATTCAATTTCAGCCTTCCCAATAATCTCGTCCTTCTCCACGAATTTGTCATTCCAGAATCTGGAGTCATCCGAGTTGTTTCTGTTGTCGCCCATAACAAAGTACGATGATTCCGGTACATGGTAGGGGCCAAAGTCCGCATTGATTTCTTCCGTGATATAGCTTTCCTCCAATAGCCCGCCATTGATATAAATCCTGCCGCCAATCCCTTCCACCTTATCCCCCGGAAGCCCGATAATTCTCTTTAAATATTTTTCCGACTTGTCATCCGGGAAATAGAAAGCTATAATATCGCCACGCTCCGGCTCTCCCACAACGTATGACAGCCGGTTAATCAAAACCCGGCTTCCCGACATGATTGTGGTCTCCATGGAGCCTGTGGGCACCTGTGCGTTTGCAACCAGCGTCCGGCTCACCACAAAGGCGATAACAAGCCCTGTCAGGAGCACTTTCGACCAGTCGAGGATTTCGTACAGAATTTTTTGCAGGACTTTCTTTCTTTTCATACGGACTCCTTCTTTATTATTATTTCCAACAGGTATTATTATAATGATTTATTTTGAAAATGACAAGGTGGTTCCTGTATGTTTTTCCTGCTGTCGGGAACTCTGATAAATACCGTAGTCCCCTCCCCGACCTGAGAGCTTATGGAAACCCCGTATTTTTCTCCGTAAATCATCCGAAGCCTCTTATCCGTATTTTGAATTCCTATGGAATTATTTTTCCCGCTGAAAATCTCTGATATTTTCCCCTGTGGGATACCGCAGCCGTTATCCTCCACGCAAAAGACAATATCCTCGTTTTCCTCCTCGGCCGATATCCGTATTTCCCCGTCTTCCTGATATTCCTCAAACGCATGTATAATTGCATTCTCCACGAAAGGCTGTAAAAAAAGCTTGGGAACCTGAAGCTTTTCCAAAACCTCTGGAATGCTGATAAGAGCCTTGAATCTCTTTTCATACCGCTTTTCCATAATACCCAGATATCTTTTAAGCCAGTCCAAATCTTCCTGCAGGATTACCATCAGCTCTCTGCTTCGGCTGGTATACCTCAGCATTCTGGATAAATCCAAAAGCATACCGCTTGCCTTTTCGTTATCTCCTCTAAGGCACGCCCAGTTTATAATATTCAACGAATTATACAGGAAATGCGGATTCATCTGAATATTAAGCGCCATAATTTCCGTATCCCGTTTCCGGAGTTTTACCTCAAAATTTTCATGAACCAGATTTTTCAGATTTTGGTTCATTTCGTTTAATTTCTGGTAAAAGAAAGCAAACTCATCCATCGGATGATAATGTATTACCGTATTGAAATTACCGGCTCCCACGCTTTCTATCATATTTAGCGGCTTGTAAATCTTCTTATCAAGCTTTTTGAAATGAAAAAAGAGATTCCAATGGATAATACCGTCATCAGAAGTATCAACGCCAGAATTACCCTCATGAGATTATCCGCAATCTTTTCTGTCAGAATTTTCACCGGAAGAGACGCCACCACGTACCACCCTGTCACTTCGCTTCTGGCATAGGCAATAATATAATCCTCTCCTTTAATTTTTCTTCTGATACAGTCGGATTCTTTGTCGATACCGATATCCTTCACCGTGATGCCGGCAGGTTCCCCGCCTGCCTCCGCACCGGAGCTGCATACCATCTCCCCCTGTTCCGTCACCACATAATACTCCGCTTCATTTTCTTTCCTGACAGACTCTCTGAGCATATTTCTCAGATTTTCTTCCGTAAAGTTAATCACCAGATAAGGACGCTCCACATCAGAATCCAGATGAAGAATTCTTCCCGAAGCGATATGACTGGGATTCAGCTTTCGCACAGCGGAAAATAATCTCTTATATTCCAGATTATTTTCATTAATCCCGCTTATACGAAACATTTCCATATAATTATAGGTGGGTATCCACACCAGCTTTCCGTCTGCTTCCCTCGCCTGCTTCAGCATTTTGGATTCCACAAAGCTGTTTTTGGGATAAAAGTTTTTCTCCTCCTCCCCAAAACGGTAATAAGAAGTTACAAGGTGTGTGGAATAAACGGAATTGTTCCATGGCAGGTAATTCAGCAGAATTCGGGTAATCTGCCGGCTGGCCTCCTCAAGCTGTATGCCGTTTTTTGTATCAAGTTCCCGGAAAATATCATACAGGCGGCTGTCCGCGTTCATTTTCAGAGAAAATTCTTCTATATAATCCAGCTCATTATCCAAAAGCGCGCTGGTGTTTTTGGCATTCTGCCAGAAATGCTCCTGTGCCTGCTTCGTCAGCTCCGCTTTCGCCAATTGAAAAACTATGATTCCCAAAACTCCCAGAGGAATAATGGAAAACATCAGGAAAAATACAATGAGCCAGGTTCTGAACCTGGCATATTTCCACCGCTTATAAACTTTTCTCATATATTAGTTCCTCTTTTACGGAATTCATCCGGTGTCACTCCATACTTTTTCTTAAAAGAACGGATAAAATAATTAGAATCCCTATACCCGACCATACCTGCAATCTGCTTTACCCTGCAATCGGAATGAATCAGTAAATCCAGCGCCTTTTGCATTCTTACAGCGCTTAAATACTCTGAAAAGGAGGTTCCGAAGCTCTGCTTAAACAGCGTGCTTAAGTAAGACGGATTAAAATGCAGCTCGCCCGCAACCGTTTCAAGGCTTATCTCCTCCCTGTAATTCTTTTCAAGATAATCCTTGCATTTCTGCATGGGATTTATCTGTCCTGACAACCTTTGCTTTTCCATGCTTCTGCCAATCTTAAACAGCAAAAGTCTGCCTTCCGACAACAAACTGCCATACCACTCCGCTTCCATTATCCGGCTGTCCTTTTCATTCAGCATGGGAATTGTTTCTTTCTCCAAAAACGGTTCCAGCGTTCTCAAAATTCTGAAAAAAAGAAACACTACCTTCCTTTTCATAATTTCCGGTGCAATCTGATGTCCTAAAGCTCCTTTTTCCAGAAGCTCCTCATACAGCTTTTCCGCAAGCTCCGTCTCCCCCTGTCGGATGGCATTTATGAGTTCGTCCATATTCCAGGCCGTTTCCTCCCTTGCGTTTTCCAGATAGCTTTCCGCCCACAGAATATGCCTGTCCTCATAAAAGGAATATTTTAAAGCGCAGGCAGCTTCCGAAAATGTCTCCACTCCTTTTACACTCATATTCTCGTGAATCAGGCTGACTGCGAAATAAATCTTATCTGCCGCCGTATTGTTTTCCGCTTCCAGCAAATATGCAATATTCCTGAGCTTCCTTTCCCCGGGTCTTTCATCCCCCAGAACAAGCGTCGCCAGGGTATTGTGCAGTTGATTGACAGAAAAGGTAATGGCGGAAGAAGGCTCCAGAGATTTTTTTATCACATAGCCGATTTCACGCCGCTCCTTTTCTTCCAGCCTGCCTTCCTTTTTTATTTTAGTCAATATCATAAAGCCGCTCTGCTTCATCGGCAGGAAACTGTCAAGCTGCTCCCTGGGCCGGACGCCCGCACCGGTAATATACTGGTTCAGAAGCCATTCCATATATATCGGAACCGTTTCCTTAAGCCTCTCTTCCATACTGCTGACCTTGTATTTCGTTTCCTCGTCGCCCCGATACTTCCGCTTCACCTCAATTATGGTTTTTTCCAATTCTGTCCGGTCTACCGGTTTCAGCAGATAAGCGGATGCCTGAAATGCAATCGCTTCTCTGGCGTAGGCAAAATCCGCATATCCGCTGACGATGATAAAAGATACCTCGGGCCTGATATTTTTTACTTCCCGCAAAAGAGACAATCCGTCCATCTTTGCCATCCGTATATCGCTTATGACAATCTCACAGGGCATATTCCGCATAATTTCCAATGCTTCCGTGCCGTCCGCGGCTTCCCACAGCATATCCTCCGGGCAGAATTCCTCCAGCAAAGAAAGAATTCCCTTCCGGTGTATTTTTTCATCATCTACCACCAGTACATTGTACATATTCTCTCACCATTTTTTACCTGATTATTCTCATCTATGCCTTACATCCCATGATACATTATATCATACTGCCGTATATAAGCCCCTTTGTTCAGTATTATTACCGGAATGTCCAGCGTTTTTCTCAGCTTTCCGTTCACCGTAAGGCAGGCTCTTATCACTAATCTCTCCCTTTCATCCGGTCCCTCCACATACAGACTGACATTCCTCATTCCTTCACCTTGCGTCTGCGGGAATGGATGCTCTGACAGCATGACGCTTTTTTCATCTCCCGTTAATTCATCCGGCAGCATGACATAAAATCCGCCGACTCCATGCTTTTTTCCTGACAGGCTGCCTATTTTGCAAACAGCCTTCCGTCCCACAAATACCGGCTGGTAATCCCAATGATAAAAGCCCTTTTCCGCCGCTTTCCATCCCTCCGGTGCCGTAAGCTCTATACGGACGTCTCTCCATTCCTCCTCCTCAATATGGGAAATCACAAACCGCAGGAGGAATATATTACAGCTCCCAAAATAAAGCTTCGGCATAACAATGCCATAAGGAGCAAAAATCTCCCTTTCTTCCGAAAGCAGTTCGCATTCCTTTCTGACAATGTCCGTCTCCTGTGTCTGATACTCTTTTGTCTGATACTGCTTTTCTATGATTTCGCCAGGGGTAAGCCTTACCATGTCACAGGTAATCTCCCCTTCCGCCGCCGCTCCGTAGGAACGGATGCCCAGAGTCAGCTTTAACTCTTCCTCATTACGGTTTCTTACCCTGAAAATGGTTTCCCCATGCTTCTCCTCATATTGAATGTCAAAGCAGAATCTTCCCAGACGGACACCGGATAATTCATAGGAAGAAAGCGCTCCCTGAGGTTTGATTGTAAGGGTTTTCTCCACGCCGTCCATATGCAGACCAAACCACTGTTCCATACTCTGCTGCACCCATGCGCCCTGTCCCTGACTGCATCTGGTCAGGCATCTTTTTTTGTTATCCGCCCTCGGCCACCAGAACAGAGAGCCGGTCTCGTCAAGGCGCTCGTAGAGAATCCCCAGCGTATCCAGCATTTCTTTTCTGGTATAGCTTCCCCCAAGCCTTAAAATACAGCCTGTGGCCGAAGGGTTCATTCCAAAATGAAGCTCCCTCAGCGTCTGGAATTCCGGGTCGTAATTGGTAATAAACATAGAGCGGGCAAAACGGTGAAGGTTTACATAGGGCTCATAACTGAACTCATAAAGGCCGTATAAGGGCGCACGCACTGTTGCCGTGTCCTCGCCGCCATAATAGTACAGCTCCTCAGGAATATAAAATCTCTCATTTTGATTTTCGCCCAGACTGCATCCCCCTGTAATCTGTCTGCCAAAGGGGCCTTCCGCCTCCATACATTCTTTCATATCGGAGGGCATTCTCTCCAGAAGCCTGTCAACCTCCTCTGTGTTCTTTCCCAGCGCCTTTCTTATCTGCCGGAAAGCTTTTAACGCATAAAAGCACTGGACATTAGCGCCGTAATCATATTTTTTAAAGACAATCAAATCGCTGGCATATCTGCTGCTGAACAGCGCCTTTTCCTGATGCTTATGCTCTAGCATTCCCTGATAGATTTCTTCTGCTTTATCGCTTATCTCCCTATGATTTCTGAAATAATCCGCATCGCCTGTCATTTCCAGATATTTGCCCGCTATCACAAGAAATGCAATATAGAAAAACATACTGTGGTCCGTATACAGACTGTATCTGGGCACATTTCTTTTTGCCAGATATTCCATCGCCTTCGGCCCTGCCTCCGGGACGGCATACATAACGCTCACCACATCAGGCTCGATGTCGATTCCCCACAATCTCGATAAGGAATGGGAGGGCGCTCCCTGCCAGTTTGTCAGCAGATTTCCATACTCATCAAAGGAGAGGCAATTAAAATTATCCAGAACAAAACGGATATGCATATCGGCATATTTTTCGCCTGCTTCCTTATCCTCCCGTATTTCTGTACGCATGCTTCCCAGCCTTTCCTTCCAGAAAGACGACGTAACATTCAGCCATTCAAGAGGCGTATGCTGATACAAAATTCCCAGGTTGGCATGAATATCCTTTCTTTCCGGCGTAAGGGCAAGAATCGTCGCAAACAGCCGGCTTTCCCCTTCCTTAAGCTCAAAGGGCACATAAATAAAGGGATTCGATGCCTCCCCCTCCGTCACGGCTTCTAAAAGCTGAATTGCCGCGCAGGCTTCCGGGTGCCACATTACAAGAAGCTTCTGCTCCCATTGTGTCCTGTAAGGATTTACCGCATAGTCCTCGAACCGTTTGCCGTAATGCTCAAACTGGTTCACAAATTTCCTGTCGAAGGACAATCTTAATTTACCTTTTAAGGTACACCCCGACGTATTCTTTACCTCCGCGCAGAAGAAAACGCCTGCCGGACCCGGGAGGGGATGAATGGAGGAAATTGCCTGCGCTTCCTTCTCAAGCACCGGCGCAAAGGAGAATACCTTCGTCTCAAGACCGGAATGTTCTGTAAAAGTCACCGGCAGGAAATAATCCACATATTGCGTCTCGGACTTTTGATTCGTCATATTCAGTAAAAGCCCGTTATCCATTTCCAGCTCATATTTCATTTTCCCAAGAAACAATGCCGTATCGTTTTGATAATACTGCCCGATATGGCCTTTAAACTGTCCCCCCACATCCGGCCCGCCGGAGGGAACCGCATAAATCCGCTCATGGGGCGTGCAGGCAAAATGCAGCCTTCCCATAGTATCCTGTCCAATCAGAGTTCTCCCGTTTGACTGAGTAAAAAGCTGCCTTTCGCTTAATGACCAGTCTGTCTTTTCCGAAGTCTCGTCATATTCCGCCTTAAAATAAGGAGAACGATACCCCTTCTCCCAAAATTCCTCCCATGTATGGTAACCAATATTTCCTCTAAGATGCATGATATTCCTCCCTTTCCTACCCTTTCACGCCGGACATTGTAATGCCCTCAATCAGATATCTCTGCCCGAAAGCAAATACAATAATTACCGGAATCAGTACCAGACAGGCCGCTCCCATCATCAGGTTCCATTCCCCTCTGTAAGAACCGGTAAAAAGCTGCAGCCCCAAAGCCACCGTATACTTCTTTTCCGAATTCAGATAAACCAGCGGCCCTAAAAAGTCATTCCACGAGTTTAAAAATGCAAACATTCCTACCACAGCAAGCGCCGGACGGGTAATCGGCATAATGATTTTCGAAAAAATCTGGATATGGGATGCCCCGTCAAGATAGGCCGCCTCGTCAAAATCCCTTGGAATTCCCATGTAAAACTGCCTCAACAGAAATATGTAAAAAGCGCCGCCGCCGAACCATGCCGGAGCTATCAGCGGAACAAAGCTGTCTGTGATGCCGATTCCTCTCCACATGAGGAAAGTGGGAATCAGCGTTACCGCAAAGGGAAGCATCATACTGCTGATGATGCAGGCAAACACAATATTTCTTCCTTTCCACTTTACCCTTGCCAGTCCATAAGCGCACAGCGAGCTTGTGAGCATGGTTCCCGCCACGCACCCGCCCGTAATAATGAAGGAATTTCGAAAATATCTGGTAAAAGGCAGGGTATCAAAAACCTCCGCATAATTTTCCCACATAAACTTTGACGGAATCCATCTTGGCGGCATCATAAATACCTCCACTGTTGTCATAAGAGAGCTTCTCACCATCCAGTAAAGCGGAACAAGGCAGAACAATGTTCCCGATATCAGTACCGCGTATATCAGAATCCTGCGGATTGCATTCTTTTTCTTTTCCATCACTGTTCACCCCCGTAATATACCCACTGGTCGGATGACTTGAATATAACCGCCGTCAATATCATAATGATGACAAACAGCACCCAGGCAACCGCACAGGCATTTCCCATCCTTCCAAATTCAAAAGCCTCACGATACAGATAATATACATAAAACAGACTGGAATTATTAGGGCCGCCCTGGGTCATTACATAGGACTGTGTAAATATCTGCAGCCCGTTAATGATTCCCATCACCACATTATAAAAAATCGTGGGAGTCATCATGGGAATCGTCACATGCCGCAGCTTGGCCCAAAAGCCGCCCCCGTCTATCTCCACCGCTTCCAGAAGTTCTCGCGGCACATCCTGAATCCCGGCTAAAAAGATTACCATTGTAGAGCCTGTCGTCCACAGATTGATAAATACCAGCGTTGGAATAACCGAGCTTTCTCCCGACAGCCAGGTGCTTACAGGCAGATGCATGGATTTCAATATATTATTTGCAAGTCCCATATCGGGATTGAAAATCCACATCCAGATAGCCGACATCGCCACCACGGGAACTACCGTGGGAAGGTAGAAAACCGTACGGAAAAATCCCTTCCCCTTAACGTCCGTATTTAACAGCATTGCAATAAAAAAAGAAAATATAATTGCCGTCGGGACGGACATTGCCACATAGATAACTGTTACCAGCAGCGATTTATAAAAATACGGGTCCCTCCCGCTAAATAATCTTCCGTAATTGGCCAGTCCGATAAATTCTCCTCCTCTTGTAAAATTATAATCCATAAAGCTGAGCACAAGACTGACCACCATAGGTGCAAGGGCAAATATTAAAAACCCGAGTATACACGGCAGGCTGAAAAGAAAGCCCCACAGATTTTCTCTTTTCTCTCTCTTTGTCAATTTCCACTTTACCTTTTCCTGCATAATTTCCCTCATTTCCACACCGTTTCTTTGATTTCCGTTGTAAATCGTATAATTTTCC
>OFFY01002718.1_pt1 | contig 11908 bp, 8 predicted proteins | sample 1521481 | NCBI WGS metagenome assembly OFFY01 (sample SAMEA3504117, study PRJEB24116) | mouse gut metagenome | biome: mouse gut; feature: mouse-associated habitat; material: faeces | place: Denmark | collected 2011
TAATGTCCGCCTGCTTCGCGGCTTCTGCGGCGGTAAACACCTCAAAGCCCTGCTTTACGGCCTTGTCCCAGGATTTGGAACCCTCGTACAGACCGATGATCACATGACAGCCGGAATCCTTCAGGTTCAGCGCATGGGCATGGCCCTGGCTGCCGTAGCCGATGATCGCAATCGTCTTGCCTTCCAAGAGTGATAAATTGCAGTCTTCCTGATAAAAAATCTTTGCCATTTTCTATTTCCTCCTAATTTTATGCCTGTCCGCTGTCAGTGCCGCTCAGCGGAGCAATTTATGGCCGCAAAGTGCATGCGTCCCTAAATTCTCCGGGCACTGACAGCTCCCAGGCGGTTTGCCTGCAGAATATGGTATGGCATTCTGCAGAATAATATATAACTGACAGGTTATCCCTGGAGCTAATCAAATTTAACCACTGGTTCCGTACCTCTGCTCAAGCCGGCGATTCCGGTTCTTGCCAGTTCCAGAATCTCGTAACCCTCCAACAGATCAATAAATGCCTCGATCTTCTGCTGGTTGCCGGTAAGCTCGATCATCAGGCTTTCCGGCGCCACATCGATGATTTTGGCACGGAAAATATCCGCTACCGCAATGATGCCCTGGCGCTGCTCTGCCGTAGCGCGCACCTTGATCATAATCAATTCCCGGTAGACGCTCTTTTCCGGTTCCAATTCTTTGATACTCCGTACGTCCTCAAGTTTTGACACCTGCTTCTCGATCTGTTCCAGTATCTCATCGTCGCCGGAAGCAACAATGGTGATCCTGGTAATCCGGGGATCCGACGTAACGCCTGCGGTAATGCTCTCCACATTATATCCCCTTCTGGAAAAAAGTCCTGAAATCCGGCTCAAAACACCGGAAGTATTATTTACCAACAGCTGAAATACTTTGGAATGTACTTCTATCTTCTGCATTATAGACTCCACCTCTCCTTATTTCGAATAACCGCATACCCCCATAAAATCCTTTCGATATCATACCAATTTCCGGAAAAAATGTCAATAAAAATCTCTTTTCCGGTTCCATTTCCGGCAGCACACCGCCTAAATCACTTTCTTCCGGCTCCATCTGCCGGTCAAAAACCAGAGGAACGAAATCAAATAGTTCGTAGCCCATCCCATGGGAACCGCATACCAGACCGCCTCCACGCCCCATATACCTGCAAAGCGGAAAGAGACGAAAACCCGGATTCCCAGATTAATCAGATTCGCCATGGTAAATACCGCCACATCTCCCGCTCCCTTCAGCACCCCGTCCGTAATGGCCTTGATACCGATAAACAGGAAAAAGAATCGGATGAAGCGCAGATAGGTATCCCCGGTGGCAAAAGCCCCCGCACTGCTGCCGTCCTCGATAAACGCCGAAATAATCTGTACATGAAACAGACTCAGCACCGCCAGAATCAGCGCAGCAAACCCAAGGACGATACCGTAAGCCGTAAGATACCCCTTCTTTACCCTGTCCGGATTCCCGGCCCCCAGGTTCTGGGCAGTAAAGGTGGACATAGCATTCCCGGTGGCAATCATGGGCACGATGCAGATAGACTCCACCCGCATCCCGGAGGTATAACCGGCCAGCACCGAAGAGCCGAAGCCGTTCACCACGGATTGCACCAGGAGCATGCCGATGGAAACGATAGACTGCTGAAGCATGGACGGAATCGCGATTTTTATCATACTGCCCAACATTTCCAGGCTGTATATCCCGCCCCGGCCCTGCCTGTCTTCTCCTATCCGATCCTCCCCAGGAGACTTTCCCCGACAGGCTTTTGCTGCCTGGCCATCCAAAAGCCGTGTATCATCTTTCACCTCCCAAGCCGGGATGGTCTGGCCAGCTGCCCGCATTTCCTGCTCCGCAGGCAGCTGTCCATCCTCCTGCGTTTCCGTGCCGAATCCGCGCAGCGCTCTCATCAACAGCAGAAAGGAAATCACCGCTGACAGACCCTGGGCGGTTACCGTGGCAATGGCTACCCCCGCCACCCCCAGGTGAAAAGCCAGAACCATAAGCAAATCCAGAAAAACATTCAATACCGAAGAAAACAAAAGCAGATACAGAGGCGTCTTTGAATCACCCAGGGCGTTGAATACCGCAGACAGAACATTATACATGAACAGAAACGGTAATCCGACAAAATAAATACGCAGATATAGAACCGCATCCTCCAGAATGTTAGCCGGCGTACGCAGAGCCGTGAGAATCCGCCCACACATGGCAAAGCCGAATGCCCCCAGCACAACGCTCACCGCCGCGAAGCTGATCAACGCCGTATACACGGATACCTTCATCTTCCGGTACTCGCCGGCTCCCAGATATTGGGAGGTAATCACCGAAGCCCCGATTCCGCCGCCGATGGCAATCATGATAAATACCGTGGTCAGCGAATAAGATGCCCCCACCGCCGCCAGTGCATCTTCCCCCACGCACTGGCCTACGATGACAGAATCCGCCATATTATAAAATTGTTGAAACAGATTGCCCAAGATCATGGGAAGCGCAAAGAAAAACAGGGACTTCCCCGGAGCGTCCTTCAGCATATCGTACTTTTTCATTTTCCCCCAGTCCTTTCATCCATTTCCGGCGGTGCATGTCTCTTTCGGCAGCTGCATTTCTTCCTTCCGTCTGTCCATTGTCCGCTTCTGTCTCCGCATTTTTCCTTCCGTCTGACCACTGTCCGTTCCGGCATTCTGCGCTTAACAGGACTGCAGCTCTCCTCAATTTACAGCACAGCTCGCGCCTTACCGATATACTTCATTCACAAAACGCCGCAGCGCCTCCAGAGACCGCTCTACCTTTTCCGTATCGATACAGTACGCCATCCTGAAATATCCCGGCGCGCCGAAGGTATCCCCCGGTACCAGAACCAGATCATATTGAAGTGCTTTGCGGCAGAACACCTTCGCGTCCTCCTCCAGGGCTTTCGGGAAAATGTAGAAAGTTCCTCCCGGCTTTACACAGGTAAAACCAAGGGCCGTTAACTCGTTATAAAGTATATTCATATTCGTTTCATAGACGCTCAGATCCGCAGTCCTGTCCAATACCTTTGCCACTGCCAGCTGAATGATGGAGGGAGGGCAGTTGTGGCCGATGCCCCTGGATATCTGGCCGCACATATTCACCATTGTCTCCGCATCCCTGCAGCGGGGATTCACCGCCACATAGCCGATGCGTTCCCCGGGAATGGACAGAGACTTGGAGAAGGAATAGCACATGATGGTATCGTCATAAAAGCAGGACACACAGGGAGCCTCCACTCCCCGAAATACGATCTCACGGTAAGGTTCGTCCGAAATCAAGTAAATCGTATGGCCGTACTCCTCCGACTTCTTTTTCAGGAGTCCGGCCAGCCGCTTCAATGTCGCCGCCGAATACACCACACCGGATGGGTTATTGGGGGTATTGACCAACACCGCCATCACCTTCTCTGTAAGCATTTCCTCCAGCTTCCCGAAATGAATCTGAAAATTATCCGTGTCAGGGGGCACCACCTTCAGCTTGGCCCCCGTCAGGTTCACATAGGGCCCGTACTCCGGAAAATAGGGGGCAAAAGTGAGAATCTCGTCACCAGGCTCTGTCACCAGGCGGAACGCATGGGCCAGGGCCCCGGCAGCTCCCACCGCCATAAAGATATGCTCCTTACGGTAAGGCAGTCCGAACCGCCTCTCCAGGAACTCCGCCACCGCCTCACGCACACTGGTTATCCCCAGACTGGGGCTGTAGCCATGGAGCGCACTGGTCTCCTCTTCGTTCAGCATCCTGACCATCTCTTCCGTAAATTCCCGGGGAACGGGCACGGAAGGGTTACCTAAGCTGTAGTCAAACACATTCTCATATCCGATCTCCTGCCCCCTGGCAGTAGCAAACTCCGACAATTCCCGGATGACGGACTTGCCGGACAACATATCTTTATATTTTTGAACTAACATATGCCTGTATCCTTTCTTCGTATCTTCTATACCCTCTGTATTCTCTCTATTCTTCGTCTGCTTCTATAGTTCCTCCGCTACTTCTATAGTTCTTCCTCTTCTATCAGTCCTTCCGCCTCTCCTAATTTTTCCGGCTCTTCCTATTTTACCACTTTTATCATGCATTACAAGTTCTTTCCGGATTCTTACGGGTTTCCGGTCTCATCCGGCCCGAAAGCCTCGGTTGGCGCCTCTTTCCGCCATCCGCCCGGCTTTCTTCCGCAAAGTCCTCCCGTCATCGCTTTGCTTTCTCTATAGAGTGCCACCTTTCTATAATACAACTGTGGGGCTTGTAGCCGTTGCGCATGGCCCCCACCACAGACCTGGGATTGTAAATATGGCGGAACCTTTGCAGACAATATCCGTCATACCAGTCGCTTACCTGGTCAAAATCCATTTCAAACCGCACACACAGCGCCTTTACCTCCTCCTCCGTAAAGCCGGTATATTCCTCCAACTCATACTGATTGGTCATGGAGTATTCCCAGAACATATTTAGGGCAGAATGCTGCCCGTACTTCTTGACCGGCAGGATCCCTGTCATATAGGCCAACGCTACAAAAATCTGATCCTTCAGAAGATTGCGCAGGAAATCAAGATACTGCTTCTGCAGCGCCTCAGACTCCTGCCTTTCCCGCATCACACAGTCCCATTCATCGACAAGAAAAATAAACTGCCTGTGGGTTTTGGCATAAATTTTTCTCAGCGCGGCGGCAAGTCCCATATTCTGCCCTTTTAAAATGTCAGCATACTCCTCCTGTAGTTCCCCTGTTACCTCCTGCTCCAGATACTCCGTTACCTTTCCGGAATCTGCCTCGATCAGGAACTGCTGTATGTTCAAATAGATCACATCATACCGGTTCAGATGATCCGGAAAAGATTTGTCGCCCTCAATCTTTAGCCCTGCAAACAGCTCCCTGGAATCGCAGCCGCTGCCGTAATAGGCGGCCAGCATCTGAAGCGCCATAGACTTTCCGAAACGCCTGGGCCTGCTGACACAGATATATTTATCGTTTGTATTCAGCAGCGCATTTGTACAGGCAATCAGATTTGTCTTGTCCACATATATTCTGGACCGAATTGATTCCCGGAACCCCTGATTGCCCGGATTAAGATAAATTCCCATACAGCACCTCCTCTTTTCCACAGCCTGTCTCATGCCATAAGTCTATCTTAGCACAAAGTCCCTCGGGTATGCAAAGGAATTTTGGATTGGGCAAACGTAATTCCGCCCTGCAATAGAGGGCGGCCGCCCTGCGAATATGTATTCGTCAAAGCGGCCGCCTTTTGCCGAAGTACCCCCGCGGCATTCGTCAGGGTTCTTCGGATTTCAACTCACTGCCTGCCGGGCAATGCCTGCTCGCGGGAATCAGCTTTCCCCGTACAAATATTGCCCGGACTTCACTTTCGAAAACGCCGAAATCAGATATTCAGCAGCTCGCTGTACGCCTTCAGCGCGCCGTCCGTGTCATGGGCCAGTACCTTCTTCGCCAGTACCTTGCCCAGCTGTACGCCTTCCTGGTCAAAGCTGTTGATATTCCATACAAAGCCCTGGAACATTACCTTGTTCTCAAAATGGGATAACAGCGCGCCGAGGGCTTCCGGTGTCAGCTGCTCGCCCGCGATAATACTGGAGGGGCGTCCGCCCTGGAAATTTTTGTTGCGGTTGTCATCCGCCTTCCCGCAGGCAAAGGCCACAATCTGCGCCGCCACATTGGCGCCAAGCTTCTGCTGACTGGTGCTGTCCTGGATCACCACATCCCTGCCCATCTGGTTATTCTTAAAGCCAACGAACTGCAGGGGGATGATATCCGTCCCCTGATGGAGCAGCTGATAGAAGGAATGCTGCCCGTTGGTGCCGGGCTCACCGAAAATCACGGGGCCTGTCACATACTCCACCGGCTCGCCGAAACGATTCACGGACTTGCCGTTGGACTCCATGTCAAGCTGCTGCAGGTGTGCCGGGAAACGGCTCAAAGCCTGGGAATAAGGCAGTACCGCCGTATTCTGGTATCCCAGTACATTGCGCTCGTATACGCCGATCAGGGCATCCAGCATGGCAGGGTTTGCATACATGTCCCTGTTCTTCGCCAGCCTGTCTTCCTCTGCCGCGCCCTCCAGGAACCGGGCGAATACATCCGGGCCGAAAGCCAGGGACAGTACCGCACCGCCCACGCCGGAGGTGGAGGAGAAACGTCCGCCGATATAGTCGTCCATAAAGAAGGCAGCCAGATAGTCGTCACTCTTTGCCAGAGGGGAGGTCTCACTGGTAACGGCAATCATATGTTTCGAAGCATCCAGGCCCGCGTTCTTCAGCGCATCCTTCACGAAGGACTCATTGGTCAGGGTCTCCAATGTGGTGCCGGATTTGGATACCAGTACAAAAATGGAATGTGCCACATCAATACCGGCAAGCACCGCCGCCGCATCGTCGGGATCCACATTGCTGATAAACCTGGCTTCCATCTTGAAGGTATTGTTTGCCTTTGCCCAGTTTTCCAGGGCCAGGTACATGGCGCGGGGGCCTAAGTCACTGCCGCCGATGCCGATTTGCACTACAGTTGTAAACTTCTCTCCCGCGGCATTGGTAATCTCACCGCTATGCACCTTATTGGCCAGTTCCGCTATCTTTTTCTGCTCATTTACATAGAAGCTGCGCTTGTCCACTCCGTCCGCCACAACGGCTTCTCCCAGCTGTCCTCTGGTCATGTGGTGGAGCACCCTGCGCTTTTCTCCGGTATTGATCACCTCGCCGTTGTACAGCGCCTCAAATTTCTCCGCAAGTCCGGTCTCTTCCGCCAGTTTTGCCAGAGCCTCCAGTACCCTGTCGTCCACCTGCTTTGCGGCGTAATTGTAGGCAAGCCCTGCCGCCATGGGCACGCTGTATTTGCCGACGCGTTCCGCTCCCGCCTGCCCCGTCATTGCCTCCTTCAGGTTTACTTTTGCCACCTTCTGCAGTTCCTGATAAGCAGAGATGGTATCCAGATTGTTCCAGGTAATCATAATCGCCTCCAACCTCCTTTATTTTTCCGGGATTTCCCTTTCATGGCTGCTTTCCATGCCTCCCTGATATGCAGGCGCGTCCTTTGCGCCTCATTGAAGTACTGTAAGACATATTGCCTTATCTTACGATTATACTACGAATTGTAGGTGAATTCAAGCACGGGAAGCCGTTTTACCGTTTTTTCCGGTCAGCGTCTTCATCCGTGCTTTTATCAAGCCTATGTAATCGTCTATCGCTTCCGCGGCTGCCGGGATAGACATTTTGTCCCCCGGAACCTGCGTTTTCCCTTCTTTTAAAATATCCAAAAACTGCCTTTGGAAAACGCGAAGCCTTGTTGTCAGCTCTTCCTCCCCGATCAGCTCCAACATGGTGACGGCATCCAGAAAAATTGCCCGAAAAATCCTGTTCCCTGCCTCCACCTGCTCCCGGGGGCTTCTCTCCTTCCCGCAGAAAGCGGATATCTCTTCCTTTAATTCCAAAAGCACGCCGATAGATGCCTGAAAACAGCCTGTCAGTTCCACGGGCTGCGGCTTTGCCTTCTCAATTGTTGCGATTACCGCCCTGTCACCCAGTCTTGCCGCCAGTTCCTCCTCCGTGAGGAAAAAGTTCTCCGGCTCAGGAGAATTCTGCCTTCTGTTATTCAGAAAAACGTACCGTCCCTCTTTCATCCCTGTGTATACAACGGCATGCCTGCCGCCGGTTGGGGCGGCCATTCCCAACATGGCACAGGAGACGGATTGCAGGAACCCGCCCACAGCCGCCCTGTCCATTTTTGTTTCCGTCATGTGAAAGCCCCTGGGACGCAGATACAGATGAAACCAGGCTGCCGTCTGCAGCATCGGGCCCGCACAGTACACTCCGTCTTCCCTGGCAAACAGATACGGCAGCCCCATAGCCAGCGCAATCTCCCTATCCTGCGTCTCTATCCCAAAGCGTTCCAGCATATTTGCCAGACCAGCATATGCGCATGAGGAATTGAAAGTCATATACTTCAAAATGAGCGTCTCCTTCCATCAATGCCCGCATTCCTGCGAATCATCCAAATTGGATAGGAATTGTCGGAAAATAACTGCTGCAACTTGTTCAGGCAAAAGCCCGGAAATCCAGCAAAGTCTGCTGTAAACTTGCAGCAGTTATTTGTAGACACTTCCATAATACCCGGCGCCTCCCGGAAACTGCTGTTCCGCCAATACCGGCAGAAAGCCTCCCGGTAAGGTTCATCAGGGCTTCAGCCATCCCGCCTGAATCCCATGGTCAATATTGTCCGAAACCCAGACGTACACCTTCGGCATAAACTCCTTCACCACCGCCATCCTCTTTTCCACCGCCGCGCGGTTGGTGCCGCTTTCCACCCAGGTATGCCCGTCTGTCAGTGTGTTGTGAAGAAATGGCTGCAGCCGGTCCATACAGGCCGCGTACTTTGCATCCGCAGTCTCCATGGCGTCAAATTCCTCCCAGAATGCCCTGAACATCTTCCCCTGTTCCCGGGGAAGTCTTGCAAACAGTTCGTCGGCCGCGGCCTTCTCCCGCTCCTCTTTCCCCTGATTGCCTTCCACGTCGTAGGCAAAGGTGTCCCCGGCTATAATTTCCACCAGGTCATGAACCACACACATCTGAACCACCCTGCCGATATCCACCGGCTCCGCTGCGTATTCCTGAAAAAGCATGGCCATCACCGCAATGTGCCAGGAATGCTCCGCATCGTTCTCCCTGCGGCTCTTGTCAATCAGCAGGGTCCTGCGCAGGATTGCCGTCATTTTGTCAATCTGTGCCGTGAACAGAAGCTGACTGTCCATCCTTTCATCTTTGCTGCTGAGAAAATCTTCCACTCCCATCCTATGCCTCCAATCTGTATTTTCCCGTCCTCTTAAAACCGTAATCCCATCTCCTGCCATAAATCTATCTTAGCACATAGTTCCCGCGCCATGCAAAGGATTTTTGCAAAAATTACACGTCCCCAAAATCGGCAAACGGGGAAAACGCAATATAATGTCACATTTTGGCACATTTTCTGCACCCGCTTAATATATTGATAGAAACAGGCGGAAAAAACGGTCCCAAAATCCTGCTGGGAGGAATGCATATGGGAAATTATCTGACTTGGGAGGAACGATATAATATAGGTATCGAAATCATCGACAGAGAACATAGAAAGCTGTTCAGTATTCTGAATAAGCTGTTTCGTTTTGGACATACGGAAGAAAAAAGTCGCTTTGCCTGCCAGGAGGCGATAAAATATTTTAAGGAACACGCTGTACAGCACTTTGCGGACGAGGAAGCCTATATGGCCTCCATCCATTATCCGGGACTCGGGCCCCACAGGCGCATCCACAAAGATTTCCGGGAACGGATGCTGCCCGCCCTGGAAAGCGAACTGGAACTGACCCATTTTTCACATACGGCCATTCAGCATTTTCTCTGCGTATGTGCGGGATGGCTCATTGGACATACCCTGATAGAGGATCATATGATTGTCAGCGGAGAACCTGTCCGGCACTGGGAAAATCTGTTGCCGCAGGACGAACAGGCTGTGATGGGACAGACCATCGCCGGTCTGCTGCACAGCATGTTCCGACTGGATTCACAGCTCATCAGCAGCTGCTATTCCGGGGAAAAATTCGGAGACGAGATCTGCTGCCGCCTGATTTACAGAGGCAGGGACAAAAAAAGAATGGAATTTTTCCTCCTTTTCGAGGAACAGTTGATCGGAAACACGATTGGCAATGTCATAGACAAAAAATCCGAAACCACGGACATTATGCTGTGCAATATCGCAAAGTATGCGGCAAGGCAGCTTGTAGAACGCGTAAAATGGCATTTCCCGTCACTGGAACAGTTTGTGCTGATCTCGGAGCATGTGCTGTCCTACGAACAGTTTTATAAAATGTATGAGCGGCTGAGTCCCCGCTTCAGTCTTCTGTTCGACACAGGACAAGGGTACTTCGCCTGCTGTATGGCCGCCTCCGAAACTTCTCTTTCCGGGGAAGGCATATCGGCCGTCACAAAGGACGCTGTCGTCAAGATTGAAAGCCGCATGCACACTGACTGTCTGCCGGCCGGAAACAATCCGGAGCCGCCAACAGGCGGTGCGTTGTCTGACAGCAGAGGATACTCGTTCTCAGGCTGCATACAGGATGACGGCAGAGGATACGCACCCTCGGGCAGCGGCATGAACGATGATAAAGGATACACGCTCTCGGGTGGCATTCAAAACAACAGCAGAGGGCATATGCTCTCAGGCAACGCCCAGGACAACGAAAGAAGAAATATACCCTCGGGCAGAAGCATGGACGACAGCGGAGGATACACACTCTCGGGCAGCCTCCAAGATAATGGCAAAAGATGCTCGCTCCCGGGCAGCCTCCAGGATGACGGCAAGGGATGCTTGCTCCCAGACAACAAACAGATTGATGGCAGCGGATACATGCTTCCCGGCGGCAGCCAGGCTTACGACAGCGGGTACTTGCTTCCTGACGGCAGCCAGGCTTACGGCAGCGGATACATGCCCGCGGGCGGGAATCTGACTGACGGCATGGGGCACCCGCTCCCAGGCGGAGATCTGACTGACGGTAAGGGGCGTCCGCTCCCAGGCAGAGGTATGACTGACGGCATGGGGCGCCCGCTCCCAGGCGGAGGTATGACTGACGGCATGGAGCGCCCGCTCCCAGGCGGAGGTATGGCTGACAGCAACGGACGCATGCCCTCAGACGACGGAACGATTGACGGCATGGGACGCCTGCTCTCAGGCAGTGACCCGGAATCCACCGACAGGCGAAAGAAGAAAATCCTGGTGGTGGATGACTCCGACTTTATGCGGACGACACTGCTGCAGCTGCTTGGAGACGACTACGATGTACTGACTGCAGATTCCGGCATATCCGCCATCCGGAGCATTACCCTCGTCCGCCCTGACCTGGTTCTGCTGGATTATGAAATGCCCGTCTGCAGCGGAAGCCAGGTACTGGAAATGATTCGTTCCGAAAAGGATTTCACGGATATCCCCGTGATCTTTCTCACCTGCCGCAGGGACAAACAAAGCGTCCAGAAGGCGATTTCCCTGAAGCCGGAAGGCTATCTGTCCAAATCCCTTTCCGCTGAATCCGTCAAAAGAGAAATTGACCGCTTCTTTGAAAAAAGCTGCGTATCCCATCTGCATCAGGCTTGAATGTGGTGACTTCGTCATTCAGGTATTCCGTATTCCGGTATTTCATGTATTTAAATGAAATATCGGTTGACCCGGTATCTCCGGCCATGATATAATATTGGCTCAGAGAGACATCGAGTCAATTTCCGGTCCCATATGCGCTGACACGCAGAAATTACAGTAATGTCTCCATTCGAGGCAGGAGACAGCCAAATGGCCATCCTGTCCCCTATACAACCGAATAGCAGGAATGTCTTCAGGGCAGGGTGACTCTTCTCGGATGTCTGTGGTCTGAGAAGCAAGAATTCCCGATCGGCGGTGATAGTCCGCGGGCGCACATGCGCGGGGTTCGGTGAAATTCCGGAACCGACGGTATAGTCCGGATTAAAGAAGGTGTGTCGGAATGGCCAGATGGTATCTGGCTTTTGTCTGCACTCTTTTTTGTCCGCCTGTGAACTGCTCTGTAGGCAATTTCGATGCACCTGAAACGAAAAAAATGACACCTGAAAGGCCTTTCGCCGCTTTCAGGTGTCATTACATTTCAGGAGGTATCCATATGAAACACACAAGCACTAAGAAACTGACCACCCTGGGCCTGCTGTGCACGCTGGCCTACATCGCCACCGTCTTTGGCCGCGTCCCGCTGATCCTGTTCCTGAAGTACGATCCCAAGGACGTCGTCATCGGCATCGGCGGGCTGCTCTTCAGCCCCTTGACCGCCCTGGCCATCAGCGTCATCGTGTCCGTCACGGAGATGTTCACCGTCAGCAGCACCGGCTTCTGGG
>OFFY01002731.1_pt1 | contig 11881 bp, 7 predicted proteins | sample 1521481 | NCBI WGS metagenome assembly OFFY01 (sample SAMEA3504117, study PRJEB24116) | mouse gut metagenome | biome: mouse gut; feature: mouse-associated habitat; material: faeces | place: Denmark | collected 2011
TGTTGCCAGGGCCTCCATGGATGGCGAGCAGCGGGAGCTTATGGGCCGACGGCTCCCCCACCACGCGATACCAGGTCTTATAGCCATGAAAGTCCATGGCGCCCACTTTTTCTTGAAGCGTCATAGCAGCCCCCTTCGAGGTCATGAAGCACTCTTTCCGTCGCGATGGGCCAAAAGGCCCCACATCAGGCCCCCAGTGTAGGGTCCCTTGATTGCGTCCCTATTAATAGTGGACTCTCGTTTCTTGAAGGCAGGGGTTTCTCGGTCACTATAAGGCCACTTTAGTTTGACAGAGGAGGGTCCCATGAACATCCAGCTCAGCCGCGCCCAGTTTTTGAAGGCAAGCGCAGCAACCTTGGCAGCCTGGGGCGTGGCGTCACCTTTAGCCGGTTGCAAGACCGGCAGCGGCGCTGAGGCCGTCTTGGTCTACGGCATCCAAAACCCCACCGGCATCGAGCCCTACACCCTTGAGGACGAGAACGCCATGGCCGTGTGCTACCAGCTGTTCGACCCTCTCACCCGCTACAACCCCCAAACCCAGGAGCTGGACCCTCTAGTAGCCAAAAGCTGGGAATCCAACGAGACGGCAGACGAGTGGACCTTCCATCTGCGCGACGACGTGACCTTCCACGACGGCAGCAAGGTCACCGCCGCATCCTTCATCTACGGATGGACGCGCCTGGTGAATCCAAAGTCCTACGACACCCCCTCGGCTGTGGGCTACCACCTGTCCATGGTGGACGGCTACGACCAGCTGGTGAGCGGCGAGAACGTGGAGTTCACGGGGCTTTCTGCTCCCGATGACACCACCTTAGTGGTCAAGCTCTCGGCCCCCTACGCAGACTTCCCCTACGTATGCTCCACTTGCACGCTGGCTCCCATCCCAGAAGGCATGGGCACCGGCGATAACTACCAGTCTTATGCGGCCGCCCCTGTGGGCAACGGCGCCTTCAAGATGAAAGGAGAGTTCAAAGACGGCCAATATGTTGAGCTAGAGCGCTATGAGGATTATTGGGGCGACGTTCCCAAGATCTCGGGTGTGCGTTTTACCGTGTACCGCGACGTGCTCACGTCCTATAAGGAGGTGGAGGCCGGCAGTTGCGACTGCTCCAATGTGCCCCTCAACCAGTGCATGCAGTCCAAAGAGACCTACGGCGAGGCCGAGGACGGCGGTTATGTGGCTAACCCCGGCCACCAGTACTTCTCTGGCGAGATGCTCTACACCCAATACCTGGTGTTCAACATGGGCGCTCAAGAGATCGCAGACATTCGCATTCGCCAGGCGCTCTCCCTGGCCATCAACCGCGACGCCATCTGCACCAACGTGTACCAGGGCTCTGCCGAGCCAGCCACAGACATCATTCCTCCCGCCATCGCAGGCTCCACCCCCGATACCTGGCCCGTGGAGTTCGACCGCGACCGCGCGGGCGCTCTGCTGGACGAGGCGGGCTACCCGGCAGACAGCAATGGGCGCCGCGGACTTGCCATCCAACTGATGACCAATGCGGCCAACGACAAGACCGAGTATGAGGCCATCATCTCCGACTGGGACGCCATCGGAATCGACGCCTCCATCAACCAGCTGGAATATGCCGCCATGCTGGACAACTACTACTCGGGCAACTTTGTAGTGGCAGCCCGTGGATGGTATGCAGACTACCCCATCGCCGACAACTACCTCTATCCGCTCTTCTCGGCATCCTCCAGCGACAATATGAGCCACTTCGATGACCCGGAGTTCGACCGAATGATCCTTGCAGCCCGCGCCGTGCGAGACGACCAGGAGCGCGTGGACGCCATGCACGCCTGCGACGTCTATGCTGCCGAGAAGCTCCCCATCGCCCCGCTCAACTGGCGCGGGCTTGCCAAATGTGCCACAGCGCGCTGCCATGACTTCCGCATCACTCCGCAGATCCTACCGGTAGCCGCGCAGATGACCATCGAAGGCTAGTGCGTCTCACTCACATCCCACCCCCTTTGTTCTCCTAGGCGCTCTAAGAGAACTACCAGAGAGAGCAGCTGTTCTCCTAGGCGCTCTAAGAGAACAGTCATTTGGGCTCTCCGTACTCCTAGGCAGCTAAATAGAACCCATTCTGTTCTATTTAGCTGCCTAGGAGTCCATTACCGCTTGAGAAGCGTTCTATTTGGAGCCTAATAGCCATCGCCGCTTTGCAAGTTGTTCTCCTAGGTGCCCATCTAGAACATCGGGATTAACGGCCCAGATGGCCCCCACAGGAGGGATCCCAAGATTGCCCCTTCGAAACGACGATGGGCCCTGGGGTTTTGCTCCCAGGGCCCATCACATCTCGCAGCATCTTTGGCACACGAGGACGCCTTAGCGTTTTTCCTGCTCGTCGACGGTGGCGTCTTCCACGTCCACATCTACCGGGGCATCTTTGTCGTCGTGGCCCTCGCGGATGCGGGAGAGCCAGCCGCCGTCGCGCTCATGGGAGCGCTCGGAGTCCTCATCGGCTTCCTCCTGCTCGGGATCGTGAGGCACCGGTGCGATCACGCGCAAGAGGGCGATGCGATTGCCGCGCATGGACTGCACGCGAAAGCGCCAGCCCTCTACCTCGAAGACCTCACCGGGACTGGGCAGACCGTCGGCCAGATCCAGGATGAAGCCGGCGATGGTCTCGTAGGCGTCGGAGTCCTCGATGGGCCAGCCCAGCTCAGCGGCGTCATCGATAGAGAAGCGGCCGTCCACCAGCCACTCGCGGTCGGCCAGCTTGGTGAGGTACTTGTTGTCGGGGTCAAACTCATCCTCGATCTCCCCCACCACCTCTTCGACGATGTCCTCGATGGTGATGACGCCGGCAGTGCCGCCGTACTCGTCTACCACGATGACCATCTGGTCGTGGCTGGTCTGCATCTCGGAGAGCAGCGGGATGATATCCTTGGTGTCAGGCACAAAGTCCGCCTCGCGCACATAACCTGCGATGGCGTCCTGGCCCTTGCCCTCGTCGATGATGGGGGCGATAAGGTCTTTGATATGCGCGATGCCCACGATGCGGTCCACGTCCTCGTGGAAGATGGGAATGCGCGAATAGCCCGTCTGGCGCATGCAGGCCAGCACCTCGTTCAAAGTGAGGGTGTCTTCCAGCGCCGTCATGTCCACGCGAGGCACCATCACCTGGCGAGCGGCCGCGTCGCCCAGGTCAAAGATCTCGTGGATCATGCTCTTCTCTTCATCGGTGAGCTCTTCTGCATCGCTCACCATGTAGCGGATCTCTTCCTCAGAGACGTTCTGGCGCTCATCGGCGCTCTTCACACCCAGCAGGCGCGAGAGGCCGTCGGCACTCTTGGCGGTGATCCAGATGAGCGGGCGCACCGCCTTGGTGAAGCCCTTCAAAAAACCCGCCACACCCTTGGACACGCCTTCGCAGTCTGCCAGAGCGATGCGCTTGGGCACCAACTCGCCCACCACAATGGAGAAGTAGGACACGATAAGAGTAATGATCACCGGGGCCAAGCCCGAGGCCACAGAGGCTGGCAAGCCCAAAGAGATCATCCATTGGCCAAAGGGGTCGGACAGGTTGGTGGCCGCCACAGCAGAGCTAAAGAAGCCCACCAGGGTGATGGCCACCTGGATGGCTGCCAACAGGTCGCCAGAATCACCGGAGAGCTCGAAAGCGGTGGCCGCCTTCTTGTCGCCCTCCTCCATGTCGCGCTCAAGCAGCGGACGCTTGACGTTTACCAGGGCCATCTCGCTCATGGAGAAAAAGCCGTTTACCAGCGTGAGCAAAAAAGTGACGATGATACTAAGAGCTACGTCCATCTAAGTGTTCGACCTCTAACGGTTGAAGGATTGTCTAACGATACTCGAGTGTTCATATTACCTAAAGGCCCCGAGCCGCCCAAATGCACGCTGTGCGACAAGCCCTATAGACAGGCTCCGCAGAGCTCAGAGTGGCCCGGACGCCTTTCTCTTGCCGAGAAACACTTGCACCCAAGGGCAGCAAAATCCCGGCTGCAGGGCTGGTTTTAGGCCAGCTTGAAGCCTGCGGCCTCGATCGCCTCGGAGACTTGCTGGGGAGTGAGATCTCCCTCGTAGGTGACGGTGCCGGTGGAGGCGTCTGCCTTCACGTCCTTGGCGCCGCGATCCTCAAGCTCCATGGCGACCAGCATCTCGCAGTGCTTGCAATGCATGCCTTCTACCTGAATGGTATTCATGGCAAACCTCCTTAGTGCCAGTGGGGACCATGCTGTCAGGAGCCACTCCGCTAAAGGCGCCCCAAAAGATCCCCGATGTGCCAAGAGGAGGAGTCCGCCTTGCAGGACCCCTCCTCTTGGATGACGGTCTTTTAGCTTAGGCCATCGCCGTGCAGGACCTGTGGCTCGCGCCGGTGGCCAAAGCAAGAGTTACTCGGTCTCCTTGATCATGGCGCGGACCTTGGCCTGCAGATCGTCCAGATAAGCCTGGTCGGGGCGCCAGTTGAGGCTCACCGGGTCGAGCGGCAGCTGGAAGCCGGTATCTGCCAGCACTTGCTGCACCTGCTTTTGGGCCACCGGAGCCCAGCCATAGGAGCCAAAGGCCAGACCTACGCGGGTGTTGTTGCGCGGGGACAGTCCGCGGAAATAGGTGAGGAACTTGGCCACGTTGGGCAGCATCTGCATGTTGAGGGTGGAAGAGCCTACGCACACATACTTGCAGTCCATGATGTAGGACAAGATGTCGCTCTCATGGGTGTACTTGAGGTCGAAGTAGCGGCAGTCGACCTCCTCTTGGACAAAGGCTTCGCAGATGGCCTTGGCCATCTTCTCAGTGGAATCCCACATGGTGTCATAGATGACTGCGCACTTGTCCACGCGCTCGTTTTGGGTCCAGTGGCTGTAGCGTTCCAGGATGTCAGGTATATGCTCGGTCCAAATGACGCCGTGGGCCGGAGCGATCATCTCGAGGTCAAGACTCTTGACCGCCTCGAGCGCCTTGGCGGCCTGCATGCCGTAGGGCTGCACGATGTTGGCGTAGTACTTGCGGGCCTGCTTCATGACCTCGCAGTAGTCGGAGTCCACGTCGAAGCGCGTGGTGGACGCGAAGTGCTGGCCGAAGGCGTCGTTGGAGAAGAGCACCTTGTCGTACTCGTCGTAGGTGACCATGTTGTCAGGCCAGTGAACCATGGGGGTCTCGACAAAGGTGAGGGTGCGCTTGCCAATGTTCAAGGTGTCGCCGGTCTTTACGGCATTGAACTCGATGCCCGCCTCCTGGTAGTGCTTGGCAAACTCGCCCACGGCTTTGGTGGAGCAGTAGAAGGCGGCGTTGGGGCACGCTTGGGCGATCATAGGCAGGCTGCCGGAATGGTCCATCTCCACGTGGTTGGCAATGACCACGTCGATCTTGGCAGGGTCGATCACCGAGGAGATGCGCTGCAGCAGGTCCTCATGGAACTTGGCCTTCACGGTGTCGATAAGGGTGACCTTCTCATCGATGATGAGGTAGGCGTTGTAGGTGAGGCCCTTCTCGGTGGTGTAGCCGTGAAAATGGCGCTCGTTCCAATCCAGCGCGCCCACCCAATAGATGTCTGGCTTGATTTGCTGTGCGACCTGCATGAATACTCCTTTCCCCAGCAAGCGGCCGGGAAGGATCGTGAGACCGGCCCTCTACGCCGGCCTTCGAAGACAAAAATATACCGCTAAGTTATCCCCACAAACCCGTTGCCCCATCCCCTCGCTGCCGAGAAGATCGAACCCCCCTCACAAGGGCATTGCCCCTCGTAGAACAGGCTGCCCATCCAGGCAATGCTGAGGGCCGCGGACGCACCCGGAGCGCGCTTGGGGGTATCCGCTCCACCAAAAAACGACCCAGCTTCCCTAGAAGGGAGGCTGGGTCGCCTGCTAAAGGGTGGGCGAGGCTAAGAAACGGGCGTCAACCTGAGGCGACGGGGGTTTCTCGGCAGGGAAAAGGGCGCGGGGCGGCCTAACGGCCCTGGGAACGGCGCTCGCGATACTCGGCGGCCAGACGCTCCTGGACGTCGTGGGGCACCTGCTCGTAGCCCTCCACCTCGATGGAGTACTCGCCGGTGCCGCGCGACAGGGAGCGCAGGCGGGTGGCGTAGTCCACTACCTCGGCGTAGGGAGCGGTGGCTTGGATGCGCACGTCGCCCTTGTCGGTGGTGTCCATGCCCTCCACGCGGCCGCGGCACGCAGAGATGTCGCCCATGACGGAGCCGGCGTAGCTCTCGGGCACCGTGACCTCCATGTGGGCCATGGGCTCGAGGAGCACGGGCTCGGCCTGCTCGACGGCGTCCTGGAAGCCCAGGCGCGCGGCGGTGCGGAAGGCCATCTCGTTGGAGTCTACAGGGTGGAACTGGCCGTCGTAGAGGGCCACCTTGACGTCGATCATGGGATAGCCCGCCAGCACGCCCTCGCGCATGGTCTCCTGGGCGCCCTTGTCCACCGCGGGTATGAAGCCGCGGGGCACCGCGCCGCCTACGACCTCGTCCAAAAACTCGTAGCCGCCGTCGGGGTTGGGCTCGATGCGCATGCGCACGTCGGCGAACTGGCCGGCGCCGCCAGTCTGCTTCTTGTGGCGGCCATGGCCCGTGGCGGTGCGGCGGATGGTCTCGCGATAAGGAATACGCAGGGGCACCGTGTGGGCCTGCACGTTGGCGCGGCTCTCCAGGCGGTCCAGCAGCACCGACACCTGGGCCTCGCCAATGGCAGAGATGACGGTCTGGCCGGTGTCCTCATCGCGATCCACCTTGAGGGTGGGGTCGGCGTCGGCCATCTTCTCCAGGAAGGTGTAGAGCTTGTCCTCGCTGCCGCGCTGGTCGGCCTCGATGGCGATGCGGTAGAGGGAGTTGGGGAAGCGGAAGGCTGCGGCCTCCACCTTGCCGGTGGCCGAGAGGGTGTCGCCGGTCTGGGCCTCCAGCTTGGGAACCACCACGATGTCGCCAGCCTCGGCGCTCTTTATCTCTGTCATCTCGCGGCCCATCATGCGGTAGATGTGAGCCAGGCGCTCGGACTTGCGGGTGCGTGCATTGGTGAGCTCGACGCCCGTGGCGATGGTGCCCGTAAGGACCTTGATGAACGCCAGGCGCCCCTGCTGCTGGTCGTTCATGATCTTGAAGACGAAGACCACCGGGCGGTTGTCGTCCGGGTCCACATCCAGCAGCTCGCCGTTGACCAGCGGCACCTTGCCGTAGGTGGCGGGGCTGGGGAAGTAGGCCACGATGTCGTCCAGAAGCGACACCACGCCCTCCTCCTTCACGCAGACGCCGGCGAAGACGGGCACAAAGAGGCGCTCGGCGATGGCGGTGGAAAGCAGCCCCTCGATCTCCTGGTTGGTGAGGGTCTCTCCCTCGATGTATTTCATCATGAGCTCGTCGTCTGCCTCGACCACCAGGTCGCAGATGGCGTCGCGGGCAGCCTCTGCGGCGGCCACGTACTGCTCGGGGATATCGAAGACCTCCACCTTGCCGTTGGCGTCCAAGCGCCTGGACTGCATGCGTATGACGTCGATGATGCCCTCGAACTCATCCCCCACTCCCATGGGCAGCGTCACGGGAGCCAGGCGATTGCCAAACCTGTCGGTAAGCATGGCCAGGGTATCGTCGTAGTTGGTTTCAGAGCGGTCGATGCGGTTCACAAAGACGGCGCGGGCCAGCGAGAGGTCCTCGGCGGCATACCACAGGCGAGTGGTGGTGGATTGAGGGCCCGAAGCCGCATCTACCACAAACACTGCGGTCTCGCAGGCGGCCATAGCGCAATAGGCGTCGCCGATAAAATCTGGATAGCAAGGCGCATCGATCACGTTAAGACGGCAGTTCTGCCACTGGATGGGGGCTACCGAGAGCTTGATGGAGAACGAGCGCTTCTCTTCTTCTGGATCGTAGTCGAGAGTGGGCTTGGTGCCGGAGTGACCGCCCAGGCGAGTGGTGGCGCCGCTCAGATGCAGCATCGCCTCGGCCAGCATGGTCTTTCCCACACCGCCCTGACCTACAAGTACGACATTTTTCACGCTTTCAGCCATAGCTGCCTCCTTGCAGACGGTGCGTTAGGTGCGACTAGCATACCAGTGCATCGACGGTGAGGCACCCTGGATGCCCATGGCTTGGGTGAGCGGAAGGTACCTGAAACTGCAAGACGCCCGCAATGCGCCTTGCCGCAACCCCGCCGCGACGGAGCGTCCTTAAAAGGCTTAAACTCATACCACAAAAGCGCACAGGTCAACAGAACCGGAGCCGCGCCTAAAGCCCAAGGTCCAAGGAGAGGAAACCCTATGCTCAGAGTTGGAATGCTTACCAGCGGCGGCGATTGCCAGGCACTCAACGCCACCATGCGCGCCATTGTGAAGACGCTCTGCCACAACACCGAGGGCAAGGTGGAAGTCTACGGGTTCCTCGACGGCTATCAGGGACTTATCTACAATCGCTACACGCGACTCTCCCCCGAGGATTTCGCCGGCTCCCTCACCCACGGCGGCACCATCCTGGGCACCAGCCGCACCCCCTTCAAGGAGCTGGACAGACCCACCGCAGACGGCATCCAAAAAGTCCCTGCCATGATCTCCAACTACCGCAAGCTGGGCCTGGAGTGCCTCTTCATGCTTGGCGGCAACGGCTCGACCAAGACCGCCAACCGCCTCTCCGAGGAGGGCCTCAACGTCATCGCACTGCCCAAGACCATCGACAACGACACCTGGGGCACCGACATGACCTTTGGCTTCACCTCGGCCGTCGAGGTGGCCACCCGCTGCATCGACGACATCCGCACCACGGCCACCAGCCACGGCCGCGTCTTTGTCATCGAGATCATGGGCCACAAGGTGGGATGGATCCCCCTCTACGCCGGCGTCGCCGGCGGCGCCGACGTCATCCTGCTTCCCGAGATCCCCTATGACATCGACAAGGTCATCGAGGCCATCGACACCGACCGCCGCGACGGCGAGCGCTACGCCATCGTGGTCGCGGCCGAGGGCGCCATCTCCAAGGAGGACGCCGCCCTTTCCAAGAAGGAATACAAGGCCAAGCTGGCCAAACGCGTGATGCCCTCTGTGGCCTATGAGATCGCCGAGCAAATCTCTGCCCGCACCGACCGAGAAGTGCGCGTCGCCGTCCCCGGCCACACCCAGCGCGGCGGCCAACCCGACGCCCAGGACCGCATCTTTGCCATGCAGTGCGGCGTCGAGGCGGCCATGGGATGCCTGGAGGGCCGCTTCGGCTTCATGGTGAGCCAAAAGAAGGGCAAGATGTGTCGCGTCCCCCTCAAAGACGTGGCAGGAAAGCTTAAATACATCGACCCCAACGGCGAGATGGTGCGCGAGGCCCGCGACCTGGGCATCTCCTTTGGCGACTAACCGCTGCTCGTCTGCTGCGTGCCGCGTGGCCCCTGGGAGGGGGCTAGTTGGATGCCGCTTGGCCTTCGCGAGGGAGCGACCTATCACATGATCTCGTAGAGGGCTTGCCCTATCACATGGTCCCAAAGAGGATTTTGTGCCCCTCAGAAAATATGCTTCATTGGCTACACCAAGTTGTAACCAATGAAGCATATTTATTACTACTATAACTGTATAGTAGTAATAATGTGTAGCTAATGTAGTATTTTTTTACAGAGGGCCCTACACCCTTTTAGGGCCCTCGCCCCTTTCAAAGTGGCTCTGGCTCTTATTCCTAGGAACCTCATTCACCTCTTCAGAACCTTTTCATTGCGAACCACTCCATAGCTTTGAAGAACCCGGTTCAATGGGCAATTTGCAGTCCATCCTCACCACAAATCTTGCAGTTTCACCGCCATCGCTATTGCCCAAGATGGCTCCTTTCTTGCGCCAAAACACAAGATGTAAGACCTATTCCAGCAATGTCATAAACCCGTGAATATTTACACCGTAAATCATTCTTAAAATTTACATACACCTATCACATGTACATGTGTCTATGTTTATGCACCTGCATATGTGAGAGGAATTGCCTCCATGGGACTACTCAACCATTGCGATCACCGCACTGTCGCCGACCTTGCTTCCAACAAAAAGGTAACCGCAGGATTTCTTGGTGCCACACTGGGAGTCTCCGTTGTACTTCTTGGTGCCACACCTGCGCTCGCCGTTGACAGCGCCTTTACATCCACCACACCATCTGTTTCTGCATCTCCCGTCTTGGAGCACTCTGAATCTGCATTTTTGGCGGTGTCTCAAGGCACCGAGACAAGTCAGCCCGGGCAAGCCTCGCAAGAGGCGAGCGCCCCACAATCTGAGCCTACCGCGCAGCAAAAGCCGCAAAGCACAGCCTCCGCACAGGCTGCCGCCCCCACCCAAGCTGCGGTCTCTGCAGATGCCGCAGCTCAGGAGATAGGCTCTGTCGTCTACAACGCCTGTGAAGGTTCCCTCGCAGGCGACGGCGCCCTCGCCCATGGCACCGAGATCTCGGCCACCGATACCGCAACGGGTGCCTCCATGGACAGCGGCTGGAACAACAACACCGCCATTCTGGACCTCACCAAGTCTGGTCCAGCCATTGACGGCCATGTCAAGATCGCCAACGACTCCAACGAGCGCCTTAAGGTGGAGGAGATCGTCCTTCTCCATAGGTTTGGGAAGACCGATGAGCAGCTTGCAGACCAGTGCCGTCCGGACGTAGTGGTGGATGAAGGCCGCGTCCAAAACGACAGCCTGTCCCTGGGGCTGGACAACGAGGAGATCAGGTACAGCGTCAAGGCTGGCGAATACAAGACGCTGGCCGAGCTGCGAGCTGCCCATCCTGACTTCTCCTGGAGCCAGGTCATCGCCATCATGTCTGTTGGCTATTTGAATCCCGGCAGCTCGGTAGATGCCATGATCCCCTTGACCATTGCCAACTACGATTCCATAAAATCGCAAGTGGAGTCCCTTGCACAGGGGAACGGCTCCGACGAGCTGGCCTCCTCTGGGTCCCGCTTCTTCGACCTGGGCGCCTATGCCTATTATTGGAGAGGCGCAGACTTTCGCACCATCCCGGCGGCCGGCTCCTCTGTCGCCGTAGGCGCCCCCTACACAAGCCTCATGGACTCTATCCGACAGATGACCCGCGGCGAAGCGCATTGGGATGCCACCGTCATGACCGTCGACAAGAACGGCACGCGCGTCTACGACCCCGCCCCCAAAGAGGTCCAGGATGCCCTAAAGCCTCTCGCCTACTCGGATTTCGAGTTCACCAACCGCGGGGTTGTGAGCGACGTGCTCTATACCGACGGCCAGTTCGACATCAAGCTTGAAAATGCTTTCAATTCCATCAAGGACCTTGGCTATACCGTCAACGTCCTTCCTGACGGCAGCGACATCTGGCCCTATTACTCCTACACCACCCGAGGGAACGACGGCTCTGTCATACACTCCAACGGGGTGATCTATCTCCAAGTGAGCCAGGTCTTCGATACCAAGGACCTGACCCTCGACCAGCCAGGACCCTGGCGCCCTACAGACAACCTCGTCTCCGCCCAAATCGAGCGCTACCACCAAGGCTCCATGCGCCTCACGGGCACCAGCAACCTCAAAGACTCCGGCGACTACGACTTCGAGCTCTTCGACGCTCACCATCAGCTCGTGGCCTCCGGCCATGGCGACCAGCCTGTGGAGCGCCTTGCCCCCGGCGAGTACCAGGTGTGCTATTCCTATGCCATCAACCCTACCCATAAGGTCACCAAGACCGCCAGCATCACGGTTGCAGACCCCAGCGCGACAGACCCCAGCACCCGCCCCGAGGACCCTCACGACAATCCTCGTGAGCCCGACTCGCCTGCCAGCCCTGCCGATCCCATGGCCCCCAAGACTCCCTCCGCAGACCCCGCTGCCGAGAAACCCCTGCAACCTCAGGCCGGACAGACATCGGAGGCCTCTGCCAAATCCAAGGTCGACGCGGGTGATGTTGTGCAGGTTGGCGCCGTCGCATCGGCTTTTCGCGCCCAA
>OFFY01002732.1_pt1 | contig 11876 bp, 9 predicted proteins | sample 1521481 | NCBI WGS metagenome assembly OFFY01 (sample SAMEA3504117, study PRJEB24116) | mouse gut metagenome | biome: mouse gut; feature: mouse-associated habitat; material: faeces | place: Denmark | collected 2011
TGATCATCGGCAGCACCAGCTCACAGATCGTCGTCAATCCTGCACAGAACAGATCGATGACCACGATCTTCCAGTACTTCTTATAATAAGGCAAAAAGCGTCTGAGCAGTTCGCCCGATGTGTACGATTTCACATTACTCTGTATTTTCATAATCATCTCCTGTTTCCGCTAAAGATATCTACTTTGTCCTTGCGGTATCTTTATGATATGGTAAACAAAATTTCTCATGTCGTTAACTATAACTATTACAAAATACCAAAATCGGCGGTCACGAAAACCGCCGATCATAGTGTTTGTTTTTATGCCAAAGCTCTTAATTTCATGTCATGCATGGTGATATATACATCCTGCAGTTCCTGTTTGGCCCTGACGTCCGAAGAAAGTTTAACGCACTCATTGAGTTTTCTGTACAAATCCAGGTGCCCTTCCGCAACTCTCTGGATATTGACACGAATCTCATTTTCAACTGTCAATTCCATCTTTGTGACTTTATTCTTCACTTCCTTCGAATCAAGCTGAAGATTTTTCACATCAAATCTTAAATCCCATATGTCAGCTTTCATGCCTTTCATTTCAGTCTTCATACCCTGGATGTCGGTTTTCATGTCCTTCATCTCAATTTTCATGCCCTGGACTTCAGACTTCACGCTCCCTACTTCATCCTTAATCGGCTGCAGTAAGTTCGAAATCGCCTGCAGATCTTCATTCGTCAATGCCATAGTGTCTCCTCCTTATCCATTGTCCGTTTCCCTTTACTCTACACGGCACTGTTCATCACAGCGCCCTCCCGCTTCGGTTCTTATCATTCTTATCACAAACTCTTTCTGGAAAACTTATTATACACTATAGCAAACAAAAATGCAACATTAAACCGCATAACTATTCAAGTATTTTTCCTGCTCCGGCGTTAACACGTCAATCTCTTTGCCGAGGAACGCCAGCTTACGCTTCGCCACATCTCTGTCCACTTCTTCCGGCACATCGATCAGTTTCTGTGTAAGCTCACTGCTGTGCTCTACAAGATATTTCGCAGAAAGTGCCTGAATTGCGAAGCTCATATCCATAATCTCTGCCGGATGACCGTCACCTGCCGCCAGATTCACAAGGCGTCCTTCTGCCAGCACGAAGATCCACTGTCCGGTCGGCAGCTTGTAGCCCATGATGTTTTTCCGCTGCTCTTTCTTCTCCACCGCATTGGCTTTCAGCCACGCCATATCAATTTCGCAGTCAAAATGTCCTGCATTGCAGAGGATCGCTCCTTCTTTCATCACTGCAAAGTCTTCTTGATCAATGACACCGTCACAGCCGGTCACAGTAATAAAGAAGTCTCCGACTTTAGCCGCTTCCTTCATAGGCATCACGTCGAATCCGTCCATCACCGCCTCAATGGCTTTGATCGGGTCGATCTCGGTTACGATCACTCTCGCACCCAGACCCTTGGCTCTCATGGCAGTACCCTTACCGCACCAGCCGTAACCTGCCACTACCACAATCTTGCCCGCTACGATCAGATTCGTTGTCCTGTTGATACCGTCGAATACAGACTGTCCCGTACCGTATCTGTTATCGAAGAAATGCTTACATGCCGCATTGTTAACGCGCACCATGGGGAACTTCAATTCGCCCGCTTTATTCATAGCTTCCAGACGGATAATACCTGTGGTGGTCTCTTCGCATCCGCCAATGATATTAGGGATCAGCTGCGGCATCTCCTTGTGTACCATCGTCACCAGATCGCCGCCGTCGTCGATGATAATATTCGGCTCCGCCTCCAGCACATGACGGATATGGGTCTCATACTCCTCCGGTGTAGCGCCATACCAGGCGTGCACTTCCAATCCGGCTTTCACAAGCGCTGCCGCCACGTCATCCTGCGTAGACAACGGGTTGGAACCGGTCACATACATCTCGGCGCCGCCTGCCGCCAACACCAGACACAGATAAGCTGTCTTTGCCTCCAGATGCACGGACAGGGTTACCTTCTTCCCTGCAAAGGGCTTACTCTCGGAGAACTCTTTCTCCAGCGTACGCAGCAGGTCGCAGTTCCTCTTCACCCACTCAATCTTCTTCTCACCGGATTCGGCAAGATTAATGTCTCTGATTTCGCTACTCATTTTAATAGTTTCCTCCTTCATATTAATCAGCCGAATTTTTATTATAGTGATGGTCGTCTGTCCTGTCATCACTTTTTATGGTACAGACAATATTCTGCCGGCACCTGTATCTTTTCACAGGAATTCCTTAAGGACCCTCCTGTAAAATGCTTTGTCCTGTCGTAAACTGCATCGCAAATTGTTACTTCCGGTTCTAATGCCGTTAACGATTAAAAGAACATTTCCTTATACCAGCATACAGCCTCAATATATGCCTTAAACACCGCGTCACTGTCAATGTTCTTAAGTATCTGCATCCGGCTTACTTCCTGCCAGTCCGCGTTCTCATATGCTGTCATAAAACCATAGATATCCGCAAATTCGCCTTTACAGCTCAGCAGTGCTTCTCTGATATCTTTGGAAACGTTCACCTTATTAAGTGCTTCCTCCATAGGCATACTCAGGATAATATTCAGCACCGAGAAAAGCCCCATCAGGAACAGCTCGGACGCCTTCATGCCCATGCCAAAAGAAGGCGCCAGACATTCCAGGAACTTGGCCCGCAGGAGGGAAACTCTCGTGATCTCATTCGGTCTGTCCGCACAAAGCTCCTTTGTGATCACTGTATTGATCCACTTCTTGAGTTCCCGCTGGCCCAGCAGCGCCGCCGCATGACGGATCGACGTCACCTCAGACTTGGTGGCAATACGGTTCACCATCTCCAGAAGAGATACCACAAGCGCCGTATCCCTGCCAATCACATCGGCAGCCTTCGTCAGTTCGAAATCCACATCGTTAACAATGTTCATCAGCTCCAGATAGTTCACCTTCAACGGCTCCACCTCCGTCTGTCCCTTCGTGACCGGAATCCGGTAGAACGCACCCTCGAACAGATGAAACGCCCGATCCACTCTGACATCATCAAAAACTTCCTGCTTCTCGATATTTCCGACACAGATCCTGATATTCGGATACTGGTTTCCGAAATAAATCCTGGCCTTGTAGACATCCACTTTCTTATAATCCAGAATGATATAATCCATCAGAGAAAGAATTTCCTTATAGTTCTCGATCTCCTCTACCGGCAGCTTGCGAATCGCCAGCTTATACCCTTTCTGTTTCAGCTGTCTGAACCGCTCCTGATAGTCCGGTGTATTCGTCACGGAATTATCAAACAGCAAAACCAGACGTCCTATCATCGCTTCGCTCTGTGACTCAATGTCCGAAAATACCGCAATAGATCCCACCGGAACAAACACGTCCGTCCCCGGCGACAGCGTATCGATGCCGATCCTCTGCAGAATATCAAGGCCCTCCACTCTCGCCGCCCCGTCATTTATCCCCGACGCCTGGCGTGCCGGATTCAGAAGCAGATTCTCTTTCTGTGAAAAAAGTGAATAGGCACATACCTTCATGTCTTTATCAAAAAAAGGAATCAATGTAGCAAGCATACTCTGTAGTCCCCCTTCGAAATTATTACGGTCCTTTACCGTTTCTCTGCAAATTTCTTATATTATATCAAACTTTATTTGTGATTGCCATGGTATTTTTAAATCAATGTGTCCATTCGTAACAGTACAGCCTTCGGCTTCCCTGCTGCCCTTCTTTATATCCTCTAAAAAAGAAACACTGTCAAAAGCCACTCCACTGTGATAAAATGAGACAGAAATCATTTTTACAGCTTCACAGAGAACGGAGGATACTTATGAAACTGGTCATATTAGAACGAAACAGCGTGGGAACGGACGTTGACGTATCCTGTTTTGAAAAGTTCGGGGAGGTAACCTGTTATCCAAATACAGTTGCAGCGAACACTTCGGAACGTGTCAAAGACGCGGATATCATCCTCGCAAATAAAGCGCCTCTCAATGAATCTACCCTGAAAGACGCCCCCAACGTAAAGCTGATCTGCCTGCTGGCCACAGGCTTTGACAATGTGGATCTGGCCTACTGTAAGAGCCGCAGCATCAAGGTCACCAATGTCGTCAACTACTGCACTTCCACGGTGGCGCAACACACGCTCCTGCTGGCCCTTGCGCTTTCCGAGAAGATCGCATTCTACGATGACTACGTGAAATCCGGCGCCTACAGCGCCCAAGACCGTTTTTCCAACTTTGACAGAACTTTCTATGATCTGGAAGGGAAAACATGGGGCATCATAGGCATGGGAACGATCGGGCGCCGGGTGGCAGGACTTGCGCAGGCTTTCGGCTGCCGGGTCATCTTCTATTCCGCTTCCGGTAAGAGCACCTGCACCGATTATGAACGGGTGGAGTTCGACACCCTTTTACAGGAGTCGGACATCCTGTCCCTGCACTGCCCGCTCAGCGACCGGACAAGAGGACTGATCAATAAAGACGCCCTCTCGAAGATGAAGGAAACCGCCATTCTGGTGAACGTGGCCCGCGGACCGGTGGTGGACACCCGGGCTCTCTGCGATGCACTCGTCACGGACCGGATCGCCGGAGCCGGTCTGGATGTGCTGGAGCAGGAACCGATGGCGAAAGATAATCCGCTGGCACAGATCAAAGACAGCACGAAGCTGATCATCACACCACATATGGCATGGGCAAGTCTGGAATCCAGAACCCATCTGGTGGAAGAAGTTGCAAAAAATATCGAAGCCTTTCTGGCCGGTGAGAACAGGAATGTTGTAAACCTGTAAATTTATTTAAAAAAAGGGGTTCCGCCTGATTCAGAAGCCCCTTTTTTACTATTTCAGGATCTCAAGGTTCATATTCTCTGCCGGATCCACAAACTCTCCGTTACGGCTGAGCGCAAAATGCAGAAAAAATCCGGTTGCTCTTCCGCTGCGCCCCACTGTGGCGATCGTATCACCTCTCTCTACCTGCTCATCCGGCGACACGTTAATGTCTTTGCAGTGACAGTAATAAGTCATATCTCCGTTTTGATGCAGCAGGACAACATAGTTACCGTATTCCGCCGTGTAACCGGTTTCATGGACAATGCCGTCGGCTGCCGCTTTGATATCCGCGCCCTCTTCAGCCGCAAAGTCAATTCCTTCGTGCATACGCACTTCCCCACTGGTGGGATGCGTCCTCTCACTGAATGTATCTGAAATCCGGGAATACGCGCAGGGTTCGTCATATATGATCTCTACATCATGTATGTTACCGTCATGCTGATAGGGAAATTCCGCAGCTGTCTGCACGGCCCCGGCCTGGTTCCCATCCCACAAAGTATAGACCATGTCATCCCAAACACACTGCAGATTGCGGAGTTTTGCAGCTTCTTCACTGGTGGACGCATACAAATAGATATAAGCAGTCTGCAGACCTCTCTCATCCTTGTATTCTTCATACAGGTAATTGGAACGCCATCCCGCATACCGCTCCTCTGTCACCAGATACCGGTCAAAAAGATCCTGCGTCTCCAAATCAACCTCAAAACTCTTCACGATCGGCAGCTGCCGGAGCAGGTTCTTCTCCACATTATAATGGAACATATACTGTCTCTTCATCGGATGCAGCCACACCTCCCTGCCGTCAGCCGATACGGCAACCTGACAGGCATTATCTCCCTGCGTAAAGTTACAGCCAATAGCCGCCAGATCCAGACTGCGCACAACTTCGCTGTCCGTCAGATCATAGACAACCAGTCCGAAATAATCGTGGAATATAATAACGCTGTTATTCGCACTACCCATCCCCGGCTTTCCTGCATAATCAAGCCACGGACCGTCTACCCCAAGCTCCGTCTCCTCGGATATCTGTGCCGGAGCCGCAGTCAGCTGACGCGCTTCGCTGATCTCTTCTTCCGGATCAAAAACTGCTTCCTGTTCGCGCTCGGAAATCCTTTCGTTATCGGAAAGTACATCGTCCTGCCGCGCGTCGTCATTTTCCGGATTTTCATCCAGACCTGCTTTACCATCCGCCCCTTCTTCCAGCCGCTGTTTGTTGCTATCTGCCGGAGCTTCTGCCGCCACTTCCGCATTTTCCGCCGCTCCTCCGGTAAAAGCGCAGCCTGCCATACCAAGCATAAGTACGGCCGCGAGAATTCCCGCCGACATTCTGGTGCCGTTGCCACCCGCAAGACGCATGATCCGCTCTTTCATCTCTGATCTGCCCGGGCGAAGCATGGTGCCGAAGGAATAGACCCTTTTGCCCCGGTTTTTCCCGGAAAGCTCCAGCAGCATCTCTCCGTAAGTCAGCCGCTCTCCCTCTCCCAGCTGCTTTATGGTGCCGTGATCACAGGCGATCTCCCCATCCCTGATCGAAGCCGAAGCCGCGATCCACACAAAAGGATGAAACCAGTACACAGTGACCAGCACGGCGCGCAGCAGCGCCCAGATATGATCACCGTGAAGATAATGTACCTGCTCATGAGTCACCACATGGCGAAACCGCTCTGTACCGGTCCGGATATCCGTACCAACATAAATCGCCGGCCGTAAAACACCGACAAGGCAGGGCGCCTCCAGTTTCTTCACCTGATAAATCGGCAGATTCCTGTGCAGTCCGGCGGTCTTCCTGCCGTTCCCCGCAATCTTATCCCCACTCTGTTGACAGAGTTTGCGCGCCCTGTACAGCCTCCTGCGAAAACGTAGATGTACCGTAAAGAATATCCCGCCGACCACCATACTGCCCACGATCCATATCCCCCGAAAAACTGCCGCCACTGTATAGTCCGCAGGCATGATCCGGTTACGATCAGTCGTATCCTCATCCTCCATATCAGCCATCGCAGTACCGTCAACCATTCGGAAGTCGTCGCTCTCCGGTGAGGACAAAGTCCCCTCTGCCCCTGGTTGCTCCGTCACAACATCCCGCTCATTTTCCGAAGTCAGCTCCCGGGAGTCCCTGCCTGTAATGCTGCGGTTCTGCGACTGACCGTCCAGGTCTTCGGCCGCAGAGGATGCCTCCCTATAACCTTCCGTCACCACATGCACAGCCCGCAGTAAACTGAACGGGCTGTCTATAAAATTGACCGGCATGAGCAGCCGCAGCGCCACAAGCAGCCACAGACTGTACCTTACATAAGCATGCAGTTTCTCTCCAAACATTTTCCGCACGATCAGTATGCCGCTCACCAAAACTGCTGCCTGAATCATAGCTCCCGTCATTACCCCCATCACGCTTCCCCCTTCTCCTTTTTCTCTGCTCTGGCCTCCTGAATGATCCGGTACAACTCTTCCATCTCTTCGTCCGGGATATCCTGCTTTTTTACCAGCGTATTGACCATCAATCCCAGACTGCCGTTGTAGATCCGGTTCAAAAAGCTGCTTGTCTCGGACTCCACCACCTCTTCCCGCTTCAATAACGGATAATATTCTCTTGCCTTCGTCCCTTCCCGGTATGCAATGCACCCCTTCTGCTCCATCCGTTTCAGCAGCGTCTTCGTAGTGCTCTTGGCCCACCCGGTCTCTGTCTCCATCGCCCTGATCAGCTGCGTCGCCGTCTTCGGAAACTGTTCCCACAAATTTTCCATAATGCGCCATTCACTGTTGGAAAGGCCGATTGTCTTATCCTCCATATTTCCCTCCATTCCGAAGCGTTTTACGCTGAGGCCGCGAGCAGAATTTCAGATTCTGCTCTGCATCATCCTGTCCAAATTCCACAAAAGGTTGACTAATGTAACCCTGATAACAATATAGCATATCAGGGTTACATTAGTCAACCTTTTGTGAATGACTTATTTTCGATTCAAACCGGAGGACGGCTCTCCTTCCGGAAAGATACTACAGATACTTTTTCAGATTTTGCAATACCACCTGATACCCGTTGGCATACATATGAATCCCTTCGATCGTATACTCTTTCTTCAATTTGCCTCTCTCGTCCGCCAGTCCTTCATTGACATTGATAAAACGGCAGCCCTTCTTCGCCGCCAGGTTCTCTATCGCCGCATTGGCAATATTGATATTCTCATTAGTCCTTGTAACAAAGGCCGTCTTACCCCATTCGCCCTCCGGAATCTTGTCCGTCTCATTGACCGGATAATACGCCATCATATAGATCTCCGCTTCCGGCAGTCTCTCCTGAATCCTGACAATGATCTCCTCGTATCGCTCAAGCAGCGCCTCCAGCTGATAATCCGGACTGCCGATATCATTCGTCCCAATATTGATGAAGATCCTTGAAGGTTCCGTACCGAATACCATCTCCTCCATATACTCCAGCATGTCCGTCGTTGTAAATCCGCCGATACCCCGGTTGTAGATGACCTGATCCATGCCGTTTGTCATCAGAAGCTCATTGACCGGAAACTGCTCCATCAATGACGATCCGGTAAAAAGGATCTCCCCCTTCTTTACATTCTGATTTAAAATCCGATATCTCTCCAGTTTATCCTGCTGTTCTCTGTGCATAAATTCTTTGAAAAAGTCCATATCGCCCTCCATCTTAAACTTCAACCGCCTGCCGAAAAGTTGATCTGCTGCGCAAACTCTTCAACACTCTCCACCTTTACCGCTAATTTCAGCCACTCTTTCAGTATCTGAAGATCTTTCTGTTTAAAAATCTCTTCCTTCAACTTGTCCTGCACAGTCCCGTACTCTTCCAGCAGATCCACTATGGATTCGCTCTTACCTTCCGCTATCGCATTACTTATCATATCATCCAACGGTCTGAACATTTTCTTTCCCTCCTCGTTTCCTTTCTTCTTTCGCCTGACCAGATGTTCCAAACTCTTAGAACCTGTCAACCGGGTGAGAAGATCCCAGCTTTCGTCGTTCATTTCCCAATATGTCTCATTCGCCTCAAGACATTCTCTCAAAGATTCCCTGCTGTTACGTTTTGCAAACAGCTCCAGCAACGGCCGCAGTTCCGTTCTGAAATACTCTAAATGTCCAAATGTTGACAAATCAAGGAAATGCAGAGGATATTCCGGAACCAGTTTCTTCAACTCACTTCCCACACCTGCACCCTTCTCTCCAAAATCAATCATTTCAGAAAGGTTCTTTGGCCCCTGCCACTTTTCTTCTCCCCAATACACGATCAACGTTGCCACCGGAAAAAGGCGGTCCTCTTTCTTTATCTTATACAGGTATTCTCCGGCGTCCTTATAAACTTTTGCCGGAGTTTCTCCGCATCTCTTTCGATATTCTTCGTATGCCTTTTCATTCCTGCGCCTGATATCCCGAAGCTGTCTCTCATATTCCAGTGCCTCCTGCAGCATGACCCGGACCGGAATCCCGTAATCGATCTCATCCTGATTCTCCAGTGACAATATGACAAACCTCTGTCCGTCATAATTCTGCTTCATGACCAGATCTCCGGTCTTCTCAACCAACACCGAACGGCCGGCTCCGGAGCGAACCGGTGTTACTTCCTGCAGTTCCTTCGCTTTAACAACCTGCCTTCCCTGAAACACCCCGCCATTCCAAAGATCTGCATATCTGGCAGTATCCTGCAGATATGATTTTAAACTGATGTCCTTCCTGCCCACAATACCTCCTTCGCAGGAGACCTTTCAGCGCTTACTCCGGCATCCGCATCTATATCTGCACGTAGCCTCTTTCTCTGCATTGCCTTCCATATTTGCGAAATCTCCTGCTTTCTTCAATTTATCTGGATTAAAAGCATGATTTCGTCTGACGTCCGGTTGGACATAAAGTAACCGTTCTGCATTATAACGATTAGATATGGATTAGAATTTTGAAATATATGCTTTTGAACGAGTATAACATGAAATTTTACACTTGTCACGCATGATTTATATTCGGAAAACCGTTTATCAGCATTGTGCACAATACTACATATTGTAGCAATAACCACAAAACACACTGTAAACAAACAATATCTTCCATCCACCCATTATGATTCATCCATAACAGGCAACTTTTTTCTATCATTCACTGCAGCGACCGTAATACCACCCCAAAACTCCATTGATCTTTCCATAGCAGCCGGCAGCATTGCGGAATACAACGGAGATCCTGTCCCCGGGTTTTACTTCCAGCCGGGCATCGCAGTAATCATCCACATGCCATTTTTTATCGTCATCCAGATAAAGAAAAGTGGACGGTACCCACAATGTCCTGTCACTGCTCAAATGGCGGCAACGCACCATGCCCTCCCGCTCCTCCAGTCGGTCAACACAGCTGTCGAAATACTGGATATACAAAGTCTTCTGCTTTCCTTCCTGCCCATCCAGCGCAGTCACCACCGGAAAACTGTCATAATACTCCCAGCGGATCTCTTCCATAGCCGCATCTTTATCCGGAAAAACAAGCGCGTTAAGCTGTCCAACTTCTTTCAGGCCGCACCCGCCGTCCATACAGATGATCCTGCGCTCATACTCGAAAATCGGCCGTAAATCCGCCTCCTCATGCCGGTAAAGGCTGACAGGCCAGTGTCCTGCCACAACACATCTGGAAAAACAATACCCCTTTTCCAGAAAGCAGTCATTCTTCAACCAGGCGTGCCGGTCCGTCTCTGTCAGACTCTCCAGATCATCGGTAGGAATGCCGCCGTGTACAAAGAGATAGTCATCCATTTCCAAAATCGTGGGCAGCTGCCGCAAAAAGGCAATCTCAGGAGCAAAATGCTCCCACATACGTTTTCTGCAGGCCGGTGTGTCCCCTAAAGTCAGCTCCGTTGCGGAAATATCAAGTTCCGCCAGCATGTCCAGGAGCAGGCCGCGTCCCCAGTGCATTTTCTGCCAGCGGATAAACTCCCGGAAACGTTCTTCACTTCCTGCCGTCGTATCACAGAGGATCTCCAGCCGATGTTCTTCCACATTTCCCTCGGATACAAATATCTGTGCATTCGCCGCCAGCTCCATGATATACCGGACTGTCCGCAGGCTTTCCGGTCCCTTGTCCACCAGATCCCCCACGATAACAAGTATATCCTCCGCATCGTACTCCAGCTTTTCAAGCAGCCCCTGCATATTTTCCAGATGACCGTGAATGTCGCTCATGGCGATGATGCGCTGCCCCGGCCTGGCGTTAATCTTTTGTATGATCGTATTCATAATACCTCGTCCTCCGGTTCTGAAATCCGATTTCCAATCTGCGCAACCCTGTTTCTCTTACTGCAATGCTGCTGCAAAAATGCTTTATCAAAACAGCTGCGGTACTTTCTTTTTAAAGATCACTGCTGCTATTGCGAACGTAATCACCGCTGCCAAAAGAATCTGCAGCAAAGATTCCCGGTTTGCTGCGTTCTTACTTATTATAATCTGGCGAAATACAACGACGATCATGGAGGATACTATCGTCGTCGAAACGGATTTGCGGATCATGCCAATGATAAACGGCCAGACCGACAATATCGTGCACACTATGACAGCAGTAACAGCCGACGGTATCCATGTCTGCAATAAAGAGGTTTTAAATGTGCCCTCTAACATATCAAAATAGTTATCGGCAATTATCATATAACCTGTACAGCAGATATACCCCATCATTACAGAAACTGCCGTGTAGACCATGATGATCATCATCTTCCCGGCAATCAGCCCTTTTCGGTTCAGTGGGTAGGAAAACAGCAGAATAATCGTCCGCCGATCGTACTCCCCGATCACGAAACGTGCCGTCAAAACCGACGAATAGACAAGAAAGATACTCGACACCAAAAGGCCGATGATAAGAAAGGTGCTTTCAAAAGTGTCCTTTGTCTGTTCCGGATCCGTCATACTGTCAACCAGAGATACCGAAATAAAAAGGATACTGAAAAGAATCGCGGCGACAGTAAACATTATGTTTCGCCCCACTCCGAATTTCTTCAGTTCCAGCCCAATTAAATGTTCCATATTAACCCCCCATTCTTGCTCAGTCTGCAAATTTGGGCGCAAGCACAAATTTGTGTGTGAAAAAT
>OFFY01002736.1_pt1 | contig 11866 bp, 10 predicted proteins | sample 1521481 | NCBI WGS metagenome assembly OFFY01 (sample SAMEA3504117, study PRJEB24116) | mouse gut metagenome | biome: mouse gut; feature: mouse-associated habitat; material: faeces | place: Denmark | collected 2011
AGAGCATCTGCCTTACAAGCAGAGGGTCATAGGTTCGAGCCCTATAGGTCCCATTTTGTAATGGGAAACTGTTGCAAGAATGCCGCAGTGGCGGAACTGGCAGACGCACAGGACTTAAAATCCTGCGGGACTAATCTCCCGTACCGGTTCGATTCCGGTCTGCGGCATTGATGGGAAGTGTTTCAAATCCTTGTAAATAGAGGGTTTGAGGCGCTTTTTGTTTTTCTTGAAAAGTTGTACAAAGCAGTACAGCCCATAAATATGGGGTTTATGCGAAAGGGGGAAGACAGAATATGGAAGAGATGTTATTGGAACATGTGGTAGAGGAAGGAAAGAAGATTGCTGCTTTGGGAAAAACGGCGACTTACATACCGGAGCTTGGGCGCATGAACAAAGATTATCTTGGGGTGTGCATCTGTACCGGGGACGGCCAGTGTTTTAAGAGCGGGGATGCAGACGTGCGGTTTACAATCCAGAGCATTTCCAAAGTAGTGTCGCTGGCAGTTGCCTTGGAGCGCTGCGGCTTTGAACGGACCTTTGACCGGGTGGGGATGGAGCCGTCCGGGGATTCTTTTGATTCCCTGGTCAAGCTTGACCTTACCAGCGATTATCCGTCAAATCCGATGATAAATTCGGGGGCGATCGCCATTGCAAGCCACCTGGTCTCGGAAGTGAGTTTTGAGCGGATGCTTAAATTTACGAGAAAGCTCTGCATGGATGAAGAGATAAAACTGGACGAAAAAGTATATCATTCGGAGATGGGGCATATTTCCCGTAATAAAGCAATCGCTTATCTTCTGGAGAGCAAGGGGATACTGGAGAACAGCGTGGAAGACAGCCTGAATCTCTATGTGCAGATGTGCTCGCTCAGCGTAACTGCGGCCAGTCTGGCGGGATTTGGGCTAGTGCTGGCATGTGACGGGGTCAATCCCATTACCGGAGAGAGGCTATTGCACAGCTGGGTAGTACAGACGGTTAAGACAATCATGTTGACATGCGGAATGTACGACGGCTCCGGAAAGTTTGCCGTGGAGGTCGGAGTGCCCTCAAAGAGCGGCGTCGGAGGCGGCATCTTGTCGGTGGTGGACAAACGGATGGGGATCGGAATCTTCGGCCCTTCCCTGGACAGGAAGGGAAACAGCATCGGAGGCCAGCATGTGCTGCAGAAATTGTCTGCAAAGCTGAAACTGCATATGTTTGCAGACAATGTTCCGGAGCTTTAGACTCGTTATCTGGCATAACGGCTGCGGGCGACTTCCTCGGTAAAGACCTGGCTCTTATTGTCGGTATAGACTTTCCTCCGCGTGAGGACTTCAAGGGAGCGGGACGTGGAGCTTTCAAGCTCTTCCGTGCTGACGGATACGAGAGAGTCGTCTGTCTTTGTGCCCCGGATGGTGACAGTGAGATAGCCGTCTGAATAGATGACGTCCATCGTGACGGGATAAGGGAAACTGTTGGCTATCCGAAAATCCAGCTCATTCCAGGCCACGGCGGCATCAAGCCCCGCAGCGATGTAGCTGGAAACATAGTCGTGCTCCCACCGCTCCAGGATGTCCAGGTTGGCAAAAAGCGAGGCGGCAAAGATTGTGGAGGTCACCTGGCAGATGCCTCCCCCATAAGCCTGGACGGGCTTGCCGTTCAATGTAGCGCCCGCCGGCTTGTAGCCGGTGGCCTTTGTTTGTTCGCCTACGGCTTTGTTGAAGGAAAATTCATAGCCGCTGGGGATGATGACGCCGTTGCATTTTTTTGCTGCAAGCTTTACGTTTGTTAAGCGGTTAGAGGAGCCCCGCACCTTTGTCGTATAAGTGCTGAGGACATCTACGAAAAGGCGGTCCCTTAAATCCTGAGCCGTTACTTCCGGGTTTGTATAGATGAGGTCTATAGCGGCATCTTCTCCGTCTTTTGCAGCTTTCAGGGCATTTTCGCCGCTTTCCTTATCGAAGTCGACTCCGATTACCTCGTCTACGATCGCATAGTTATCTTCCGGGTCAAGCGTTGCGTTCCGGGCTGTTTTATGCACTTCCTGATAAATCTGATCCAGAGTGGCGGTTCCGTCTGCTTTCATAGGGCAGGAAATTTTATCTTTGAAATCTTTTGCCTGAAAGGCAGAAATAATCTTCTTTTCTAATTTTTCTTCATCGGTTTTTTTGACGGCAGCGCCGGAGGTAAAGGTAAGGCGGTCGTCTTTAATGCTGTAGGGCAGGTGCACGGAGTCTTCCGCCAGCGGAACGCCGCTGTCGGCGATTGCGCGGCGCAGCGTGTCTGAATTGACTTTGACAGCCGGCCGCTCCTCCAGGTTTCCCCTGAGGGCGGCTTTTGCCTGGAGGAATCCCCGTGTCCAGAAAGCCCCCTGACTTGCTTTCAGCGCATCTCTGGCAGCAGTTTCATAATCTAATTCTATAGAGTCTCCGGCGGATACTGTATAGTGCCTGTCGTCGAAGGATATGGTGAAATTGGCGTTTTTGCGGCGAAAATCGGCATCGCTTTTCAGCGCGGCAGATGCATCTTCTAAGGTCATGCCGCTGACTTCGATATCATTTACCATTGTTTTATTTAAGATCCGGCCTGTATCCACGCTGGCGCAAAGGGCGGCGTACCCTGTTGCGGCCAGGAGGAGGATGCCTGCGGCGATAAATCGTAAAGGATGTTTCATAGAGCTGCCATTGCCTCCTGCTTTCAATAAATTCCAGTGTCTGATACATCTATTATCCATGATAAGTAAAAAAATATCAAGCAGCTTTTAAATTCCTTATCGACATATCCTCTGACATATGTTAATCTACAAGGTGGAGATATATAATTTTGAAAGGGGAGAAAAAAGTGAAGAACATTAAGATGAAGATTGCAGTCATTGCAATTGTGTGCATGATGGCTATTGTGATTACTCCGGTATTTATATTCGGAGAGCTTAAGAATGATTCACTGACAATGACTGTAGGGGATAATGCAGAAATTGAGCTTACCAATCCGATACTGCAGATGGTAGCGCAGTATGAGACGGTGGATGGAAATATTATTGCCACAAGTCAGGGAGGAACGGTGGAGGCCTACGAACCAGGGGAGGCGAAAGTGGCTGTGAAGATACCTTTCCGCACAATGACATGTGACGTATATGTCCTTGGATTTAAAGAGAGCGAGCTTACGATGCTCACAGGACAGACGATGGAGCCGGAGATTGGCGGAGCCTCCGAGGATGCGGAGTTCTATTCCAGCGACAGGGAAGTTGTGGATATTGTAGAGGGCGAGCTGGTAGCCCTGAAGGACGGCTCGGCAGATATCATATGCAATGATAACGGGATGCAGGTTTCCCAGTCCATCAACGTTGCGGGCATTAATTCTGAAAAACCGTATCTGTTTGCAGGTAACAAGATGCAGCTTTCGACAAATGAAAGCCTGATAGGAAAGCCCACGGGATGGACCAGTTCCGACCCGCTGGTAGCAGACGTGGATGAGACAGGTGTTGTGACAGGTGTAAATGCCGGATCGGCAGAAGTGTCCTGCATGACGAAGGACAGCCAGACGATAAAGACGACAGTCAATGTTGTCGGTATGAAGGAGACAGAAGTATTTCTCCAGCCGGGAGATGTGTACACTTCTCCTCTGACAAGCGGGGAAGGCTTTGATGCGGAAAGCATTGAGTGGAAAAGCGATGACAAGAATGTAGTCCGGGTTGATGAAGCCGGTAACATAAAAGCTGTAAGCGGAGGAGAGACAAAAGTGACCTGTTCTGTAGACGGACAGAAACTTGAGGGAAAAGTACATGTTATGTCTCTTCCGGAAAAAGCATATACGGCAGTGGGGATGGACTCCAAACTGCAGCTCTCCAATGCGGGGGGCAACGCGGTAGTATGGAAGAGCAGCGATGAGTCAAAAGTACAGGTGAAAAACGGGGTTCTTAAAGGAGTCGGCACCGGAACTGCGACGATTACGGCGACAGCGAAGGATAAGACGCTGTCCTGCGACGTATCAGTAGTGAAGCTGAGCAATGATTCGCTGAAGATGAAGGAAGAAGAGAAAAAGACGATAGAGATTGCAGGGCTTACTGATCAGGAGGCTACCTGGGCATCCGCAGATACGAGCGTTGCTGTTGTCAGCCAGCTCGGGGAGATTACGCCGGTCAGCGAGGGAAAGACGACGGTTTATTGCAGCATTGGTCCGTCTACCATGTCCATTCCAGTTACGATACAGGAGAAGGATCTGCAGAAACAGCAGGCAGATGCAGATGATACGCAGTCTGAAGGAGAGCCGGCAGAAGTGACTCCGGAGCCGGTGGAAGCGCCTGCTGAAGAGCCTCAGCCCGTGCAGGAGGAAGATAAAACTTCTGAAAAGAAGGAAGAGAAAGATACGGAAAAAAAGAAGGACAGTTCTCAGGACAGCACTAAAAAGACGTCTGACAGTAAAAAAACGACTGCCAAGAAAAAGGATACTTCCAGCAAGAATACGTCGTCAACAGCAGATGAACCGGAGAAGATTCCGAATACAAGCGGGCAGCTTACAGGTCCGGAGGCTATGATAGCATGCGGAAACTATTATAACAGCGTCCTTGAAAAAGCAGTTGACAAAGGTGAAAAGTGGGTATATTCCAACAGCAGCAAGTATGTTGCACAGAGCGGAACTTTTGAGAAGATGCTTTCCGGCAAGATCAGAGGAGGCAACTGCGCCTCTATCGCAAACTGGGCGTTCCGGGACATGGGGCTTATAAGCAACAGTGAAAAATTCTACGGCGACGGCAGCGGAAAGATCAGGCATTATAATTCCGGCTCCAAGAAACTTAAATCGAAACTGGATAAGAATTGCACAATCATAAATGGGAAAAAGAAATCTTTCGGCACATTGATGAAAGAAGGGAAGATTAAGGTCGGCGATGTCATTATCGGAAAAGGGCATACATATGTCTACAGGGGCAACGGCACAGTTTTTGCCAGCGGGCATGACGCAAAATGGCATAAGGATAAGTCTGTAAAGACGGACGATTCAAACAAGGCAGTATTTGAAAGCTGGGTAAGAAAGTATAAAGGAACTTATGACGAAAGGTTTAAGGTTCATTACATTATCAGAATTAAAGACAGTTTTGTACCGAAATACTATCGTGACGAGAAAGGAAACCTTGTGAAGAACCGTTGATTATGAAGCTTTTGTTAGAACATTCAGATGCAGGAGAAAGATAATGGGCGAGACAGATGTAAAGATAAACAGCTGCCTGTTTGGCGGGTATGATAAAAAGGTTGCGGACGAGTATATTGAAGAGCTTCAGTCAATAATTGTGAAACTGGAGAAGGACTTGCGGATGTCCAGCGATATGAATGCCAAATATGCAAAGAAGATGAACGAGGCAGAATCATACTACAGGGCGCTGTGGGAGAGGAATAAAGATCAGGATGCAGTTATAGAGCGACAGAAGAATGAGATTAAGACAAATGAAAGCGTTATAAAAATCCAGAAAGAAAAGGTGCATGCCCGCGACGATATCGTGAGACATCAGGAGTGCCTGCTGCGTGAGAAGGATGAGAAAATCAGCCATCAGCAGGAGCAGCTTGAAAGCCTGAATGACAAATTGCAAAAAAGTGATGAACAGATGCGCGAGCTGGAGCTGAAACTGGAACAGAAAGTACAGCTTTTGAAAGAGCGGGAAGAAATGGCGGCAAGGCTGAAAGAGAAGATAGAAAGGCTGCAAAGGATGCCGGTTTCGAAGTTTGAGCAGTTTATGCAGGATGGCATGAAGAGAATAGGCAGACGGAAACGATAAATTATTCAGTGTTGACGGGGAAAAGGGTCTTGTTATGGACGATAGAGAGTTATTTTCAAATCTGGAAGAGTTTCCGAGGGCAGAGGAGCTTTTTCGGATAGATGCGGAACCTGAGGACGAGGCTGCATTGCCGGAAGAAACAGAGAGTAACAAAGCTGACGGCACAGGCAGAGAGACTTGGGATAGCCGGAAGGGTGAAAGCGGCAGAGGATGCAGGGGCGTAAAGATATTGCTGGCTGTGCTTATCATATTTTTGCTGGCGGCAGCGGCGTTTGTATTTTATCTTGAAAGGTTCTGCGCCGGAGGTTTGCAGTCAGTAGTGCAGTGGCTTTAATATTGACAGAAAGAATGTCTGGTATGGCATTCTTTCTGTTTATTTTGACGAGGTGTTTTATGGAAAAAAAGAGTCAGAAATCAATTTATCTTGAGTGTTACGGGGGAATTAGCGGAGATATGACAGTTGCCGCCCTTTTAGATGCAGGGGCGGATGAGGCAGAGCTGAAAAGGCAGCTTTCAACGCTGCCGCTGAAAGGATATCTGGTTGACATCGGCAGAGTGAAAAAGTCGGGGCTGGACTGCTGCGATTTTCGAGTGATTCTGGAAGAGGGATATTGCAATCACGACCATGATATGGAATATCTGTATGGACACAGGAAAAGCTGCGGACATGCACATGGCGGAGGGCACAGCAGCCATAACCATGAGCACGAACATAGTGAGAGCCACGGCGGCCATAGCCATGAGCATGCACATAGTGAAGGCCATGGCCATATACATGAACATCGGAACCTGAGGGATGTTTTAGACATTATCAGCCGTTCGGAAATCACGGAAGGGGCGAAAAGGATTGCCGCTGATATTTTCCAAGTGCTGGCTCAGGCAGAGGCGAAAGCTCATGGAGCGACTGCTGAGACCGTGCATTTTCACGAAGTGGGCGCGGTAGATTCCATTGTGGATATTGCAGCGGCGGCAGTCTGCTTTGATAATTTGGGAATTTCAGATGTGATCATACCGGAGCTATATGAAGGGAGGGGCACGATAAGATGTGCCCACGGCATTTTGCCGGTTCCGGTTCCGGCAGTGATGCATATTGCCGGGGAGCGTGGTCTGAAACTGCATATTACAGATGTGGAGGCCGAGCTGGTGACGCCGACGGGTGCGGCAATTGCGGCGGCTATGCGTACAAAGGAGAGGCTTCCTGAGAGGTTCAGGATATTGTCGTCCGGCACGGGTGCGGGGAAAAGAGAGTGCGGCCTTACAAATGTTCTGCGGGCGATGATTATCGAAAGTGAAACGCCTTTGCAGGACGGGGAAAAAACAGATGATGAAACGATAGTCAAACTGGAAAGCAATATTGACGACTGCACGGGGGAGACATTAGGATATGCCATGGAGCGCCTTTTTGATGCCGGAGCCAGGGATGTGAATTATATGCCGGTGTTTATGAAGAAAAACCGCCCGGCATACCAGGTGAATGTCATTTGCGCCGAAGAGGATGTTCCGCGCATGGAAGAGATACTTTTTAAAGAGACGACCACTATCGGCATCCGAAAGATTCCGGTGAAACGCGCGACGCTGAAACGTGAATGCCGCACAGTTAAGACAACGTTCGGGGAGATAAAGGTGAAAGCATGCGATGTGTGTGGAGATATCAGAGTCTACCCGGAGTACGAGAGCGTGGCAGCGATTGCAAGAGAGAGAAGATTGCCATACAGAGAAGTGTGGGAGAAAGTATCAGGGGAGCTTGTAAAGGATGGAGGAATACAGGGAAAAGGTTAGACGGCTGAGAGCTGCCATAAAGTCTTATGCGGGAGAGGATATTGCTGTCGCATTCTCAGGGGGAGCAGATTCCGGCCTGCTATTAAAGCTCGCGAACGAGGCGGCAAGGGAGACCGGACGCAAGGTGTATGGAATCTGCCTGGACACAGCGCTGCACCCGGCGGGCGAGGCAGAAGGAGCGGAGAAAGCAGCGAAGGAGATGGGAGCCGCATTTATCCGGCTTAAAATAGACGAGTTTGAAAACGCGGGTATTGAGCATAACCCCGAAGATCGGTGCTACCGATGCAAAAAATATATGTTTCAGTGCATTATGGATGAAGCCCGCAGGCTGAATGCAGCCGTTGTCATGGAAGGTACGAACGGGGATGACCTGTTTGCGTACAGACCGGGAATCCGTGCCGTAAAAGAACTTGGAGCCGTCAGTCCGCTGGCGGAGGCAGGGCTTTCAAAAGAAGAGGTACGCAAACTTGCCGGAGAATACGGAATCTCAGTTTCGGACAAGCCGGCATCGCCGTGCCTTGCTACGAGATTCCCCTATGGAACGCGCCTTGACAGAGCGGAGCTTCTTAAAGTGGCAAGGGCAGAGTCTGTTTTAAGGGAGATGGGATTTTACAATGTACGGGTGCGGGTGCACGGAAATCTTGCGAGGATAGAGACCGATGCAGAGAATATCCCGCTGCTCATGGAGAGGCGGGAGAGTATTGTGGGCGCTGTAAAGAGGCTTGGGTATGACTATGTGGCGGCGGATCTGGAAGGGTTCCGCTCGGGGAGCATGGATATACACTTAAAAGCACATGAGGCTGAAAGATAATGAACAACTGCAGGAAAAGAGAAACGGCCGATGATGTGATCACCGGCCTTTGGAGGGGAAAATCTAATGAATCATCAGGCGCGGCCCGTCAGTCTGAATCAGATTACGGGATGCCTGAAGAGAAATAATCTGCTTTATCTTTTAGGCGAAGTCCAGCGATCATACAGATCAAAGATGCACAACCGCTGTCTTCTTAACTTGATAAAGTCATTATAATTAGGAAATGTGAATCTAATGTGACAGAAACTGGAAATGTTTATAAAATTTCTTAAGAAAATCGGAAGATTACAGAAAAATAGAATGTTTGTCTGATATAGGAAAGGGGCATGGTGATGAATAAAAAAGAAGTTTTGGAAATCCGGAAACAGTTTACGCCTGAGAGGTGCGCGATTATGCGTATCTGCGGCTGCTATGTAGATCACGAAAAGGAAAAAAAGGCAGAGCTGAAAAAAGCGTTCCTGTCTCTGCCGGAGGAGGAAACCTTTAAATATTTTGATATCTTCCGCCGTACATTGTCCGGAACCGTCGGAAAGAACCTTTTGAATATGGATTTTCCGCTGGATCAGGAAATGCCGGGCGGCACACAGGAATTTCTGCTGAAACTTAAAGACAGCAAGCTGACGGACGATATGCTGCTGGAAGAGTTCTACGACAAGGTAATCGAGAATTATGATTATGCGGAGAATTATTACATTATATTGATACATGGGGCTTACGACGTTCCCGGGAAAGCGTCGGACGGGGAAGAAATGTTTGATGCGTCAGACACAGTCTATGAGCATATCATGTGCAGCATATGCCCGGTAAATCTGACGAAAGCAGGACTTACATACAATGCGGCTACAAATAACATTGAGGACCGCATCCGTGATTGGCTGGTGGAGGCTCCCATGACCGGGTTCTTGTTCCCGTCATTCCATGACCGGGCGGCTGACATACACAGCATCCTGTACTATACAAAGAAACCGGAGGAGATACAGCCTGAGTTTATAGGCAATGTGCTGGGGAGCAGCCTGCCGCTGACTGCCGGAGACCAGAAAAGCTCTTTCCAGGCAATTGTAAGCGATACCCTTGGGAACGATTGCAGTTATGAGACTGTCCGCAATATCCACGATAATATCTGCGAGATGATAGAGGAGGCAAAGGAGTCCCCTGACCCGGTGGAGCTGTCAAAACCGGATGTTAAGCGGCTTTTGGAGAGGAGCGGGGTTCCGGGAGAGAAACTGGAGGCCTTCGACCGGCAATTTGAGGATGCGCTGGGAGAGCAGAAGGCATTCCTGGCATCAAATGTCGTGAACACGAAGACTTTCCAGCTTGAAACCCCGGACGTAGTGATAAAGGTCAACCCGGAGCGCTCGGATCTTGTAGAAATCCGCGAGATAGACGGGAGAAAGTGCCTTGTTATCGCTGTTGACGAGCATCTGGAAGTGAACGGGATAGAGGTCGTATAAAAATCTCGTATGAGTTAGCATAAAAATTGCGATATTAGGAAAAAAGTATTTGCAAAATGATATGATGTGTGATATCATATCATTTGTGAGCGGAGATGGCGGAATGGCAGACGCGCTAGATTCAGGTTCTAGTGGGAGTTCATCCTGTGAGGGTTCAAGTCCCTTTCTCCGCATTGAACCGAAAACACCGAACCCTTTAATTTAGAGGGGTTCGGTGTTCTTTTTGTGCACTGAAATATAAAAATGGGGCAAATATGGGGCAAACTATAATATTTTTATAGATTGGATTTTCTTGAAATCCTGTTCTTTTATCTTTTTGGTCACATGGAAATAAATATCTCTTGTGATCTGGCTGTCAGCATGCCCGAGCCTTCGGGATATCACATCAAGCGGAACGCCCTGCTCTGCCATCAGCGCAACATGAGTGTGGCGCATGAAGTGGGAGGTGACCTTTTTGCCGAACAGCCTCAGCGCTGTCTCTGACAGGCATTTGTTGTACGCGTAATAAGAGATGTAGCCTCCGTTAGAATCACTGATAAAAATGCTGGAACGATACCCCTTCAGCATGCGGTCTTTATTCATGTATAAGGAAATCTGGCGGCACAGATTGAAAAGCTGATCTTGCATATATACTTCCCGGTTTGACGAGACAGTCTTCGGATCCGTCACAATCTGGTTTACCGGATCATAGGTCTTTGAAATGGTAATGATTTTGCTTTTGAAGTCGATGTCAGCGGAATCAAGGGCGATAGCTTCGCCAATCCGCAGCCCGGACAGGGCAGTAAGCTCCGCCAGGAACCTTCACTTCTCAACAGAAATGTTATCAAGCAATATCTTCAGCTCTTCGCTCTCCAGATATTTATCCTCTAATTTCTGCTGCTTTTCCTCGTCTTTGAATTTCTTTAGCTTGTCGAGCCAGCGGATATCCTTTATGTAATCATTCTCATATCCCCACCGAAAAAGAGCCTTAAGGCGCGTGATCCGCTCGTTTGTCGTGCCTGGCTTTTCGCTACGGGCTGCAAGCTGTTCCCGGACATACCCGGCGGTAATTCGATCGACGAGGGTAGCCTCCCCCAGGATTTCTGCAAGGGATTTTGTCGCATAATAATTCCTTTGATAAGTAGATTGGGATACGGTAGAAAGCTGGTCTTTCCGATAGAGTTCTATAAGCTCAGAAAGGCGCAGGGAGTCTTTTTTTACAGCAGACAGGTAATTGCTTACCTTTTGCTCTAAGTTCAGCCATACATGAAACAGTAAACCGTATCAAAATTTCTGCCACAAAACGGAACAGCAGCAGTCAAAGCGAAACTGCAATAACATCTAAAATCAGACAAATTTCACACCAACAAAAAAGGTGTACCGCAGGTAAGTTTCAACCTTCCTTGCAGTACACCTTGATGTGTATAACCATTCCGTATTTTTCGTTTTTTGCATATATACAGTTTTTGTTTTTTTCTAAACATGACCTATCCCTCTCTACCATTTTTACAAAAAAAGAGAACAGCGTTTTATACTCAAATAAAACCACTATTCCCTAATTTACGAATTGCATATTTATGTCATAAAGATTGCATTATCAACCACCATTAGCGTTTGTATTGAGTATATAAAGCAAATCTTATGACTTCTTTGTAAAATCTAAAAGTTATATTTTGTATAATTTTTGTAAAATTTGAATTTCTTAGGAAATCTGCATCACATCATTTTTATCCTCTTGTAAAAAAATCTGTATGATTGTTCCCTCTCCAGGACTGCTCTGCAAATCAATCTGACCATTCAAATACTGTACGGCGTGTTTTACAATAGAAAGCCCTAACCCCGTTCCACCCGACTCTTTAGAACGGCTCTTATCCACTCTGTAAAAACGCTCGAATATCCTTGCCTGATGTTCCGCCGGAATACCAATTCCTGAATCCTTTACAGAGATTACAGCTTGATTTTCCTCTCTGTTTACAGAAATCTCCACCATGCCGCCATCTTTATTATATTTGACAGCATTATCGCAAAGATTAAATATAATTTCTGTCAATAACCGCCGGACACTTTTTATCCTGACTGTTTCCCCTGTCACAGCAATTT
>OFFY01002739.1_pt1 | contig 11855 bp, 11 predicted proteins | sample 1521481 | NCBI WGS metagenome assembly OFFY01 (sample SAMEA3504117, study PRJEB24116) | mouse gut metagenome | biome: mouse gut; feature: mouse-associated habitat; material: faeces | place: Denmark | collected 2011
ATTACAGCAGGCAGGATATACACCTATTTTTTTAAGTGAATTGTATGACATTATGAAACAGGCACAAATTGAAAAAGAAACTGGTGTTGTAGTGCCAGAATTACAGTTAGATAAAAAATATGTTGTAATTACAATAGATGATGGATATAGAAGTAATTATGAACTCGCTTATCCCCTTTTGCAAAAATATAATATGAAAGCGTGTATTTCTGTGATTACTTCCCGTATTCATACAGGGTATGTTTATTCATCAAAAGAAATTGAAAAAATGAGCTGGGAAAATCTGAATGAAATGCAAAATAGTGGTTTAGTGGAAATATACAGCCACACATATGACCATGAACCAGTGGGGGATAGAATTTATACAGATGTGCGTTCTTCTATACAAAAAGGCGAAGAAATGCTTGATAAACAGCTTGAAAATAGAAGCCCTGTTAGTGTACTGACGTATCCTAATGGAAATTATAGAAAAAATATAGCATTGCTAATGTATATTTATATGGGCTATGATTTACAGCTTACTACAAACAGTGATGTTGTAAACAGAAATACAAGCGTGTTAGAAGTTCCTAGAATTACAGTCAATTCTGGCTGGACAGGAGAACAACTTTTACAAAAAATAGAACAAACAGCACAAAAAACATTTCAACAATAAAATATAGTAAAAATGAAATATTTTCATATTGAATAAAGGGCAACAGAGACAGCTAAGGGGATAATATTATGAAAAAATGTGTAATAATGGCTATTATGATGTGTTTCATAATAGCAAATATTTCAGTGACAACATTTGCACAACAATATAACGATATGAAAATACAAAAGAATGTCATTCATGTATCCGCAAAAAAACAAAAGAATATTGCTCCTGAGGATTATATACCAGTTTTGATGTATCATCATTTTGAAAGTGGAGAAGTAGAACCAGGTAGTGGAGTAATTGTAAATATCAATGAATTTGAAGAACATATCAAGGCATTACAGCAGGCAGGATATACACCTATTTTTTTGAGTGATTTATATAATATTATGAAACAGTCAAAAGAATGTGGTAAACAGCCAGAAATGAAATTAGATAAAAAATATGTTGTGATTACAATGGACGATGGATATAAAAGTAATTATGAACTTGCTTACCCTATATTACAAAAATATAATGTGAAAGCAAGTATTTCTGTTATCACTTCTATGATGGATGAAAATTTTGTTTTAGAAGCATGGGAAACCAAAAAAATGAATTGGGGACATCTCAATGAAATGCAAAATAGTGGTTTAGTAGAAGTATACAATCACACATATGACCATGAGCCAGTGGGAGATAGAATATATGCAGATGTGTATTGTTCTGTAAAAAGAGGCGAAGAAATGCTTGATAAAAATTTGCAAAAAAGAAGTGATGTAAAAGTACTAACGTATCCTAATGGGAATTATAGAAAAGATGTTGCATTGTCTATACAACATGATTTGGGATACAATTTACAGCTTACTACAAATTTTGATGTGGTGAACAGAAATACAGATATGTTGCAGATTCCTAGAATTACAGTTGATTCTGGTTGTACAGGAGAGCAGTTACTGCAATTAATACAACAAGCTGCAAAACATACATTTTTAAAGAAAAAAAGTTTTTTTTAAAAGCATTTCAATTTATAATGACTGGTGTAATTTGTTACATTATTTTAGCTGTATTATTTAAAATTGTAAATGTAAAAAATAAATAATACACTGTCTGTTTTATTATTTAAGGGGGATATGTATATGGATTCACAAACTATGTTTGATTTGTTTATGAATGGGTCAGGTATCATTGCTGTAGGCGCTGTAGTTGTTTTAATTATATTATTGATTATAGGAAAAATAAAAAAGAAATAATAATTTTTAGAAAGAGGGCATTTTATTATGAGAAAGAAAATTGTTGCAGGAAACTGGAAAATGAACAAAACACCAAAACAGGCAGCAGAATTATGCGCATTGTTAAAAGACAAAGTGAACACAGATAAAGTAGATGTTGTATTTTGTGTACCAGCAGTAGATATTGCAACAGTAGTAGAAGCTGTAAAAGGTACAAATATTGCGGTTGGTGCAGAAAATATGCATTTTGAAGAAAGTGGCGCATATACAGGTGAAATCGCACCAGCTATGCTTACTGAAATGGGCGTAAAATATGTTGTGATTGGACATTCCGAAAGACGTGAATATTTTGGAGAAACAGACGAAACTGTAAATAAAAAAGTGAAAAAAGCATTAGAGCATAATTTAGTGCCAATTATGTGCTGTGGTGAAACATTGGAACAAAGAGAAATGGGTATTAATATTGAAATCGTTCGTATGCAGGTAAAAGCTGGATTATATGGCTTGAGCGCTGATGATGTGAAAAAAGTAGTAATTGCTTATGAACCAATATGGGCAATTGGTACAGGCAAAACAGCAACAAGTGAACAAGCACAAGAAGTTTGCTGTGCAATTAGACAAGTTGTAGGAGAAGTATATGGCAAAGAAGTTGCGGAAGAAGTTCGTATACAGTACGGCGGTAGTGTAAATGGTAAAAATGCGGCTGAATTATTTGCTATGGCTGATATTGATGGTGGATTAGTTGGTGGCGCAAGCTTAAAAGAAGAATTTGCAAGTATTGTAAATTATTAAAATAATGATATCATTCTGAATGTAAAATATACTGTTTTTACTTCTCTTTTATAAAAGAAGTTTATAAGATGTTGTATTTTTGATAGATATTCGTTCAGCATCAAACAAAACATAAACAACACAGTGTTTGCAAAAAATAATATTGTTTTGTTATCATTTTGAGAGCGCTACTCTCAAACTCTCTCAAGCTTTTTAAAAAAAAGCTTGGCAAAAAACTTTAAATCGCCTATGGCGAACAAAAATTGATTTTTGTAAAAACTTCGTTTTCACTATTGCAAACAGAATGATAATATATTTGTAATCTGAAAATAAGGAGGTTATTATGAGTAAGAAAACAACAGTTTTAATGATATTAGACGGTTTTGGTATCAATGACAAAACAGAAGGCAATGCTATCAGACAGGCAAATACACCTACTATAGATAAAATAATTGAAAAATATCCTTGTGTAAAAGGTTATGCCAGCGGACTTGATGTTGGTTTGCCAGAAGGACAAATGGGTAATTCTGAAGTAGGTCATTTGAATATTGGTGCAGGACGCATTGTATATCAAGAATTGACAAGAATTACAAAAGCAATACAAGATGGCGATTTTTATCAAAATGAAGAATTGCTTAGAGCAGTAGAAAATTGTAAAAATAATGACAGTGCATTGCATTTATTTGGTTTGCTTTCTGATGGTGGCGTACACAGCCATAATACACATTTATATGCTTTACTTCAGTTGGCAAAAAGAAATGGTTTGGAAAAAGTATTCGTTCATTGCTTTTTAGATGGTAGAGATACTCCTCCATCTTCTGGTATAGATTATTTGGCACAATTAGAAGAAAAAATGAGAGAAATTGGCGTGGGTAAAATTGCTACAGTTTCTGGACGCTATTATGCTATGGACAGAGATAAACGTTGGGAACGTGTGCAAATAGCATATGATGCCATTGTTTCTGGTAAAGGTGTAACAGCACATAGCTCAGAAGAATGTATTAAACAATCTTATCAAAATGACAAAACAGACGAGTTTGTTATGCCAACTGCTATTGTAAATGAAGAAGGTAAAGCAATCGGTAGAGTAAAAGACAAAGATTCTATTATATTCTTTAATTTCCGCCCAGATAGAGCTAGAGAAATTAGTAGAACATTCTGTGATACAGATTTTGAGGGCTTTGAAAGAGTAAACGCTCCTAAAGATATTACATTTGTATGCTTTACAGAATATGATGTCACCATTGAAAATAAATTTGTTGCATTTAAACCACAAAGATTGACAAATACATTGGGAGAATATATTTCTTCATTGGGATTAAAACAGTTGAGAACAGCAGAAACTGAAAAATATGCACACGTTACATTTTTCTTTAATGGTGGTGTGGAAGAACCAAACCCAAATGAAGATAGATGGCTTGTTCCTTCTCCAAAAGTTGCAACATATGATTTACAGCCTGAAATGAGTGCAATCGGTGTAACAGATGGACTTGTAAAAGCAATCAATTCTCAAGAATATGATTTGATTATTATAAATTATGCAAACCCTGATATGGTTGGACATACAGGTGTGTTATCTGCGGCAATTAAAGCAATAGAAACAATAGATAGTTGTTTAGAAAGAGTATTAAAAGCATTGATTGACAATAATGGACAGATGTTTATATGCGCTGACCATGGCAACAGTGACCAGTTGGTTGATTATACTACAGGTGAACCATTTACAGCACATACTACAAACCCAGTACCATTTATATTGGTAAATTATACAGATGGCATTGGTTTGAGAGAAGGCGGTAAATTGGCTGATATTGCACCTACATTGCTTGATATGATGGATATTAAAAAACCTGCTGAAATGACAGGAGAAAGTTTACTTGTTAGTAAATAAAAATTTGTGCTATTTGATGAAATTATGTATTTTTAGTTGAAAATGAAAAAAAAGTTTGCTAAAATATACCAAGATATGTTATAAATGCAGAAAGGGGCGTATCCTATTATGAAACTTGCTGAAGCATTGATTGAAAGAGCAGAAATTCAAAAAGAAAATGCACAGCTTTTAAGTCGTATGACAAGCAATGTTATTGTGCAGGAGGGTGATGCTCCTATAGAACAGCCACAAGAATTGATTGCAGAATATGAAAAAAATATGGAACGTCTACTATTTCTCATAAAAAATATCAATAAAACAAATGATGCAACACCATTTGAAAATGGTACAATAGCAGACGCTATTGCAAAAAGAGATTGTTTAAAATCAAAAATAAATGTGTACCGCTCTATATATGAATCAGCAACAATTAAACATGACCGTTACAATACAAATGAAATTAAATTTGTAAGATGTATTGACGCAAAAGAATTGCAGTATACTATCAATAAACTTTCTAAAGAGTATAGAGAATTAGATACAAAATTGCAATGTCTGAATTGGACTGTGGATTTATTGGAAAGTTAAAAATATGGATAGAAAAGATAAAATGCGTAGTACAACCTAGTCAGGAGGAAATACCTGTACGACATTTGGGGCATGGGACTTATGCCAATATATTAAATGTTAAAGTCAATCATTGTTACAAGTGTACAATGTATTGTGTATTGTAATAACCAGTGCTGGTTTTATCTTTTTATGGGCGGGCATGGGGACTGTGTAGAGTATATTGTTAAAAATAGTATAATAGTTTATAAAACTATTGACTATCATTATAAAAGCAGTAAAATTTTTAAATAAAGAGGAGGAAAAAGAACATGAAAAGCTATATTGAAATTACTGATGTTCACGCAAGAGAGGTATTGGATTCTAGAGGCAATCCAACAGTTGAAGTAGAAGTTGTAGTGGAAGATAATGTAGTTGGTAGAGCAGCTGTACCTTCTGGCGCTTCTACAGGTGCTTTTGAAGCAGTTGAAATGCGTGACGGCGGTGCTAGATATGTTGGTGCTGGTGTGCAAGATGCAGTAAACAATGTAAACAATGTCATTGCTGATGCAATTATTGGTATGAATGCACTTGACCAGGTTGCTATTGATACAAAAATGATTGAATTGGACGGCACACCAAATAAAGCAAAATTAGGCGCAAATGCTATACTTGGTGTTTCTATGGCAGTAGCAAAAGCAGCTGCTGAAGCATTGAGAATGCCATTATATCAATATCTTGGCGGATTTAATGCAAAAACAATGCCTGTTCCTATGATGAATATTATGAATGGTGGTAAACACGCTGACAATACAGTAGATATTCAAGAATTTATGATTATGCCTGTTGGCGCTCCTACATTTAAAGAAGCATTGAGAATGTGTGCTGAAATTTATCACAATTTGAAAAGCGTTCTCAAAGGTAAAGGTCTTTCTACAGCAGTAGGTGACGAAGGCGGTTTTGCTCCTGACCTTCCAACAGCAGATGCTGTTATTGACTTGATTAAAGAAGCAGTTGAAAAAGCTGGTTATAAATGGGGAGAAGATATTAAAATCGCTATGGACCCTGCTTCTACTGAACTGTATGATGAAAAAGATGGAAAATATCACTTCCCTGGAGAAAGTAAAATGACAGGTAAAGAAGTTGTTAGAACATCTGCTGAAATGGTAGAATTCTGGAAAGCTCTTTGCGAAAAATATCCTATTATTTCTATTGAAGACGGTCTTGCTGAAGAAGATTGGGAAGGCTGGCAGTTATTGACAAAAGAATTGGGTGAAAAAGTACAGCTTGTAGGTGATGACTTATTTGTTACAAATACAGAAAGATTGCAAAAAGGTATTGATTTGAAAGCTGGTAATGCAATATTGATTAAAGTAAATCAAATTGGTACATTGACAGAAACATTTAATGCAATTCAACTTGCTAACAGAAACAACATGACAGCAGTAGTATCTCACCGCTCTGGTGAAACAGAAGACGCTACTATCGCTGATATCGTAGTTGCTGTAAATGCTGGACAAATTAAAACAGGTGCTCCTGCAAGAACAGACCGTGTTGCAAAATATAATCAATTATTGAGAATTGAAGAAGAATTGGGCGATGTTGCTGAATACTTGGGATTGAAAGCATGGTTTAATTTACACTAATTAAAATATATAAAAAGCCTCGTTATTTATAACGAGGTTTTTTTGTATCGTTATTTTTATTATAGTAAAAAAAGGCTTGATTGCTGTTGCATAAAATGGTAAATTTGTAATATACAATCACAATAAAGGAGGGAATATTTATGTTACATATGGGTACAATTATTTCGCTTATGTCAGCATTGATAATGGGGGGGGGAGGAAGTACACAGGCAACTATAGTAGAAACACCTATTGTTATGATAGAAAATGAAAAAGCAACACCTATTGATGACCCTGTGGAAGTACCGCCTCAGCCACAACAAAATAATCCGTCTGTGGGATATTATGATAGAAAATCATGGTGGTTTAAAAGAAATACGGAAAACACACCACCATCAGCACAACAGGATATTGCTATTTCTAAATATGATGCTTATTATTTGGGAGATACACAAAAGAAAACGATTTATTTAACATTTGATGAAGGTTATGAAAATGGATATAGCGAAAAAATATTAGATGTTTTGAAACAATATGATGTGAAGGCAGCGTTTTTTGTAACAAAATCTTATATTAGAGATAATACAGAATTGATTAAAAGAATGGTGGCAGAAGGGCATATTGTAGGTAATCATAGCGTCACACACCCTGATATGACAAAATTGACAAAAGAACAAATTGAAAAAGAAATTGTAGAGTGTGCAGAGTATTTTAAAGAAGTGACTGGAAAAGATATGCCTCACTTTTTTAGACCACCAGAAGGGGTTTATAGTATACATTCATTGGAACAAACACAGGCATTGGGATATAAAACGATATTTTGGAGTTTTGCCTATGGTGATTGGGATATGAATAATCAGCCTGGTAAGCAAGGCGCTTATGATATGGTTATGCAAAATTATCATAATGGTAGTATTATGCTTTTGCACGCAGTTTCACAATCTAATACAGAGGCATTACCTGATATTATAGAAAGTTTGAGAGAAAAAGGCTATACATTTATGAGCTTAGAGGACTTGCCATAATGAGTGATATAAAAAATATGGTGTGTGGAGAGGAAAGTAATATGTCTAAAAAATGCGTAAAGCCTCATATTAGATTTGCTGGTTTTAATGAGGAGTGGGAATGGCGGAAGTTAATGAACGAAGTGTTTTCTATTGATACTGGAAAAAGCAAATTTACACTAAAAACAACAGGAAACTATGAAATTCTTGGCTCTACATCTTTAATTGGGTATGATGATTCTTATGATTATGAAGGAGACTTTTTACTAACTGCTCGTGTTGGGGCAAATGCTGGAGAACTCTATAGACACTCTGGAAAAGTCAAAATCAGTGATAATACGGTGTTTATACAAGGACAACAACTTGATTTTATATATTATGCTTTATTGAATTTTGATATAAAGAAACTTTCTTTTGGTACAGGTCAACCACTAATAAAAGCTAGTGAACTAAAAAATCAAAATCTGTTGATACCTATTTCTAATAGTGAAAAAGAACAAATTAGTGTATACTTCTGTAATCTTGACAAACTTATTGCACTTTATCAGAATAAGTATGACAAGCTAGTGAATATTAAGAAATCTATGCTTGAAAAAATGTTTCCAAAAAATGGTTCAAATGTTCCAGAGGTTCGTTTTAAGGGTTTTTCTGGTGATTGGGAATGGCAGAAGTTTAACGAAGTGTTTGATTGTACTATACCCAACAACACACTGCCTCGTTCAGAACTGAATTATGAAAGTGGTTTAGTAAAGAATATTCACTATGGTGATATTCTTATAAAATATGGTGCTATTGTAGATGTTCAAAATGATGAAATACCCTTTGTGACAGGAAAAAATAGCGATGATTTCAAGGGTGCATTATTACAAGATGGTGATATTATTATTGCTGATACAGCGGAAGACGATACAACAGGGAAAGCCTGTGAAATAAACAATTTACAGGGTCTAGATGTTGTATCAGGATTACACACAATGGTATGCCGTCCTCGTAATAAAATGGCATTGGGCTATATTGGCTATTACATAAATTCAGATGCTTATCGTTTCCAAATTTTTCCACTTATGCAGGGTATTAAAGTTTTATCTTTAAGTAAAACTAATATACAGAAAACAATGGTGAGTTATCCAACAAATATGGCTGAACAACAGCAAATTGCAAATTATTTCCGTAACCTAGATAAAATTATCACACTTCATCAGAGAAAAGTGGAAAAATTACAAAATATCAAAAAGGCATGCCTTGAAAAGATGTTTATTTAAATAGTATAGAAGGGAGAAAGTCCCTTCTTTTTTTATTATATTTTGATAGCATTAACTGACACTCCCACGCCTAAAGGCATGGGGTTCTTAATTACATAAACTTCTAAATATACTCGAAAGCATATAAAACTAATCTACTTCATTAAGACTTTCACTATCAAAGATACCATTGTATCTTAACATATACTAATCAAATATTGAAATAAAAAAAATGCTTTCATACCACCCCTTTAGGGGTGGGATTTTCGCATTTAGCTTGTAATATGTAATAGTATGAATAAAACAAAAGAAAAAGCCATAAAAATAACAGCAAATGCTGTTAGCTCTAAAAAACAAGGGGAATAATATGACGAAAAAAGTAATATTTTTGTATATAAAAAAAGGTACAAGCAGACAAGCTTTGACAAATTTCTGTTACAAGTCATGTTATATTGTGTATATCCTAAAACGCAGCAAGGAGGTAACAAAAAAATGCAGTATCTTTTTAATGATGACAGCAATTTATATAGCGCTGTTGGTGAGGAGGATAATATTACCATTCCCTCCCATATTAAACAAATAGGCTCTATAGAAAATGATATTAAAATATATGTAGAAGATTATGTATATACCTATTTGTATCAATATGCTAGAAGCGGAGGAAATAAAGAAAAACTTGCCGCTTTGGCTGGAAAGCGCATTGTGATAGATGGACAGCAAAATATTATTATTAGTGGTGCAATACAGGCTAAAAATACAAAAGAACAAAAAGGTATGGAAAGTTTTACAGATGAAACATGGGAATATATCAATGGACAAATGCAGCATTATTTTAAAGGACTGTGTCTTGTGGGGTGGGTACATACACAACCCAGTTTCGGCACTTTTTTAATGGCAAAAGATGAAACATTCCACAAAGAATATTTTAAAGAACCGTGGCAGGTATTGTTTGTCATAGATTCATTGGACAAGCTGGATACCTTTTTTATACATAATGCAGAAAAAACAGGATTGCGTCCTGCAAAGGGATATTTCATTTATTATGAAAAAAATCAGGAAATGCAGGAATATATGCTAGAAAATAGCTTAGTGCGTCCACGGTTGGAAAAACAAACAGAAAATACAGAGAAAGGAGAAGATAATAAACAAAAGAAACGCCCTACACCAGAAGAAAGAATGGACGCCGCAAAAGAAATTAGGCGTGTATTGAAAAAAAGGGCGAAAGAAGCAGAAGAAGAAAACCGCAGCAGATTAACCATGCTTGCTGGTGTCAGCAGTATATTATGTATTGCTTGTCTTTTTATGGGGGTTAGTTTGTTGAATAATATCAGTAGAGTCAGAAAGCTGGAAACAGAAATCGCTACTGTGCAAAATTCTTACTATGCTATGGCGGAACAGCTAGAAGAAGCGCAAACACAAATGGTATTTGCAGCACAAAGAGCAGAACAGCAGGAGCAACTGAGAAAAGAGGCAGAAGAAAAGGCAGCACGACAAAAGCAGGAAGAAGAACGAAAAGCCGCAGAAGAACAAAAAAGAAAGGCGGAAGAAGAAAAAAATAAAGTACTTGCTACTTATGTTGTGGAAGAAGGGGACAGCCTCGGGTATATCAGCAATAAATTTTATGGGACAAGTACAGCCATAAAAGATATTATGCAGGCGAATGGTATAAACGATAGTAACAAAATTATCTGCGGGCAAACACTGGTCATACCAAAAAGGTAAAAAGGTGGAGATAGAAGAAAATGGACTTCTATCTCCTTCTGTTTTTGTGCGTATTTTTATTATGAAATATCTTTTTTCACTTGTGGAAAGTTTCATGCTTTCTCAGCAGAAAGTGTAAAAATTTAATAGAAAGTGATAAAATTCTCTTGACACTTCTACTGAAAACAAGTTTGTAAGCATAAAGATTACGGGACGCTGTCCCGCCCCTTGCCAACTTTTAAAACTTTTATAGGAAAACTTCGTTTTCCTAAAACCTTGAGAGCTCTGCTCTCAAACTCTCGCCCGCTTTTGAAAAAGCGGAGCAAAACTTTTATAGGAAAACTTCGTTTTCCTTATTATAGAATATCGTTTCAGATATATATATTAAACAGGGACAAATTTGACGTGTATCACTTTACCAATTACACGCACACGGTTTTGTTCTTCTCCTGAAAAAATATAGGAGGAATATGCAGGGTTTTCTGGTTGCAAAACAAGTATATTCTCCTTTTTTAATACTCGTTTTAGTGTAGCAGATTCATTATCTATTACAACAACAGCAATATCACCATTTTCTACATCGGATTGCTTTCTTACCAGTACAATATCACCATCATGTATGCGAGCGTTAATCATGCTATTTCCTTCTACACGAATGTAAATATAATCATAACAAGGGTTTAATTCTGATATGTCTATGGATTCATAACCTTCTATATAATCCTCTGAAAAAGTAGGGTTTCCCGCATGAACAGAACCAATAATGGGCAGTTTGATAATGGTATTGTTTTTTGGTAAACTTTCACTTTGTATATAATCGCATGATATGAGTAGTTCTTCATAGGGAACAATACTACTGGCTATGGCTTGAAGCAGACGTGGAGAGGGTGGTCTATCCAATTTTAAATTGAGATATTTTGATAGATATGTACGATTAAAACCCGTTTGCTCTGCAAATTCTATTGTTGTTTTACCGTTCATTAGTTTGATGAGTTGTTCTCTAAAAAGGTTTTTTTGAAACATAGAGACGGGTACTCCTTTCTTTATTATGCTGTCAATGGTATTTATAGTATTCTATTGATATAGATATAGTATATATTTGATTTCACTATTAATAGTGTAACATGATACTACAAAAAAGGCAAATGTATGAAGTGTTGGGGAGCGTCTAAAAAGAGTAGTTTTAAAAATAATTTTTATTTCTGTTTGTCATCAGGAAAACGAAGTTTTCCATAAAAGTTTTGCC
>OFFY01002740.1_pt1 | contig 11849 bp, 12 predicted proteins | sample 1521481 | NCBI WGS metagenome assembly OFFY01 (sample SAMEA3504117, study PRJEB24116) | mouse gut metagenome | biome: mouse gut; feature: mouse-associated habitat; material: faeces | place: Denmark | collected 2011
CTTGAGCTGTCCGCCAGCGCTGCCAGCAACGGATCCCTGGTCAGGGCCCCTATGGGAACCAGCATATTGGTCATATAAGACATGGCCAATGTACAGTAAAGTGTAGAGAGAATAAAGTGCCATCCGAATTTCCACATTCCAAGCGCCAGAATCGGCAAATTGATGACAAACATCCAGGTACCGGTCTCCAGCCCCGTCATCCGGTTCATGATAATAGCAATACCGGTAACTCCGCCCGGCGCCAGGGAATTGGGATCCAAAAACAGGCTGACGGCAACGGCATAGAGCGCCGCTGCCGCCGTGATAGTCAGATAGTCCCTGCATTTTTGCCGAAATGTCTTTTTTTCCTCCATAATCAGAACCTGTTATTCCTTTCCTTCTTTCAATGGAATGACTTTTTTCCATTTTGGAATGAATTTTTCCATTTTGGAATGACTTTTTTCCATTTTGGAATGACTTTTTTCCATTTTGGAATGTCCTTCCTCCATTTTGGAGACCTATTCCGGCCTGCTGCAGCTCCCTTATCCGCCCAATCAGAAATTCGCATTTACCTGCCTGGGCTTGTAACCGGCTTCCTCCAGAGACTTCATGATCTGGTTCTTGTGCTCCGTACCGAAAGCCTCCATTGTAATCCGCAGTTCCACTGCCGTATTCCGGTTCGTTGTAACGAACTGATTGTGCTCCAACTCTACCACGTTTCCGTTTGCCTTGGCGATAATGCCCGATACCCTGTACAGCTCACCCGGCTTGTCAGGCAGAAGGATGGATACGGTGAAGATCCTGTCGCGCATAATCAGACCCTGCTGTACCACGGAAGACATTGTGGTCACGTCCATATTTCCGCCGCTCAGGATGGATACGACTTTCTTGCCCTTCACATCCAGATGCTTCAGGGCCGCAACCGTCAGCAGGCCGGAATTTTCTACTACAATCTTGTGATTTTCCACCATGTCCAGGAAGGAAACCACCAGCTCGTGATCCTCCACTGTGATAATCCCGTCCAGATTCTTCTGGATATAGGGGAACAGCTTACTGCCGGGTGTCTTCACGGCAGTACCGTCCGCAATGGTGGTGACCTTCGGCAGTGTAACCACATGCCCCTGGGCCAGAGAGGTCTGCATACAGTTTGCCCCGGCAGGCTCCACTCCAATCACTTTTATCTTGGGATTTAACATTTTCGCCAGAGTCGCCACACCTGTGGCCAGTCCGCCGCCCCCGATGGGAACCAGAATATAATCTACCAGAGGGAGTTCCTTGACAATTTCCATGGCGATTGTACCCTGCCCCGTAGCAACGGTCAGATCGTCAAATGGATGAATAAATGTATAGCCGTTTTCATCTGCCAGCTCATAGGCTTTGGCACAGGCTTCGTCATACACATCGCCGTAGAGCACCACTTCCGCCCCGTAGCCCTTGGTGCGGTTGACTTTCATCAAGGGGGTCGTAGTAGGCATAACGATGACGGCCTTCGCCCCATATGCCTTTGCCGCATAAGCTACGCCCTGGGCATGGTTGCCTGCGGACGCAGTGATCAATCCCTTGGCCCGTTCATCATCCGAGAGCGTGCTGATCTTATAATATGCGCCGCGAAGCTTATAAGCGCCTGTCAGCTGCATATTTTCCGGTTTCAGATAAACCTTATTCCCGGTCTGGACGCTGAGATACTCGCTGAAGACAAGCTTGGTCTCCAGGGTCACCTTCTTCACTACTTCCGAGGCTTCCTCAAATTTTTCCAGCGTCAGCCCTTCTTCCGGCACAGGATCTTTCCGCAGAACCTCTGCCGCCTCATTCAGGGATTGTTCCTGTCTCTCTTCCATTGCTTCACCCTCCTTACATTTCGCTTCCTTTACCTGGATTTCTTTTGCCATGTTTTACCTCCATATTTATTTTAAGTTTCCTCCGGTTCTATATTGATATCAAACAATGCATTTACAAATTCGTCGGAATCAAACTTCTGCAGATCGTCAATGGTCTCTCCTACCCCGATATATTTCACCGGAACCTTCAGCTCAGACTGGATGGCCACTGCGATGCCGCCTTTTGCCGTACCGTCCATCTTGGTCAGGATGATACCTGTCAAGTCGGCAACCTCGCCGAATTCCCTTGCCTGTACCATGGCATTCTGACCGGTCGTACCGTCTAAAACGATGAGATTTTCCCTGTGGGCATCCGGAAATTCCCTGTCCACAATCCGGTTCATCTTCCGCAGCTCTTCCATGAGATTTTTCTTGTTGTGCAGCCGTCCTGCCGTATCGATCAGCAGAACATCCACCCCTCTGGCCTTTGCCGCATTCACTGCGTCATAGACTACGCTGGCAGGGTCTGCGCCTTCCTTTCCGCCCACCATAGGCACATCGGCACGTCTGGCCCATTCCGCCAGCTGATCGCCGGCGGCGGCCCGAAAGGTATCGGCGGCGGCAATCAACACCCGCCTTCCGTCATCCTTGAACTTTCCTGCCAGTTTCCCCACAGAGGTCGTCTTCCCCACGCCATTGACACCGATCACCATGATAACCGACTGCTTCTCCTCAAAGACGTAGGCATTCTCCCCCACTTTCATCTGCTCTTTGATACCGTCAATCAGAAGCTGCTTGCATTCCTGCGGTTCCCTGATATGCCGCTCCCTGATCTGCTCCTTCAGACGGCTGACTATCTCCGTCGTAGCGTTGACACCGATATCGCCCATGATCAAAATCTCTTCCAGTTCCTCATAAAAATCGTCGTCAATGGCAGAAAAGCCGCTGAACAGGGAATCGATTCCTCTGACGATATTATTTCTGGTCTTGGCCAGCCCTTCCTTTAATCTGGCAAAAAAACCTTTCCTTCCTTCGCTCACTCTTTGACTACACCCCTTTCGTCTGCCATATTTTCCAATCGTTGCCCGGCATCGCAGACCATGTCTCAAGTCAAATCCTTGTCGATCAGGCTGACGCTTACCAAAGTGGAGACACCCTTTTCCTGCATGGTGATTCCGTAGAGCCTGTCTACCTGTTCCATGGTACCTCTTCGATGCGTAATAACAATAAACTGTGTGTTTTTGGTCAGCTTATGTAAATACTTTGCAAATCTCCCCACATTGGAATCGTCAAGCGCAGCCTCAATCTCATCCAGCAGGCAAAAAGGAGAGGGCTTGAGATTCTGGATGGCGAACAGAAGGGCAATGGCGGTCAGCGCCTTCTCGCCGCCGGACAGCTGCATCATATTCTGAAGCTTCTTCCCGGGGGGCTGTGCGATAATGCGGATGCCGGCCTCCAGAATATCTTCATCCGGCATCAGCTCCAGCGTTCCCTTTCCTCCGCCGAACAGTTCCTTGAAAACCTGATCGAATTCATGCCCGATTTCTGCAAATTTTTCCGTAAACTGCTTCCGCATTGCACCGTCCAGCTCCTCGATGATGCCTTCCAGCGTCTTCTCTGCCTCCACCAGATCGTCCCGCTGATTTTTCATAAAGGTAAAGCGCTCCAACAGATTCCTGTAATCCTCTATGGCATTGACATTCACATCTCCCAGCTTCTTAATCTGGTCTTTGAGCGAGAGAATATCCTTTTTCATCGCCGGCAAATCCGTCATTTCCTCATTCCTGAGCACTGCGGCATCGCTGAGAGTAATCTCATATTCGTCCCACATATAATTGATCTGGGATTCCAGAGATTCCTCCAGTTTCTCCTTCTGGGCATTCAGACGATAGGTCTCCTTGTCAAGAACCGATAATTTCTCGGATAACTCTTCACGCCTGGTGAAAAATGTCTTCTGTTTTGCCGACAGTTCTTCCTTATGGTTTACAGCCTCCTTCAGTTTGCTCTCGGAAGCGTTCTGCTCCTCAAATGATGCCGCGATGGTCTTCTCGATTTCCAGAATATTGGTCTTCCTGCGCTCCATCTCCCGGCCATTCTCCGCAAGCGCTTCCAGAATCTCCGCAAGCTCCCCCTGAGACTTATTGATCTCTCCGGTGATACGTTCCACGTTGCTCTGCTTGAATCCAAGGGCCTGGCGCATCTTCTCCACCTTCAGATCCCACTCCGAGACAGCCGCTGCCGCCTCCGTTTCCAGCTTACGCTGCACCTCCAGCTCCTGAGAGAATGCCGCAATCTGTTCCTGGGTATTCTTTTCCAATTCTTCACTGGCAGTCAATTCCAGGCGGATGGATTCCTTATCCTTTTGTATCTCCAGAATCTTGTCCTCGATCTCGGTCTCTTCCGTTCGAAGAGAGGCTGCACTTTCCACTTCCTCCTCCATCCGCTCCCGCTCCTGGCCGATATTCAGTCTGGCGGTATTCTGTTCGATGGATTTGCGCTGAATTTCATTTTTGATGGCTTCCAGGTCTACACGAAGCCTGGTCCGCCTCGCTTTGGTATTTTCGATATCCTTATTGGCGGCGTCGATGGAGCGCTGCAGCTTTTGTACGCTGCCTTCCAGTTCTTCGATCTCACGGCGCCGCCCCAGGAGATTACTGCTGTTTTTAAAGGCACCTCCGCTGATAGCGCCTCCCGGAACCAACAGCTCTCCCTCCAGTGTAACGATGCGAAGCGACTGTCTGTATTTGGCCGCCAGTTTTACGGCATTGTCCACATGGTCCACCACCACGATACGCCCCAGCAGCGATACGGCCACATCCTTATAGCGATCGTCTATACGCACCAATGTATCTGCTGTACCGATAACGCCTTTTTCGGAAAGTACCTCCGGCGTTTTCAGCTTCTGCGGATTCCGGATACTGGTCAGCGGCAGAAAGGTGGCTCTTCCCAATTTATTGGTCTTCAGATAGGCGATCATGCGTTTTGCTGTCTCTTCCTGATCGGTTACAATATTCTGAATACTGCCTCCGAGAGCGATTTCAATGGCTGTTTCATATTTTTTATCAAGCAAAAATTTTTGCACGAAGTCGCCGTAATATACATCACCACTCAAACCGATTTTAATACCTGTACCTGTTTTTGTAGTGGAATCTGTCCTATAAAAATAAGACTTTGTTTCAGAAGATGAACTATACTCTGGATTCATTTCTGTTAATGTTTGAAAAAGCACATGAAAATCAAGTAAATTTGCTTTTTTATCATCTGTCGTATCAAAAGCAATAATAAAATCCTCTTTTAATGCTTGCCCTGTATAGCTAGAATTTGGTTTTTCTCCCATAGCTGTTATAAACTCTTTTAATGTTACTTTATCTTGATTTATAATTTCTTCTGCATATTTATCTAAATTATCTGTAGCCATATTATTAAATTCTCCTTTCTGTATAAACCACTTTCATCTGTAGCATATAAATACCTCTATTTTCTTTGTCTATTTCATATAAACTACCGTTTGCAGCCTCTATAAAAAAGCATTCTCTTTTTTCTCCTAATATTGGATATTCTCTTTTCGCATTTTTTTCATTTACCCAATATTCTAATTTTTCAATAAATTCTGTATTTCTCTTTCTTTCCACATTAGACCCACTGTATTCTAAGAGATATATTGTAAAATTTTTTTCACATTGTCTTTTGCCATAAAAATATCTTTTTATGACATTGCTTGAAGCAGACGCTACTGCCATGTTGGTAGGTTCTCCTTCTAAAATGTCTGTAAATATTGCATCAACATTGGTACCATTTTCATCTGTAAATGTTCTTAAAAAATCAATTACATAACTAGAAACACTTTTCATTATTTTCACCTATTCTACTCTCATTCCCGCTGCCCTTGCTAATGTTTGTAATATAGCTGTTTTTTCATCTTGCCATGTTCTAAGTAGCCATTCTTTACCTCTTAGTTTTGCTCCTTGAAATTGCAAAGGTCTGTCTGTTGGTTTCATTGGAGGTTTTCCTTTCATTACCATGCCATACCACAAATATTTCGCATAAGGACCAGGGTAATAAATTTCCTGCCCACCATTTTCTATTTTTACACTATTGATTAAATCTCCTTCTTGCATTGGTGTTCTTCTTTCTCCTCTTGCCACAAGCTCATCTGCTAAAATCATTTGTATGCGTCCACCTGCTTCTAATCCTCTTTTTTGAATGATATATTGTGGTGTATCTAATTTGATATTTATTTTTGCAGTAATCATTTAATTCGCACCTACTTCCCAATGCCACATATTTTTTGAGCCGAATATTTTTGCGTCTATGGTATTCACAACATAAACTTCATCATATTTTTTTTCTAAATCTCTTTGTGTCATTATTACATCATCTACAAAACCTTTTACAATAATATCACCTGTTTGTATTGTCCAGCTGTTCTCTGTACTTTGTTTCCATTCTTTAGGCTCTTTATATTCTTTGTCGTCTATTACTGTTACATCAAATGGTATGACTAAATTTAAAGCGTCTGCATTTGCAATACCGCTTACATTCACATTTCTAGCTTTCGCATTATCCCACATAACACCATCTAGTTGTGTGAAAACCCATTTTCCATTTTCTTTGTCGACATTATTATAAATTGTCATAGCACAAGATACCGCTTTTGGTAAAGCCATTTATATCACCCCCCTATAAAGCAAACCTGTAAAAGCTAAATACTCTTTCACTATGCTATAAAGTCTTTTATTTTTTTCTGTAGTATATTCCGACGTGTTCACATCTGTTTTTGCTGGAGTGTCATAGCTGACACTCCAACTTCCCACACTTTCAGAGGATATGACTTTATCCCCTTCACCAAGTGATTGTTTTTCTAATTTTTCCATTATTTGATATTGTTCGGCAATTTCACATATACATTCTTTCACTGTTTCTAATACAGTTCCACTTGTTTTATGTGCCTGATTGCAAGTAGCATAATTTACAAATCTTTCTGCTTTTTTAGAATAGTGATTAAAATTCTCTTCATTGATTGCAGTACCTTCAAACACTTCTGTATAGTATGTAAAATCAACTATCATTCAATCACGTCTTTCTTTTGATTTGCTTTTTTTGTATCTTCTACTTTTATATCTTCTACTTTTGTATCTTCTACCTTTGTATCTTCTACTTTTGTATCACTAGCCTTTGTATTTCGGGTTCTTGTTCTAACTGCTTTTGTACCACCTACATTACAAATAAACAAGCTACTAGGGTCTGGCAATACTGGTATAAATAATCCACTTGCCTTTGTCCATACTGCAACAGGGTCTGGCTTTTCCCATTGTGTGATTGTGATAAATTGATTCATTGATTTTTGTGTAAATGCGCCTTGTTTTGCCTCCTCTGGAGTGACACCCCAAAGTCCTACACCTAATGATGCACCAGTTGTAGCATAAAATGTCACAACATCTTCTGGGAAATATCTATGCATTGTTGTAGTGCCGTCAGCGTTTTCCACTTTATATTTATCATCAGACACCACTATTTCAGAAAAACCGAAATACTCTGCAAGCAATGCTTGTATCTGCATACGAGATACCATAGCACCGCTACCATTTGTACCCAATATAGCAGTCTGTATATTTTTATTTAACATCATTTTACTAATGTTTTTTCGACTGGTAATCATACCTGTAATGGTTCTACCTGATTCCGTAGCAACATCTACCACTTTTTGTATATCGCCTAAATAGTCAACATCATTTTGACTCCAGTCTAATGTCATTTTATTTTCATCAGGAACACCATAATCAACAGCAATATCTAAATCATTTTCTTTTACACTCATAGTACCCGTTGCGAGAACTTCCGCTTTTGCTACAAGTGTTCTGTCTTTTACAGAATCTGCGAGCATTCTAATATCATTAAACAGTACATCATTTAATATAGCATTGTTCAGTCCACCTCTTTCTTCAAGCAACTGCAATCTTTCACTTTGATTGATTTTTCTTTTGATAAGCAATTTTTTTGTTTCAATCATTTTAGGAATCACTCTGCTTGCAATTTGTGCTTCTGTATCAAAAGCGTGTGCTGTTGCCACTGCTGGTATTTGGTCATTTCCTGTCAAATAAAACCATTTTGCCATAAGGCTGGCTGTTTTTTCATCTGTAAAAAATCTATCTATTACATTTGCTGGTCTTTGTATCACATAATTTTGTGAAAAGTCTAATAATTCTGATTGGTCAATCATTGCTTCATATGGCATATCAATAACTCCTTTCCATAGCTGGTGCATCTATAAAAGTAATGTCTTTCATTGCTGTCATAGCTTCTTCTGTTGGTGCGGTATGCAATCTATTTTTGTATATTCTTCCTGCAACAATGACAGAAATAGGGGTATTGCCGTTTGTTACATCTACACTTTCAAACACAATACCTTCTGCATTTGCGTCATTAGAAGGATATATCGTACCGCCCTTTATAAATTGCTTATTATTTTCTGTCAAATTAGACATTTCTGTTGTGGCTTGTCTTGTTTTTTGTATCATATGTTCACTTGCTAAAAAATTTGGTACTGTTGTAAAATCTTTTTGTACTACATAACTCATTTATTTTCACTCCTTTGTGTGATTGCTTCACTAAATTTTTTTGCATAAGACATACCCATTGATGGGGGTGTATTTCCGCTATTTTTTCCCATAGCAGGCATAAAATATGGTTTTTGTACTTGTGGCTTATCTGCTACAAAAGCATTGGGGTCAGCCTCTAATTGCTTTTTGTGGAATGATTCAAAACCTTCTAAATTACCTTCTTTTACAGTAAGATTTGCTTCCTGCAATTCTTTCAAATATGTTTTTTTTGCCATTTCAGATGTAAATTTAATACCACATTTTTCAATAGCGTTTTTCATAGCGTCAGAGTAGTCTCTTTCTGCTATTTGTTTTTGAAATGCTTGCTTTTCTTTCTCATAATCTTGTTGTACAGTTTCCAACTGTTTTTTTAATTCTTCTGCATTACCTGTACTTTTTTGCAATTCTGTCAGTTTTTGCTCCATATCTTTTATTTGGTTTTGTAATGCGGTATTGTCATTTTTGCTATTTTCTGCTTGACTTTTGTACTTTTCAACATCTTTGCTGTTTTCCTCTAGTATTTTGTCAATGACATCTTTGTCAATACCCAATTCTTGTAAAAATTCTTTTTTCATTGTTATATTCTCCTTTCTGTATTGAAAAAATAAAAAGCCATAAAAGACATTGTTTTTTGCAATATCATTTATGGCTCTGGCTCTCTGGCTCTGGCTCTGTTTTGTTTGACTTCTATTTGATTTTTACACTTTTTGCATTTTATATATATTCCCCTTGCTTCAAAATTATCAGCTACTTTTACTAGCTTATTATGGCAAACGGGACAAGTGTACCATTTCATTTCAAATAAACTATTTGCTATATCAATTTTATTTTTATCAGACATACCGTCTATCAGTCCATCTATGTAGTTTTCGCTTGCTTGCAGAATTTCCGAATTTAGTACTTTTAGTAACTTTCCATTTGCATCATATAAATCATATTTCATTTATAAGCCCTCCTTGCTTTTGCTGCTAACGCTTTATCAAATCCCAATACTTGTGTACTTGGTATTCTCTTTTTGAGTGAAGCAGCTTTGCTAAATGCTGTATATTCCTTACTTTTTTTCTGTAGTTTGATAGCAGTGTTTTCAAATTCTTTTTGTGTATTCGGATTGTTAAATCCTATCAAATTTCTTTTTAATTGTCGCATATCCCTTTCTATTTTCCTCATGTACTGCGTTGCTTCATACATAGTATAATCTTTTCCTTTGTATGAAAATGTATCATTTGCCATATGGTACAATTCTTCATCTGTATAAATACGGCTGGAAACATTGGGTATAAATGCCCTAAAATCATGAGAACAGTTATAGCCTTTTAGTCCCGCACCTTCTCCATATCCTGTTGTATCTACAAAATCCGGATAATGAAGTTTATTTTCTCCGTATTCACTTTTTTCTTTCCAATAATATACTTGTCCTTGCCATCCTGCATGGTTCGCTATGCCACTTCCTGTTCTTGCACCAGCATGTGCAGTAACTTCAACATAAGGTGTTTCTAATGTATTTATTGTATTTTCTGATAATATACCTTGTGCCTGACTAATACCTGTTCTGATTGCTCTTTTTACAGCAACATCAACATGATTGACATATCTTTTAGGCGGTTCAAATGGCTTTTTGCCTTCCTTATCATAATAAACATATTTTATGCCACTATCAGACAGCTTTTTTACTGCATTTTTAGTAGCAGTATTATAATCAAGTGTCCCTGTAGATACTTCTAAATAGGCAACGTCTAACACTTTTTGATATGCTTCCGCTATGTAGTAAAATTGTGGCTTTCCATTCACTTTAAACGAAAAACCTAAACTTTGTGTAATATTATACATTTCTTTTTTTGTCTGCTGTTTTATGATGGCTATTTCTTGTAAAAGCAATGCTTGATTTCCTATAGATGGCTTTGTTATTTTTGCCTTATCAAGCAATTCAGCAGTATATGCTTTTTCCCTTGCTACAGCTTCCTGAAACATATCGTCTAATTGCTTTTGTGTGATATGTAATGTCTTTTTGATTTTGCTTTCAATCACTCTCATATCAATGCCTTGCTCTTGCAGTTGTCTAATTTGGTGCAACGCAGAAGCAGTTGCTGTATCAGATGTTTGAAATCTCCTACAAATATCTGCTAATATTTCTTCTTCTAATACAATATAACTTTCAGCAAGTTCTTCTGTTATATTTTCAAGCCAATCATCACGCATACTAGTACACCTCTGTTACTTCGCTTTGTTCTACCATCATACTTTTTGCAGTAGACTCATCTACATTATACTTTTTCATAATGTACAATTCTGGTTTTAACAATCCCGCTGCAACATCTGCCCTCATATGTTCCAATTCTTCTTGTTGTGCCTGCGTATCTTTAATAATACCATCACCCCAATCAAATAGTATTTCATATTCGTCATTTGGTGCTAATTGATATAAATCTGCTAATGTACTCACTGCATATACTAAATCACTTATTGTATTTTCTAAAGCATTTTGTATGTCAAATACTGTAGCATACATTCTTTGTTTGGAGCTTTCAATTTCTGTTGCTGTCATAGCAACCGTTTGGGGGTCAGACAGCACGCCATAACTTAAACCAGTATTAAACTCTATCATTTTGTATATTGTTTGTAGTCCGTTATATAAATTACTATCACGGAAAGCAGGTGAAAATTCTTGATAAAACCCTTTTTCTTCTATATCTAATTGTCTAAATAAACGGTCTGTATTTTGTTTGTTTCCTGGTATTTGTAATGCTTCAGGAGATATAAATAACTTTCTTTCACCGCTTTTGTATTCCCATTGCAGTGCTTCCCATTGTTCATCAGCCTGTTTGATTAAATCTACAGCAGAAGAATAAACAGATACACCCATATTAGAACAATCATCAATATTATTTCCGAAAGGTGTTTTAAAAAATCCAAAAAGAGGCTTTTCTATACCACCTATAGCAACATTATCTGAAACATTTTGCCACGACTTTATATTTTTTAATGGTATTTCCTGTCCTATTAACCCCTGTTCATTTGATAAAAATGCTTTACTTTGTATGGTATATATGCTATTTTCTAGTTTATGGTGTTCTAATATAACATACCAGTTATTTTTATTTTTTATTTTCTGCAAAAATACTACTTGTGTCAATATTCCTCTTTCGTCAAAAGCAACCGGGAAAAAAGTATCGAAAAAATGACAAGCAATACCTATTTGATTATCATACAAATAAGGTCTATATATCATATTTCCAAATGCTAAACCTTTTTCTAAATTATGGCGCAATTCTTTCATCATAACATCAATTTGATTTTGTAAAAAAATTGCTTTTTGTCCCCCCTGTATTGTAATTTTTGATTCAATCACTGCTGGCTTTGCCAATTCCCTTGTAATAGCAGAAGGTAAGCCTATTGATATGATATTTCTGTCTGTTTTTACACCACAACTCCATGGTGGTTTATTTTTATATAAGCT
>OFFY01002746.1_pt1 | contig 11804 bp, 8 predicted proteins | sample 1521481 | NCBI WGS metagenome assembly OFFY01 (sample SAMEA3504117, study PRJEB24116) | mouse gut metagenome | biome: mouse gut; feature: mouse-associated habitat; material: faeces | place: Denmark | collected 2011
AGCGGGGACGGCAGCAGGAGCAGCGGGAGCGGGAACCTTCTGTTCCGCCTGGGCGGGAGTGGTGGGGATACTGTAGCCGGATTCGTGGTCAAAATCGGTGGCAATAACGGTGATGCGAATCTCATCGTCCAGGCTCTCATCAAAGGCGACACCCCAGATGAGGTTCACTTCCTCCGCCGCCGCGTCGTGAATCATTGCAGAAGCGTTGTTGATATCCTTGAGGTCGATATTGGGGGGCACCAGGAAGTTGACAATAACGCCTCTGGCGCCGTTGATGGAGGTCTCCAGCAGCGGAGAGGTGATGGCCTCCTTGGCGGCCTTTTCCGCCTTGCCCTCGCCGCTGGCCCGGCCGATGCCCATATGGGCGAAGCCCGCGTCCTTCATCACCGAGGTGACGTCGGCGAAGTCCAGGTTGATGACTCCCTTGATGTTGATAAGGTCGGAGATGCTTTGCACCGCCTGCATCAGCACCTCATCCGCCGCCGCAAAGGCGTTGATGAAGGTGATTTCCGGATTGATGGCCCGCAGCCGCTCGTTGGGGATAACAAGGAGGGAATCCACCTTTTCCTTCAGCTTGGTGATGCCCTCCTGGGCCTGGCGGATGCGGCGCTTGCCCTCAAACTCAAAGGGCTTGGTGACCACGCCGATGGTGAGGATGCCCATATCGTGGGCAATCTCCGCAATGACAGGCGCCGCGCCGGTTCCGGTGCCGCCTCCCATGCCGGCGGTGATAAAGACCATATCGGTGCCTTTAAGGGAAGCTGCAATCTCCTCCCGGCTCTCCTCGGCGGCCTTCTGGCCCTTCTCCGGGTCGCCGCCGGCGCCCATGCCTCTGGTGAGCTTGTCCCCAATGTGGAGCTTGTAGGTGGCGCTGGAGTAACGCAGGGCCTGGATGTCCGTATTCACCGAGACAAATTCCACGCTGCTCATCCCACTGTTGCACATATGGTCCACCGCGTTGCCGCCGCCGCCGCCAACGCCTACCACCTTAATAGCAACCACTTTGTTGAAGTCATTATCCAGGTCGATGTTCATTTTCATGCTCCTACGCTCCTCCATATATGCCAAAAAAGATTTGGAATATTCTATACCATCCAATATTACCAGATTTTTGAGGCAGAATCAACTGTTCCCGGCAGAAACAACCGGTTTTTCCAAAATTTGTATCTCTTTTTTTATCCGTTTTAGTATTTATAGTAATGCTCCAGATAAAACGGGTGGATGAACTCCTCCGGCTTTGCCTCCCTGGTATAGGCTCTGGAGTTTTTCGGCAGTACCGAGACATCGATTGTCCCAATAAAGTCCGCCCCCAGCTCCTCTTCCAGAATGGCCTTGGCAAAAGCCATCTTGCGGTCCAGCTCCAGCTCGGTCCCCAGCTGGATGAGGACGTGCTTGTTCCACAAAACGCTGGTGCACAGGTCATCGCTGACGTCGATGTAATCCAGCTCCATTCCAGCCCGTTCCGCCGAGGCGGTGATGTACTCCAGCGTCTGCATCACCCGCACCCCCTCCAGCTCCTGGTCGGTGGCCTCCCGGTGCTCCTTGTGGCGGCGGTTCGTCACCTCCGGGGGCAGCGTTCGGGGGTAAGTTCCCTGGCTGCACCAGCCAAGGCTTGTCCCCAGCACCAGGGGCAGCTCCTCCCCCGCCAGCCCTGCGCACTGCTCAATGACCCGGCCCCCGGTGCTCAGAAGGGAGTAGCTTTCGGCGGAGTTCACCACCATCAGCTGCGGCACCGATTCCACCACCTGGATTTCCACCGTGGTGGGCATCACCGGGACGATGCGCACCTCCTCCAGATAGGAAAAGGCCCCCTTGATCTGGGCGGCGGTGCGCCCCCGGTCCACGGTGAAGATGTTCTGCTCCAGCTGGATGCCGGAGGCGCTGATAAGCTCCTCTGGGGTGTACCGGTCGTTGCCGGAGACGGTGATCTCCTTGGTGCGGAAAAACATAGCCAAACAGAGGATTCCCGCCGCGGTGAGAACCAGCACCAGAAAGGCAAGATACCCCATCCAGCGTCTTCGCCTGCGGCGTTTTACCCGGTTTCTATCCATCCAGCCTTCTCTCCCACCTTTTCACTTCGCTTAATTTCCGCCCCCAGGCAGGTGAGGTTCCCTTCCAGGTCATCGTATCCCCGGTCGATATGCTCCAAACCGGTGACGATGCTCTCCCCCTGGGCCGCCAAGGCACCCAGCACCACCGCTGCCCCGCCCCGCAGGTCGGTACAGGCCATGGGGGCGCCGGTAAGCTGCTGTGTGCCGGTCACTACCGCCGCCCGGCCCTCCACCACAATGTTTGCCCCCAGCTTGCGGAGCTCCGGAACATGGCGGTAGCGGCTCTCAAAGATATTCTCCACAAAGACGGTGGTCCCTTGGGCGGTAGCGGCGGCGGCCATCATCACCGACTGCATATCGGTTGGGAACCCCGGATAGGGCATCGTCTTGATGGTTCCCAGCTCCCCCAAACGGGGCGGCGCCGTAAGGCGCACCCAGTTGGAGCCGCAGCTGACCCGGCAGCCCGCCTTGGTAAGCACTGCCAAACAGGAGGACAGGTGGCTGAGGACCACCTCCCGTATCAGCACCTCCCCGCCGGTCATGGCGGCGGCGCAAAGGTAGGTCCCGGCGGCCACCCGGTCCGGGATGACCCGGTGCTCCGTCCCCTTCAGCTGCTCCACCCCTTCCACCAGGATGGTGCCGTCCAGCTCCACGGCGATGTTGGCCCCGCACCCCCGGAGGAAGTCGATGAGGTCCAAAATCTCCGGCTCCCTAGCCGCGCCGGTAAGCACCGTTTTTCCCCTGGCGGTGGCGGCGGCAATAATGGTGTTTTCTGTCGCCCCCACGCTGGGAAAGGAAAGGTCGATGCGGGCCCCGTGGAGGCCATCCGGCGCGCTGCACAGAAGCCGTCCGCCGCTTTCGGTGATGCTGGCTCCCATCTGGCCCAGGGCGCCCAGGTGCAGGTCGATGGGCCTTGCCCCCAGCTCGCACCCCCCCGGCAGGGTCAGCTCCGCGCAGCCGTGGCGGGCAATCATCCCCCCCAAAAAGACGATGGAGGAGCGCATGGCCCCCATCAGCCCGTCTGGGATGCGGCAATCCCCGCCGCTGGCGCGGGTTGTGACAATGGCGTCCCCTTGCCGCTCCACCTGGCAGCCTAGGTGCCGGAGAATCTCCATCGCCACCGAAATATCGGTGAGGTGGGGACAGTTGTGGATCATTGAATCCCCGCAGACCGCCGCAGCGGCCAGGATGGGGAGGGCGGAATTTTTTGCCCCATGGATTGCCAGCGTCCCGGTCAGCCGGTTCCCGCCCCGAATTATGTAATGAGACATGGATACACCCGCTCTCTGTCCCCGAAAAAAGGGCATTTTCTTCTCTGCTCCCTTCTCCGGGGTATTCAAGGCGTCCCGCACAGGGGCCGCCTGCGTTCGTATCCTATGTTCTTGCTGTGGGAATGGTTACTTTTGCACCAGCGCCAGCAGCTGGTCCGCAATCTCCTCCACCGCCCGCGGAGCCGCAATCTTTTTGGCGTTTTCCCCCAACCGCCGCAGCCGGGCCGGATCCTGGGTAAGCTCCTTCACCAGCTTTACCAGCGCCTCCCCAGTGAGCTCCTTTTCCTGGAGAACAACGGCCGCCCCGGCATTTTGCAGCACCATGGCGTTGTGGTACTGGTGGTTTTCCGCCACATTGGGGGACGGGATAAGGATGGAGGCCCGGCCTGCTGCCGCCAGCTCGCTGAGGGTGCTGGCCCCCGCCCGGCAGATCACCAGGTCCGCCGCCGCCAGACAGGCGGGCATATCGTCTATGTATTCCCGGATGTCCAAACAGGGGTTGTCCGAATAGGGGACCTTCCGGTCCTGAAGCAGCCGGGGCAGCAGCTCCACCCCGTACTGGCCGGTGGCGTGGATGTGGTGGAGCTTCCCTTCTTTTATATGCCAGGCCATCACGTCGGCCACCGCCTCGTTCACCCGCTGGGCTCCCAGGCTGCCGCCAAAGGAGAGGATGCAGAGCTTTCCCTCCGGCACGCCGCACTTCCGGCGAGCCTCCTCCCGGCGCTCGGTAAGTATCTCCGGGCGCACCGGATTGCCGGTGACTATGCACTTCCCCGCCGCCTCCTTGGGGAGATATTCCTTGGCCTTCTCCACCGCCAACAGCACCTTATCCACCTGTTTTGCCAGGAGCTTGGTGGTGACGCCGGGAAACGCATTCTGCTCATGGGTGGCGGTGGGGATGCCCATTTTTGCCGCTGTCAGCAGAATGGGGCCGCTGACATATCCTCCGGTGCCCACCACAAGGTCCGGCCCAAAGGCCCGAATCACCTTCTTGGCCCGCGCCTGCGCCGTCAGTAGCAGACAGACGGACTTCGCGTTCCGGTAGATGTTATAGGGGGTAAGCCTTCGCTGGATGCCCATGGCCCTAAAGGGGACAAACTCGAACCCGGCCCCCGGCACCAGACGGGCCTCCATTCCATCCGGATTACCGGCAAAGCGAATCTGTATATCCGGGCAGCGGCTGCCCAAGGCGGCGGCGATGGAGAGACCGGGGTTAATATGCCCCGCTGTCCCCCCGCAGGCAAACAAGACCTTCATATTACATCACTCCTTTTCCAAAGCGGTTTGTCGGGATATTGAAAGGATAATGCCCATCTGGGCCAGCAGCATGGAGAGAGCGGAGCCTCCGTAGGAGAAGAACGGCAGACTGATGCCGGTATTGGGGATGGTGTTGGTGACCACCGCGATGTTCAGCACCGTCTGGATGCCCACCTGGGCGGTGAGGCCGGTGGCCAGCAGCATCCCAAACCGGTCCCTGGCTTTCACGGCAATCATAAACCCCCGGCAGATGAGGAGGGCGAAAAGCAGGATGATGAGCACCGCCCCCACAAATCCCAGCTCCTCGCAGATGATGGCAAAGACGAAGTCGTTCTGGGGCTCCGGAAGGAAGAGATACTTCTGGCGGGAGTTGCCGATGCCCGCCCCCATCAGCCCTCCGGAGCCAATGGCATAGAGGGACTGGATGGTCTGAAAGCCCGCCACCTTGGGGTCGATAAAGGGGTCCTTCCAAACGTTGATGCGGTACATGGCCCGCTCGTTGATGGAGGGGATCATCATGGCGATAGCTGCCAAAGATACACCCCCTGCCATACCCAAGCCAAACCACTTGAGGCTGGCCCCACCCACAAAAATCAGCACCACGCCCAGGCCCATAATGAGGATGGTAGCGGAAAGGTGGGGTTCAAAGATAATCAGGCCGGCGTAAATCACCAGGATGATGCCATAGGGCAGGATGCCGTATTGGAAGGTTTTCATCTTATCGTGGTTCAGGGAAATCATATGGGAAAAGAGCAGTACCACCGAAAATTTGGCAATCTCCGTGGGCTGGAACTGCTGCCCAGCGATGAAGATCCACCGGTGGGCGCCGTTTCGTTCGGGCATAAAATAGACGATGACCAGCATCACAACGGTGACGCCGAAGGCCAGCCAGGCAAAGCGATGCCAAATATGGTAATCCCAAGTGGAAAGGAAGGCCATAGCCCCAAGGCCCAACCCCGCCCAAACCAGCTGCCGGGTGATGTAGTGGAAGCTGTTGCCCTCGTAGTAGTAGGCGTAGGCGTAGCTGGCGGAGAACATCAGCACCAGCCCGCAAACCAGCAGGGTAAGCACCAGCACCAGAAAGGTGAGATCGATGTTCCCCTTTGCCCGCTTGATGGACGCCCTGCGGGCGGTGGTCCTGCTTTCCATAGGGAGCATCTCCTTTCCGGATGATTGGTTCGATCACATTGTAAGGGCGGCCCAGATAGCCAGGGCGGAGCCTGCGGCGGTGACCAGGGCGAAGGCGGTGACAATCTGCACTTCGGTGTAGCCGCACAACTCAAAGTGGTGGTGGATGGGGCTCATCTTAAAGATGCGCTTGCCGTGGGTAATCTTAAAGTAGGTCATCTGAATTACCACTGAGGCCATCTCCACCACATAGATGACCCCGATGAGAAGGACAAAGAGGGGCAGCCCTGTGCCAAAGCAGAGGGCAATCACCAGGCCGCTGAGGAAAAGGGAGCCGGTATCCCCCATAAAGACCTTGGCGGGGTAGAAGTTCCACACCAAAAAGCCCAGACAGCCCCCGGCCATAGCCGCCGCCAGAATGCCCATCTCCCACTGTCCTAAAATCGCGGTGAGAATCATATAGGCGATAGCCACCACAAAGGTCACCGAAGAGAGGAGACCATCCAGTCCATCGGTAAAATTCACCGCGTTGGAAAGGGCCAGGATGGCAAAGAGGGCAAAGGGATAGTAAAGAAAGCCGATATCCAGCATCCCCACAAAGGGCACCACTAGGACGGTGCTGCGGTTGCCGCTGACGTGCAGCAGGGCCAGGTAGCCGATTCCGAACAGCAGCTGCAAAAACAGCTTCTGGTTGGGGGTCAGTCCCTCGTTCTGCTTGCGCACCACCTTCAGGTAGTCGTCGGTGAAGCCGATGAGGCCGAAGGCGATTGCCAGCATCAGTCCGTAGAAGAGCCGGGCCTTGATGGCGGCGCTATCCGGCCGGGCGGTTCCGCCACCCCCCAGCTGCATCAGCAGGAAGCTCACCACCACCGAAAGGACAATGCCGAAGATAAACATAATCCCCCCCATGGTGGGGGTGCCTTGCTTATTTTTGTGCCACCGGGGGCCGATGTCCAAAATAGTCTGCCCAAAGTGGAGTTTTCTCAGGATGGGCAGCAACCACATCCCGGAAATTGCGGTGATGGCGAAGGCCAGCACCACTGCCATGATGATCCAAATTCTGTCCATATCCACATCCGTTCGCGGGGTGTCCCCGCCGTCTCGTCCTACCTGGCCCTGTTAAAGCGCCAGGCGGAAAACAACTGCCTGGAATCCCAGGCTCGTACCGTTTCGTTTCCTTTGCTGCTCAGTCCTTTTGGGGGTCCAGCTTCTGGTACAGCTGTTCCACCACTTCCTCCAGCTTCATGCACCGGCTGCCCTTGAACCAAACCAGGTCTCCAGGCTGTACTGTCTCCAGCACCGCCCTGGTAAGCGCCTCCTTTTGGGAGAAGAAGCGGGCATCCCGGATCCCCTTTTCCGACGCCCCCCGCACCAGCTCCTGGGAAAGCTCCCCCCAGGCCAGCAGGAGGTCCACGCCGCTTTGGGCGGCCTGCTCCCCCACCTGGTAGTGGAGCTGCGGGGCGCTCTCCCCCAGTTCCAGCATATCCGAGACCACGAAAATCCGCCGCCCCGCCGCCGGGAAGCGGCCCAGGGTATCCAAGGCGGCGGCCATGGAATCGGGGCTGGCGTTATAGCAGTCCTCCACCACGGTGACTCCCCCTTTTTCCACCACCTTCTGACGCATCCCGGAGGGGGTGTAATCCCGGAGGGCAGCCACCGCCTCCTCCGGCTTCATCCCCATGCTCACCCCTGCCCCGAAGGCGGCCAGGGCGGCCAGCACCAGGTGTTTCCCCGCGCCAGGGATGAAGGCGTCGTAGCTTTTTCCCTCCCAGGCAATAGAAAATCCGGTGGAAAAGGGCGTAGTGTTCTTTATTGTACCACAGATGGAGCAGCTTTGGTTGTCGATTCCATAGAAAATTATGGAAAGACGAGGAATTTTTACCTTTTGCAGCAGGTCGTTGTCCCCGCACAGGAGAAGGGGAGCCCCATCGGGGAGACACTCCGCCAGCTCCAGCTTGGCTCGGAGGATGTTTTCCCTTGTACCCAGGCGCTCCAGGTGGGAAACGCCGATGTTGGTGATAATGCCCATCTCCGGCTTTGCCGCCAGGGCCAGGTCCTGAATCTCCCCCAGTCCGGTCATTCCCATCTCCACCACCGCCGCCTGGGTGTCTTTTTCAATGGTAAAGAGAGTTTTGGGCGCTCCAATCTCGTTATTCAGGTTCCCTTGGGTTTTTATGGTGGAAAAGCGGGTGGAAAGCACCGCCGCCGTCATCTCCTTGGTGGTGGTCTTGCCCACGCTGCCGGTGATGCCCACCACCCGGACCGGCATTTTGCTCCGATACCAGGCGGAAAGGGCCAGCAGAGCCTTTAGGGTATCTTCCACCAGCAGGGTCCTTCCCTCCGGGTAGTCCCCAGGGTGGTGGACCAAAGCGCAGACGGCCCCCCGCTGGATGGCCCCCCGGACAAAGTCGTGGCCGTCAAAATTCTCCCCCTGGATAGCCACAAAGAGGCAGCCGGGCGTCACCTGCCGGGAATCGGTACAGATGCCCGTCACCTCCCCGTCCATGGGGCAGGGAATTTTCAGCGCCTGGGCGATTTCGCGGATGGTCAGTTTTTCCATTGGGTCGTTCCCACCTTTATCGCAGTTTATTCAAAAGACACCCAACTCGCAGACTATGCGGTAATGGAGTCCTGCCCGCTCTGCGGTATTCAGTCCCTCCTGGGTTTGAAGGAAGTCGAAAAGGGTCGTTCCATCCGGGGTCTCATAGGCTGCTAGGTACTCTGCCAGGATACGGTCGTAATGCAGCTCCACAAAGTCCGGCCGCTCCTCCACCTTCTTCACCGCCAGCACATGATGGTACTGTGCGGGATAGGTGATGTTGATCCACTCCGGGCCGGTAAGCTCCACCACCATGCCGGGGCGTTTCAGCGCCGGGTCGGTATTTTTCTCCGGCCAGGAGAAGGTGAAAAGGCCTTCGGTTACTTTGTCATCCTCCAGCCCCGCCGCCAGGACGAAATTGCTCTCCGGGTAGCAATACAGAATCTCTACCACGCTTTTATAATGGGTGCTGCGGTACTGCTCCCAAGCCCTGCTGCCAAAGAAAACTGCGGCGGGCAGGATAAGGAACAAAACCGGCAGAATGAGCCATTTCCTTCTTCCTATCGTTTTCACATCTGTAGTCCCTTTCTCCGGAGGTCACCCCTGTCCCATCTCCGCCAGAAGCTGCTGCACCAGCACCTTCTCGTCGAAGTAAACGGTCTCCTCCCGCAGCACTTGGTAGTCCTCGTGGCCCTTGCCGGCCAGCAGAAGAATATCGTCCTTTTGTGCCTGTTCCAAGGCCCATTTCACCGCCTCGTACCGGTCGGGGATGATTTTATAGGGGGTTTTGTGCTGCAAAAGACCGGGGCGGGTGTCGTCGATGATTTGGCCTTCGTCCTCGGTGCGGGGATTATCGGAGGTGAGGATAGCCAGGTCAGAATTTTTTGCCACAATCTCCCCCATGGCGGCCCGCTTGGTGCGGTCCCGGTCCCCGGCGCAGCCAAAGAGGGTGATGAGCCGTCCCTCTCCTTTGTAGGGCCGCAGGGTGGTAAGAATCTGCTCCAGCTCCTCCGGCGCATGGGCGAAATCCCGGATGATGGTAAAGTCCACAGGGGCGGGTACCCCCTCCGCCCGGCCCGGCACGCCGGGACAAGCCGCCAGACCTGCCACTATCTTTTCTGGCGGAATACCCAGGGCATAGCAGGCGGCAGCGGCGGCCATCCCGTTGCTCACAGAAAAGCGCCCCGGCATCCCGATGCGGGTGCGCTGGATAATCTTCTCCCCCACCAAAAGGAAGCTGCTCCCCTTGACGTTGGAGGTGATGTTCCGGGCGGTGAGGGTGGCCTCGTCCTTCTCCAGGGAGAAGGTGACGGTTTCCGGGCCCAGCTCCTCGGCCAGCTCCAACCCCTTGGAATCGTCCAGGTTTACCACAGCCGTGTCCGCCATGGCGAAGAGCTTCTTCTTGGCGGCAAAGTAGTTTTCCATGGTGCCGTGGTAATCCAGGTGGTCCTGGGAAAGATTGGTGAAAACCGCAGCGGCAAAGCGGCAGCCCTCCAGCCGGTGCTGGTCCAGGGCGTGGGAGGAAGCCTCCATCACCACGTAGCGGCACCCGGCCTCCGCCATCCGCTCCAGCATGGTGTGCAGCTGGTAGGGGTCCGGGGTGGTATGCTTGGCGGGGAACTCCCACTGGCCAATCTCGTTGTGGATAGTCCCAATAAGCCCCACCTTCTCCCCCGCCTCCTGGAGGATGCTCTTTATGAGAAAGGCCACGGTGGTCTTGCCGCTGGTGCCGGTGACCCCAATGAGTTTCAGCCGGCTGGCGGGATTGCCAAAATGATTTCCGCAAAGAAGGGCGTAGGCTGCCCGTGTGTTTTCCACCAAAATCTGGCGGGGAAGCCCCAGGTCCCGTTCCACCTGCCGCCACTCGCTGGCGGGGTCGTTGCCCGGGAGACCGTTCCGGCGGGCGAAGTCCCCGCTGTGGACGCACCAGCCCTTTTGGAGCAGGGATTCATCCTCGCAGTGGGCAGCGATGGGCCTGTCCAGCGATTTTGCCAGCACCATGGCCTCGCGCATCCTCTCCTCCGACTGGACGCCCCGCCCGTCGTCGGAGAAGCCGGCCACATAGGGGGCCATAGCCGCCATGTCCGCCAGGACCTCCCCCGCCTCCCCCTGCCCGCATTCTGCTTATCCGCTACTACCACCGTTCCATGCTCAGCCCCCTGTTCCCCCAGAAGCTTGGCATCTATATTGGTAGATCCGGTTTCTTCATAATAAACGATATTTCTCCCAGCCCATTTGGTCCGCATCCTGCTCTTTAATTCGCTGAAAGAAAGCACGTCCGGGTTGACATTCAGGCGATACCCTTTATTCTGCACCGCCTCGATCCCATACCCTTCTTCTTTCAACTGATTAATTACCTTCCAAACCGCCGTCCGGGAGACATGGAACTTCCCGCAAAGTTCCTGCCCCGAAATATAATCCCCACTCTCCCTCAGAAGCTTTAAAATCTCTGTTTTCATACTTTACCCCATTTCTGCACTGCATTTGTGCCCCGGCATTGCCGGGTTTGCCCATACCAAGTTTATGGGCACAGCGCAGGCACAAACTTGCAGATTCTTACCTTTATTCCTTTACACCCAGCGTTGCCGCCATCACCGCCTTAATTGTGTGCATGCGGTTCTCTGCTTCCTGAAATACTATGGATGCTTCCGACTCGAATACCTCATCCGTCACTTCCATTTCCGTTATGCCGAATTTTTCACTGATTTCCCTTCCGATCTTCGTATCCAGATCATGGAAAGCCGGCAGGCAATGCATAAATACCGCTTTCTCCCCGGCAAATTCCATCACCTTCCTGTTCACCTGATATGGGGAAAGTTCTTCGATGCGTTCTTCCCAGACTTCATCCGGTTCCCCCATGGAAACCCACACATCAGTGTAAATCACATCCGCCCCTTTTGCGCCGATTTCTACATCTTCCGTCAAAGTAATGGTCGCGCCTGACTGGGAAGCAATTTTTTCGCATTCTTCCACCAGTTTTTTATCCGGAAAATATTTTTCTGCCGTACATGCCGTAAAATGCATGCCCATCTTAGCGCAGACCACCATCAGCGAATTCCCCATATTATAACGGGCATCGCCCATATAAGTAAACTTAATACCTTTTAAATAACCGAAATGCTCCCTGATCGTCAGCAAATCCGCCAGCATCTGGGTAGGGTGGAATTCATTGGTAAGGCCGTTCCATACCGGAACATTGGCATATTTTGCCAGTTCCTCCACGATTTCCTGACCATACCCCCTGTATTCGATTCCTTCATACATGCCGGAAAGCCCTCTGGCCGTATCCGCTATACTTTCCTTCTTGCCAATCTGAGATCCTGACGGGTCAAGATATGTAGTTCCCATGCCCAAATCGTGAGCCGCCACCTCAAAGGAACATCTTGTTCTTGTACTGGTTTTTTCAAAAATTAACGCTACGTTCTTCCCCTCATGCCACCTTGTCAAAATGCCCTTCTTTTTCTTCTCTTTTAAATCCGCTGCCAAATCCAGCATGTATGTTATCTCTTCTGCCGTAAAATCTAAAAGCTTCAAAAAGTCTCGTCCCACTAAATTCAT
>OFFY01002749.1_pt1 | contig 11797 bp, 8 predicted proteins | sample 1521481 | NCBI WGS metagenome assembly OFFY01 (sample SAMEA3504117, study PRJEB24116) | mouse gut metagenome | biome: mouse gut; feature: mouse-associated habitat; material: faeces | place: Denmark | collected 2011
CGCCCTTGCCTTTACTTGTTGGATGATACACCTTAAAGAATCATTTGTCAATCTTTTTTTCATTTTTCTTTTACTACTGTTTGTTTCTTCTTTTTCACCCTCTCTTCCAACCTTTTCACCCACGTACAAGCACACACCCTATTTCTTCCCTATATAATAAAACATCATTATATATGGAGGTATTATGAATATTTCATAAATGTTATTTTGTATAAAAGAGGTGTAAAATATATGGCAACACAAAAAAGTGCAAAATCAAAAGGGAAAACACAACGACGTCAGCAAGAAGAACAACGCTTTGGCGATAGTATGATGGACGAAGTGATATTGATTGTAATTGTGGTTGTCTGCATTGTTGTGCTGATTAGTTTGTTGACAAGAAAAATGGGCATATTAGGAAGTGCTTTAGGTGACGCATTGAAAGGAATATTTGGTATAAGCAGTATACTTTTGCCATTATCAGCAATAGCATATTGTTGCTGGCTACTTGGAAGTGAACAAAAAGATAATAGAGAATTACGCATGGCAGGTATAGGAGTATTATTATTGGCTGTTTGTGCTATGGCACATATTATTAACCCTATTGAAGTATCTATTATGGCAAATATGGGAGAAGTGTTGCAATCTTATTATCAAGAAGGAGCGTTTTCTAATGGTGGCTTGCTGGGAGGAATATTAGGCGGCGGAATTATGAAAGCATTTGGCAAAATTGGTGCAGGTATTATTTGGGTAGCAGTTTTATTGATTTCATTACTTATGATAACAGTGAAATCTCTTTTTAAAGAATTTAGTAATGTGAATACATATCAAAAAAATAAAAGACAACAGTATCATGAAAAAAGACAACAAATGGATATAGTATCAAAAAAAGAAACATATATACAAGAAACACCAAAAAGACAGCCCAAACCACAAGCTAAACCACAGCCGAAATTACCTAAAGAACAGCCTAATACACGTACAAAATTACAAGTAAAACAAAATATAAAAAAGAAAAAACAACAAAAAAGTAATTTTAATATATTACTTCATGCAGATGAAGGATATCGGCAAAATAAAGAAGAAATGCCTATTGTAGAAGCAACAATATTTAAACCAAAAACAGAGGAATCCATTATTTTAGAGCCTGATCCTAAAATACCAGTAATATTTGATTATGGAAAAACGGAAAATGAAATTTTACAGGAACAACAAATGTATGCTCCAACAGTGGAACAAATGGTAGAGGAAACATATCAACAAACACCACCTGTTGAAAAAAGAAGAACAAAAAGAAGTAACAAATATTTTCAAACAGAACAGCAAAATTATACAGAAAAAGAAAAAACACAAGAACATCATATTGTTGCAAAAAATGATGCAGAAAACATATCAAAAGATGATAAAAAACAAAAAATACAACAAAATGATATTCAAATTGCAGATGATATATCAGATACAACAAATACAACAAATAGTATACGTTATATGATTTTTAAAGATGATGAAGAACTAGAAAAGCAAAATACAGAACAGAAAACAGAACAAAAGCAACAAACAGAGCAAGAACAATATAAACAACAAAGTGATACAGAAGATATTGCAGATGTGTTAGCGCTTTTAAATAGTATTGATTTGGAAGATGAAAATATAAAAAGTTCATATGATAAAAATGAAGAACAAAAACAAAGTGATGACATTATGGAAATTATAGCAGATTGGGCAGAAGAGGAAGAAGAATCAAGTAATGGATTAACATTGTTTTTAGCAGAAGATGAGGAAGAACAACAAAATGATGTAAAAGATTTCACTGAAACAATGTCAATACAAGAAGCAGAAAAAATAAGTAATGAAGAAAATGAACAAGAAGTATCTTTTAATGAAAATCTGATAGAAGAAATATCTATTGATGAAGATGTAGCAGAAGATACAGAAGAAATGTCTATTGATGAAGATGTAGCAGAGGATACAGAAGAAATATCTATTGATGAAGATGTAGCAGAGGATACAGAAGAAATATCTATTGATAAAGATATAACAGAGGATACAGAGGAAATATCTTTCAGTGATGAACAAGTGTTACAAAGTACACAACACAATAGAATTGTGCCACAAATTCCGCAATATGTATTTCCCCCAATGGATTTATTGAGCAGAAATCAAGCAATACAAAGCAGTGAATCAAAATCAGAAATGCTTCATAATGCTAAAAAATTGGAAACGACATTAAAAAGTTTTAGTGTAGATGCAAAGGTAATACAAATCAATAAGGGTCCTACTGTAACAAGATATGAACTTTCTCCAAGCCAAGGTGTAAAAGTAAGCAAAATAGTAAATTTAGCAGATGATATTGCATTAAATTTGGCAGCATCTGGTATCCGTATAGAGGCACCTATACCTGGCAAAGCAGCAGTAGGTATTGAAGTACCTAATAAAGAATCACAGTCAGTATCATTAAGAAGTGTTTTAGAAAGCGAGATATTTCAAGATTTTCCTTCAAAACTTGCTTTTGCTTTAGGTGAAGATATTACAGGACAACCTGTTGTAACAGACATTGCAAAAATGCCTCATCTTTTGATTGCAGGTGCAACTGGCTCAGGAAAAAGCGTTTGTATTAACACATTGATTACAAGCATATTATATAAATCAACTCCAGAAGAAGTAAAATTGCTTTTAGTAGACCCTAAAGTGGTAGAATTAAGTATATATAATGGTATTCCTCATTTATTGATACCAGTTGTAACAGAGCCTAAAAAGGCATCAGCAGCATTAAATTGGGCAGTACGTGAAATGCTGGAAAGATACAAAGATTTTGCGGAAAATGGTGTGCGTGATATTAAGGGTTACAATGCCATGAAAAAGGAAAAGGGAGAAAGCGATTTCATGCCTCAAATTGTTATTATTATTGATGAATTGGCAGATTTAATGATGGCTGCACCTGGAGAGGTAGAGGATGCGATATGCAGACTTGCTCAAATGGCACGTGCCGCAGGTATGCATTTGATTATTGCGACACAAAGACCTTCTGTTGATGTGATTACAGGCGTTATTAAAGCAAATATTCCTTCTCGTCTTGCTTTTGCGGTGTCTTCTGGTATTGATTCTCGTACAATATTAGATATGACAGGTGCAGAAAAATTGCTTGGAAAGGGAGATATGTTGTTCTATCCTCAAGGCATGAGTAAACCAGTAAGAATACAAGGCGCATTTTTATCAGATAAAGAAGTAGAAAATATTGTGAATTTTATTAAAAAGCAGTCATTAACAGATTATGATAAAGAAATAATTGATAAAATTACAACAGATGTATTACAGTCTGGAACGGAATCAGAAGAAACAGATGCATTTTTTGATAAAGCAGTGGATTTAGTAATACAAAAACAAAAAGCGTCTACTTCTATGTTACAAAGACAATTTCGTATTGGCTATAATAGAGCAGCAAGACTTATGGAATCGCTTGAATCACACGGTATTGTTGGTCCAGAAGAAGGTAGTAAGCCAAGAAAGGTGTTACTTACAAAAGAAGAATGGGAAGATATGAGAAATGAAAGTTAATATTAAGAAAACGAAGTTTTCCATAAAAGTTTTATCTCTCTTGGAAGAAACGAGTGAGGTTTGGGGCAAAACTCTCAATTTTTTAAATGCGTGTTTAACCACTCCCTTTAAAAAGATATTGTTGACAAAATTATTCGATTATAGTAACATGATTTTAATGTCATATGACTGACGGAAGTGGAATCAAACCACATGGAGTATGACTTATAAATTATGCCGACCGTCTGGGCAAACTGCTCAGTCTGTTGGCTTTTTTTAAATAGAAATTTATGTCTTTTGAGAAAAGAAAAGGAGAGATGTCCCTATGAAAACAGATTTACAAATTGCACAAGAATGTACTATGGAACATATTGAAAAAATTGCAAAAAAGGCAAGTATACCAGAAGAATATATTGAATGTTATGGAAAATATAAAGCAAAAATTAGCAGTGAATATTATGATAAAATAAAAGATAATAAAGATGGTAAATTGATATTGGTGACAGCGGTCAATCCTACACCAGCAGGAGAAGGTAAAACAACTGTTACGATTGGTTTAACACAAGCATTACAAAAATTAGGTAAAAATGCTATTGCTGCATTAAGAGAGCCTTCTCTTGGTCCTTGTATGGGTATCAAGGGAGGTGCGGCTGGAGGCGGTTATGCTCAAGTTGTACCTATGGAAGACATCAATTTACATTTTACAGGAGATTTACACGCTATTACAACAGCAAACAATTTGCTTTCTGCTATGGTGGATAACCATATTCAACAAGGCAATGCCTGCAATATTGATGTCAGAAGAGTTGTTTGGAAACGTGTATTAGATATGAATGACAGAGCATTGCGTCATGTTGTAGTAGGTTTAGGCGGAAAAGTGCATGGTGTACCTCGTGAGGATGGTTTCCAAATTACAGTAGCATCTGAAATTATGGCAATATTCTGTTTAGCAAAAGATTTACAAGATTTAAAAGAAATGCTAGGTAAAATTATTGTTGGATATACTTATGATGATAAACCAGTAACTGCTCATGATATTGGTGCAGATGGTGCTATGACAGCATTATTAAAAGATGCTTTACAACCTAATTTGGTACAGACATTGGAAAATACACCAGCATTGATACATGGTGGTCCATTTGCAAATATTGCACATGGTTGTAACAGCGTAAGAGCAACAAAAACAGCATTAAAATTGGCGGACTATGTGATTACAGAAGCAGGATTCGGCGCTGATTTGGGTGCAGAAAAATTCTTTGATATTAAATGTCGCAAAACAGGATTAAAGCCAGATGCTGTTGTACTTGTTGCAACAATAAGAGCATTAAAATATAATGGCGGTGTTGCAAAAGCTGATTTGAGCAATGAAAATTTAGAAGCACTTAAAAAAGGCTTTGTTAATTTAGAAAAACATATTGAAAATATACAAAAATTTCATGTACCTGTTGTAGTGACATTAAATCACTTTGTAGCAGATACTGATGCAGAAGTTGCTTATGTAAAACAACGCTGTGAAGAAATGGGAGCAGATTTTGAAGTGGCACACGTTTGGGCAGACGGTGGTGCTGGAGGTAAAGCACTTGCAGAAAAAGTATTATATACATTAGAAAACAAAAAAAGTGATTTTAAGTTATTGTATGAAGATAATTTGACAATAGAACAGAAAATCAATACTGTTTGTAAAGAAATTTATGGTGCAGGTAATGTAAACTTTACAGCGGCAGCAAAAAAAACATTAGAACAAATTAAGAAATTAGGATTTGAACATTTTCCAGTATGTATGGCAAAAACACAATACTCTCTTTCAGATGACCCTAATGTTTTGGGAAGACCAGAAGGCTTTACAGTAACAGTAAAAGAAATTAGAATTTCTGCTGGTGCAGGATTTATTGTAGCACTTTTAGGCGATATTATGACAATGCCAGGATTGCCAAAAGCACCCGCAGCATTAAATATTGATATTGATGAAAAAGGAAATATTGTAGGATTATTTTAATAGTGTTGTTTTAAACAATATATTATGATAATATAAGTGATAGAATAAACTCCCCTGTCTATAAAGGCAGGGGCGTTTGATATTGCTTTATAATTAAAAAGTAATCCATAAGGAATATCAGAAAACAATATTTTTATAAATATTTAGGAGAGGTTTTATATGAGTGCAAAAATAATAGATGGAAAAGCGATTTCTTTAGATATCAAACAGGAAGTAAAAAAGCAAACAGAACAATTAAAACAAAAAGGTATTACACCTTGTCTTGCTGTTGTGCTTGTAGGAGAAGACAGTGCATCAAAAGTTTATGTAAATAATAAAAAAAAGGCTTGCGATTTTTGCGGTATTACATCTATAAGCTATGAATTACCTGAAAGCACAAAAGAAAGTGAATTATTGGAATTAATAAAAAAATTAAATGAAGATAAAAGTATTAACGGAATATTGGTACAGTTACCATTACCAAAGCATATCAATGAAAATCATATCATACTGGCAATATCACCTCAAAAAGATGTAGATTGTTTTCATCCTCAAAATGTAGGAACATTATATACAGGAGGAAAATGCTTTTTACCATGTACACCAGCAGGAATATTGGAATTGATACAAAGAAGTGGCTATGATATTACAGCAAAAGAATGTGTTGTAATTGGTAGGAGTAATATTGTAGGAAAACCAGTTGCTATGCTTTTACTCCGTGAAAATGGCACTGTCACAATATGTCATTCTAAAACAAAAAATTTACATGATATTTGCAAACGTGCAGATATTATTGTTGTAGCAACAGGAAAAAGAAACACATTAACAAAAGATATGGTAAAACAAGGTGCTGTTATAATTGATGTAGGTATGAATCGTAATGAAGAAGGTAAACTTTGTGGCGATGTAGATTTTGAAAATGTAAAAGAAGTAGCTAGAGCAATTACACCTGTACCTGGAGGAGTTGGTCCTATGACTATTGCTATGCTTATGAAAAACTGTTTAACAGCAGCAGAACTTCAATCATATTGTTGATTGTAAACTTTACTGTAAAAGTATTAACGAAAACAATGATTCTTAAGGAGGAGCGAATATATGAATGCAACAGTTGCATTTACTTCTTTAGGGTGTGACAAAAATAGAGTAGATAGTGAGGTAATGCTTGGCATATTATGCAAAAATGGTTATCGTATTGTTACAGATGAAAAAGAAGCAGATATTATTGTAATTAATACTTGCTGTTTTATAAAAGATGCTTTGGAAGAAAGTATTGAAACCATATTAGAAATGGCAGAATATAAAAAAGTGGGGTGCTGTAAAGGGATAATTGTAGCTGGTTGTTTGGGACAAAGATATGAAAAAGAAATATTTCAAGAAATGCCTGAAGTAGATGCTGTAATTGGTACAGCTGCCTATGAGTCTATATCAAAAATAATAGAGCGTATATTAAATGAAGAAAAAAATATAAAAGAAATAGCAGATATCAATACTGTTATGACAGAAAGTAATGCAAAAAATCGTATCATTTCCACAGCAAATTATTATGCATATTTAAAAATTTCAGAGGGTTGTGATAATCATTGTACTTATTGCATAATACCAAAAATAAGAGGAAGGCATAGAAGTCGTACAATAGAAAGTCTTGTAGAAGAAACAGAAATACTTGCAAAACAAGGTGTAAAAGAAATTGTGATTGTAGCACAAGACAGTTCTATATATGGCAAGGATTTATATGGAGAATGTAAACTTCATATACTTTTAGAAAAACTGTGTGAAATAGAAGGCATTGAATGGATACGTCTTTTGTATTGTTATCCAGAAACATTAACAGAGCAAACCATTCAAGTGATGGCAAAGCAATCTAAAATATGTCATTATATTGATTTACCTATACAACATGGTAGTGATACTGTTTTAAAAAGAATGGGCAGAAAAAGCACACAAAGTATTTTAAAACAAAAAATAACAAAATTAAGACAAGCAATGCCTGATATTGCAATTCGTACAACATTTATTGTAGGATTTCCAAATGAAACAGAACAGGAATTTCAGGAATTAATAGACTTTATAGAAGAAATTCGTTTTGATAAATTGGGTGTGTTTACTTATTCTCAAGAAGAAGGTACACCAGCGGCAAATATGGAAAATCAAATAGAAGAAGATATTAAACAAAAAAGAAAAGATATTGCTATGGAAGTACAAAAGGCAATTTCTGCGCAATACTGTGAAAAACAAATAGGTAGTATAAAACAAGTCATTGTGGAAGGAAAATTGCCAGAGCAAGATATTTATTGTGGCAGAACAATGAAAGATGCACCTGATATTGATGGACTTGTGTTTTTTTCATCAAAACAAGAATTGATTTCAGGAGATTTTGTAAAGGTACTGATTAAACAAGCAAGTGATTATGATTTGATTGGAGAGTTGTTTTATGCAGATGAATCTGGCGAATAAACTAACAATGATGCGTGTTGTGTTAATACCTGTTTTTTTGATAGTTTTATTATCTCCACTTGTAGCAGAACCATTTAGCCGTTATATTGCAGTAGCTATATTTGTTGTGGCATCTATAACGGATTTTTTAGATGGATATATTGCAAGAAGCAGAAATATGGTAAGTAATTTCGGTAAATTTATGGACCCATTGGCAGATAAATTACTGGTATGCTCTGCATTGGTTGCTATGGTAGAATTAAATGATTTACCTGCTTGGGTAGTAATTATTATATTAAGTAGAGAATTTGCCATTACAGGCTTTAGAACACTTGCTATGGAAGCAAATATTGTTATGGCTGCAAGCTGGTGGGGCAAAATTAAAACAACAACACAAATGATTATGATTATTGTGGTATTGTTAAATATAAACAGTATGCAAATGATAGAATGGGTATTGATAACATTAGCGACATTTTTTACTATTGTTTCTGGTGTGGATTATATTGTGAAAAATAAAAATGTTTTAAAGGGATAAGAGAGTAAAATGATATAAATATGAAACCAAGTCTAAAAATGATTTTTTAAGGAGGTTTTTTAATGAAAGCAGAAATTATTGCAGTAGGTACAGAAATATTATTAGGAGATATATTAAATACAAATGCACAGTATTTAGCTTTACAGCTTGCTGAATTAGGCATTGATGTACATTATCAATCTGTTGTAGGGGATAATCCTCAAAGATTAAAAGACACCATATTTCATGCTTTTTCAAGAGCAAGTTTAATTATTACAACGGGAGGGCTTGGACCTACAGAAGATGATTTAACAAAAGAGACAGGTGCAGAATATTTTGATGAGGAATTAGTACTAGATGAAAGAGCATTAAAAAGAATAGAAAATTATTTTAACAAAGTTGGAAGAAAAATGACAGAGAACAATAGGAAGCAAGCTTTTGTTCCTAAAAATAGTACTATACTTTATAATGATAATGGTACAGCACCAGGAATTATTATAGAAAAAAATAATAAAATACTTGTTATGCTCCCTGGACCACCAAAGGAAACAGTACCTATGTTTGAACAACAAGTAAAACCATATTTAGCAAAAAAACAGGAATATACTTTTGTATCCCGTGTGTTACGTATAGCAGGAGTAGGGGAAAGTAGTATGGAAACAATAGTAAAAGATTTAATTGATAGTCAAACAAATCCAAGTATTGCTCCCTATGCCAAAGATGCAGAATCTATATTGCGTATTACAGCAAAGGCAAAAGATAAACAGAAAGCAGAACAAATGATTGAGCCAGTAGCACAAGAGATATATCGTCGTTTTGGTAATGATATTTATGCAGAAGGCGAAACTAATATGCAAACAACTGTTGCAAAACTTTTAATTGATAAACAAAAGACGATTGCTACAGCAGAATCCTGTACAGGGGGAGCAATCGCATCTGCATTAGTAGAATATGCAGGTATTTCTTCTACTTTTATAGATGGCTGTGTAACATATTCTAATGCGTCAAAACAAAATAGATTAGGTGTAAAATCAGAAACGTTACAAAAATATGGTGCAGTAAGTCCACAAACAGCTATTGAAATGGCAGAGGGTGCAGCAAAAACTGCAGGTGCAAATATTGGACTTTCTACAACAGGTGTTGCAGGTCCAGACGGTGGAACAGAAGAAAAACCAGTTGGATTAGTTTATATTGGATTAACAATAGATGGTGTGACAACTGTAAAAGAATGTCATTTTGTGGGAAATAGAGAAAAAATACGTGTTAGAGCTGTTTATACTGCATTGGATTATTTAAGAAGGGAATTATTGAAATGAGTCAATATAAGGGTGATTTCTTTTTATTGATTGCGGCTATGATAGGCGGTTTAGGATTTGTATTTATAAAATATCTTTTGGAATGGCATTTTACACCTTTTCAGATTATTGCAGGACGATTTTTAATAGCGACATTATTTTTATATGTGATTTATCACAAAGAATTACGTCAAATTACAATACAAGAATGGAAATATGGCAGCATATTGGGTATACTTTTGTTTTTACTTTTTGTATTGATGACATTAGGACTGCAATATACAACACCTTCTGTAAATGCTTTTTTGACTTGTTTGCCAGCGGTTATCGTTCCTTTTATACTTTGGGGCGTATTCCATACTATGCCAGATAGAATGAACTTTATTACAGCAACTATGACAATGGTAGGTGTTGCATTACTTTCTGGTGCAAATGGTATAGAGGGTGGCATTGGCATCGTATTATCATTGGGTGCTTCTATAGCGTTTGCATTTCAAATGGCTTTTATGGACAGATTTTTAAAAAAAGGAAATGCATTACATTTAGCATTAGTAGAACATACTATTGTATTAACATTATCGTCAATATTGGCAGTGGGGCAAAATGCAGATGTTCCTAATATTACATTTTCTATTTTAAAATATTTTTTGCTTTTGGGTATATTTTGCACAGGAACATATTTTGTATTACAAAGTTTGGGACAGCAATATACAAAACCTTCTAAAGCTGCAATTATATTGACATTGGAATCCGTTTTTGCTTGTTTTGCTTCTGCTGTATTATATGGAGAAAGATTAAATATAAGAGGATATTTAGGCTGTATCGTAATATTTTGTGCATTGATTTTAACAGAATTAAAGCCAAAGCAAAAAATGATAGAAAACAATAGTTGACGAAAATATAGTTTTGATTTATAATTAGAACATAAGTTCGTATTTTTGATAATAGAAAGGTGGCTTTATATTATGGCAGATAAAAAAGGTGCAAAAAAATTTGAGGAAATTAGACCAGAAGATAAAGGAAAAGCATTAGAAGCAGCACTTGCTTATATTGAAAAACAATTTGGAAAAGGTGCTGTTATGAAATTAGGTGATAGTTCTGCAAAAATGAGTGTGGAAGTGATACCCACTGGCTCATTAAGTCTTGATATTGCATTAGGAGTGGGAGGCATTCCAAAAGGCAGAATTATAGAGGTATATGGTCCAGAATCTTCTGGTAAAACAACGATTGCATTGCATATGGTTGCAGAAGTACAAAAACAAGGCGGTATTGCAGGATATATTGACGCAGAGCATGCCATGGACCCTGTATATGCAAAAGCATTAGGTGTAGATATTGACAATTTATATATTTCACAGCCAGATGATGGAGAGCAAGCACTTGAAATAGCAGAAACAATGGTAAGAAGTGGCGCAATGGATATTGTGATTGTGGATTCTGTTGCTGCTCTTGTACCTCGTGCCGAAATACAGGGAGAAATGGGCGACTCTCATATGGGATTACAAGCAAGGCTGATGTCACAAGCATTAAGAAAATTGACAGGTATTACAAATAAATCAAAATGCTCTGTTATATTTATTAATCAGCTTCGTGAAAAAATTGGTTTGACATTTGGAAATCCTGAAACAACAACAGGTGGTAGAGCATTGAAATTTTATGCTTCTGTTCGTATTGACATTAGAAAAGCAGATGCATTAAAACAAGGTGATGCTGTTGTTGGAAATCGTACAAAAGTAAAAATTGCCAAAAATAAAGTTGCACCTCCTTTTAAAACAGCAGAATTTGATATTATGTATGGACAGGGTGTTTCAAAAGAAGGAGATATATTAGATTTGGCTGTGGAAATTGATGTTGTAAATAAAAGCGGAGCATGGTATTCTTATAAAGAAACACGTATTGGACAAGGCAGAGAAAATGCTAAAATTTATTTAAAAGAACACCCAGAAGAATGTCAGGAGATTGAAAAAGAAGTTAGAAAATATTATAATTTACCTATAAACGGAGAAGAAATGATAGTAGAGTTAGAAGAAAAGGAAAATATGCCTCCTGAATTAGAATTAGATG
>OFFY01002752.1_pt1 | contig 11792 bp, 8 predicted proteins | sample 1521481 | NCBI WGS metagenome assembly OFFY01 (sample SAMEA3504117, study PRJEB24116) | mouse gut metagenome | biome: mouse gut; feature: mouse-associated habitat; material: faeces | place: Denmark | collected 2011
AAAAATCAAACCGGGAGTTTGACAGTTTCATATTTCAAAAATCCTTTACAGGCCTTATAAAGCCTGGTTTTTTTTATGTCAAATTTTTGGTTTTAATATATTGCATTTTATTGTATTATATTGTAAAATATGGAAAAGGGGGTGTTTTCTTTGAGAGTTACCACATCAAAATCAAAAAATGCCGAATCATTTTATATCTCAAAAGGATTCATCAACGATAAAGGGGTTAGCACTTCTGTTATTGTTCGAAAGCTTGGTACGCTTAAAGATCTTTTGCCAGAACACGGCCCTACTCGTGACGATGTAATGGCTTGGGCAAAGGAAGAAGCTAGGCTTGAAACCTTAAAGTACAAACAAGAGCGGGAAAACAAATCCATTCAAATTACCTTTCATGCTGACCGACAGCTGGATTATGGCAAACAGTCCTTTTTCCACGGCGGCTATCTTTTCCTGCAATCCGTTTATTATCAGCTGCAAATGAATAAAATCTGCCGAAAACTGAAACAGAAATATAAATTCAAGTATGATATTAATGCAATCCTTTCTGGCTTGATTTATACAAGGGTTCTGGAGCCTTGCAGCAAACGCTCTTCCTACAAGGCGGCTTCTGAATTTTTAGAAAAACCTTCCTATGAACTTCATGACGTGTACCGTGCATTGGATGTTCTTGGTGCCGAATGCGGCCTCATTCAATCAGAAATTTATAAAAACAGCCACTTTCTTGGAGAAAGAAATGATAAGATCCTTTATTATGATTGTTCGAATTATTATTTTGAAACCGGGCAGGAAGATGGCAGTAAAAAGTATGGAAAAAGCAAAGAACACAGACCGAACCCTATCATTCAAATGGGGTTATTTATGGACGGGGACGGAATCCCTCTTGCTTTCTCACTTTTTCCAGGCAATGCTAATGAACAGACATCGCTGAAACCATTAGAGAAAAAACTTCTTGAAGATTTCGGATGCCAGAAATTCATTTATTGCAGTGATGCAGGGCTGGGGTCTGAATCTATCCGTGAATACAATCATATGGGAGAACGTGCTTATATTGTAACCCAGTCCATCAAAAAGCTGAAAAAAGAAGTAAAAGAGTGGGCTTTAAATCCACAGGGATTTAAAAGGGTATATGATAACACCCCTGTTGATATCACAAAGCTGCCGGCAGACGACAAAGGGCTTTATTATAAAGATGAACCTTATACCACAAAAAAACTACATCAGCGTTTAATCGTTACCTACTCCCCGAAATATGCCCTTTATCAAAAATCCATCCGAGACAAACAGGTAGAGCGGGCACAAAAGATGCTGGATTCAGGAAATACCAAAAAGAGCCGAAAAAATCCGAATGATCCGGCTCGTTTCATTGGGAAAATGGCTGTTACGAAAGAAGGGGAAGCGGCTGATATCCAACATTATCTGGATGAAAATAAAATTTCTGAGGAAGCACGGTATGACGGGCTTTACGCAGTATGTACAGATCTTCTGGATGATGAGGTGGGTGATATCCTAAAAGTAAGTGAAGGCAGATGGCAGATCGAAGAATGTTTCAGGATCATGAAAACGGACTTTTCTGCAAGACCAGTCTATTTGCAGGATGAAAACAGGATTAAAGCACATTTCCTGATCTGTTTTCTCGCATTAACCATCTACCGTTTTCTTGAGAAAAAACTGAAATATAAATACACTTGCGAAGAATTATTAGATACGTTAAAAGCAATGAATTTCGCTGAAATACAAGAACAAGGATTTATTCCGCTATACAAACGAAAGATGATCACAGATGCCCTTCATGATGCCTGCGGTTTCCGAACAGATTTTCAATTCATAACGAAAAGTAAAATGAGAACAATTCAGAAAAAAAGTAAGGGAAAAGAATAAATTACTATAGTTCGTGACAACGGCAAAAATCGCTGTAGCCCAGCAAATATAAGGCATACAGCCCCCTAAAATTCAATCCTTATAAGCGAGTATATGCTGAGCAACAACTCATTCCAATGCCTCTGACAATCTGTAGTCTTCAAGTACATAGCCAAATTCATCACTAAGTACCAATGAATTTCCAGAGCTATTGCTCCTATAGATACATTCAACACAATTTTTTCACATTTTTCATGCCTTTTTCTAAGGTTCATCTAAGCTACGTGATGTAAAATCCATACATAAAATGAAATAAAAAATGTACTATTTAAGAAACAGCCGTGTGTATTGGAACTGTCCTGACGAATGCATGGCTGAATACGTCGAAAAGAACAGGAAAGGAGAGTCAATGAACTTACGTCACGAATGGAAACATGAAATTAACGCGGCGGATATGATAACGCTTCGTTTACGTCTGCGGGCAGTTATGAAGACAGATGCGCACGCGGTTATGGGGAAATATGAGGTACGCAGTCTGTATTTTGACAATGAAGCAGATAAAGTGCTGATGGAAAAAGTCAATGGGGTGGCATATCGCGAAAAGTTCCGTATTCGATATTATAACAACGATACGACGCGACTGATGCTGGAGAAAAAAAGTAAATACAATTGTCTGGGACATAAACAAACGGCGGCACTTACAACGGAAGAGGCGCAGGCAATTGCAGACGGGCAGTATCACTGGATGGTGCAAAGCAGACAGGAACTGATACGGGAACTGTATTCAAAAATAAAATCCCAGGGGCTGCGCGCAAAAACAATCGTTCATTACACAAGAGAACCTTATGTGTTTGAGCCGGGAAACGTGCGGGTAACACTGGATTACAATATTCGTACCGGCTATCACTATACGAATTTTTTAAATCCAGACTGCGTAATGATTCCGGCAGGTGAACAGACGGCAGTACTGGAAGTGAAATGGGACGCTTTTTTACCGGATATTATCAGGGATGTCGTACAGCTGGAAGGAAGGCAGACTGCGGCATTTTCCAAGTATCAGGTGTGCAGAATGTACGGCTGATGATTTACGAATATAAAATTTAGAAAAGAGGATGCTTCTTATGACGTTTCAGGATATTTTTAAATCAGGTTTTTTAGAAAATGTAACAAGTGTCAGTCTGATCGATATGGGAGTGGCGCTGATTCTTGCTTTTGGTATCGGGATGTTTATCTTTTTTGTTTATAAAAAGACATTTACCGGAGTGATGTATTCGTCCAGTTTTGGCGTTACGCTGATTGCCATGACAATGATTACGACGGTCGTAATCCTGGCGGTGACGTCCAATGTCGTGCTTTCGCTGGGTATGGTTGGCGCGCTGTCTATTGTACGATTCCGGACGGCGATTAAAGAGCCGCTCGACATTGCATATTTATTCTGGTCGCTGACAGCAGGTATTACACTGGCAGCAGGACTCATTATTCTGGCGCTTGTCGGAAGCCTCGCGATTGGTACGATGCTGCTGCTGTTTGTAAATAAAAAATCCTATCGAAATCCGTATATCGTAGTGATCAGCTGCCGTGACTCCAACAGTGAGCAGGAGGCAAAAGCGTTTTTGCAAAAACAGGTGCAAAGGTGTGTGGTAAAGAGCAAGTCGGTACAAAAAGGTGCTGTCGAGCTGAATATGGAAATCCGGCTGCGGGAAGATCATACGGATTTTATGAATGTATTAGCAGAAATGAATGGAATTAACAGTGCCGTTCTGGTAAGTTATAATGGTGAATATATGGGGTAAAAGGCAGGTGAAACTATGTCTACAAGCAAACATATTGACAAAATATGCTGCGCTGTGCTGGCGGTTACAATTATGCTGACAGCCGTGTTTGTACATGCCGGACAGTCGGGACTTGCGGCTGTAACATCTCTGATGGGGTATGAACAACGATTGTTTGACTGGACAAAAGTGCATACGATCGATATCGTAATGGATGATTGGGAAGGCTTTCTGGATACATGTGAAAATGAGGAATATGAGCTGTGTGCGGTAGTAATCGATCAGGAGGCATTTAAAAACGTCGGTATCCGGGCAAAGGGAAATACATCGCTTAGTATGGTATCGCAATACGAAAACGACAGGTATAGCTTCAAAATAGAGTTTGATCATTACGATAATGGCAGGACCTATTATGGACTGGATAAGTTAAGCCTTAATAATATCATTCAGGACCATACGTATATGAAAGACTTTTTGTCTTACCAGATGATGGGATATTTTGGAGTAAACGCACCGCTCTGCAGCTACGTTTCCATTACGGTAAACGGAGAAGAATGGGGACTTTATCTGGCTGTGGAAGGTGTAGAGGAAAGTTTTTTAGAACGCAATTTCGGCAGTGATTATGGACAACTGTATAAACCAGACAGCATGAACATGGGCGGCGGCCGCGGAAATGGCGGGAAATTTCAGATGGATCGCTTTCAGAAAGATCCGGACGCAGCTGACGGTTCAGAGTCAGCTGATGGTTCAGAGTCAGCTGATGTTCAATGGCCAGACGTGGAAGGGCGACTCGAAGGAAATGAATGGCCGGGAGGGGGAGAACTGCCCGAAGGGAATAAATGGCCAGAAGGAGAACTGCCCAAAGGGAATGAATGGCCAGAAGGAGAACTGCCCGAAGGGAATGAATGGCCAGAAGGAGAACCGCCCGAAGGGAATGAATGGCCAGAAGGAGAACTGCCCAAAGGGAATGAATGGCCGGAAGGGGGCGAACTACCCGAGGGGAATGAATGGCCGGATGATTCGGAAGAAACAGACAGCAGTAAGAATCCATTCAAAGACAGATTAAAAAATGCTCCTCCGGATGGAAAGGGTCCGGGGAAGAGAAGCGATGATGTATCGTTAATTTATACAGACGACGATCCGGACAGTTACAATAATATATTTGAAAACGCCAAAACCAATGTATCAAAGGCGGATCAAAATCGGCTGATCCAGTCGCTGAAATTACTGAATCAGGGAACGAATCTTACAGAAATAGTTAACATCGATGAAGTAATCCGGTATTTTGTCGTTCACAATTTTGTATGTAATTTTGACAGTTATACAGGATCTATGATCCATAATTATTATTTGTATGAAGAAAACGGACAGCTGTCAATGATTCCATGGGATTATAATCTTGCGTTTGGGGGATTTCAGTCAGACACAGATGCAGACGGACTGGTGAACTATCCGATCGATACGCCGGTTTCCGGAGGTACGACAGAATCCCGGCCAATGCTTGCGTGGATATTTAGCAATGAGCAGTATACAGAAATGTACCATCAGTACTTTGCAGAACTGATAGCCGGTTATTTTGACAGCGGTTACTTTACTGAACTGATCGACCAGGTTTATGATATGATTGCACCGTATGTGGAGAGCGATCCGACAAAATTCTGCACCTATGAACAGTTTGAAAAAGGAGTATCCGTTTTAAAGCAATTTTGTCTGCTCCGTGCAGAGAGTATATCCGGACAGCTGGATGGATCGATACCAGCTACTGAAAACGAGCAAAAGGAAAATTCGCAGACGCTGATCGACGCCTCGTCCATTACGATTTCCGATATGGGTTCGATGAATATGAAAATGAATAGAAAGAGTAACTGAATCCGAAAAATAACAGTTAACGACGTATATTGGACTTGCCAGACCGGGCATCCCGTGCATATTGCATGAGATGCCCAGATTTTTTGATAGAGAAATTTTTCTAATCGTTTCATCGTCTTTCCTAAATTCTGGTGTTTTAAATACTTGAGTTCTGGATACATTATTGCTATAATTAAAAAAGCAGTAAACATTAATATGCAATATGTCGATATTCATAATAAAAACAAAGGATTGTTTATGAAGTGGAATACAGAATGGGTTGATCTGCAAAATATAGAACATATGGTCGCAGAATGCTGGCGAATGGGTGAGTATCAGCTGGAGAAATATGTCCAAAAGCTGTCAAAGCAACAGGATCTGATATTTGCAGGAGAGCTTGGACTTGGATTTCTGGAGATGCTGCGTAAATCGGTGGAAGAGGAAAAGCCTGTTGACTGGGCAAAGCTCCAGAGGGATATCCATTTAATGCAGGAACTGATCAGGGATGGACAGGCACAGTATGATCTGTACTGGAAGAGCCAGTATCAGGAACTGACGGCAGCTCCAAACGCTTATTTTGGCACTGAATTCGGCAGGGCATTTACAGAGCAGATTGCAGCAAAGCTGGAATTAAATATCAGCGAAGAGCAGAGAATGCTTCAGCACGATATCAGTAAGATTCAGAAAATATGTTCTTCCTTTAACTGGGATGACGAGGAAAAGGCTAAAAAGGCGCTGTTTCTTTTAACAAGGGATGAAAAATATTATTTTTCCAGCTGGTTAGGGGATGCTTTTATTAATGTGCTGCAACAACGTTATGGTAAAAAGGAGGAAGAGGAGGAGTCAGAGTTTCAAATACAGCCAGAAGCAGCAGCTGTAAATAAGTTTTCATTCAAGGTTAAGATAGCCTGGATGCTGTTTATCGGTATTGCAGCCGGAATTATTGCATTTTTACTGTATATGCAGGCGGATGGCGGCCGCGGCAGAGAAAAGCTGCAACAGCTGTTATCGCAGATACTGTCGTCGGAATACAAAGAAAATACGGACGTGGCCCAAAATGCCGACGGGATAGAGGACAAATATACGCTGGATACCGGAGGAGAGATCGCAGCGGACTGGAACGGGCAGTCAGTCAAAACCGCACCAGGTGCAGATCACAGGAATACGGACGTGAAGGCTGCGGATGGACGGAACGTGCCTGCCGCAGAGGAACAAACCGCAGCTGCCGCAGAGGAACAAGCTGCGTCTGACGCTGGGGAAGATACAGTGGACAGCTACGGAACAGGCGAAACGAACAGTATCGGACAGTCCGCGAATCAAAATCCGGCGAAAAGTACAAACACGCATATACCAGATAAAAATACAGCCAACACGGGATCGGCAAATGGAAAACATACGGAGGCTTTGAAGATTTTGCCGCAGTATGAGTCATTTCACGAGCAATATCCGGATCTGTTTGGATGGCTGAAAATTCCAGGCACACGGATCGATCATCCGGTGATGCAGTCGGATGATGAAAAACGCGGGGAAAGATATTACTATCTGCACCGTGATTACACAGGAAAACAGATGGAAGCAGGATCATTGTTTGTAGAAACTGCGAGCAGTTGTTTTCCACAGGATAAAAATACAGTTATATACGGGCACAATATGAGCAATGGACAAGGATTCGGGATATTGGAAAACTATAAAGAGCCTGATTTTTTTAAAAATCATCCGCTGATTCAATATGATACCATATATGAAACCGGAACCTGGCAGATTGCGGCAGTGATCATTACCCGAATTCTGTATCAGGATGAGGAAGGTTTTCGGTATTATCGATTTTATAATTATGATTCAGAACAGGAATTTGAGGAGTGTATGAGGTTTGTAAAAGAGAATCAGCTGTATGATACAGGCAGCCAGCTGCAGTATGGAGATCAGATTTTGATGTTATCAACCTGCGAATATTCAAAGCCGAACGGACGACTCGTCGTTGTGGCAAAAAAGGTTGAATAAAAAAGCATACCATCGATGTTACTGGCAGTTTATTGGTATAGAAAAGCAGAATCATGAAATTCGGAAAGGAGATATCATGAATTTATCTTACAAAAAAAGACAATCATTTATTATTTCAGTATCTATGTTTTTTGTAGTGATGGCGGCATTTATTTTCAGTATGAATCGGACGCAGACGAATGCCGCGTCGCAGGGCATTAATTCCAGATACCGCACCCAGCAGGAAATCCGCAATTATGTGGCTACCAATGGAGCGACTATGAACGATACGTTTACGTTTACAGCGAATCCATTTACCGAGCTGCCTTATGAACCGGGCAGATTGTCAGATTCAACAGAGCAGTCTGCGCTGAGTATGTTAAAACAGATTCGCTATATAGCTGGTATTTCAGACGATATATCCATATCTGCCAAATATTGCGAGTATGCGCAGGCAGCTGCATTTGTCAATTATCTGAACGGACAGGCATCGCACAATCCGAACCGGCCGTATTCAATTGGAAACACGTTATATCAGACGGCGCTGGAAGGAGCGTCAGGTTCCAATAATTCCTGGGCATCCTGGGGCAGCCGGAGTCTGAATGAAACGATTGTAAAGTCATGGATGGGCAATGCGGATACTGCGGATATTTCCACTCTGGAAGAACGCAGACGCCTGTTAAATCCATTGATGAAGCAGACCGGATTTGGTGTTGTCAGCGGACTGAAAGGTACGTTCAGCAGCGTTTATGTGGCTGATACGAATAATACAATGGCATATGAGTCTGGTATTGCATGGCCTGCAAGAACAATGCCGGTTGAATATTTTGCAGAGAACTATCCATGGAGCTATAGTGTAGGACATACGGTAAATGCCAATGATATTCACGTAACCCTTACAAGATTCAGAGATTATAAGACCTGGCGTTTTTCTACCGCTTCGGCAGACGGAGATTTTTACGTTAGTAATAACTCTTATGGACAGACCGGGTGCATTATTTTCCGTCCGACGCTGAACAGTCTCGATGATTACAGAAATGGAGATTCGTTCCAGGTAACGATTACAGGAGCGGGAAGCGTAATTTCTTATAATGTGGATTTCTTTAATCTTGGTCTGCCAAAAGTTACATATACGGTTTCTTTTAACAGTGACGGGGGAAGCAGCGTATCACCGATTGTAGTAAATGAACTGGGAACAATTACTCCATTGCCAACGCCTGTAAAAACAAACGCGCAGTTCCTGGGATGGTATACCTCTCCGAATGGACAGGGCAGCAAACTGACCGAAACGACGCCGATCAGCCGTAATACGACATATTATGCATACTGGGGTAATAATAAGGCGTTAACAGGACTTTCTGTCGTTTATAACGGGTTAAAATACGCCGGAGCAAATGTTTCTGACGGACTCGTAGTAAGTGCAAATTATTCGAATGGAACTTCTGAAAGAGTATATGGTTTTTCTGTATCACAGCGTACGCTGACGACAGGTACCAACCGTATTCTTGTAACTTATAGTGGAATAACGGAAACGATTTATGTGGTTGTAGGCGAAGCGACAAGCGAAGTTCCGGACCCTGCGCCGGGAAATAACCAGGTATTTTATGAAATTTTCTTCCATCCGAATGGAGGAACAAATCTGAATTATCAGAAAATATCGCTGGCACAGGGTGATGAGATCGACGCGCTTCCAACAGTAGAGCGTGCGAATTACAGATTTAAAGGCTGGTATACAAAAGCGTCCGGCGGAAGAAAAGTAAGTAAATCAACAATACCGAATGGAGAGTGCGTACTGTACGCACAATGGGTAAGAATTACAAAACCGCAGAAATGTGCGGTACCGTCTTTTGCTTCTAATGAAAACGGACAGCTCAAGGTAAAAATTGACGCGATAACAGGAGCGGAAGGATATGAGATCTCTTACTCGACAAATAAGGATTTTTCGTCAAATGCGAAAAAAGTATCTACTTATTATACGACAAAGACGATCAAAAATCTGCAAAGAGGAAAGATTTACTATGTAAGAGTACGCGCTTATAAAGTAGATTCCATGGGACGGAAACTTTATGGAAAATATAGCGCGGCCAGAGGCGTAAAAGTTGCCTGACAGCAGCAGAATGAGTATAGTTGCAAACTGTAAAGCAGAATTATAACGGGAAAAGATAGTAGTTTAAAAACTGCTGTATAGAAGATGAAGATACAGGATAAGTTATCTTGTGTAACAGTTCAGTCAGGTCTGCGCATTTACTGCGCTGACCGTATGAAAGAGTAGTGGCTGCAGGTATTCAGCCCATCGCGAAGCGATTTCAAATGGCTGAATACGTAACAGTTCCATGGGTTATCTGAACTGTTACTATCTTGTAAAAGATCTTTTATGCAGCAGTATTTCTTTGCGTTGAATTTTCCACACGATACTGTTACAATAGAGGTAACATTTGTGGATGACGCAGTAAATGACAGCATGGAGTGTGGAAAAGTGTTACGGAATAATTCGGACACGGTAAATTGTATCTGGGAGATGTGTTAGAGTGTATCAGAGCGTAATACTATAGAAGAGGAGGTTAAGAATATGCGGGATTTTTTCTTATCGCCAGTTTTTGTATGGCTGGCATTGATGATTGTTTTTGTGATAGCTGAGATTATTACAGTAGGGCTTACGAGTATCTGGTTTGCAGGAGGAGCGCTGGCGGCTCTGCTTTTGGCTCTGGCGGGACTGTCGCCTGTCGTCCAGGTGGTTTTATTTTTTGCCGTATCTTTTGTATTATTGTTTTTTACGAGGCCGTTTGCTTTAAAATATGTGAAGCCGCATAATGTTAAAACAAACTATGAAGATGTGATCGGCAAGGATGTACAGGTAAGCGAACGGATTGATAATCGGGCGGGAACCGGAACAGCGATTTTTAACGGCCAGGAATGGACGGCAAGAAGTATGGATGAGCACACGGTGATCGAAGCAGGAGCAACGGCACAGGTAGCCGAGATCAGAGGTGTGAAGCTGTATGTAAGACAAAAACTGTAATTCGGGAGGGAAATGATTATGCCAGGTTTTACGACGCATTACTTATTTGGAGTCCAAAACTGCAGACAGTTAGAACATAAGGAAAACTGCGCGCTGCTGCTGGAAAGTATTCGCAGGCATAAAACGGTATTTCAGCTTGGGCTTCAGGGGCCTGATATTTTTTTCTATCATCTGCCGTCGCAATTAAAAGCGGTTCGGCCAGGTTCTGTTGCGCATACGAGATGGACGGGCAATTTTTTAAGCTGTCTGATCGAAGCGCCGGGTTTTTTTTATAAAAAAGAAGAAAAGCAGACGGCGCAGGCATATGCCGCAGGGTTTATCGGACATTACGTACTGGATACGCAGATGCATCCTTATGTATATGATCGTACGGGAATGGGAGATATTTTAAAGAAAAAAGGTTATGCGGATCATATTGCGCTGGAATCTGATATCGATGCCGCTTTGCTGATGCGTTATGCACACTGTCTGCCATCGCAGTTCCCTTATGGAAAGACGATTGCCTTCGATGGGAAGACACGGGCAGTTGTCGCGGATATTTTATATTATGCGTATGGCTCTGTGTTTGAAGAACTGGCGCTGTCCAAAAAATTTCTCTCCAGCGCAATCCGGTCGATGCAGATTGGAACACGGCTGACTTACAATCCGCATAATTATAAAAGAAATTTGTTGGAAAAAGTAGAGAAAATCGTATTTGGACAGCCGCAAATTTCGCCGGTCATACCGACGGACCATGCAGAGAGGGCGGAGGATCCGCTGAACTTAAAGCACCGGCAATGGCATAATCCGTGGGACTATCAGCAATGTTTCCACAGCAGCGTACCGGAACTGTTAAAAAAAGCCTCCGGACGATATCAGAAGGCTTTAAAACAATTAAATGATCTGTATGAGTCAGAATCCGATGAAAAGACAGATCCCATATTATTTGAAAAACTATGTTCTTCTTTAGGGCATCAGTCTTTTCATAGCGGTCTGGACTGGATTCTGGGTGAATAAATGCTGTGGTATCTGCTGTGGATTAACAGATTTTAAAAAAAGTCTGAATCTGCTGACAGACTGTTTCCATTAAGCGGCGGCGCGTTTCAACGCCAGCCCATGCAATATGCGGCGTAATTAACAGGCGCCCGCTGTCTTTGATAGATTTCAGCGGGTTATCCGGATGCATAGGTTCGGCGGATAAAACGTCCAGACCCGCAGCTGCCAGCTCTCCTGCAAGTAACGCATCTGCAAGATCCTGTTCGACGACGATGGGGCCACGGCCCAGATTTAAAAAGACGGCGCTTTTTTTCATCTTTTGGAATGCGCTCCGGTTCATC
>OFFY01002757.1_pt1 | contig 11758 bp, 10 predicted proteins | sample 1521481 | NCBI WGS metagenome assembly OFFY01 (sample SAMEA3504117, study PRJEB24116) | mouse gut metagenome | biome: mouse gut; feature: mouse-associated habitat; material: faeces | place: Denmark | collected 2011
CCAGGTGTCCGAAAAGATCTTCCAGGCCGTGAGGGACGACCCGGACAAGCTGCCCCAGATTCGGAAGTTCATGAATTACTACCTGCCCACCACCTTGAAGCTCCTCAACACCTACGACCGCATGAGCGGCGCGGGCGTCTCCGGGGAGAACATCGACGGCACCAAGGAAAAGGTGGAGGATATGCTGAAAACCATTGTCCGGGCCTTTGAAAAGCAGCTGGACGCCCTCTACGGCGCCGACGCCCTGGACGTCTCCACAGACATCCAGGTGATGGAGACCCTGCTTGCCCGGGAGGGCCTGACGGAGCCGGAGATGAAAGCGGACCCGGTTCAGGAGGACGGCACGGACATCCGGCTGGAGCTATAACCCCCGCGGAATGTAAATAAATAAGGAGGAAGCGTCATGAAAAACCGAAATCCCGTTTACCTGTTTATCTCCATCCTGGAGGGCATGCTCTCCGGAGGCTATTTCTACCTGGCCAAAAAGGAGCGGGAGCCCCTGCACCTGGTGACCGGCTGCGTGTGGCTGGCCGTTTCCGTCCTCCATGGCATCCTGGGCATCCGGGAGGAGGAGGAACACATTCTGCTGGTGGAGGAAGCCGACTATGAGTGACAATATGATTCCCGAGCTGACCCTGGACCCCGCCGCCGCCGCGGCTCCCGTGCCGGAGCTGACCCTGGAGCCCGCCGCCACCCCCGCCGCCGCTCCAAAGCCCCCGCCCCCCTTCCAGGCGCACAGCAGCACCGCGCCCACGCACAGCACCCGTCCCAGAGAGTAGTCCCCCGCCACCGTCACCCGGGCCAGGGACATCATCAGCGTGGCGCACAGCATCAGCAGCCCCGCCCCCTGGCGCACATCCGGCGCACTCCCCGGGCGGCGTTTTTCCCACACGTCAAAAGCCTGGCGGTAGAGCACCACCGTCCCGGCGGTGAGGACCACCTCGGTGGCAAAGCCCACCACGTCACCCCGGCCCCAGCCGGCGGCGGACTGGTAGACAAAGCCCACCACGCCGTTTACCGCCGCCGCCACCGCAGGCATGAACCAGCGCCGATGGTACAGCTCAAATTCCCCCATGGCCAGAGAGACGGCATAGATCATCATCGCCGCGGCGATATACCGCAGCCCCTCCACCACGCCCCGGAAGGATAAGTACCCCAGCGCGGCGCCCACCAACGCGGCCAGCCCCTCCATCCCCGGTTCGCACACCCCCACCAGCGCCAGGGCGAACAGGGCGTGCCCCCCCATCAGCTCCGCCCCCGCCAGCACCGCCGCCAGCAGAAACCGCACCGCGCAGTCGGACAGGCGCATCATCACCGGCACAGACAGCCCGCGCCCCCGCTTTTCCCGTTTCGTTCCCTCGTTCGCCGTCATCGCGCATCCCTCCGTGGTAATATCCCAAGTAAAAACCATATTATGGTAACTCCATCATTATAGGACAGGCTTCACAAAAACGCAGTCGGAAGCTGTCTTGCCTTTTGGGGTATAATTTGGTATGATATAGCCGAATTTGATTATCGAAAGCGAATCAGGAGAATAACCCATGAAAATTGGCAACGTGGAAGTCAACACCCGTCTGGCCCTGGGCCCCATGGCCGGAGTGACCGACCTGGCTTTCCGGCAGGTGTGCCGGGAAAAGTCGGGCTGCTACACCGTCACCGAAATGGTGAGCGCCAAGGCCCTGTGCTACGGCGATAAAAAGACCCCTACCCTGCTGAAGCTGGGGGAGGGAGAGCACCCTGCCGCCGTACAGATTTTCGGCTGCGACGAGCCCTTTATGGAAAAGGGCGCCGCCCTGGCTCTGGAGCGGTCGGGGGCGGATATCATCGATATCAATATGGGCTGCCCCGTGCCCAAGGTGGCCAACTCCGGGGACGGCTCCGCCCTCATGCGCAGCCCGGAAAAGGCCCAGCGCGTGGCAGCCGCCGTGGTCCGGGGGGCGCAGGGCAGGCCCGTCACCGTGAAGTTCCGGCTGGGCTGGGACAAGGGCTCCATCAACTGCGTGGAGTTTGCAAAGCGCATGGAGGACGCGGGGGTGTCCGCCGTGGCCGTCCATGGCCGCACCAAAACCCAGATGTACTCCGGCAGCGCCAACTGGGACTATATCGGGCAGGTAAAACAGGCGGTGTCCATCCCCGTCATCGCCAACGGAGACGTTTTTGAGGCAAAGGACGCGGTGCGGATTTTGAAGTACACCGGCGCGGACATGGCCATGGTGGGCCGGGGGGCCTTTGGCAACCCCTGGCTGCTGGAGCAGTGTGCCGCCGCCCTGGAGGGGCGGGAGATCCCGCCCCTGCCCCCCCTGTCCGCACGGATGGACACCGCCGAGCGGCAGTTTCAGCTGGCCCTGGCCCACAAGGGGGAGAAAATCGCCTGCCTGGAGATGCGAAAGCACCTCACCTGGTATCTCAAGGGGGTGGCTTACGCCTCCTATTGGAAGGAGCAGGCCTGCAAAATTCAGACTGCCGGGGACTTTGACCGGGTTGCCGCCGGCATACGCCGGGACCTGGTTTGAGCCCGCCACCCAAGAACTTGCGGACTTCGGAAAAAAATTCGTCAAAATCCTCAAATAGCCGTTGCCAAACCGCCGCGCTTATTGTATAATAATTTTTAGCGGCATCTCGGCTGCGGCTGGGAGCCTGACCGTAATTCGTTAAGGAGTGGAACAATTATGAGCTATTCTCCCCACAATATCCGCAATATTTGTCTGCTGGGCCATGGCGGCAACGGCAAGACCACCCTCGTTGAAAGCTTTCTGCGTATGACCGGCGTCATCGACCGTCTGGGCAAGACCACCGACGGCAACACCGTCTGCGATTACGATCCCGAGGAAATCAAGCGCCAGATCTCCATCTCCGCCGCCGTGGCGCCGGTGGAGTACAACGGCTGCAAGATCAACGTACTGGACGCCCCCGGCAACTTCGACTTCGCCGGCGAGGTGGCCGAGTGCCTGTCCGTGGCCGACGCCGGGGTGCTGGTGTGCGCCGCTAAGGGCGGGCTGTCCGTGGGCACGGAGCGGGCCTGGCGGCTGCTGGACGAGCGCAAGCTGCCCCGCATCGTCTACATCTCCAAGATGGACGAGGACAACATCGACTTCAACTCCGCCTTCGACACCCTGCGCGAGAACTTCGGCAAGAGCGTGGCCCCCGTGGTGGTGCCCATCTGGGACGAGAATAAAAAGGTCACCGGCGTGGTGGACGTGATCCACAAGCGCGCCTTTGAGCCCGCCGGCAACAAGCGCAAGGAGGTCCCCATCCCCGAGGACAAGGTGAGCGTGGTGGATGAGCTGTACGACCAGCTCATGGAATCCGTGGCCGAGACCAGCGAGGAGTTTATGGAGAAGTTCTTCTCCGGCGAGTCCTTCACCTACGCCGAGATCATGCAGGGCCTGCGCTCCGGCGTGCGGGACTGCTCCCTGGTGCCCGTGGTGTGCGGCTCCTCCTTCACCGGCCTGGGCACCCTGATGCTGCTGGACTTCATTGTGGACCTGCTGCCCAACCCCTTGGAGGGCGTTCCCGCCTCCGCCACCAACAAGGACGGCGAGCGCGAGGACTTCATCGTCTCCCAGGGCGCGGTGCCCGCCGCCTTCGTGTTCAAGACCGTGGCCGACCAGTACGGCAAATTCTCCTTTGTCAAGGTGGTGTCCGGCAGCCTCACCTCCGACATGACGCTGGTGAACGCCGCCTCCGGCCAGAACGAGAAGCTGGGCCGCCTGTATATCATGAAGGGCAAAAAGAGCGAGGAAGTGAAGGAGCTGGGCTGCGGCGACATCGGCGCCATCGGCAAGATGGACCGCATCAAGACCGGCGACACCCTGTGCGACGCCCGGAAGTTCGTCAAGCTGGACCCCATCCCCTTCGCTGAGCCCAACTTCTCCAAGGCCATCGCTCCCAAGACCCGGGGCCAGGAGGACAAGATCGCCGCCGGCCTGGGCCGCCTCAACGAAGAAGACCCCACCTTCACCGTGGTGAACAACGCCGAAACCCATCAGATGGTGGTCACCGCCGCCGGCGACATCCAGATGGACGTGCTGGTGAGCAAGCTCAAGAGCCGCTTCAACGTGGAGGTGGAGCTGTCCGAGCCCCGGGTGGCCTACCGCGAGAAAATCCGCAAGCCGGTTTCCAAGCAGGGCCGCCACAAGAAGCAGACCGGCGGCTCCGGCCAGTTCGGCGACGTGTGGATTCGCTTCGAGCCCTGTGACAGCGAATCCCTGGAGTTCTGCGAGGAGGTCGTGGGCGGCGCGGTGCCCAAGAACTTCTTCCCCGCGGTGGAAAAGGGTCTGCGAGAGGCCTGCGTCCACGGCGTGCTGGCGGGCTATCCCATGGTCAACCTGAAGGCCACCCTGTACGACGGGTCCTATCACCCGGTGGACTCCTCCGAAATCGCCTTCAAGACCGCCGCTCAACTGTCCTACAAGGCCGCTCTGCCCGAGGCGTCCCCCGTGCTCCTGGAGCCGGTGGTGGAGCTCAAGGTCACTGTGCCAGACAACTACATGGGCGACGTGCTGGGCGACCTGAACAAGCGCCGCGGCCGCGTCATGGATATGCAGCCCATCGGCGGCGGCCTCCAGGTCATCACCGCCGAGGCTCCCATGGCCGAGATGATGACCTACGCCATCGACCTGCGGGCCATGACCCAGTCCAGAGGTTCCTTCGTGCAGCACTTCGTGCGCTACGAGGAGTGCCCCGGCCCCGCCCAGGAGAAGGCCATCGCCGCGGCGAAGGCCATGGCGGAGGAATAGAAGAAGCGCGAAACGGAGGAAAGCCGCCGGGAACAGCGCGGCCAATCCGAGCGTGACAATGTTTTGAAAACGCTGATAAAAGGGGGACGCTCCACAGGAAGCGTCCCCCTTTTTGAATGGAGGGATAGACGATGAACGACAGCCAAACCACAATTTCTGAGGTAAAAGAAAAAATCGCCGATTTTGTGCGGCAGCGGGGATGGGGCGCGGGCCATACCGCCCTGAACCTGGCGGTGAGCATTAACCTGGAGGCCTCCGAGCTGCTGGAGATCTTTCAGTGGTGCGGTCAGGATGAGGCGGACCGGGCGGCGCGGGAGACCGACCGGGAGCACTTTTTGGAGGAGCTGGCCGACGTGATGATTTACTGTATTGAGTTGGCCACCGCCTATGATGTAGACATTGCCGGGGCCATTGAGGATAAGCTGAAAAAGAACGCGGAAAAGTACCCGGTGAAGGAGCCATAGCTGCAAAGAGCCGTCCCCGATATGGAGACGGCTCTTTGCCCTTAAAACAACAGCCGCACCGCCCAGGACGCCGCCAGAAACCCGGCGATGTCCGCGCACAGCGCCGCCGGGACGGCGTACCGGGTCTTGCCGATTTTCGCCGCGCCGAAGTACACCGCGATGGTGTAGAACGTTGTCTCGGTGGAGCCCAGCATCACCGCCGCCGTCCGGCCCACCGGGGAATCGGGGCCATAGGTCTCGATGAGCTCCGCCCCCACCCCCAGGGCGGCGGAGCCGCTCACTGGGCGGACCAGCAGCAGCCCGATGGTCTCTGCCGGGATGCCCACCACCGTCAGCAGGGGGCCCACCGCCTCGCCCAAGAGCTCCAGCGCCCCGGAGGCCCGCAGCATATACACCGCCGTCAGCAGCCCGATAAGGGGAGGCATGATGCGCAGCGACACCTTTAGCCCCTTTTCCGCCCCATCGGTGAGCGCTCCCCACAAATCCACCCGTTTGTAAATGCCCCACAGGGCCACCGCCAGCATGAGAAAGGGCACCAGCATCGTGAATATCAGGTCCATCGCCTACCTCCAGGTGCGGGAGAACAGCTTGGCCGCCGTGATGCCCACCGTCACGGAAATTACCGACGCCAGCCACACCGCAGGCAGGATGTCAAAAGGGTTGGCGCTGCCCGCCGCGGCACGCAGACTGGCCACCGTGGTGGGGATGAGCTGGAGGGATGCAGTGTTGGTGACCACCAGCATACATAGGGCGTCCGACGCCACGCCGGGGGTGCGCTCCGCCATGAGCCGGGCGGCCTCCAGCCCCAGAGGAGTAGCCGCGTTGCCCAGCCCCAGCAGATTCGCGGACAGGTTGGCGCTCACCGCGTCCATCACCTTTTTGTTCCCGGCGAAATCCGGGTACAGGCGCTTGATGGCGGGCCGAAGCAGGTTGGACAGCCCCTGCGCCAGACCCGAGCGCTCCATCACCTCCATCACCCCCATCCACAGGCACAGCACCCCCATCATGGATAGGCACAGCTCCACCCCGGCCGCTGCGCCGTCCAGAGCGCCCTTGGCCACCGCCGGGCCGTTCCCCGTGGCCAGCCCGCACAGGATGGCCGCCCCCACCATCACTGTCCAAATCAACGACATCGCCATACAAGCCCCTCCTTTTTCCTCCTGTCCTCCTCTCACTATACGGCTCTGCGGGAAAAAATATGCCCTGTCCTCTCCCTTCGCGGCATTCCGACAGTGATTCCCAAAATTTGTTGCAATTCTCCATTATTTTGATTGACAACTATATACGATATGTTATAATGTAAGTGCCGTGATATTATGTCTGCGCAAAATGCAAGGAGGATTTCACCTATGAAAGCAACTGGAATAGTTCGCAAGGTCGATGAATTGGGACGTATTGTTCTGCCCATCGAGCTCCGACGCACCCTGGATATCGCGGAGCGCGACCCCCTTGAGATCTATGTCGACGGCTCGTCCATTGTCCTGAACAAGTACCAGCCCGCCTGTATTTTTTGTGGAGATTCCAGGGACATCATCTCCTACAAGGGCAAAAACATCTGCAATACCTGCTTGAAGGATCTAAATAGCAAATAACCCTCTGTATGGTACGACAAAAAGAGCCGCCGAAACCGGGCGACTCTTTTTTGTTCCATTTTTCCTATTTTATCCTATTCATTATGGCTTGTCCGCCAATTCTCTTATCAATTTAAAAACTTTTTTCAGCATTCTCCCAGTCGATTTTCCAGGTTCAGAAAATTTTTACAAATTCTAACTTTTTCGACAAATTCTGCTGGTAAAATGTGCTCCACAATTTCCCAGTTTATAAATACCATCTGTTATCACCCGTCCCGACGCCCGCTCTCCAGCGCCCGGTTATACAGCGTGCGCTTTTTCACGCCGAACTCCTCCGCCGCCTGGGCTGCCGCCGCTTTGAGAGGCATTCCCTCCCGGCGCAGCTGCTCCACCCGGAGCAGAGCCGCGTCCTCGTCGCCGGCCTCCTCCTGCGGGGGACAGCCCGCCACCACCAGCACAAATTCCCCACGGGGCTCCTGGACGGCGTAACGCTCCGCCGCCTCCCCCACGGTGAGGCGCAGCACCTCCTCGTGGAGCTTGGTCAGCTCCCGGCACACTGCCATAGGCCGATCCGGCCCCAAGGTCTGGGCCAAATCGTCCAGGGTAGCGCGCAGCTTGTGGGGCGCCTCATAAAAAATCATGGTGCGCTCCTCCCGCCGCAGGCCGTCCAGCTGGGCCCGGCGGTTTTTCTTGTTGAGGGGCAGAAACCCCTCGAAGGTGAACCGCCCCGTAGGCAGGCCGGACACGGACAGGGCCACCGTCAGAGCGCACGGGCCGGGAACGGCCTCCACCTCCACCCCTGCCGCGGCACACAGCGCCACCAAATCCTCCCCGGGGTCGGAGATGGCCGGGGTACCCGCATCTGTGACCAGAGCGCAGCTCTCCCCCGCCTCCAGCCGCCGGACAATGGCGGGGCCGGCCGCCTCACAGTTGTGCCGGTGATAGGTCACCATGGGCTTGCGCAGCTCCAGATGATTCAGCAGCTTCACCGTCACCCGGGTGTCCTCGGCGGCAATGAAGTCCACCGACGCCAGCGTCTCCGCCGCCCGGCGGCTGATATCCCCCAGGTTTCCGATGGGAGTGGGCACCAAATACAGCTTCCCGGCCATGTCAAGCCCTCCTTTTTCGTCCTATGGCTCCGCCAGCGCGATGGTCACCGTCTTTTCGCAGTGGTGGGGCACGTCCTCATCTTCGCACCACAGCCAAGCGCCAAAGGCATTGGTGGGTTCGTATCCCTCGTACTCCGCCTCCTGGGTGATGCGCAGCCCCCGGTAGGTGAGCTTGGCGTTCTTCCACTCGGAAAACTGCTCCTGATACGTCTTCACCCAGCCCCGCAGGTCGTAGGTGAACAGGTTCAGCCCGTCCAGCGAGCCGGACATGGCCAGCAGCGTCAGCAGCTCCCGGGTGTCCCCGCCCACCGCCTTGTCCCTGCTCTCCATGTGAAGCTCCACCGTCACCACCCGGTCCCCGTCCAGGGTAAAAACAGGGTCGGACCACACGGTGGTGTCGCCAAACATATGGATGACCACCGTGCCGCTGGGCTGCTCCTCCTCCACCCAGCGGCCGTCATTGCTCAGGGTGGGCAGACCGGAGGAGCCTTCCCCCAGCTGTTTGTGATAATAGTTGTAGTTCCGGGCAAACTGCTCCACCGTTAAGCCTCCCCGGCAGGGCGGCGTGTTGGTGTAAATCATCCCCACCACCAGCAGGATTACGGCCACCACCTGCACCCCGGCGAAAATCCAGCCGCTGAACCGCCGCTCCTCCTTGGTGTAGCGGTGGCCCTCCTCCCCATCCCAGTGACAGTCCCGGCCCTCCAGCCCCATTTCCCGGCACTTCCAGGCCCGCCAAAGATTGTAGACGGGGATATTCAGCCCATAGCCCTCCCGGATGACGCCGCCGCTGCGCCGCCAGCCCTGGGCCAGCGTAAGCTTGCCTCCGTTCCGGTCCCGCAGCTTCAGCCCGAACACCCACTTTCCCGGCGTCCAGCCCCAGGAGTGCAGCCACAGGGGCTCCACCGCCAGAGCAAAGGCCAGCCCCAGCAGGGACCGCATCCAGGTCACAAAGGCGCCCCCCGTCACGATGGTTTGATCCCGTAGCAGCACCAGCCACAGCACCCCGAATACTGTGCTGTACAGCGTGATATCCAGCAGGCGCGCCAGCCACCGCTGCCAGGGGTGATAGCAGGCCCGGGGCGTGTCGTCCCGGACCGCCTCCTCCTTTGGCGTAGGGGGCGGCGGATTGGGCAGCACAGGCCGCACCGGGGGTCTTTCCAGCTGGGCCAGCCAGGGCTGGGGATCCAGGGCAGCGTACTCCACCCCGCTTTGCTCCAACTCCCGACACACCGCCGCCGCCCGCTCGATGACCAGCCTGTCCCCCTCCAGCCGGGTCAGCTGGGTGAACAGCGCCTGGTCCAGCGTGAGCGCCCCCTGCTGCACCTTGCGGATGGTGTCCAGGTCCAGCTGAAGCTGCCGCAGCAGGCGTATTTTCTCCAGGGTGCGGGCATCCTCCTCGGAGTAGTCCCGGTATCCGTTGTCCAGACGTCTGGGGGACAGCAGCCCCTCGCTCTCGTAAAAGCGGATGTTGGCCCGGGTCATTCCCGTCTTATTTTCCAGTTCCTTGATGGTCATGAAACCACCTCCCAGGGCTATGCTACGCTGTCAAGCCGCTTCACAGTCAAGGGTTTTTTGCAAAGTTCCACAAGTTTCAGCCCAGGGGCGAACCGTCCACCCACTTTACCTGGACCGCTCCAGCGGATTTGGAGATGTACTCGTAGCACTGGCCCTTCCAGAAGGACAAGCGGTAATCCCTGCCATACTGCCGCACCGTTCCGTCGTTATAAAATACGTCCGCGGCGTCAAAGTACCCGAAGAAGTAGGCGTACACCGTTCCGTCCTGCTCGCTGAGCACCACGGCGGCCTCGCTGGTCCACGGCTGGCCGCCGTCCTCCCCGGTCTCCCTCACCACCCGGAGGACCAGCTCCTCCTGGCCGTCGCCATTCATATCCTGCCATGCGTGGGCGCTGACCATCAGCGGTTCGTCGTTGTAGGGGTAGGCTCCGCCGGGCTGGACATACTCTGTCCAGGCGATGGGGCCGGTGTCGCCGTAGAAATGGTCGCCGGACGCACCGTACACTTCCGCTTCCCCGTTCAGCGCGGCCAGGATGGCTGTCCGAGCTCGTTCCGAGCTGCTGCCTGTGGCGGCGGGGCCAGCCAGTCCGCGATGGGCAGCAGCAGCGCCCTTCCCGCTGACGGCTGGGGCTGGCTCGCCGGCCAGGGGTCCCACTCACCCAGCTGGGTGTAATAGTATTCGACGAACTCCGCGCCGGGGACAATCTCGTCTACCGGCGTGTAGTCCCGCACATCCTCCTCGGTGAACAGCACCCGTTCCTCGGTAAGCACGCCACCCTCCATGGGGTACTCGTACATCTCGGCGTAGCCCATTTGGCCCTCGCTGCGCAGGACGGCGCTCTTGTCCGGGCAGGTATACAGGGAGCTGTGGCCGGAGCGGAACTCGCCGATACACACCACCTGACCATCCTGCCAGGTGTAGCACTGGGTGGTGTAAGCCGCCTCGCAGTTCCCGTACTTGACAAACAGCTCGGGCACGCCGTCCTTGTCCACGTCATAGAGGGAATAGGATTCCGACATCATAGACATCACGTAAGACAGGGGCTTGGGCGACTCGTCATAGATGCTGAACTGGGCGGTCATCCCCCGCTCGTCCACCGCCAGGCCCACATAGGCCACCGCATCCTCTCGGGTGTCCAGCTCCGCCTGGAGCAAGGCGGTGAGGAAGTCCATGTACGCCGTCTGCCAGGGCTGGTAGTCCCGACCAGGCAGGTCATCGCCCGCCGCGGTCTCCGGCGGGGCGGTCGGCTCCACAGCCAAACTTGGCTCCACGCTGGGCGTCGGCGCAGGGGCCGACGGCTCTGTTGGGGCCGGAGCGGAGGGCGCAGGAGATGGGGACGGTCTTGGCCCCTCCCCCGCAGGGGCGCAGGCGCACAGGGCCAGGGTCAGCGCTGCCGCCAGCAGCAGGAAAATTTTTCTTTTTTTCATGGCCGGTCACTCCTTTTCCACCATTTTAAACGCCGTGGGGGGAAAAGTCGTTAAAAACCGCTTACAATCCGGTGCCAAAATCATTACAACCGGCTACATCTGGTTACAATTTATCCTTGCGCATGGTGAGGGAGATGCGCTTTTTCTTCTCGTCCACTTCCCGCACCCACACCGTCACCACATCCCCCACGCTGAGCACCTGGGAGGGGTGCTTGATGTAGCGGTCGCAGATTTGGCTGATGTGCACCAGCCCGTCCTGGTGGACGCCGATGTCCACAAAGGCCCCGAAGTCAATGACGTTGCGGACGGTGCCCTTCAACTCCATCCCCGGCTTCAGGTCCTTTATCTCCAGCACGTCGGTGCGCAGAACAGGGGCGGGCAGTTCGTCCCGGGGGTCCCGGCCAGGCTTCATCAGCTCCGCCGCCACATCGTTCAGGGTGGGCACCCCCACGCCGCACTCTGCCGCCGCCCTTTCCTCACCGCAGGCGGCGATCCGCTCCTTGAGATCGCCCAGCTTCCCTGCCTTCACGTCCGCCATATCGTGGCCGCACAGGGCCAGCAGCTTTTCCGCTGCGGCGTAGCTCTCCGGGTGGACGGCGGTGTTGTCCAGGGGAGACCTGCTCTCGGGCACCCGCAGAAAGCCCGCGCACTGCTCGAAGGCCTTGGGCCCCAACTTGGGCACCTTCAAAATCTGCTTCCGGGTGGTGAAGGGGCCGTTCTCCTCCCGGTACTTCACGATGTTTTTGGCGGTGGTCCCGTTCAGCCCCGCCACGCGGGTGAGCAGAGGGGCGGAGGCGGTGTTCACATCCACCCCCACCGCGTTCACGCAGTCCTCCACCACCCCGTCCAGGGCCTCGCTCAGCCGGGCCTGGGGCATATCGTGCTGGTACTGGCCCACGCCGATGGACTTCGGATCGATTTTTACAAGT
>OFFY01002761.1_pt1 | contig 11706 bp, 8 predicted proteins | sample 1521481 | NCBI WGS metagenome assembly OFFY01 (sample SAMEA3504117, study PRJEB24116) | mouse gut metagenome | biome: mouse gut; feature: mouse-associated habitat; material: faeces | place: Denmark | collected 2011
TTCTGAAAAAAGAAATTGGCTGGAACATGAATACCACCTACACACTGATAAAAAGGTGTATCAAAAAAGGAGCGATTGAGCGTTCCGAACCGAATTTCATGTGCCATGCCCTTATTCCGAAAGAAGAGGTACAGGAAGCGGAAACGAATGAATTGATTGACAAGATTTATGACGGTTCGGTTGACAAGCTGTTTGCAGCCCTGTTAGGCAGGAAAAAACTTTCCGCCGAGCAGATTCAGAAGCTCAGACAGATTGTGGAAGATTTGGAATGAGGTGATGTAGATGAGTTTACTGCAAATGAGCTTTTCGGGGGCTGTTTTCATTACTGCGGTCGTGATGATCCGTGCGGCGGCAATCAATAAACTGCCGAAAAAGACGTTCCTTGTTCTCTGGGAACTGGTGATGGTGAGACTGCTGATCCCGTTTTCGATTCCGTCAGTGTTCAGTGTTTATACACTGGTAACTCACGGCCTGTCTTCCGCAGCATTGCCGGAAGTAACAACAGATTACAACATGCCGGTTGTAGAAGGGGTATTTGCTGCAACAGGGGGGATGGAACAGCCGCCGGCGGATATTTTGTCATCTATTTCCCTGTGGTTTATTGTATGGTGTGCAGGCATGATACCTGCCGCATTGTTTTTCGTCATATCTTACCTGCGTTGTCTGATGGAATTCCGGACAGCGTTACCTGTCCGCAGCCATTATGTGGAAAAATGGCTGGAGCAGCACCCGTTGAAACGTCCGGTCCTGGTAAGGCAGTCTGATCGGATCTCCACTCCGTTGACTTATGGCATTTTACGTCCGGTTATTTTAATGCCGAAAAAAACGGACTGGAAGAATGAGAAACAACTGCAGTATATCCTCACCCATGAGTATGTGCATATTTATCGTTATGACACGGTCACAAAGCTGCTTGCGGCGTGTGCCCTTTGTGTTCATTGGTTTAACCCTTTTGTGTGGGTGATGTACAGGCTCTTTAACCGTGATATCGAGCTGGCCTGTGATGAGAGCGTTATACGGCAATTCGGAGAAAAGTCAAAATCTGCCTATTCGCTGATGCTGGTCAACATGGAAGCGGCAAAAAGCGGACTGTTGCCATTTTGTAACAACTTTAGTAAAAATGCTGTCGAAGAAAGGATTACAGCGATTATGAAAATGAAAAAAACCTCATTATTTGCAATTTGTATTGCCGCAATGCTGATTGTGGGCGTGACGACTACTTTTGCGACTTCCGCAGCCGGCAGTGACAGGGAAAGCAATACTGTTCAGGGTACAGATTTTTCAGATGAAGAATTTGACAAACTGCTTGCGCTGCAGTTTGACGGTTACGAAGATATGCGTGTTTCGGAATTTCAAGATAAAGTGTGGAAATTGACAGACACGAAAGAATATCGTGACTTGTTGGAGAAGTTCTCCCAAAATACTACCCTGTATGAACAAAGGGACAGGAATGAAACGGCGTCTTTTCTGTTTTATACGTTAGAACCTCTTACGGCAGAGAAGTGGCAGACACGGGATTTTGGAGGCAGTACGGGAACCGATTATCCCGGAGCTTCCGATCAGGCCATGCTGGAATTTATTTTTAGCCTGTCCATTCAAAACGCCGACACGCTTACAGTCGGCGAGTATAATACCGCACGTTTGGGCGTTGCAAATGGCTTACAGAATATTTTACAGGACAAAACGGCAGAACAGTTACAGAACGATTCCTTTATGCAGGAAGAAATCCGGGCAAAAATCGAAAAACTGCATGAACAGTGGAATACGGATAAACTGCAGATTTCCGTGGAGTATTTCTACATGCCGCTTTCGGAACCTGACACCGGAAGGGGCGGACAGGAAAGGATAGAGGAAGAACAGGAGAGACGGGAATATCCTAATGGCACAGAGGAAGATTACCGTTCCTTATTGGAATTGAAAACAGCCGATTACCAAGCCAGGTCAGTTGCAGACTTTAACATGGATTTACTGGAATGGGCAAATGAAAGTTATGAACGAATGGAACGGATCAATATTGATATTGCCCAGCAGGATTTTTCCGTGAATCTGGACAGTGACGAGCTTTCTTTTGTGGCATTGACCACGTGGCTTTCCGGAGTGGAAAATGGAAAATATGTGCAAAGTATTAACACAGGACGGAAAGAGGAAGACCCTGGCTATAATCAATATCTTCCGTCAAAAACAGCGGAAGAAAACGGATACGGCGCCTGGTGCGATTTATTCTATCAGTTTTCCTATCATATCGCGGACAAGGAGACGCTTACTGTCGGGGAACGTGACTATTGTATCGGCAGTATGATGAACGGGGTACAGGATTTTTGGAACGAAACAGATCTTGAAGAAATGTTAAGCATGACAAAAGATGATGTGATAAGTAAGCTGAAAGAAATTGCAGAAGAGTACAGTAATGATGACATCTCAATTACAATTCATGAAGATTCTGTAGGTTTTGAAAAGATGGATGAACGAAACAGGGGAAGGCGGGATATCTATGCAGTGGAAAGGGTTGAGCATCAGCCCCTGTAATCTGTGTCCGAGAGAGTGTCTGGCACACAGGGCAGAGGGACAGCGGGGATTTTGTCAGGCGGACGATGGGATCAGGGTGGCGCGGGCGGCGCTGCATCCGTGGGAGGAACCGTGCATTTCCGGACCAAAGGGTTCCGGGACGGTATTTTTTGCGGGCTGTAATCTGCGCTGTGTCTACTGCCAGAATTATGAGATTGCGGCCGGCGGAAAAGGAAAAGCGGTGACAACAAAGCAGCTGGCGGACATTTTTTTAAACCTGCAGGCAAAAGGGGCGGCCAATATCAATCTGGTCACGCCGGATCATTATGTGACCGGCGTGGCGGAGGCCGTGCTGCTGGCCAGAGACAGCGGGCTTGCGCTGCCGGTGGTCTACAATGGCAGCGGCTACGAGAAGCGGGAAGTGATCAGAGCGCTGGCAGGCATCGTGGACATCTATCTGACGGACTTCAAGTATATGGATCCGGCGTTGGCGGCCAAATATTCGGCGGCGCCTGACTATCCGGAGGTGGCAAAGGGGGCGCTTGGCGAGATGGCAGACACAGTGGGAGAGCCGGTCTTTGATGAGAATGGTATGATGCAGAGGGGCGTGATTGTCAGGCATCTTCTTTTGCCCGGGCACAAGAAGAATGCCAGGGATGTGATCCGGTATGTGTTTGGGACCTACGGCGACGCTGTGTTTTTGAGCCTGCTGAATCAGTATACACCGTTCGAGCGGCTGCGGGAGATGCCGGAGTATCAGTCCATTTGCCGTAAAGTGACACGGCGGGAATACGATGCTGTAGTAGACTATGCGCTGGAACTGGGGGTTCGAAATGCTTTTGTGCAGGAGGGGGATACGGCGAGGGAGAGCTTTATCCCTGCTTTTGACGGGGAAGGGACGGATTTTTAATTCGCTCATTGATATCTCTTACCGGGTACTCGCAGGTAAAAGTATTGCAGAATGGCTTAAAATAAAATAGAAAACGCAGCTTTCTGTTGGGATTATTGAGGTTTGGTGGGGTTCATCACGGTGGGTGGTAGACCCCTCTTTTCCGGCTTCGGGTCAGGTTGGACCGGAGCAATAAAAAACCGCCAGCGTCAGCCAGCGGTTCCATCGTTACTATATTTTGTTTTATCCTTCGTTGTCATTCTGCGGCAGATCAGGAAACAGAATCCGAAGATAATCCCGTCTGCCATAGAGAACACGGTCAACGTACACGTCTTGCCCATTCACACGGTAAAAAACCATGTAATTTCCACTGGTGAGAAATAGGTAGTCGCTTTCTATATCTGCCACAGAGGACAGCAGAGCGCCGATTTCTGAAAAATTTTCCAGTTCATCAACAGTGTCCATGATTTTGTTTATGGTGTTTTCAGCAGCTTGCGGATTACATAATTCAAAGGTAATATACTCCCAGATTTCGTCCAGGTCGTTCTGGGCTTCCGGGGAGTAATGGATGTTATTCTTCATTTGCCTTTGCCCGGAAATGTGCTCTCACATCCGAGGACGAAAGCCATCCCTTTTCCTCTCCAGATTTTTTTCCTTTTGCAAGCTCGCCCATGAGCTTCAGGGTCGCCTGTGTTTTTTCATAGTCCTGCATGTCAATGATTGCATAGCGCCCGCGTCCGTTTTTGGTGAGAAAGACCGGTGCGCCCACAGATACGTCACGGAGCACATCGCTGTAATTCCTCAAATCAGAGATTGGTTTGATATTCGGCATAATCACATTCTCCTTTCCTGCCCTTAGTATACCCTGATTTGCTGTAAAATTCAACAGCATATTTTACAGCAGTATTTTAGTGAGCACCCCATATGGATTTTGAGAGGCTCCCGGGATTGAAGAGGACGAAGCACAGCAGCACCGTGTACCCACGCAGGTTCAGATGGCCCCCATCAGGTCGCTGCCCGCCGCGATACCCTGCACCAGCGCGGCGTATGTCAGCATACCTGACTTCCGGCGGATATCGTAAAACGGTGCAGGGCAGAGGCCGGATGTTTGTCCGTATGGGTGTCATCGTGATCTGTCAATCACTTATGCATTCCTCCGGTACTCGCTTGGACTAACCCCCATCTTCTGCCGAAAGATCCGTGAAAAATATAACGGATCGATAAAACTCACCGAATGTGCGATCACGCGGACAGACAGGTCTGTGCTTTTCAGCAGGATACAGGCCTGCCTGATGCGATAATCTAACAGGTAACTCTGTATGGAGACACCGGTAAAGGTTTTGAAGACACGGTGCAGATAGGAGCGGTTGATGCCCAGATGGTCGGAAATCTCCTGAATCGTGATCGGGTCGCAGTAATGGTCTTCGATATATTTCAGTGCATCCTCCGCATGGCTGGCTTTCTTCTCGTAGACGACGGCCCGACTGTTGGGGAACTTCTGTGTCAGAAGGAAAAGATATTCATACAGAATGCCGTTCATCATCAGATCGCGATTCTGTGTCAGCCTGTCGGCTTCGGACATTTTCTCATGGCAGAGACGCAGCTGGTCGTCGTGCCCGAAATGGACGACCAGATCATCCGGGAGGGAAGTCCGCTCCAGGTATCCTTTTATTTTAATTCCCTGCATACCGATCCATGTGTAGGTCCACGGTGTATGCAGGTCCGCTTCATAGTAGATCAGCTCGTGCGGGCAGATCAGGAAAGCGTCTCCTTCACGCAGGCGGAAGATCTTTCCGCGCGCCTTGTAAATTCCCATGCCATTCAGAACATAATGGATTAAGTAGCCATTGCGCATGATAGGGCCGTAGCTGTGGCCTGGAGCGCAGCTCTCATAGCCGCAGGTGTAGATCATGGCGTCTATATTTTTATAGAAATCATTGGAAAAAATATAATCCAGCATTGTCGTAAAGTCTCCGGGGTTTATGATTTCCTCTGCAGGAAGTCCGGGCATGTGCTCCTGTTAGGGAAGCACTTTGCCGCGGCCGGCAGGGGCGCAGGTTTGATGACATATGGATTCGTAAATGAAGTTCAGGAAAAATGTCATAATCTTCAATATTAAAGTCACATATCTCCATATACATATAATCTTAGCAGATTATAATGATAGATACAAACATAACTTTTCTGTGGCCGCAGAAAACCGACACTATGAGATTTTACAAAGCAGAATCGCAGTAGCTAATGTGAATAAAGGAGGAGCAGGAAATGGATGCGAATAAGCGTCAGCGGTATGAAAAAATATCCATAGAACTTACCAGACTGGTCGGCGGAAAAGATAATATTCAGGGCGTGGCTCATTGTGCGACACGTTTGAGGATTGTTCTGAAGGACAATGATATTGCAGATTTGAAGGCGATCGAGGATGTGGACCTGGCAAAAGGCGTGTTCGTGGCGGGGGATCAGGTGCAGATCATCTTCGGTGCCGGTTTGGTCAATGATGTGTATGAAGTGTTCGCAGAACACAATAATATGATAAACATGAGTTTGAGCGACTTAAAGACGGTGGCGAATCAGAAGATGAATCCGCTGCAGAGGATCATCAAGGCGCTTTCGGACGTTTTTGTAGATATCATGCCGGGTATCCTGGCGGCGGCGCTGCTGACCGGTCTTTCCGGGGTACTGGGCAATCTGGATTTTGTGAAAGCAAATGATACGCTTTACGGTATCAACAGACTGATCAATATATCTTCCGGCGCAATCTTTGGATTCCTGCCGCTGGCGGTTGCGTATAGTGCCTGCAAGCGTTTCGGGGGCAGGCCGATTCTGGGAATCGTGATCGGATGTATCATGTTAAGTGACAGTCTGGCCAATGCTTACTCGGCGGCGCAGGGAACAGTGGAAGTTACGACGCTCCATATCTTTGGCATGGGTGTGGAACTGGTAGGCTTTCAGGGTGGCATTATCGTGGCGCTGTTGATGGGATTTGTGACGTCAAAGCTGGATATCTTTTTCGAAAAAAAGGTGCCGGAGGTCATCCGCCTGTTGATATTGCCGCTGCTGACTACGCTGGTGGGTGCTCTGCTGCTGTTTACCGTGATCGGTCCGGTGGGACGCGGACTTTCATCAGGCATTACCAATGCGCTGGTTTGGATGACGCAGAATCTGGGCGTGGTCGGTTATGCGGTCTTCTCGGGCCTGCAGCAGTTGGTTGTCATTACGGGTCTGCATCATATTTTTGGAGCAATTGAAGCGCAGCTTCTGGCAGACACGGGCAGAAACTTCTTGAATCCGCTGATGTCCGTGGCCATTATCGCGCAGGGCGGTGCGGTGCTGGGATATCTGCTGATGCACAGAAGGAATGTGAAGACGAGAGAGCTTTGTATTCCCAGTTTCATTTCCGTACTGTTTGGTATCACGGAGCCGGCGTTGTTCGGTATTAACTTAAGATATCGCTTTCCGATCATAGGCGGATGTATCGGTGGTGCACTGGGTGGCGTGGTCGTTTATCTTACGAACCTGGCGGCAGTTGGTTTCGGAACAACGGTTCTTCCGGGTATTGCACTGGCAGATCCGGCAGGGAACGGGTACGTGAATTATATCATTGCGCATGCGGTGGCCATCGCCGGAGGTTTTATTATGACATTGATTCTTGGGAAGTTTATGGATAAGACTACGGCGGAAACGGTTCCTGCCGGTGCGACGAATGCGGTGCAGGACGGACGGGATACGGCAGCAGGTGTGCAGGGAAATTCCACGAATGCCTCCGCGCAGTCGGGACCGACGTTGGAGACAGAGATGCCGGCGGAAGAAGTTTTCTTCGGGTATGCAAGCGGACAGCTGATCGCGATGGAGGATGTGAAGGACAAGACATTTGCCAATAAGGTTCTGGGTGACGGTGTGGCGGTGCTGCCGGCAGAAGGTAAGGTATACGCACCGGCGGACGGCACGATCATGAGCATCTTCGATACGAAGCATGCAGTGTGCTTTGCCAGCAGCTGCGGTACGGAAATTCTCATTCATATTGGGGTCGATACGGTGAATCTGCAGGGTAAATATTTTACGGCCCATGTGAAGGACGGTGATACGGTGAAAAAGGGACAGCTTCTGATCGAGTTTGACAAAGAGCAGATTGAAAAGGCCGGATATGATACGGTAATCCCTATGATTTTTACGGATCTCCCGAACGAAAAGAAGCTGGAGGTGTCTGCACCCGGTGAAATGACGCCCAATACAAGGACAGTAGTTGTGCGCAGGGGATAAAAGTTATAGAATGAAGTAATAAAGAGCTGCAGTCTGGGGACTGTTATCTACGGGAAATCTATATCAGACAGTAAGACAGCGTTTCAAGAATAGATGCATAGGAACGCTGTGCTTTACAAAGTATTCAGTGTATTAGGAGTGAGAAAACGGCATGGATAAAAAAATCGTTTTTTTGGATATCGACGGCACACTAATTTCCGGATTGACCGCGCCCTCTGAGCGTACCGTGGAGGCGGTGCGCAGTGCGCGGGCAAAGGGGCATAAGATACTTCTGTGCACGGGAAGGAATATGCCGATCATTGGCAAGGATATTCTGGATGTAGGGTTTGACGGCGTTATTGCCAGCGCGGGCAGCCATGTGGAAGTGGAGGGCAGGGTGCTTTTTGACAGCATCCTGCCGGAGGAGACTATTCAGGAATGCCTTTCCGTGTTTCACGCACAGGGGATGTACTGCCGGATAGAGACAGCAGAGGGGATTTATACGGATCCTCAGATGGAAGCGCTGCTGAAAGCAGTGAAGCCGGATCGGAGCAACTCCGAGCTGATCCGGATGCAGAAAGAGATCGAGGCGGGGATTTCCATACATTCTTATCAGGAATATCCGTGTCAGGGAGCGTATAAAATATGTTTTACCAGCAGGGATATGGCTTCTATCGAGAAAACAAAAGCTTATCTGGAAGACCGGTTCGTCTATGCGGTACATTCCTATGGAAACAGTACGGCCTGCTTTAACGGGGAGATTATCCCGAGAGGAATCGACAAAGGCAGGGGCATGGAACTTGTGTGCCGGTACTACGATGCCGGACTGCAGGATACGATAGCTTTCGGAGACAGCATGAATGATCTGGAGATGATGCAGACGGCGGGTATAAGTGTTGCGATGGGGAATGCCTGCCAGACTTTGAAGGATATGGCGGATACTGTCTGTGAGGAGGTCTGGAAGGACGGTATTTATCATGAATTTTGCAGACTTGGATTGATCTGAAAGCTGTCCGCACAAGGACAGCTTTCAGGGATGTAATTGTGTGCCGGATAGGTGAAAAAGGATGCCCGGAGGACAAGAGGGGTGTTGGCGCAATGGGATTCTATATCAAAGGAGCGGGTTATCCATGCAGTGGAAAGGGTTGAGCATCAGTCCCTGTAATCTGTGCCCGAGAGAGTGCCTGGCACACAGGACGGAGGGACAGAAGGGATTTTGTCAGGCGGACGATGGGATCAGGGTGGCGCGGGCGGCGCTGCATCCGTGGGAGGAACCGTGCATTTCCGGACCAAAGGGTTCCGGGACGGTATTTTTTGCGGGCTGTAATCTGCGCTGTGTCTACTGCCAGAATTATGAGATTGCGGCCGGCGGAAAAGGAAAAGCGGTGACAACAAAGCAGCTGGCGGACATTTTTTTAAACCTGCAGGCAAAAGGGGCGGCCAATATCAATCTGGTCACGCCGGATCATTATGTGACCGGCGTGGCGGAGGCCGTGCTGCTGGCCAGAGACAGCGGGCTTGCGCTGCCGGTGGTCTACAATGGCAGCGGCTACGAGAAGCGGGAAGTGATCAGAGCGCTGGCAGGCATCGTGGACATCTATCTGACGGACTTCAAGTATATGGATCCGGCGTTGGCGGCCAAATATTCGGCGGCGCCTGACTATCCGGAGGTGGCAAAGGGGGCGCTTGGCGAGATGGCAGACACAGTGGGAGAGCCGGTCTTTGATGAGAATGGTATGATGCAGAGGGGCGTGATTGTCAGGCATCTTCTTTTGCCCGGGCACAAGAAGAATGCCAGGGATGTGATCCGGTATGTGTTTGGGACCTACGGCGACGCTGTGTTTTTGAGCCTGCTGAATCAGTATACACCGTTCGAGCGGCTGCGGGAGATGCCGGAGTATCAGTCCATTTGCCGTAAAGTGACACGGCGGGAATACGATGCTGTAGTAGACTATGCGCTGGAACTGGGGGTTCGAAATGCTTTTGTGCAGGAGGGGGATACGGCGAGGGAGAGCTTTATCCCTGCTTTTGACGGGGAAGGGACGGATTTTTAATTCGCTCATTGATATCTCTTACCGGGTACTCGCAGGTAAAAGTATTGCAGAATGGCTTAAAATAAAATAGAAAACGCAGCTTTCTGTTGGGATTATTGAGGTTTGGTGGGGTTCATCACGGTGGGTGGTAGACCCCTCTTTTCCGGCTTCGGGTCAGGTTGGACCGGAGCAATAAAAAACCGCCAGCGTCAGCCAGCGGTTCCATCGTTACTATATTTTGTTTTATCCTTCGTTGTCATTCTGCGGCAGATCAGGAAACAGAATCCGAAGATAATCCCGTCTGCCATAGAGAACACGGTCAACGTACACGTCTTGCCCATTCACACGGTAAAAAACCATGTAATTTCCACTGGTGAGAAATAGGTAGTCGCTTTCTATATCTGCCACAGAGGACAGCAGAGCGCCGATTTCTGAAAAATTTTCCAGTTCATCAACAGTGTCCATGATTTTGTTTATGGTGTTTTCAGCAGCTTGCGGATTACATAATTCAAAGGTAATATACTCCCAGATTTCGTCCAGGTCGTTCTGGGCTTCCGGGGAGTAATGGATGTTATTCTTCATTTGCCTTTGCCCGGAAATGTGCTCTCACATCCGAGGACGAAAGCCATCCCTTTTCCTCTCCAGATTTTTTTCCTTTTGCAAGCTCGCCCATGAGCTTCAGGGTCGCCTGTGTTTTTTCATAGTCCTGCATGTCAATGATTGCATAGCGCCCGCGTCCGTTTTTGGTGAGAAAGACCGGTGCGCCCACAGATACGTCACGGAGCACATCGCTGTAATTCCTCAAATCAGAGATTGGTTTGATATTCGGCATAATCACATTCTCCTTTCCTGCCCTTAGTATACCCTGATTCGATGTAAAATTCAACAGCGTATTTTACAACAATATTTTAATGAGCGCTCCATATGGATTTCGAGAGGCTCACGGTCTTAAAGAGGACGAAGCACAGCGGCACCGTGTCCCCCACGCAGGTCCAGATAGCCCCCAGCAGGTCGCCGCCCGCGAACCTTTATCTTTCATGCATAAAGCCCATTCCTTCGTGTCGGACAGCTTCACGCTCTCAATGCTGCAAGCCCCAAGACTATCTTCTTCCAAAATGCTCATATGCTGCTTGCGCCCCTGTCAAGAGAAGAATGGACATGCGTATTTAGAGTAACGCTCGCGTTAGCATGTCCCAAAAATTCGCTTAGCGATTTTACATCCACCCCCATTTCAATACACCTTGTTGCAAACGTATGACGCAGCGCATGGAAATTTACCGGAGGAAGGACGCACAAATCCAACTGACGTTGAAACCTGTATTCAAATGTCCTGGGGCTTACAAATGTGGACGTATCTGAAACTACATATTCCGAATGGGAGTTGTCTTTCATCTTCTTAAGAACCGGAAAATCTTTTTTCTCCTCGGAAGGTTTATAAATACAGGTTTTCAAAGGTTTACAGTACTCCTGTGCGGCTGCGAACCGAACGGCGGACTGGATCACCAGAGCCATATTTTTAACGTATGCAGGGCTTAATCCGCCGTCTGCTCCATCCAAACGACCTCCATTTAGTTTTTTATTTAAAAAACTGTTGATTCTGGTTTCACTTAATTCGGAGACAGCAATATCACCCAGCCCCGGAATAATATGTTTTTCTATGATAAACTGATATTTCAATTTCGTGGATTCCTTTTGCCGTATATGGTTATTCTCAAACCACATCCATAGAATTGCTGAAAAATTTTCCTTTTTTGTTTTTGCAGTTATCCTTGCATGCCCAAACTGCAGCAATGCCATTTTTTCTTTCACTTCCTTATATGTCTTTCCATACACCGAAGTATATTTTGTCTTTCCTTTCTGTAAAGAATCTTTTTTTACTCTTCCTTCCCACCGCCCATCTTTTCTTTTGCGGATGTTTTCTCCTGTTTTTGGCATATCGTATCACCTCATTTTGTATATTTAATTGCATTTTTGGGTAACCCGGGTTGTGACCACTTAAATTACCACTGATACAAAAAAATAAACTATTTTATAAAAAAG